>WNFA01004221.1_pt1 | contig 11988 bp, 11 predicted proteins | sample 5400481 | NCBI WGS metagenome assembly WNFA01 (sample SAMN13153340, study PRJNA577476) | soil metagenome | isolation source: 120 cm saprolite under Douglas fir tree site 2 hole 1 replicate 2 | place: USA:California | collected 2015-04-18
ACGCAATTTCCCGCATTTCTCGCCGTAGGGGGCAACACGTGAACAGAAACGAGCTCGTCGATGCCGTTGCCGGCAAGTCCGACCTGTCGAAATCGGCCGCAAACAAGGCCGTCGAAGCGGTGTTCGAATCGATCACCGTTGCATTAAAGGGGGGGAATGAGGTTCGGCTCGTCGGGTTTGGCACCTTCTCGGTCGCCCGCCGCGCCGCCTCGGAGGGGCGCAACCCGCGGACCGGCGAGAAGATCAAGATCGCCGCGTCGAAGCAGGCCAAGTTCAAGCCCGGCAAGAGACTGCGCGACGAACTGAACTAGAGACGGGCTGACCCCAGCGCCGTCCCGGACGTCCGTGCGGACGTCCGGATTCGAGAGGGCGGGGCGATTAGCTCAGCTGGCAGAGCATCTCGTTTACACCGAGGGGGTCGGGGGTTCGAATCCCTCATCGCCCACCAGCCCTCGCGCGAGCGCTTGTCGCCGGATCGCCGCCGCTTCAGATCCGCGTTGGCACCCCTGCGTCGCCCAGATCCCAGTAGATCCCGGCCATGACCGTGAGGGCCTCGCGGGCCAGCGGGGCCAGCATGTGCTCGTTTGGCGCGTGCTGCGAGCATGACGCATAAGAATGCGGGACCCAGACCGTCGGGAGGCCGAGATCGCTCGCAAAGATGTCATTCGGCAATGAGCCGCCGAGATTGGGCAGGATGGCCGGCGCCTTCCCGGTGGTCTGTTTGATCGAGGCGGCCGTCCAGCGCACCCAGGGATGGTCGGGATCGAGCCTTGTCGCCGGGAAATAGGCCTTGGCCCAACGCTCGATCCGAACCATCGGGAAACCGTGCGCATCGAGGTGGCGGCGCAGCGCCGGCAGGAAGTTCTCGGGATCGACGCCGACGACAAAGCGGATCTGGCAGGTCGCCTTGGCGTGCGGCGGGATCGCATTGACCGGGTTGTCGGGGTTGCCGGTGGCGAAAGCCAGCACTTCGAAGCTGCACCAGCCGAACACCTTCTCGCTCGGGCTGAGACCGGGCTCGCCCCAATCCGGGTCGATCGTCGGCCCCCCTTCGCCGCCCTCGCCCTGGGACTCAACCGGGCAGTCGGCCAGCGCCATGCGCACCGAGTTCGGCAGATGGCTCGGCACCCAGTCGCGCACCTGGATCGCGCCTTTCGGGGTGGTAATCGTTGCTAACGCATGGGCAAGAACGATGCCCGGATTGGCCAACAGGCCACCCCAATTGCCGGAATGATGCCCGCCCTCGCGCAATTCGACGGAAAGATCGAAATTCATCGCGCCCCGGGCGCCCAGGAAGATCGTCGGCCGCGCCGGCGCAAGGCGCGGCCCGTCCGAGGCGATCAGCACGTCGGCGGCGAGCCGGTCCTTGTACTGCCGGCACACTTCGCGCAGCCCGGGCGAGCCGATCTCTTCGCCGGTCTCGATCAGCAGCACCGCATTGAAGCCGAGCCGCCCGCGCGTCTTTAAGACGCAGTCGAGCGCGGCCAGGTTGATCGTGTGCTGGCCCTTGTTGTCGGCCGTGCCGCGGCCGTAGAGCCGATCGCCCTCCTGCTGCAATCGCCAGGGCGACAGCCCGTCGCGCCATTGCGGCTCGAGCCCGCGGATCACGTCGCCATGGCCATAGCCGAACACCGTTGTCGCGGCACCGTCCTCGCGCCGCTCGGCGATCAGCACAGGGCCGCCGCGCACCGGCCCCCCTTGAACCGGATTCTCGACGATCTCGCTCGCAAACCCGAGCCGGGCCAGCGAGGGCGCGATCTCGTCGGCCAGATACGCGTGGAGCACCGGCAGGCGCTCCTCGACCTGGCTTTCGGTCGGGATCGCAACGCGGCGCGCGAGGTCGGCAACGAAGCCGCCTTCGTCGAAATAGCGCTCGGCGGCTGCAATGGCGGCATCGCGGGTCATGAAAGCTCCTGAAATGGACAGCGCGGAGACCAAACCTTAGGATACGACAAACACGCGTGCGCGAGGGAGGGAGTGATGCAGGGGCTGTCGCAGATCGTCGAGGCGGGCGAGGCCGAGCGCCTGGCGACCGGGTTTGTGTTTACCGAAGGGCCGCTCTGGCATCCCGACGGGTTCTATTATTTCGTCGATGTCCGGGCGAGCAAGTTCTACCGCCTCCGCCCGGGCAGCCCGGCGGAGTTGCTGCGCGAGAATACCGGCGAGGGCAATGGCACGACCTTCGACCCGCAGGGAAGGCTGGTGCTCTGCGAGGGCGGCAACCGGCGCCTGACGCGCTGGCCGGCAGATGGCCGGTTCGCCTCCTCGGAGGTGCTGATCGACCGCTTCGAGGGCAAACGGCTCAGCCGGCCGAACGACCTCGTGTGCAAATCTGACGGCAGCATCTATTTCACCAATCCGGGGCTGCGGATACCGCTGGCCGAGCGCGAGCTCGATCCCTCCGCGGTCTACCGCGTCAAGCCCGACGGCTCGGCCAGTCACATCGCCGATGTCGAATACCCGAACGGGCTCGCCTTCTCGCCCGACGAGCGGGTGCTCTACATCGCCAATACCAGGCAGGCGATGTACATCCACGCGATTGACCTCGACAGCGCGGGCAACATGGTGCGCCGCCGGATCTTCGCCGACATGTCGTCGGACGAGCCGGAGGGCGTGCCCGACGGGATGAAGGTCGATGTCGAGGGCCGGGTCTATTGCACCGGCCCGGGCGGCACCTGGGTCTTCGCGCCGAGCGGCGAGAAGCTCGGAATCATCAAGACGCCGGAGGTGCCGGCCAATCTGTGCTTTGGCGGCCCGGACATGAAGACGCTGTTCTTCACCGGCCGCACCTCGATCTACAGCCTGCGGGTCAAGGCGCCGGGCCTGCCGGGGCATCCCTTCCGGCGCTAGAACGCCGAGAAGGCCTCTAGCGGACTGCGGACGTCTTGCCCGCAAAAGAAGCGGGCCGGACGCCCGCGGTCCGATGTGTCGTTGTGGCCTCCATCTTGCTCGGTTCCCTTCCCGGCGCGCCGACGATAGGCTGGTCGGCGGGCCGGCAAAATGGGAGCGGGGCATGAGGCTCGCGATACCGGATTTGATCTCGAATTCGTATTTCCCGGCTCTGGCCGCGGCCGAGCTCGGCTTTTTCGAGCGCGAGGGGATCGAGGTCTCGGCCGAGCTGATCTTTCCGGTCGATCGCGCCTATGAGGCGCTGCGTGACGGCACCGTCGATTTTGTCGGCGGCGCGGCGCACGGCGCGCTCGCGGCGTTTACCGAGTGGCGCGGCGTCAAGCTCTTGGGCGCCCTGGCGCAAGGGATGTACTGGTTCCTGGTGATGCGCGCCGAGTTGGGGATCGCGCGCGGCGACCTCGCCGCGCTCAAGGGGCGCCGCATCGGGGCGGCACCCTGGGTCGAGATGGGGCTGCGCGGGCTGCTATCCGCTGCCGGCCTCGATCCGCACCGCAACGACATCCGCATCGGCCCGGTGCCGGGGGCGACCGGGTCGAGCGTCAATTTCGGCCTGACCGCGGCCAAGGCGCTCGAAGCGGGCGCGATCGACGGGTTCTGGGCCAATGGCATGGCCACCGAGCTGGCGGTGACCACAGGGATGGGGACGATCGTGCTCGACGTGCGTCGCGGCGACGGTCCGCCCGGCTGCTTTGACTACACGATGCCGGTGCTGGCGACGACCGACCGGCTGATCGAGCGTTCGCCCGATACAGCCGCCGCCGCATTGCGGGCGCTGGTCGCGGCGCAGAACGCCTTGAAGGCTGATGTATCGCGCGCCACCGAAGTCGGCAACACGCGCTTCCCAACGCGCGAGGCCGGGCTGATCGCCGGTATCATCCGCCGTGATCTTCCATTCTACGACGCCGTGATCGCCGAGAAATCGATAACCGCGATTAACGAGTTCGCCCGCAGCATGAGCGTTCTCGACGACGATGTGCCCTATGCCGATATCGTCGCCACCCGGTTCCGCGATCTCTGGCATTCCGGCGACTGAACAACAAGGGGACGAAGATGCGGACCGGCGCCGATTACCGCGAAGCGCTGCGCGACGGGCGAAAGGTTTGGGTGCTGGGCGAAGGGCTCGTCGACGATGTGACGACGCATCCCGCGACCAGCGCGATGGTCGAGGAATATGTCGCCTGGTACGATCTCCACTTCGATCCAGCCTGGCAGGACATCCTGATCGCTCCGCCGGCTTCCGGCCGCGAAGCGACCCCCTGGGCCTATCTTCTGCCGAAAACCAGCGAGGATCTGCTGGGGATGGGCCGGTCGTTCGCAAAGACGATCTTCATCAGCGCCGGCAACATCACCCACACCCCGGCCTATGGCCATCTGATCTCGCTCGGCGTGCTGACCGCGGTGCAGCAACAGAATGCCGCGCCGAAGCAGATCGCCGACGCGATTGCATATCGCGAGCTGATCGCCGGATCCGGGCGGTTCCTGACGTTCTGCGGCGGCGCCGCCACGATCGGCTTTCGGCTGCGCGAGGATCCGCGCGAGCGGGTGGCGCTCAAATTGATGCGCGAAACCGATGCCGGGGTGGTCATCAGCGGCCGGCTCGGCATGCATACCAGCCCCGCCTATGCCGAGGATGTCTATGTCGGCTCACTCAACGGCGTCGAGATCGGCGAGCACCGCGCCAGCTTTGTCGTGCCGGTTGGGGCGCCGGGGGTGACGACGATATGCCGCAAGATCGCGGCGCGCGGGGCGACCCGGTTTGCCGCGCCGCTGTCCTCGCGCTTCGACGAGCTCGACGGCCAGATGTGGCTCGACAACGTGTTCATCCCGTGGGAGCGCGTGTTCTTCGTAGAGGCAACGCCGGAACCGATCGCCACCTGGCTGTTGTGGCATCACCTTTATGGCTGGCTCGCGAAGGCCGAATTCGCCCTGGGCCTTGCCCTCGCCCTGGCCGATGCGATGGGACTGAAGGAGCACGAGCCGACCGTCGAATATCTGGTCGATCTGGTGGTCGAGGTGCAGACCGTGCGCAGCTGCCTCACCGCGGCCGAGCGCGACCCGAGCTTCACCGTGGCCGGGTATTGCGTCGCCAATCACACCCATCTGATGCCGGGCGGCCTCGCTATCCTGAAGGCGCGCCAGCGGATCTCGGAGATCCTGCGCATCGTGCCCGGATCGTCGCTGGTCGTCGCGCCCTCCGACAGCGATCTCGCCGACCCCGCGATGGCGGCGGGGCTGGAGGAGTCGTTCGGCGGCGGGGGCTATAGCGCAACGCAGCGCGCCGCCCTCCTGCAGCTCGCCGCCGACCATGTCTCATCGGCGCTCGACGGCCGCGAATCCGCCTTCGAGCTGCACGCCAGCGGCGGCGTTCCGGCGTGGCGCGGCCGGTTGCGGCGCGGCTTCCCGAGCTATAACGAGTTGGCTAACGCGGTGCTGGCCGCGATCTCGATCCCGATGCCGGAGATCGATGTTGGCGCCATTCCCGCCGCCCCGCTCGCCCCGCGCCGCCCCAACCTGGCGCCGGCGCCTCCTCCCAAGGCTGGTGCGTCATGATGCGTACCGGCGCCGAATACCGCGACGCCCTGCGCGACGGCCGCAAGGTCTGGCTGATGGGCGCGGGGCCGGTCGCCGATGTTACGACCCACCCGGCGACGCGCGCGATGGTCGAGGAATACGGCGCCTGGTACGACCGCCACTTCGACCCGGCATGGCAGGAGACGCTGCTGATGCCGGCCGGGGGCGACGCCGAGCGCGTGCCCTGGGCCTTCGTGTTGCCGCGGACGACCGAAGACGTCCAGGGAATGGGCCGCTCCTTCGCGAAAACCATGTTCCTCTCCGCCGGCAACATCACGCACGATGCCGCCTATGGCAACCTGATCGCGCTCGGCGTCCTGACCGCGGTCCAGGGGCAGAACGTCTCTCAGGAGCAGGCCGACAACGCGCTCGCCTATCGCGACATGATCGCCCGTACCGGACGGTTCATCACCTATTGCGGCGGCGCCCCGATCATCGGGCAGCGGATGCGCCCCGATCCGCGCGATCGGGTGGCGCTGAAGCTCGTGCGCGAAACCGATGGCGGAATCGTCATCCGCGGCAAGCTCGGCATGCATACCAGCCCGGCCTTTGCCGAGGACGTCTATGTCGGCGGCATGTCGGGCATCGATATCGACGGTCATCGCGCCGGGTTCATCGTCCCGGTCGGCGGGGCAGGGGTTACGGTTCTATGCCGCCAGAGCGCCGCGCGCGACCCCAACCCGTTCATCGCGCCCTTATCGAGCCGCTATGACGAGCTCGACGGCCAGATGTGGCTCGATGATGTCTTCGTGCCGTGGGAGCACGTATTTTTTGTCGGCGCCGATCCCGACCCGATCGCCCGCTGGCTGCGCTGGCATCATCTCTATGGCTGGCTGGCGAAGGCCGAATTCACCCTCGGTCTGGCGCTGGCCCTCAGCGATGCGATGGGATTGAAGGAGCACGAGCAGACCGTCGAATATGTGGTCGACCTCGTCGTCGCGGTGCAGACGGTGCGCAGCTGCATCGTCGCCGCCGAGCGCGATCCGCAATTCACCCCGGCTGGCTATTGCTTCCCCAACCACCGCCATCTCGCGCCGGGCGGCATAGCCCTCTTCAGGGCGCGCCAGCGGATCTCGGAGATATTGCGCATCGTCCCCGGTTCCTCGCTGGTCGTCGCGCCGGCGGATAGCGATCTCGCCGCGCCCGAATTGGCGGTTGGCCTCGAGGAATCCTTCGGCGGCGGCGGTTACACGGCGCTGCAGCGTTCCGCGCTGCTGCAGCTGGCCTCCGACCATGTCTCCTCCGCGCTCGATGGCCGCGAATCCGCGTTCGAGCTGCATGCCAGCGGTGGCATGCCCAATTGGCGCGGGTGGCTCAGGCAAAACTTTCGCGATTACAACGAGCTGGCGAACGCCGTGCTGCGCGCGATCGACCTGCCGATGCCGCAGATCGACGTCAGCAATATCCCGACCGCCCCGATCGCCCGCCGCCGCCCGGTCACCCCGCCGGTGCCGACGCCACAATCGAGGGAATGAGCATGCCTGACACGACGGTAGCGATCATCGGTGCCGGGATTGGCGGGATCTACCTCGCCGCCGAATTGGGTCGGCGCGGCTGCCGGCTGCGCCTGCACGACATCGACGACAGCCGCCTTCTCGCGATCCGCGAGCGCGGCGGCCTCGATGTCGAGGGCGACCACGCCGGTTTTGCCGCGATCGAGCGGGTCACCACCGACCCCGCCGCGGCGGTCGACGGCGCCGACATCATCGTGGTGTGCACCGGCGGTACCTATCAGGAGGCGGTCGGCCATGGCCTCGCTGCGCTGCTGCGCGACGGGCAAACGCTGCTGCTGATCCAGGGCAACACTGGCGGCTCGCTCGTCATGCGGCGGGCGCTCGATGCGGCCGGGTGCCGCGCGCGGGTCGATATCGCCGAGATGGACAACTACCCCTATTCGTGTTGGCGCCCGGCGCCGACCCGCATTCGGCCGATCGTGCATAAGAAATTCCTGCAGATCGCGTCGTTTCCGGGCAGCCGCATCGACGCCGTGTTCGCCCGCTTGGCCCCGCTGTTCCCGTATGCGGTCGCGGCTCCCAGCATCGTCTCGACCGGCTTCACCAACGCCAACGCGATGCTGCATGTCGCCAATTGCGTTGCCAATGCCGGTAAGATCGACCGTGGCGAAGCGTACAAATTCTACGCCGAAGGCGTGACGCCTGCGGTCGGCCGCTTGTACACGGCAATTAATGCCGAGCGGGTTGCGGTCGCCGCGGCGCTCGGGGCGAGTGTGCCGAATTTGGAAGACTGGTTCGATCGGACCTACGGCGTGCGCGGCGCCAGCCTGTCCGAAACCTGCGAGCTGCTGACGACCAACAGCGACGGCCCCTACCAGGCCACCGGCACGCCGTCCGCCTGGACGCACAAATACATCGCCGAGGACGTGCCGGTCGGATTGATGCCGATGAGCGCGCTCGGAGCGGCGGTTGCGGTGCCGACCCCGGCGATCGACGCCGTCATCCTCTTGGCGCAGACCATGGCCGGTCGGGATTTCGCCGGCGAAGCACGGACCCTGGACAGGATGGGGCTCGCCGGCATGGACGCGGTGCAGATCCGTCAAACGCTGCGCAACGGCTTCCGGTAAAAGCGATCAAGCGGATCCTGATCTAGATCGCCTCCAGTAGCATTTTGTCGAGACCATAATCCTCGGCCCGCGGCAGGAAGAACGGCCGTATCCCGGTCGACTGGAATGAACCGTGCAATTTGCCGTCGGAACCTTCGCTCTGGAACTTGAACGTGAACAGGTCGTGGGTGGTAATGACCTCGCCCTCCATTCCCACGACCTCAGTTATATGGGTTACCCTGCGCTGGCCATCGCGCATACGGTTGACCTGGCAGACCAGCTGGACCGCCGAGGCGATCTGAGAGCGGATTGCCCGCGACGGTAAGTTGGCGGCGGTCATGCCAATCATGTTCTCGAGGCGGGTTAGCGCGTCGCGCGGGTTGTTCGCGTGAATCGTGCTCATCGAGCCGTCGTGGCCCGTGTTCATCGCCTGCAACATGTCGAATGCCTCCTCGCCGCGGCACTCGCCGATGATGATCCGGTCTGGCCGCATGCGCAGGGCGTTCTTCAGCAGATCGCGCATCGTGATCTCGCCGGTGCCTTCGAGATTGGCCGGGCGGGTCTCGAGCCTGCCAACATGTGGCTGTTGCAGCTGCAGCTCGGCAGCATCTTCGATCGTCACGGTCCGCTCTGTTCTGTCGATCATCTGCGACAGCGCATTGAGCAGGGTGGTCTTGCCAGAGCCGGTGCCGCCGGAGATTAGGATGTTGAGCCGACACCGTACTGCGACCTTCAAGACCGTCGCCATCCCAGGCGAAATGGAGCTGTTAGCGACCATCAGGTCGAGCGTGATGGTCTTCTTGGAAAATTTGCGGATCGATATCATCGCTCCATCGAGCGCCAGCGGCGAGATAATGATGTTGACGCGACTGCCATCAGGCAGGCGGGCGTCGACCAGTGGATGCAACTCATCGACCCGTCGACCGATCCGGGTCACGATCTTGGTGCAGACATTCATCAAATGCGGCTCGTCGCGGAATGTCGCATCCGTCAGCTCAAGCTTGCCGCGGCGCTCGACGTAAACCTGCTTCGGCCCGTTGACCATGATGTCGCTGATGGTCTCGTCCGCCAGCAGCGGCTCCAGGGGGCCGAGCCCGAGCATATCGGCGACGAGCGCTTCGACGAGTGCGCACTGCTCCGTGAAATTCAGCTGGATCTTGTTGCTGGTGAGGAGTTCCCTGACCCAACCGGCGAGGCGCGCCTCGAAGGTTGTGCGCGGCATATTAACCGCCGCGGCGACATCCATGCGTTCGAGGATGAGTGGCTGGATGGCGGCCTTCGCGGCTTCGACTACCCTTAGATGATTTCGCGGGTTTGCAGAGGCCAGTGCGTCTCCAGGCGGGGCAAGCAGCGCCTCCATGATGTTGGTAACCAGATCGCGGCGCGTGAATTTGCCAGGGTTCATCGCGTGGCGGATAAGGTAAGCCTCGACCGCCGCCCCGACGATTTTGGCAAGCTGGCGTCTGCTGATCACAGCGCGCTGCTCAGGGCTTATTTCGGCACGCAGCAGACCAATTAATTCCCAGCACGCGGTGGATAGGGGGTCATCGATCGCGCTTTCTGGTGGCGCCTCCGACACTGATGGGATGGCTGGCTCCCGCGGGGTCGCATTGTCTAATGTCAGCTTTGCAACTTGTGTTCGCCGGCTGGCCAGCCCCGCAATCCGTGCCTCCAGCCCAGTTTCGACAATCGGTTTCGTGAGCGATGCGACCATCGTTGCTACCTATGAGGGAATATTTCTAGAAAATGACTATAAACCTCCCTTTTGGCGAGAACGAGTCAATTATGTTTATGCGATTCGGGAAACTACCTATTTCAATCATCAAAGAATATAGCGACGATGGACCCTCTGATTGTCGATCTCGCTGAAAATTCGAGTGCAATGCTCAAATGGAGCAGAAGCCGTTCTAGATCGCCACTCCACCGACGCAGTGAACTCGGCGTCCTCGACGTTGCCAGTGTTGAGCGTCCCGGCTGGCTCGATCAGGATCACCTCGGCCTTGTCGTCGGCACCGGTGCGGTGTTCGACGCCGCGCGGCACGACGACGCACTCGCCGGGGCCCATCTCGACGATGCGGTCGCGGAATTCGACGCGAAACCGGCCCTTCCAGACCATGAAGAACTCGTCCGCGCCCGCATGGTGATGCCACGGGAACTCGCCGCAAACCTTGACGATCTTGATCTCCTGGCCGTTGGCCGCGGCGATGGTCTTGGGTCGCCACTGCTCGCTGAAGAGCGTAAATTTCTCGGCAAGGTTGATCTTGTTCGTCATGCGCGGGCCGGCTTCCTTGCGAGGAAGTCCTTGAACCCGTCGCGCGGGTGGCCGGCAGAGAGGTAGGTTGCGCGCGCCTCGTCTTCGAGGTCGTAGCGGCCCCGCCAGTCGAGCCCCATGCCCTCATGCAAGAGCCGCTTGATGCCCTGCACCATGCGGGCATCGTTCTCGGCGATCATCTGGCCCATCTCGATCGCCGACTCGCGCAGCTTCGCCGCCGGCACGATCAGGTTCAGGAGGCCGATCCGCTCGGCCTCCTCGGCGGCGATGACGCGGCCGGTATAGAGCAGCTCCTTGGCCTTCGGTACACCGACCAAGGCCGGCAATGACCAGGTCGAGTTGACCCGGCCATAGCTCGCCGCGAGAAAACGGAACTGCGTCTTCTCGCAGCCGATGCGCAGATCGAGCGAGGACGACAAGAGCGCGGCGCCACCATAGGCCAGGCCGTTGATCGCGCCGATCAGCGGCTTTGCATAGCTGGCGATGTGCCAGCTGATGTTGCCGCGGGTCTCGCTGCGCGCGGCGAGCTCCTCCGAGCTGAGGCCGGCCATCTCGTGAATGTCGGCGCCGGCGGAAAAGGCGCGCTCGCCGGCGCCGGTCAGGATCACCGCCTTGACCCCGTCATCTTCCTCGTACCCGGTCAGTGCGTCGCCCAATTCCTGCATCAGCGGGAAGCTCAGCGCGTTGAGCTTCTCCGGCCGGTTCAGCGTGATCAGCGCAACCCCGTCGAGACGCTCGCTCAGGATGTATTGGTACGCCATCGCCACCGCTCCTTGTCGTTTCCGCTCGCGAACCCCGGAACAATCGCATCCCGGTTTGCCCGTTGTCTCCTATTTCGTTACGCTGTGCCGGCAATATCCACCGGGAGGACGCACCCATGACACCGATCGCGACACGGATTGGGTTTTCTCTGGGGTTCGCCCTTGCGGCACTCCTGCCGCTGAGCGCGATGGCCGAGGACGCGCACACCGTTGTGGAAGCCAATGGCATCAAATGGGCCGCCGCTCCGCCGTCGCTTCCGAAAGGCGCGCAGATCGCGGTCCTGTCCGGCGATCCCGGAAAAGAGGGACCGTTTGTTCTCAGGTTTAAGCTTCCTGCCGGGTACAAGGCGCCGCCCCACATGCATGGCGCTGATGAGAATGTGACGGTGATCTCCGGTACCGCCAACTTTGGAACGGGCGACAAACTCGATCCGAAAAAGACCGACGCGATAAAGCCCGGCGGCTTTATGCACATGCCGAAGGGCATGCACCACTTTGGCTGGTTTTCCCAGGAAACCGTTGTTCAGGTGAATGGCATCGGGCCGTTCGCAGTCACCTACATCAACGCGGCCGACGACCCGAGAAAGACCAATTGAGGTTTAGGCGTCTTACCGCCGGACACCCCGCCCGGCGGCAATCGATATGGGAGGAGTAGCGGATGGCCGGATCCCTCGATGGCGTTCGGGTATTGGAATTGGCGCGGTATCAGGCCGGGCCGCGGGGCGGCATGATCCTCTCGGATCTCGGCGCCGAGGTCATCAAGATCGAAAAGCTCGGCGGCGAGGAGACGCGCAAATCCGAGCCGATGGTGCGCGGGCAGAGTGTCTATTTCTCGGTGTACAACCGCGGCAAGAAGAGCATGTGCCTCGACATGCGGACCGAGCGCGGCAAGGAGATCTTCGCCGCCCTGGTGC
>WNFA01004832.1_pt1 | contig 11987 bp, 10 predicted proteins | sample 5400481 | NCBI WGS metagenome assembly WNFA01 (sample SAMN13153340, study PRJNA577476) | soil metagenome | isolation source: 120 cm saprolite under Douglas fir tree site 2 hole 1 replicate 2 | place: USA:California | collected 2015-04-18
GCTCGCCGCGCGCAGACGGTGCGCGACTATCTGGTCTCGCGCGGCGTCCAGGCGCAGCGCATGCGCACGATTTCCTACGGCAAGGAGCGCCCGGTCGCGGTCTGCAACGACATCTCGTGCTGGTCGCAGAACCGGCGCGTGGTGACCGTGCTCAATGCCAGCTCGTAAGTGACACGTGGGGGAAGGGGACAACCGGCGCCCATCGGGCGCCGGTTGTGTTTTGGGCATCGCGTCGCATTTCAAGGCGGCGTTTCTTTCATCTCACGAGCCGAGCGGCACGCGAACCGCTGCGGCCCATTCATGCGACCGGCCCGGATTCGGCGAGACCATCAGTCACAATTTGGACGCAGGAATTCGTATGGTACCCGGGGACTCGGACCACAGCATCAAGCCCATGGCCCGTCGCAAATCGGCCCGTTTCAAGCTGCGGGCATCCGCGGCATCGGCGCTCGCCGCCGTGGCGATGACGGTCGCGTTGCCGGCCGCGTCCACGGCGCCGGCGCAAGAGGGCGAGCGGTCGTTCGGCTTGTTCGATCAGATCTTCGGGGGCAGCGCGCGCTTGAGCGGAGGCGACCGTGGCGCGCCCGCGGCTGCGAGGCCGGATCATCCGGCTCAAGAGCGCACCGCGCAGGCATCGGGGTCCGACCTCGTGGTGCGCATCGATCGCCTGGAAACCCAGATCCGGCAGCTCACCGGCGTGATCGAGCAGCTGCAATTCCGCAACCAGCAGCTCGAGGGCTACGTCCGCCGCCTGCAGGAGGACAACGAATACCGCTTCCAGGAGCTGGGGGCGAAGGGCCCGCCGCGCCCGGCGGTGTTGGGCTCGACCGGCGCGCCGCCGGCAGTCGGCGCCCGCGCCGAGGAGCAGCCGGTGGGCGCTCCCGGCGGACGCGGCGCCGGGGCGCCGCTCGACCTCGCGACCATCGCGCCGCCGGGCGCGCCGCTGCCGGGGCAGCCGCCGCGCAATGCCGGCGCGTCGGCCGCCACGCTGCCGCCGTCGCAGACCCCGCGCGACGAATACGACCTCGCCTATGGCTACGTGCTGCGCAAGGACTACGCCCTCGCGGAAGACGGCTTCCGCGGTTTCCTCAGCAAATATCCCAGCGATCGGCTGGCCGGCGACGCCAATTATTGGTTGGGCGAAAGCCTGTTTCAGCGGCAGCGCTTCCGCGACGCGGCGGAAGCGTTCCTCAATGTCTCCACCAAGTATGAATCCTCCGGCAAGGCGCCCGACGCGCTGCTTCGCCTCGGGCAGTCGCTCGCCGCGCTCGGCGAGAAGGAGGCGGCCTGCGCGTCGCTCGGCGAGGTCCTGCGCAAGTACCCGCGCGCATCGGCGGGCGTGAAGCAGGGCGTCGAGCGAGAACAGAAGCGTGTCCGCTGCTGATGAGGCGGCGCCGGTCTCCGCCGCCGAGGCGAAGACGCTGCTCGATCCGCTCGCTCATGCTTCCGCTCTGGTGCTCGCGGTGTCCGGCGGTCCGGATTCGACCGCGCTGATGGTGCTGGCGGCGCGCTGGCGGCGGGCGCGCAAGCGCGGACCCAAGCTCCTCGCCGTCACGGTCGATCACGGATTGCGGCGCGAATCCGCGGCCGAGGCGCGCGCCGTCAAGCGTCAGGCGCGGGCGCTCGGCGTCCCCCATCGCACCATGCGCTGGGACGGCGGCAAGCCCGCGACCGGCCTGCAAGAAGCCGCGCGGCTCGCGCGCTACCGGCTGCTGGCACGCGCCGCCCATGCGGCGAGGGCGCCCCACGTCCTCACCGCCCACAGCCTCGACGACCAGGCCGAGACGGTGTTGATCCGCATGAGCCGCGGCAGCGGCCTCACCGGTCTTTGCGCCATGGCCGCGATGTCGCCGTTGCCGGCGGGCGGACGGGGCGGGATCATGCTCGTGCGCCCGCTCATCGGCCTTCCGAAGGCGCGCCTCATCGCGACGCTCGCGCGAGCGGGCATCGGCTATGTCGATGATCCCTCGAACCGCGATCCACGCTTTGCCCGCGCGCGGCTGCGCGGCATCATGCCCGCGCTGGCCCGCGAAGGGCTCGGCGCGCGGCGTCTCGCGCTCCTGGCGCAGCGCCTGCAACGCGCCGATGCGGCGATCGAGTCGGCGGTCGACGCGGCGGCGGCGGCGCTGTCGGAGGGGCCGTGGTCCGATCGCGGTCCGATCCGCTTCGATGCCGAAAATTTCGCCCGCCTGCCGGCGGAAGTGGCGCTGCGGCTCCTCGGCCGCGCGATTGCGCACACCGGCCATGAGGGGCGGCTGCGGCTCGGCAAGCTCGAGACCCTATTCAAGGCGTTGCAGAACGAATGGCACAATGCAGTCAGCCGGGGGAGCCGCTTTCGCCGGACATTGGCAGGCGCGGTTCTCACTCTCGAGCGCGACGGGCTAACTGTCGAACGTGCCCCGCCCCGCCGGCGGCGCGGTCGAGCCGCCGTTGCAAGGTGAGGGCAGGCACAATTGCATCTCGTGCCTCGGCCGCCCCGTCCGGTCTCCGAAGGAGGCCTGTCCTATTGAATCTGCTCCGCGACCTCCACCCGCAACATCGTACGGACGTTTTCGATCTGGTTGGCGATCATCGCCTGGGCGGAACCGGCGAACAACAACCCGATCGCGACGTTGTCGAGTGTCATGACGAGCGAGCCCGAGTCACCCCCGGCCGACATGTTCGTAGTGACGATCTGGTCCTTCATGCGCCCCACACGGCCGCTGCCATAATTGACGTCAATCGTGGTATTCACGGCGGTGATGCGGCCAGTGGTGAAATTGGTCGTGCGGCCGGTCTTCTTGACCGTCTGGCCGACCATCTGCAGCACTTGCGCGCGCCGGCGCCAACCGCGCACGTAGCCGCCCCAATAGATCTCACGACTCAGGTCGTGAAAATCACCCTCGGCCACGGCGCAATCGACGATGTTGTTCTGAGCGGCGAGCGGCACTGCGGGCGCCAACTGGATTGGGATGAACCGACTGAGCGCAGCAATCTTATCTGCTGGATTCACGCCGCCGTCGAATGGTCCGGGCTGGAGGATCGGGGCACCGAGCGGGCCCGCATTTACATTCGCCAGCACGTGGTTGTTGCTGAGAATGTAGAACTTGCTCGGAATACCGACGCCATGAACCGGGTTGACCGGGTCGGTCGACCCGCCGGGCAGAATGTCATAGACACACGTGCCGATCGTGCCTGCTGTAATCTGAAAATGGCCGACGCTGTAGCCGCCTGAGGCCGGCCGGACCCTTTTGGTCAGGGTTTGGGTACCGACGTCGACCGGCGCACCCATGTCACCAGCAACCGGATGGCCTACTGTCAGCACGTCGGTTGGCATGTCCTGGAGTTTCGAAGGTACCAAGTGCTCCTTGGAGAGGTGCTCCTTGGCGACCTTGTGGGAGACCAGCACCAAAACCGCCGGATCACCGGTCGGCTCTCCGTCCTTCCATTTCACGCCTGCGCCAATTCCGACCACGTTGTCTCTGGGCTTGCCCTCCTCGAAGAATTCCGAGGTCGCTGCACGGGTGGCTTTAACCAACGCTTGGACGTCAGCGTCGGCTACCATCATCTTGCTGGCGGTGCTTGCCATGTGAGATTCTCCTTCCGAGCGAGCCAAAGTCGTGGACGTTCTGGACTTGCGGGCAGATCGTGAGGGTTTCTTCACGGCAGTCGCCTCCATTCAACGCAATAACGGTCGCGTCCGGTCGCTAGCCGTTCTGCGCCGAGACGACGCCGATCTCCTCGACGTCTGTCGGGTAGCCTGCGATGTTATTCGGAACGATGTCGCTGGCGCGCAGCTCCGATTTTGGGAGCTTGCGCGTGACGAAGACCTTGATGACAGGCTCGCCATTGCGCTCGCCGATGCCGACTCCGGTTACGTTTTGCTTCGACATCAATTCCTGCTCCGCTTTCCTCATTGCAGCGTCTTGATTCATCGGTTGTCCTCCGGCGGTTGAGATCGAGTCAGTTAGCGCGGCGGTCACCGCTCTGGGTACGTGCGCGCTCCCTGGCTCTATCATAACGCCGGATCGGGCCGGTCTTTCAGACTTACTCAACGCGGACACGGCCCGATGTCGGGCGGCCCTTCAATGACTGATTGATGGAGTACGATAGCACATCCAAAAATAAGTGGCAAGTGATAGTTGTATGATACTGTAATATATATTGTAAGTATAGGATGCTCCTCAAATAATCGAGCCCGATCCAAAGCGGTTTCCGGCAAAGCGCGAGCGAGGAAGCCGAGCCGATCGCCCGTGGCTCGACATTCGGAAGGCGCCGCTCATGGCAGCGCTCGAACCCGCCGAAATCGGCTTCGATGACGATCGTCGACGCGGGAAAAGAGCAAGCGAATGAAAACGCTCATCTGCACCGAACGTTGGCATTCGCCGCGGCAAGGCTCGTGGTGGAGCGCCCCGGCGCGAAGGGCGGGTCGCGCGGCCTTAACCACGGGCAAATGTGGCGAAGCCGATGCCCCCAAACGGCGGTAGAATGGCGGCGGAAATAACGGCGTCTGCTGGCTCGGTTCCCTTGGCAGGAGCCCCATCGGCTCCTAGATTGTGACGGGGACGGACCTGAATCGGCCGTGACTTGCCGGCGTAGGAACCGGACCGATCAACAGCCGGCTGGCGGGCGACCGACGGCATGAAGGACATGGGATGAACGCCAACCTGCGCAACTTCGCCCTTTGGGTGATCATCGTTCTCTTGCTGCTCGCGCTGTTCACCCTGTTCCAGAATCCGGGCCAGCGCTCCACGTCGCAGGACATCTCCTTCTCGCAGCTGTTGAACGAGGTCGACCAGGGGCGCGTGCGCGATGTGTTGATCCAGGGGCCCGAGATCCACGGCACCTTCACCGACGGCCGCAGCTTCCAGACCTACGCGCCCAACGATCCGTCGCTCATTCAGCGGCTCTACGGCAAGGGCGTATCGATCACCGCCCGCCCGCAGCAGAACGACGTGCCGTGGTTCCTGCAGCTGTTGATCTCGTGGCTGCCGTTCATCGCGCTCATCGGCGTTTGGATATTCCTGTCGCGGCAGATGCAGGGGGCGGGCGGCAAGGCGCTCGGCTTCGGCAAGAGCCGCGCCAAGCTTCTGACCGAGGCGCATGGCCGCGTCACCTTCGAGGACGTCGCCGGCGTCGATGAAGCCAAGCAGGACCTTCAGGAAATCGTCGAGTTCCTGCGCGATCCCGGAAAATTCCAGCGGCTCGGCGGACGCATTCCGCGCGGCGTCCTGCTGGTCGGGCCGCCGGGAACCGGCAAGACGCTGTTGGCGCGCGCGATCGCCGGCGAGGCGAACGTGCCGTTCTTCACCATTTCCGGCTCCGACTTCGTGGAAATGTTCGTCGGCGTCGGCGCCTCGCGCGTGCGCGACATGTTCGAGCAGGCCAAGAAGAACGCGCCGTGCATCATCTTCATCGACGAGATCGACGCGGTGGGGCGCCACCGCGGCGCCGGCCTCGGCGGCGGCAACGACGAGCGCGAGCAGACCCTCAACCAGCTGCTGGTCGAGATGGACGGCTTCGAGGCCAACGAGGGCATCATCCTGATCGCGGCGACCAACCGGCCCGACGTGCTCGACCCCGCGCTGCTGCGTCCCGGCCGCTTCGACCGCCAGGTGATCGTGCCCAATCCCGACGTCGTCGGTCGCGAGCAGATCCTCAAGGTGCACGTGCGCAAGGTGCCGCTGGCTCCCGACGTGAACCTGAAGACCATCGCCCGCGGCACGCCCGGCTTCTCCGGCGCCGACCTCATGAACCTCGTCAACGAGGCGGCCTTGATGGCGGCGCGCCGCAACAAGCGCATGGTGACGCAGGTCGAGTTCGAGGACGCCAAGGACAAGGTGATGATGGGCGCCGAGCGCAAGTCGCTGGTGATGACCGAGGAGGAGAAGCTCCTCACCGCCTATCACGAGGGCGGCCACGCCATCGTGGCGCTCAACGTCAAGGCCACCGATCCCGTGCACAAGGCCACCATCATCCCGCGCGGCCGTGCGCTCGGCATGGTCATGCAGCTGCCCGAGCGCGACAAGCTGTCGATGAGTCTCGAGCAGATGACCTCGCGGCTCGCCATCATGATGGGCGGGCGCGTGGCCGAGGAGCTGGTTTTCGGCAAGGAGAAGGTGACCTCCGGCGCCGCCTCCGACATCGAGCAGGCGACCAAGCTCGCACGCATGATGGTGACGCGCTGGGGCCTTTCCGAGCGGCTCGGCACCGTCGCCTATGGCGAGAACCAGGACGAGGTGTTCCTCGGCTATCAGGTGTCGCGCCAGCAGAACGTTTCCGAGGAAACCAGCCGCATGATCGACGGCGAGATCAAGCGGCTGGTCGAGGCCGGCTATGCCGAGGCCGAGCATATCCTCGAGGAGAAGCGCGCCGACCTCGAGCTGCTGGCCAAGGGACTGCTCGAGTTCGAGACGCTGAGCGGCGACGAGATCAAGGATCTGCTGGCGGGCAAACGGCCCGCGCGCGAATCCGTGATCGAGCCGGCAACGCCGCGCGGCTCGGCCGTGCCGCCGGCCGGCAAGCCGCGGCCGCGCCCCGAGCCGGGCGGGCTCGAGCCGCAGCCGCAGGCGTAATCAATCGGGTGCGCGTAGGGCTTCATTGATGACCGAGAGGGATTTCTTCAAGCGTCCCTCGGGCCTGACCGTGGGCGAGATCGCGGCCCTCACGGGCGCCGAGCCTCGCAACGGCGCTCGCCTCGATCACCTCATCACCAATGTCGCGCCGGTCGATCTGGCGGGGCCCGCCGACCTCACGTTCCTCGACACGGTGAAATACGCCGACGCCCTGCCGTCGACCCATGCCGGGGCTTGCCTGATGAGCGGGCGCTTCGAGCGGCAAGCGCCGAGCGGCCTCATCGTCCTGCGCACGAAAGAGCCGTATCGTGCCTTCGTCGCCGTGGCGCGCAAGCTGTTCCCGGATTCGTTGCGGCCGTCCTCGTTGTTCGAGGCCGGCGCCGTGGCCCAGAACGCCTCGGTTCACGTCTCCGCGCGGCTCGAGAGCGGCGTCACCGTGGATCCCGGCGCGGTGATCGGGCCGCGCGCCGCGATCGGACGCGGAACCGTGATCGGCGCCACCGCGGTGATCGGCGCCGACGTGCGAATCGGGCGTGATTGCTCGATCGGGCCCGGCACGTCGATCACCCACGCGCTCGTCGGCGACCGGGTGATCATCCACCCGGGCTGCCGCATCGGGCAGGACGGCTTCGGATTCGTGATGGGCGCGGACCAGCAATGGAAGGTGCCGCAGCTCGGCCGCGTCATCATCCAGGACGACGTGGAGATCGGAGCCGGAACGATGGTCGATCGCGGCGGCGTCCGCGACACCGTCATCGGCGAGGGGACGAAGATCGACAATCTCGTTCAAATCGGCCACAATGTGCAGATCGGCCGCCATTGCATCATCGTGGCGCAATCGGGCATCAGCGGCAGCGTGACGCTGGAGGATTTCGTCGTTCTCGGCGCGCGTGTGGGCATCATCGAGCACATCAATGTCGGCGAGGGGGCGCAGCTCGCCGCCAGGTCGACCGTGCTCCGGGATGTCCCGCGCGGAGCGCGCTGGGCGGGCCTGTCGAATGCCAAACCGATCAAGCAATATTTCCGCGAGCTCGTCATGATCGAGCGCGTTGCCCGCGGCGCCGATATCGCGGAGCTTCGCGGCGAGCGAGCGGGCTCGGGCGGCGGGGACGAACGATAGGATCGGGGCCTGCGGACGGCTTGCGCGGCCGAGGCTTCCCGACCAAACCGGAGACGGAAATCCAACGATGACAGATGTTGCAGCCGACGTGATTGCCATCATCGCCAACCGGGTTTCGGCCGAGAAACGCAATATCGGCGTGGCGGACCGGCTGGACGATCTGGGCATCGATTCCTTTGCCGCGGTCGAGATGATCTTCGACCTGGAAGAGAAATTCGATATTCAAATCAGCTACAATTCCAACGATCCGGCCCCCGAATTCGAGACGGTGGGGGACGTCGTCGACGCGGTCAAGAAGGTCGTCAACGGAAAGCCGGAATGACACACCGTGTGGTCGTGACCGGTTGGGGGGTCGTTTCCTCGATCGGGCATACGGCTGCGTCCTACTGGTCGAGCCTGGTGCGGGGCGTGTCCGGAATCGCACCGGCGACGATCATTCCGACCGATCAATTGACTCAGAAGATGGTCGCCGAGGTCAAGAATTTCGAGGCCGGCAAGCATTTCGACGACCGCCGGATCGTGATGCTCGATCGCGTGTCGCAGTTCGCCGTGGTCGCCGCGCGCGAGGCGATAGCGCATTCCGGAATCTCGTTCGACGGACCGCTCGCCGAAGGAACCGCGACCATCATCGGGACCGGCGTCGGCGGACAATCGACGCAGGACGAGAACTACAAGCGCCTCTACCGGGACAACGCCAAGCGGCTGCATCCTCTCACCATACCGAAGCTGATGGTGAACGCGCCGGCGAGCCAGGTGTCCATGCATTGCGGGCTGCGCGGTCCCGCCTTCGCGGTCGCGAGCGCCTGCGCGTCGGCAACGCATGCCATCGGAATGGCGTTTCACATGGTTCGCTCCGGCGCGGTGACCTGTGCCGTGACCGGCGGCGCCGACGCCTGCATCACCTTCGGCACGATGAAGGGATGGGAGGCGATGCGGGTGATGGCGCCGGACACCTGTCGGCCGTTCTCCCGGGACCGCAAAGGTCTGGTGATCGGCGAAGGTGCGGCAATCGTGGTGCTGGAGAGCCTCGATCATGCGCGAAAGCGTTCCGCGACGATCCTCGGCGAGATCGTCGGTTTCGGCATGAGCTCCGACGCGTACGATCTGACCAGCCCCGACGAGGGCGGCATGGTCCGCGCGCTCACTGGCGCGCTCGCCGACGGCGGGGTCTCGGCGCAAGACATCCAATACGTCAACGCCCATGGTACCGGCACGGCCGCCAATGACGAGACCGAGACCCGCGCCATCAAGCGTGTCTTCGGGTCCCATTCGGCGACGCTCGCGGTATCGTCGAACAAGTCGATGCTGGGGCATGCCTTGGGCGCCGCCGGCGGCCTCGAGCTGGTGGCAACGCTGATGGGGATGAGAGAGGGGATTGCGCCGCCGACCATGAACTATCTCGGGCCGGACCCGGCCTGCGACCTCGATTACGTCCCGAACGAGGCTCGGCCCCTGCGAATCGATGCGGCGCTGTCGAGCTCCTTTGCCTTCGGCGGCCTCAACGCGGTGCTGGTCGCGCGGCGCTTCGCTTAAATCCCTCCCCCGCGAAGCGGGGGAGGGTGGCATAGGCGGCCTTCGGCCGCCGTCCTTAGCATCAAGAACGCCGACGCAAAGCGTCGGCTATGCGAGCGTAGCGAGGCGGGTCGGGTGGGGGGTCTTGCTGATCGCCCGGCATAGCAAGCTTGGTCCCCCAACCCCGGCTCGCTTCGCTCGCCGACCCTCCCCCGCTTCGCGGGCAGGGCAATCGCATATGCGTGAACAAGACAGGAATCTCGCTGCTTTTGGACTCGGTCCGTTCCGTCAACGATTCGTATTTGTTCACCCATATGCGATTGCCCTGGCTTCGCGGGGGAGGGATAAGCCGGTCCAAATACCGCCATACCGATCGGGTTCCCTCCCGCCAGGGAGGGCGATCCCATGCGAAAATCGATCATGGTGGCCGCACTGGGGGCGGCCATGGCCGTGTCCGCGCCGGTATGGGCGCAGGTCGGGCCCGGTGCCGCGCCGCGGCCTGCCCTGAAGCCCGCCGTCCTGCGCGCACCCAGTCCGGCGCCGGCGGTCCGGATGTCCCAGTCGCCCGACCCGACCTTCGACGAGGGCACCATCCAGCGCATCGCGGCCGCGATGCTGAGCTATACGGTGCTGGAGGTGCAGGGCGGCTGGCCGACGCTGCCCGCGAGCACCGGCAAGCTCGTTCCCGGGGCGCGGGGCCCCGAGGTGGCGCTGCTGCGCCGGCGCCTCGCCATCACCGACGACCTTCCCGCCGAGGCGGCCGAGATCGACGTCTACGACGATGCGCTCGCCGCCGCCGTGCGGCGCTTCCAGGCCCGCCATGGCCTCGAGGAAACCGGGATCGTCGGACCGAGGACGCTCGCCGCGCTCAACGTGCCGGTGGGCAAGCGGCTGCGCCAGCTCGCGGCCTCGCTCGACCGGCTCGCGGTCATGGATTTCAAGCTCGGGCAGCGCTACGTGGTGGTGAACCTGCCGGCCGCCTTCGCCGAGGCGATCGAGGGCGACAAGGTGGTGCGCCGCTATACCGTCGTGGTCGGCAAGCCCGACCGGCCGTCGCCGACGCTGACCGCCCTGATCACGACCGTCAATCTCAATCCGACCTGGACGGTGCCGCTCTCGATCATGAAGAAGGACATCATCACCAGGATGCGCAAGGACCCGGGCTATGTCGAGCGCATGCACATGCGCGTGCTCGACGGCCAAGGCCGCGAGATCGATCCGCGATCGATCGACTGGAATTCGGACCACGCTCCCAATTTCACCATCCGCCAGGATTCCGGCGCCGGGAACGCGCTCGGCGCCGTGCGCGTCGACATGCCCAATCCCCATTCGGTCTACATGCACGACACCAGCCACAAGGAATTCTTCAGCGCGGACCATCGTTTCCAGTCCTCGGGCTGCACCCGCGTCGAGGACCCGCGCGCGCTGGCGGCCTGGCTGTTGGCCGACAATGCCGGCTGGGGCCGCCGCGAGATCGATGCCGCGATCGCCAAGGGCGAGCGCACCGACGTCCGCCTGACCCACAATGTCCCGGTCGCCTGGGTCTATCTCACGGGCTGGGTGACGCGCGACAACACCGTCCATTTCCGCGACGACGTCTACGGCCGCGACGAGAAGCCGATGCTGGTTGCCGACGCGCGGCCGCAAGTCGCGAGCGCGGCGCGCGCCTCCGGGTTCGTGCTGCAATCGGCGGACACGCGGCCTGCGGTCAGCCAGGTGTCCTGGCTCGACAGCCAGTAGGGGTCCCGCATGCGGAGATCCGCGATCGCGCTTGCCGTCATTGCGGCCGCCGGGCCCGCGCTCGCCGCCGATTCCTCCGCCGACCTCTCCACCGGCGGGCTGATCTTCGTGCGCAACGACAACGTCGAGATGGTGGCCGAGGAGCTCACGATCGCGGCCAAGGAGATCGGCGTCCGCTACCGCTTCTTCAACAAGTCCGAGAAGGACGTCACCGTCCTCGTCGCCTTCCCGCTGCCCGACCTCCATGTCGAGGGCCCCGACGAGACCGTGTCGGTGCCGACCGAGGACCCCGTCAACTTCCTCGCCTTCACCACCGCCGTGAACGGCCAGCCGGTCGCGACGCAGGTCGAGCAGCGCGTCATTGCCGCCGGCCTCGACCGCACCCAGCTGCTGCGCGCGCTCGGCATCCCGCTCGCCCCTCATCTCGCCGCCACCGGCGAGGCGCTCGATCGGCTGCCGCCGGAGAAGGCGGAGGAGCTCGTTCGCATCGGCGTCGCCGAGATCGAGGACTATGACACCGGCCGCGGCGTGCAGAAGCACCTCGCGGCGCGCTGGACGCTGCAGACCACCTATTACTGGGAGCAGACCTTTCCCGGGCGGGCCGAGACCGTGATCGAGCACCGTTACCGGCCGAGCGTCGGCGCCTCGGCGCAGACCTCGCTCGGCTCGCCCGATGCGGCCAAGGAATCCTGGTACGAGGAATACAAGGACAAGTATTGCTTCGATTACGAGTTCCTGGCCGCGGTCGAGCGCGCCCGCAAGGCCACCGGCAGCCGGTTCGCCGCGCCGTTCTCCGAGGAGCGCATCGACTACCTGCTCAGGACCGGCGCCAACGGGTCGGGGCCGATCAAGGAATTCCGCCTGGTGGTCGACAAGGGCGCGCCCGAGAATCTCGTCAGCTTCTGCGGCGACGACCTCAAGACGATCAGCGCGACCGAGGTCGAGATGAAGAAGGCCGACTACGCGCCGGACGGCAATCTCGCGATCCTGCTGCTCAAGAAGCTGCCGGCGCCGTAGCCGATCGGGCCGTTTGGCCCAGCGGCCGCCATTGCCGCCATTCA
>WNFA01009091.1_pt1 | contig 11986 bp, 9 predicted proteins | sample 5400481 | NCBI WGS metagenome assembly WNFA01 (sample SAMN13153340, study PRJNA577476) | soil metagenome | isolation source: 120 cm saprolite under Douglas fir tree site 2 hole 1 replicate 2 | place: USA:California | collected 2015-04-18
GGAGCTTGTGCCGCGGGCGGCGGCTGAACGAATCGGCAACAAGTCGTAGAAACATGGAATTGTCAATGTTGCAAGAGAGTGGTACAGGCCAATCATGGCTGTGCGCGCATCGCCAACGCATTTTCCGCAGCCCGTCCAAGCTAGACAAAGTGTCTATGCTACTGCGGCACCTCTTTTTCCGCCTGCGTCAGCGCACTCACATCCATTACCAAATCGCCTCCCTCAATGCGCGACGGCACGCCAACCGGATTGCACCCGCCAGCGTCGCCAATCGACGGCACATATATCGCCGACCCACAGTGGCGGCACACCACGTTCTGCCCATCCTGCCGATACCCTTCCGCGCCGCAAATGCGGCAAGCATCCAGCGCCGTTCCGTACCCGTTGGGCTTTTTTATGATCATGAAGCGCAAAGATTGGCCGCTCACGTTAATCGTAAACAGATGCAGGTTGGCGTCCTGCACCTCGGTCAGCGGAACGCGCACTTCATTGCCCACCGCCGCAATCGGTCGCGAAGCCGGCGGCGCCGAATTCGCTCGCGTATAAATGAAATCCGCCGTAAGCACCAATATCACGGTCAGGCACCCGATCGCCCCCGCAATCATCCATCTCTGCGCCCTGCGATTCTGCGATTCCACGAGACGGCGTTCCGCATCACCCATCGCTTCTTTTGTTGATTTGGCATGCGAAGCCGATTGCCATTCCCGCAAAATCAACAGCGCCGCCGCCCCAAAAACAAAAACAAAGAAAAACAGCTCGTTGCGCACGATGGGCCCAATCATCGCCATTTCCTGCTTGCTCGAAGGCAGCCAGCGCGCCTCACTGAGCTCGTGCAAGCCGGTCAGCGCCAACTGAAACGCCACCAGCATCAAAATCGCGCTCGTAACTGCAAAAAATCGGTGCAACGGAACGCGCAGCGTGCCCTTGAAGAACAAAAGCCCCACAGCCACCGCCGCGGCAATGCCCAGGATCGTCCCGATCCACGTCTGCAAGCCTTCCGTGGACATCTCCACAGCGCGTAAAATTAGCGCCAACTCGGCGCCTTCCCGCACCACCATCAAAAACACAAACAGAAAAATCCCCAACCCCGCGGCTCGGCCCGCGCGCACCGCATAGGACTCCACTTTTTGCTCAATATCTTTTTTCAGATGCCGCGCAACGCGATTCATCCAAACGATCATCGTAACCACGAAGAAGGCGGCGACCAGCAACAGCAAGCCCTCGAAGCCGTCTTCGCTGATTTGCCAGCGCTGCAATGCCATGGCTACCGCCAGGCTGAGCGCGGTCGCCGCAGCTACGCCGTACCAGGCAAAGCGCGCGAGGTGTGCGCGCCCGGTACGGGATAAATAAACCAGGATGATGCCAACAACCAGGGCTGCTTCCACGCCTTCACGGAGCGCAATGAGAAAGGCCTCGAGCAAGAAATCTCCAGTTGAAACTCATTTGCAACTGCAATTCCCAGTCTACCCGCCACTCCACGCCACCGTCAAGCCGCCCTGCCCTCTCAGTTCTTCAAGTAGAATGATGGTGCCCCGAGACAGCCATTCATGACCCGAACGCCGCTCCGCCAAGCTGCCTCGCTCGTCCTCTCAATACTGCTGTGCGCTTCGACCTTCGCGCAACAGCCGCAACTCTCCTCCATCGCTCCCAATGCCATCGTCCGCCCCGATCCAAAACGCGCGCAAAAATTGGTCGAAGCCGGACAAAAAGCCGAAGCCGACGGCCGTAACGATGAAGCCCTGTTGGCCTACGACGAAGCCGCTCGCCTCGCGCCGCAGAACTTGGCGCTAGTCGGCCGTGGCGCCGCGCTCCGCTCCCGGCTGATTCGCGAACACGCCGACAAGGCCGAGCAACTCGCCCTCGCCGGCAAGCTCCCGCAAGCAAAGGAAGAACTCAGCACCGCGATGCGCATTGATCCCTCTAACAAGATCGTCGCCGAACGCTATGCCCAAATGCAATCCATGCACGACGACGAGCCAGCTCTCCCCAACCTACAAATCCCGGGCATGCCGCGACTCAAAACGCAGCCGGGCAGACACAGCCTTGATCTTCGCGGCGACACGCGCAGCGCCTATGAACAACTCGCGCAAACCTTCGGCACCAAGGTCGCCTTCGATCCCGACGTGGTTTCACGCCAAGTCCGCATGAAGCTCGACAACGTGGATTTCAATACCGCGGTCTCAATTCTAGGTACAGTGACCGGAACTTTTTGGAGACCCTTGGACGCTGGCCTTATGTTTGTGGCGCCGGATAGCCCGGAAAAGCGACGTCAGTTCGGTTTGCAAGCGGAGCAAACCTTTCCACTCCCCTCTTCGGCAAGCCCCGAGGAAATGACCGAGCTGCTGCGCATGCTGCGCGAGATCACCGGCGCTACGCGCATCGATCTGGACACCACCAGCCACACCATCACCATGCGTGACTCCCCGGAGCGGCTAACTTTGACCGCACAATTAATTCGTCAGCTCGATCAAGCCCGCGGCGAGTTGATGCTCGATATCGAGCTTCTCGAGGTTGACCGCAACAAAGCTCAGCAGCTCGGCATCACCCCACCCTCCAGCGCGCAGGCCTTCTTAATCAGCCCCAGCGACATCCGCACGCTGCAGGGTGCCACCGACTTGAATAATGCGCTTACCATTCTGGGGCAGCTTCTAAGCGCCAAAGGTCTTTCCAGCATTCCCGGTTTCACCCTGTTCGGCGGAGGCTACACTACGTTTTTACTGACTCTGCCCGGTGCCGCGGCGAATTTTTCGGACGCGCTCAGCCTCGTGCAAAGTGGCCGCCAGGTCTTGCTCCGTGCGCAAGACGGCAAACCCGCAACCTTCTTTGTGGGAGATCGCTTCCCAGTCACGCTATCTCTCTTATCTGGCAGTCTAGGCACTGCCACCGCGAATAATGCGTCGGCGAACAATTCTTCGTTTCTTGGCGTGCCAACCTCCGCTAACTTTCCGGAAACCTCGTTTGCCGTTGGCAACAATCCTGTTGCACTGGCATCCAGCGATTTCAATAACGACAATCTGCCCGATCTCGCCGTTGCCAATCAGAACGACAACACCATCAGCGTTTTGCTGAATCAGGACAATGGAAACTTCGTGGCAGCCACCAACTCTCCGTTCACACTAGCCAGCACCGAGACGGGTCCTTCGGCCATTGCGACCGCTACCTTCGGCAACACCTTCACCACCAGTTCCGGAGTCACCTCGCTCGCGCCCGATCTGGTCATCGCCAACTCCACTTCCAACAATGTAACCATCCTGCTCGGAAACGGTGACGGTACGTTTCAGGAAGCCACCGGCTCTCCTTACGCCGTTGGCAAAAATCCCAGCTCCGTCCTCGTGGCCGACTTCAACGGCGACGGAAACCCTGATTTCGCCGTGGCCAATAAAGACGACAACACAATTTCCATCTTCAAAGGCGATGGCCAAGGTGGATTCACAGAATTCCCCGGCTCACCCTTTCCTTTGACCAACACCTCGGCAATTTCCGAAAAGGGCCCGATAGCGATGGTTACCGCAAATTTTCGGGGGACCACCAACAAATCAAATAATAGCCCCGAGGTAGATCTCGCGGTGGTGAATCAATCCACCAACAATGTCTCCATCCTGTTGGGATTCGTCGATTCCAATTCCAATATTAGTTTCACGGAAGCCCCCAATTCGCCTATCAATGTCGGTTCATCCCCCGTGGCCATCGCCACCGGCGACCTCAACTCCGATACCGTCCCCGACCTTGCCGTCGTCAATCAAGGCGACAATACAGTTTCAGTTCTGCTTGGCAGCAACAACCTGGATGGCACCTTCGCCATCGCACCCGGATCTCCTCTGCCCACTGCCACCACACCCGCAGGCATCGTGATTGCCAACTTTACCGGCGGAAACTTTCCTTCCCTCGCCGTTACCAACAAAGGACAAGGAACCCTGGGCATCTACGTGGGTCTGGGAGCGGGCACATTCTCGAACCGCATCGAGATTGGCACGCCGGCGAGTCCCAGCGCCATTATCAGCGCAGTGTTAACTTCCACCGCGCTGCCTGATGTCGCGCTGACCGCATCGGGAGCAACCGCGAATCAGGGCGTGGTCACCGTGATCCAGGACTCGACAGCCTTCGCCACCGGCACTGGCACCACGCAATCGCCGTATCCGGCCTCCGAATACATTGACCTGGGCGTCAAAGTAAAAGCCACGCCCACGTTGCACTCCCATCACGAGGTCACTCTGCAGCTCGAATTTGAAATACGCGCACTGGCGGGCGCCAGCGTTAATGGCATTCCCGTTATTTCCAACCGCACGCTCACGCAAACCATCCGCGTTAAAGACGACGAAACCAGCATCATCGGTGGATTATTGGACAATGAAGAGACGCGTTCGCTTACCGGTCTCCCGGGCTTCGCCAATCTTCCCGGGCTCGGCTACGCTTTTGGTGGCAGGAATAATTCATTGAAGAATACGGAGTTTCTGATCCTGATCACGCCGCGCAGGCTTCGCGATCCCATCCGCAACGCTCGCAGCATTTTCGCAGGACGCGGCGAGCCCGGCCCCACCCGTGGTTTCACACGAGGCAACGCCCCGCAGCAAATTCCGGAACAACCCCAGCCCCAGCCTTAAGTTCGCTACGGCAGCGGCTCAAATACAACAATCGGCTGATACGTGCGCGGCACCACCGCTTCCGCAATGGCAATCAGGGTATTTTGCTGGCTGAAGACGCGGAGCCGCGGCGGTCGCGGTTCGCCGCCATCCAGTTCGGTGGTCGCGCCCGGCACAGGTTCCGCGCGGCCGGGCTGCACTTGCGCCAAGGTTATGTTGAACTTCGTTCCGTGCCGCACGCGCCGCTCGATTATCGGCAACACATTCACCTTCGGGAAATTGGGCAGCAAATTCTCCAGCCGAATCAAATAATCCGCGAACTTTCCGGAGCGTGTCCCTTCCGCCAGTTCTTCCAACTTAACCGCCTGCTCCAGCGAGAATTCGCCGACCGCCGTCCGTTCAATTTCCGCCAGATGCGCGCCACATCCGAGTTTTTGTCCCATTTCGTGCGCCAGCGAGCGAATATAAGTCCCCGACGAGCACTCGATCACAAAACGCGCGACGCTGCCCTCCACTTCGTTCAATTTGAATTCAAATAATTCGACCTCCGCGGACTTTAGCTCGACTGGCTGCTTCTTGCGAGCAAGCTCGTAGGCTGGTCGTCCTTTTATTTTCTTCGCAGAGAAAGCCGGTGGCGTCTGTTGAAAGCGTCCGACGCGCTCGCTCGCTAATTTCTCCAAAACAGCCCGATCAAGCGCCGGCGCGGCGTCCGCTCCTTGCGCTTCTCCGTCCGAATCATATGTGTCGGTCGCAAACCCGAACCGAAATCCCGCGGTGTATCGCTTACGGCGACCGGAGTAGAACTGCACCAGCCGCGTGGCTCGCCCAAGGAGGAGCACAAGGACACCCGTAGCCAACGGATCAAGTGTTCCGAGATGTCCGATCTGCCGGAATCCGGCCAGGTGCCGCACCGCATCAACAACATCGTGCGACGTCTTCCCTTTTGGCTTGTCGATTACCAGGGCGCCATCAAAAGGCGCCGGTTGCGGCTGTTTTGGCATGGAATCAGAAGGTACAGTCAGAGATTAGAAGAGGGCTTGTCCTTCTTCATATCTCTCAGGAGCTGCTCAATTCGTTCCACATGCTCCTGCGAAAGGTCCAGCGTAAAGTGCAGCTCCGGCAAGCGCCGCAACTGCAGGCGCTCGATGATCTCGCTGCGGATGTAACCCGCCGCGTGCTCCAGCGCTTTGATCGCGTCCGTCTGCTCTTTGCTGCTCCCCCGCATGCTCACGAACACGCGGGCATGCTTCATGTCCGGCTGTACGCGCACTTCGCTGATCACCACCGTGCCTTCCAGCCGTGGATCCTTTAACTCTCCGGCCAGCATGGCATTAATTTCGTGGGCAATCTCCTCACCCACACGCTCGTGACGGTGATTCGTTGGGCTCATCGCAATTCTCTAAATCATTTCCACAACGTGGTTAACCAGAACGGGACCCAGCAACCGGTCCGCTTCCCTCAACACCGATTGCAGCGATTCCTCCACGTGCTGTTCGGCAGTGGACAATGTCACCACGCCGATGATCGAGCGCTGCCACACGTCCTGATATTCCATCTCCGCCACGGCAACGTTGAAATGCCTCCGCAGCCGGTCTTTCAAGCTGCGCACAATCTGCCGTTTGTCCTTCAGCGAGTGCGCGTCTGGAATGTGCAGCTCGAGGGTAAGTAGACCAACCGGCATGAACGGCTCCGCGGGACGGGTTTGCAGTTATCTTCGCGAAGCGGGCGCGCTGCTCTGCGCTGCGGCATCCGCCGCGCTCAGCTTCGTCACTTGGAAGCATTCCAGTATATCGCCGACTTTCACGTCGTTGAAATTCGCTATGCCCGCGCCGCACTCAAAGCCGGTGCGCACTTCGCTGGCATCGTCTTTGAAGCGCTTCAGCGAGTTGAGCTTCGACGTGTAGATGATTGCGCCGTCGCGCACCACCCTCACCTGCGCGTCGCGCTTCAGCACGCCATCCACCACGTAGCAGCCCGCGACGGTACCGGCGCCCTTGACGCGGAACGTGTTGCGCACTTCCGCTCGGCCCACGTACGTCTCCTGAATTACCGGCTCCAGCAGGCCTTCCATCGCCTTCTTAATTTCGTCGGAGACTTCATAGATGATGGTATGGGTACGAACGTCCACGTGCTCTTGCTGCGCCAGCTCCAGCGCCTTGCGGTCTGGCCGCACACCGAACGCGATCACAATCGCGCCCGACGCCGACGCCAGCAAAATATCGTTTTCGGTTACCGCGCCCACGCCCGAACCGATAATCTTCAGCTTCACCTGATCCGTTGAAAGCTTCGGCAGCATTTCGCCGAGTACTTCCACCGAGCCCTGCACGTCGCCCTTGATCACGATTCCGAGTTCCTTCACGTCGCCCGACTTCAACTGCTCATGCAATTGATCGAGAGTGATGCGCGCACCAGAAGTACGGGCCATCGCTGCATCACGCTGCTTGCCCTGTCGGTATTCGACAATGTGCCGTGCCTTCGCTTCGTCCGTAACCTGGAAGTTGTCGCCGGCGTCCGGTACGCCCTGTAAACCCAGCACTTCCACAGGCGTTGATGGTGTGGCATCTTGTACCGTGCGCCCGTGATCATCAAACATCGCGCGCACTTTGCCGAACACCGCGCCGCAAATGAAGAAATCACTCGGCTTCAAAGTCCCGTTCTGCACCAGAATGGTCGCCACTGGCCCGCGTCCTTTGTCCACACGCGACTCCAGCACCGTACCCGTCGCCGGCGCATCCGGGTTGGCTCTCAATTCGCGCAGGTCCGCCACCAGCAGCAGTGTCTCCAGCAACTTTTCGATTCCTGTTTTCTGCTTCGCGGAAACTTCCACAAACTCTGTGTCGCCGCCCCATTCCGCCGGCAGCAATCCATTGTCCGCAAGCTGCCGCTTCACACGTTCTGGCTGCGCTTCGGGTTTATCAATCTTGTTGATCGCCACCACAATCGCCACATTCGCCGCTTTAGCGTGATCGATTGCTTCCTTCGTCTGCGGCATCACGCCATCGTCCGCCGCCACCACCAACACCACAATGTCTGTCACCTTCGCGCCTCGCGCGCGCATACGCGTGAACGCTTCATGGCCCGGCGTATCGATGAACACCACGCTCCGATTGTTCACCTGCACTTTGTACGCACCAATGTGTTGCGTAATCCCGCCCGCCTCGCCTGCGGCCACATCCTCGCTGCGGATAGCATCCAGCAAGCTCGTCTTGCCGTGGTCGACGTGTCCCATCACCGTCACAACCGGCGGCCGCGGCTTCAGATTTTCCTTGGTCTCTTCCTTCGCGACCTCCAGCACCATCTCCTCTTCAAAGGAGACCACGCTGACCACGCCGCTAAAGGTTTCCGCCAGCGTCGTCGCCGTTGGCACGTCTAGCGCCTGGTTGATGCTGGCGAACACGCCGCGATCCAGCAGCGTCTTCAGCAAATCCTTGGCGCGCACGTCCAACTTCTCCGCCAACTCGCGGATGGTGATGCCTTCCGTAATCGTTACTTCACGCGGAGGACGCGGTTCGGGCGGCGCAATCACTGCCGCTACGGCTCGCCCGGCTCCCGGACGCTGTCTCGTCGGGTGCAGCTTGCGCTCACCTTCAATCTCGCGCTTGTCCAGTACGGGGCGCTGACGCTGCGTCGGCTTCCGCGTATACAGCGGCTTGCCCGGCTCCGCCTTGGGCGGCACCTTGTCCGGCGGCAAAGGCGGCAACATTCCTGGACGCCCAGGCACTCGTGGGCCTGGACGCGTGCCAGTGGGTAACGGGCCGCGCCGCTGTTCAAATGGTCTTGGCGAACCTGTGCCCGGAAGCGGTCCACGATTTCCACCAGTCGGCATAGGTGGACGCGCAGGAGCCGCAGGACGCGCACCCGCTGCCGGAGCGCCCGAAGCCGCAGCCGGCCGCACTGCGGACGGTTGCGTACGCGTTCCTTGCCCAGTCCCTGGTCCTACACCTTGAGCCGGACGCTGTGCAGGGGTTCCTGACGGTCGTTGCGCTGGCGCTCCCGTAGGAGCGGAAGATGGAGCCGCCGGCCGCGCAGTAGGTGCCGCGGGCCGAATAGGAGTCGGTGCCGGTGTGCTCGCGGGAGGCGCACTCGGCGCAGGCTTCGTCGCCGCAGGAGCCGCAGGCGCAGTGGCTGGGGCAGTCGCCGTGGCAGGGGGAGTCGCCACCGCAGGCGCGCTCGCAGCAGGTGCCGCAACGGGAGCAGCCGGCTTAGGAGCCGCAGGCTCAGCAGCCACCGGTGCCGGCGCGGGAGCCGCAGGTTTCGGCGGCACAGCCGTGGGCGCAGGCGCCGCAGGAGCAGCCGCCGGACGCATCCGCGCCGCTTTAGCCGCTGCGTCTCTTGCTTCTTTGTCCGCTTTAGCCTTTGCCTCTTCCGCCGCTTCCGCGTCCGCTACGCCCTGAATGTGTTTGCGCACTTTCTCCGCAACATCCACGGGGATGGAACTGGAGTGCGTCTTTTTTTCTGTGACGCCGTATCCGGCCAGCAGGTCAATAATGGCCTTCGCCTTGACCTCCAACTCGCGCGCCAACTCATTAATTCGAACTTGATTTGCGTCTGACATGCTTCTTAAGACTTTGCCTCTTCCGGCTTTTCCGCATTGTTCTTGTTCTCCGCGGACTCAGCCTCTTCTGCATTTTCGTTTTCCGAGTTTTCGCTCGTCGCCGCCGATTCTTCCTCACCTTCAGCGACCTGCCCGGCTTCAGCAGCCCGTTCGTCCTCAGCAGCAGCCTCCGGCGCTTCCACGACTCCGGCCTCAGATGCTGCGGCGCTCGCTTCCTCAGCGGTAGCCGCCTCTCCTCCGGCAGCTTCCTCTTCCGCTAGCGCATCGGTGTTCTCCACTGCGTCGCCCGCCGCCGCTTCGCCGCCGCCCTCGTAGAACCGGTTCACCGCCTGATAAATCTTGTCCACCATCTTCTCGCCGATGCCCGGAATTTCCATCAGCTGCTCCGGCGTCATACCTGCCAACTTCTCCACGTTCGTGATTCCCGCCGCCTCGATCTTTTCGATCGTCTTCGGACCCACGCCCGCCAACGCCGTCAGCGGGGTAGTCGGCGCGGTCAGAGCCGTCATCTGCTCTTCAATTTCCCGTCGCTTCTCTTCCTCGCTCTTAATGTCGATGTCCCAACCGATCAGCTTGCTCGCCAGCCGAACGTTCTGCCCCTTTTTCCCGATCGCCAGCGAAAGCTGCGAATCCTCCACGATCACTTCCAGCTTCTTCGTCTCCGGATCAATAATCTGCACGCGCGTCACTTTCGCCGGGCTCAGCGCCTTCTGTGCGAACGCCACCATCTCTTCGCTGTACGGAATAATGTCGATTTTTTCTCCGCGCAGCTCACGGATGATCGACTGCACCCGCATGCCCTTCATCCCCACGCAAGCGCCGACCGGATCAACATCCTTGTCGCGGCTCATCACTGCCACTTTCGTCCGCTCGCCCGCTTCCCGCGCCGCAAATCGGATTTGCACCGTGCCGTCGTAAATTTCCGGCACTTCCATCTCGAACAATCGCTGCACCAGGCTCGCATCCCCGCGCGAAACAATCACCTGCGGACCCTTCGCCGCCCGGTCCACCATCTTGATCACCACGCGCAGCCGCTCGCCAATGTTGTAAGTTTCCAGCTTTGACTGCTCGCGCTTCGGCAGCCGCGCTTCCGTCCGCCCCATATCCACAATCAGGTCCGGACCTTCCGCGCGCTTCACGATCACCGTCACCAACTCGCCCACGCGAGTGTGATACTCGTTGTAAATTGTGTCGCGCTCGGCCTCGCGCACCTTCTGCAGGATCACCTGCTTCGCCGTCTGCGCCGCGATTCGCCCCAGCACGTCTGTCGGCTTCGCGGTAAGAATCTCCGTCCCCACTTCCGCGGTCGGATTTTTTTTCTTCGCATCCGCCAGGCTGATCTCCATCTTCGGGTCGGCCACTTCCTCCACCACCGTCAGCACCGAAAACACGTCCACCTGACCCGATTCCGCGTTGAATTTCCCGCGCAGGTTCTCTTCCGTTTTGTAATACTTCCGCGCCGCTACCACCATCGCGTCCTCAATCGCAGACACCACGATCTCCGGCTCGATGTGCTTCTCGCGGCTCAGCATCTCGATCTGTTGATAAAGCAAATTCGCCATTACTAGTTCCTAACTCTCTTCTCCCAATTCTTCTCTGTGTACTCTGGGAACTCTGTGGTTAATGCCTTTGCTCCTAAAACTCCACCACCAAGTTCGCCTTCCGAATCCCGTCCAGCGGTATTTCCACCAGCCTCGGCTCTTTCCCCTTTAACTCCATCCGTACTTTCCCGTCAGCGAACCCCGCCAGCCGCCCTTCAAAAAATTTCGCATCCCCAATCGGCTCGCTAGTCGATATCTTGACCAGCCGCCCAACAAATCGCTCAAAATCTCCCGGCTTCTTCAGCGCTCGATCCAGCCCCGGAGAGCTAACCTCCAGGATGTACCCTGCTGGTCCCTCAATCAGCTCTTCCACATCCAAAATCACGCTGAGTTGCTGGCTCACTCGCTCGCAATCCGCATGGCTGATTTTCGGGTCCGGATCGCCTAAAGGAATGTTCGCGCCCGCCGTTTCCCCGGCAGCCATGCCATTCAGCGCTGGGCTTAGCTGAGGCACGCGATCGATGTACACCCGCAAAAACCTCTGCTTCCCCACCTTCCATTCCACATCAACGATTTCCAGCCCTTCCGAGCGCGCCACCCGCTCGGCCGCCGCACGGACCCTCTCCAAATTCACGTGAAGACTCCCCGGCCATTGCCGGTATCAACTGCACCCCAACCGGCGTCAACAAAAAAGTGGGCTTGCGCCCACTCATCGGTGCGACCGCTTCAGAGTGAATTTAGAGTATATTCCCGCGCCACGGCAAAAGCAAGGCACCTAGCCCAGTGCGACATAGCGCGAAATCCTGCTGGCGCTATTAATTCTGGCCGGACTCTTGGCCTCCGCGTGTGATAGTCATGTTATGATGACTATGGAGGTTTGGAGATTGCTATGAAACGCATACCCGCAGGCGCCTTCAAAGCGCGTTGCTTGGCCGTCATCAAGGACGTACAAGCCACGGGCGAGCCAGTAATCGTCACCAAGCGCGGTAAGCCTATCGTCAAGCTCATTCCAGCGGAAAAAGAAGCCGCCAGCTTACTCGGATCCATGACCGGAAAGGTCAAAATCGTTGGCGATATCGAATCCCCCATCCCGGTAGACTGGGCCGTCACCAGCGAATGATTTTGCTCGATACTCACACGCTGATTTGGGCCACCGCCGAGCCAGCGAAGTTGTCCCGTGCGGCCGCGGACGCGATCCGGAAAGCCGGTCAGGAAGGCGGCGTCGCAATAGCCGCAATCACTCTTTGGGAGTTAGCCTGGTTAGCCGGCCACCATCGTCTCCAAATCGTCGGAACCGTTGAAGCCTACCT
>WNFA01005941.1_pt1 | contig 11984 bp, 10 predicted proteins | sample 5400481 | NCBI WGS metagenome assembly WNFA01 (sample SAMN13153340, study PRJNA577476) | soil metagenome | isolation source: 120 cm saprolite under Douglas fir tree site 2 hole 1 replicate 2 | place: USA:California | collected 2015-04-18
CGTCGAGACCACGGTCATTGAGCGCAGCGAGCGTGCCGACCGCACCGCCGAATTGCAGCACCAGCGCCTCCCGCCGCAGCCGTCGCAGCCGCTCGCGCGAGCGCGCCAGCGCCGCCGCATAGCCCGCGAGCTTGAGCCCAAACGGCATCGGCAAGGCGTGCTGCATCCAGGTACGCCCGACCACGGCGGTACGGCGATAACGCCCGGCGAGCGTGGTGAAGCCCTCGATGGCGCGGTTGAGATCGGCGGTGAGGGCGTCGATCACAGCCTTGAGCTCGAGCACGAGCGCGGTATCGATGACGTCCTGGCTCGTCGCCCCCCAATGCACGTAACCCGCGGCCGCGGCATCGGTCTTGGCGACCTCGGCGGTGAGCGCATTGATCAGCGGGATGGCGATATTGCCGGCCGCCACGGCCTCTTCGCCCAACGTCTTGAGGTCATAGCGATCGGCGCGGGCGGCAGCGGCGATCGGGTCGGTGGCCAGTGCCGGAACGACGCCGACTGCCGCCTCCGCACGTGCGAGCGCGACCTCGAAATCGAGCATGCGTTGCAGCCGCGCGCGATCATCGAGGACGGCGCGCATGGCGGCGCTCGAGATCAGCGGGGTCAGCAGCGAGGAGGGGGCAAGCGGGTTGGTCATGGCGGCATGCTGGGGCGTGACACCAATAGCCGCCCGCAAGCCGGCCGCCAACCCCCAACACTACACCGCAAAGACCACCCCCACGCGCGCAGGGCCGAGCCTCGAGGAAAGCGCTTTCCCCATCGCCCATCAACGCTCTATATCAGGGCGGCAAAAAGACGGAGTAAGGCCGATGGCGATGACCATGAACGGGCAAGTCCAGCTCCTCGCGAGTCGCGAGGTGGTCTGGGCGAAGCTCAATGATCCCGAGGTGCTCAAGAGCTGCATCCCCGGCAGCGAGCAGCTCGACAAGATTTCCGACAGCGAATTCCAAGCCATCGCCACGGTCAAAGTGGGACCGGTCAAGGCGCGCTGGAAAGGCAAGGTCCGTCTCTCCGACCTCGATCCACCCAACAGCTATCGCATCTCCGGCGAAGGCGAGGGGGGCGTTGCCGGCTTTGCCAAAGGCGGCGCCAAGGTGTCGCTCACCGACAAGGACGGCGGCACGCTTCTGACCTATGACGTGGAGGCGCAAATCGGCGGCAAGCTCGCCCAGCTCGGACAGCGCCTTATCAACAGCGCGGCGAAGAAGACTGCCGACGATTTCTTCGCCAAGTTCGCCGCGGCGGTGACGCAACCGGGATGACGCCGCCGGCGAGCGCCCAGGTCGGAAGCGCCCAAGTCCGGAGTGCTCAAGTCGGGAGCGCCCAAATCGCGATCGCCGCACACCCTTGACCGGCCTTGCGCCGCAGGTTCAGAGTCGACTTGTTCCAATCCATGTCCCGGGGCAAAATCGACCCGATTTTGACCCGATCCGCCGTCGGTCCCGCCCGTCGGTGCGAAAAACGAGGTCTTTGGCCGGATTTCGAGGAGGAGAGTCATGTCCGCCGTCGCACTGACGGTGAACGGCAAAGCCGTCACCGGTGACGTCGATCCGCGCACCCTTCTGGTGCAATTCCTGCGCGAGGACCTGCGGCTAACCGGCACCCATGTGGGCTGCGACACGTCCCAGTGCGGGGCCTGCGTGGTGCACGTCGACGGCAAGGCGGTGAAAGCCTGCACGGTCTTCGTCTGGCAGATCGAGGGCGCCAACGTCACCACCATCGAAGGTCTTGCCGAGCCCAACGGCCCGCTCCACCCCATGCAGGAGGCGTTCCGCGAGCATCATGGACTGCAATGCGGCTATTGCACCCCAGGCATGATCATGACCGCGGTCGATATGGTCAACCGCAAGGGCAATGACCTCGACGATCCCACCATTCGCCACGAGCTCGAAGGCAACCTCTGCCGCTGCACCGGTTACCACAACATCGTCAAGGCCATCGCGGCCGGCGCCAAGGCCATGGCAAAGGGACACGCACAACACCAAACCTAGCGGAGCAGGGCGAAGGCGTCAGGGAGGAGATCGCCATGAGCGCGACCGGAATCGGTGCGGCGGTCCGCCGCAAAGAGGACCAACGCTTCGTCACGGGCAAAGGCCACTACACCGACGACGTCAACCGTGCCGGCCAGTGCTACGCCTATTTCCTGCGCTCGCCCCATGCCCACGCCAGGATCAACAGCATCGACAGCAAGGCCGCCGCCGCAATGCCGGGCGTGCTCGCGGTGCTGACAGCCGCAGAACTCACCGCCGACAAGATCGGCAACCTCATTTGCGGCTGGATGATCACGTCCAAGGACGGCTCGCAGATGAAGATGGCCCCGCACCCGGCGATCGCCCACGGCAAAGCCAACTATGTCGGCGATGCCGTGGCGGTCGTCGTCGCGCAGACGCTGGCGCAGGCGAAAGACGCCGCCGAGAAGATCAAGGTCGATTACCAAGTATTGCCCGCGGTGGCCGATCCGGCCAAGGTGCAAGGGCAGGGCGCGCCCCAAATCCACGAGGTCGCCGCGCATAACACCATCTATCAATGGCATCTCGGCGACGCGAAGGCGGTCGAGGCCGCGGTTGCAGCTGCAAAGCATGTCACCAAGCTCGACCTCATCAACAATCGCCTGGTGCCCAATGCGATCGAGCCGCGCGCGGCGATCGGCGAATACGATGCCGGCACCGACAGCCTGACGCTGTGGAACACCACGCAGAACCCGCACGTCGCGCGTCTGGTGATGTCCGCCTTCATCGGCCTTGCACCTGAGCATAAGCTGCGGGTGATCGCGCCCGACGTGGGCGGCGGCTTCGGCTCCAAGATTTTCATTTATCCGGAGGAGGTCGTCTGCCTGTGGGCCGCGCGCAAGGTCGGCCGGCCGGTCAAATGGGTGGCCGAGCGCTCCGAGGCGTTCCTCACCGATGCCCATGGTCGCGACCACGTCACGCACGCGGAGATGGCGTTCGATGCCGATGGCAAGGTCACCGCGCTGCGCGTCAAGACCATCGCCAATCTCGGCGCCTATATGTCGACGTTCTCGTCCTCGGTGCCGACCTATCTCTACGGCACGTTGCTCTCCGGGCAGTATGAAATCCCGGCGATCTATTGCGAGGTGGATGCGGTCTATACCAATACCGTGCCGGTCGACGCCTATCGCGGCGCCGGCCGTCCGGAAGCGACGTTCGTGGTCGAGCGGCTGATCGAGGTCGGCGCGCGCGAGATGGGCATCGATCCGGCCGATCTGCGCAAGAAGAACTTCATCAAGAAGTTCCCCCATCAGACGCCGGTGATCATGACCTATGACGCCGGCGATTACCACGCGTCGCTCAAAAAGGCGTTGGAGATCGCCGACTACGCCGGTTTCGGCAAGCGCAAGCGTGAATCCGCCCGCCACGACAAGCTGCGCGGCGTCGGCTTCTCGACCTATATCGAGGCCTGCGGCATCGCGCCGAGCCAGGCGGTCGGCTCGCTCGGCTGCGGTGTTGGCCTGTGGGAGTCGGCGGAGGTGCGCGTCAATCCCACCGGCACGGTCGAAGTTCTCACCGGCTGTCACCAGCATGGTCAGGGTCACGAGACGACCTTCGCGCAGGTCGTGTCCGAGCGGCTCGGCATCCCGCTCGACAACGTCAGCGTCGTGCACGGCGATACCGACAAGGTGCAATTCGGAATGGGCACCTATGGCTCGCGCTCGGGCGCGGTCGGCATCTCCGCGATCGTGAAGGCGCTCGACAAGATCGAGGCCAAGGCGAAGAAGGTGGCGGCTCACATGCTGGAGGCGGCGGAAGGCGACATCGTCTTCCAGGACGGCAAGTTCACGATCGCCGGCACCGACAAGTCGGCGGCGTGGGGTGAGGTCGCGCTCAACGCCTATATCGCGCACAAATTTTCCGGCCAGGAGCTGGAGCCGGGATTGAAGGAAGGGGCATTCTACGATCCAACCAACTTCACCTTTCCCGCTGGCTGTCACATCTGCGAGGTGGAGGTCGATCCGCAGACCGGCGAAGCCGAGATCGTCGCCTGGACCGCGGTCGATGATTTCGGCACCGTCGTCAATCCGATGATCGTCGAAGGCCAGGTTCACGGCGGCATCGCGCAGGGCGTGGGCCAGGCGCTGCTCGAGGGCGCGGTCTACGACAAGGACGGTCAGCTCGTCACCGGCTCGCTCATGGATTATTGCATGCCGCGCGCCCATAACCTGCCGGCGCTCAAGGTCGATATGACCAAGACGGCGTCGCCGTCGAACCCGCTCGGCATCAAAGGCTGCGGCGAGGCAGGCGCGATCGCCGCGCCGGTAGCAGTCATCAACGCCATCACCGACGCGATCGGCAGCGAGGATTTGGCAATGCCTGCGACCGCGCAGACGGTGTGGCAGGCATTGCAGAAGGCCAACAACAGACGCGAGGCGGCATAGGAGCGCTCACGATGTACGCATTCACCCAACACCGGCCGGCGACGGTGCGGCAGGCCGCGAGCCTGCTGGCCAAGCAAGAGGAAGCCAAGCTGCTGGCCGGCGGTCACACCTTGATCCCGACGATGAAGCTGCGCCTGGCCGGGCCCAAGCATCTCATCGACCTGTCGAAAGTCGAGGGTCTGACCGGCATCGAGATGAGAGGGCGTTCCCTCATCATCGGTGCCATGACGCCTCACGTCGAGGTCCAAACCTCGCCGGTCGTCAAAGAGAACTTTCCCGCCTTGGCCGAGCTCGCCGGTAAGATCGGGGATCCCGCCGTCCGTCACCGCGGCACGATCGGCGGCTCGATCGCCAACAACGACCCCAACGCGGATTATCCGGCAGCCGCGCTCGGGCTTGGCGCCACCATCATCACCAACAAGCGGCGCATCCTTGCCGACGAATTCTTCAAGGGCCTGTTCGAGACCGCGCTCGAGCCCGACGAAATCATCACCAAGGTGCAGTTCCCCAAGGTCAATAAGGCGGCCTATGTGAAATTTCCCAATCCGGCCTCGCGCTATGCGCTGGTCGGTGTATTCGTGTCGAAGCGCGGTTCGGAGATCCGCGTGGCGGTGACCGGCGCGGGTGCGAATGGCGTATTTCGCGTGAGCGCGTTCGAGCAGGCGCTCAAGAAACGCTTCGGTGCGAAATCGCTCGAAGGATTGAGCGTGCCGGCCGACGGCATGGCGAGCGACATCCACGGCAGCGCCGAGTACCGGGCACACCTCATCGGCGTGCTGGCGCGGCGAGCGGTCGCGGCGGCGGGGTGAACGCAGGCGGCCGACACGGGTCAACCTACTCCCGCCCCGACTCCTGATCCCTGGAAGCGGCCCACGTCTGCGTTCTTGGCAGGACAAGCCCGGCGAGGTCGGGCTATAAGTTCGCCGCTATGACACCGACGCCGCGTTCGCTACCCGTTTCGATCGACGCCACCCTCGATCTGCTCGCGGCGGCCGATTATCTCGCCGACCGGTCGCTCGCGACCGTGCTCTTCCTCGCGCTCAAGATGGGGCGGCCGCTGTTCCTCGAAGGCGAGGCCGGCGTCGGCAAGACCGAGATCGCCAAGGTGCTCGCATCGACGCTCGGGCGTCACCTCATCCGGCTGCAGTGCTATGAGGGTCTCGACGTCTCGGCGGCCGTCTACGAGTGGAACTATGCCGCGCAGATGATCGCGATCCGCGTCGCCGAGGCCGAAGGCGCGCACGACCGCGAGCGGCTCGAGCATGACGTGTTCTCGGAGCGCTTCCTGATCAAGCGACCGCTGCTGCAGGCGCTCGAGCCCGATCCGGCCGGGCCTCCGGTGCTGCTGATCGACGAACTCGACCGCGCCGACGAAGCCTTCGAGGCATTCCTTTTGGAGGTGCTCGCCGACTTCCAGATCACGATCCCAGAGCTCGGTACGGTCAAGGCCGCGCAGCCGCCGATTGTGGTGATCACGTCGAACCGCACCCGCGAAATTCACGACGCGCTCAAGCGCCGCTGCCTCTATCACTGGGTCGGCTATCCAGTGGCCGAGCGCGAATTGAAGATCGTGCGCGCCAAGGTGCCCGGCATCGGCAAGATTTTGTCCGAGCAGGTCGTGCATTTCGTGCAGGCACTGCGCAAAGAGGATCTGTTCAAGGCGCCGGGCGTCGCCGAGACGCTGGACTGGACGGCCGCGCTCGCCGAGCTCGACGTCGCGACGCTCGACCCCTCGACAGTTTCCGACACGCTCGGCGTGCTGCTCAAATATCAAGACGATATCGCGCGCATCGAAGGGACAAAGGCGAAGGAGCTCATCGACGAGGTGCGCGCGGACCTGCGCGCGGCCGAGTAAACGCTCGACCAAACGTCATGCATCGATTTTTTTCCTTCACTCCTCGACCGGTCCTCGCCGCCGATCACGTCCGCGGGTCGGAAAATCCTCGTGATCAGGGCGGGAGGGGCAGCGGCCGTCTCGCCGAAAACATCGTCCACTTCGCCCGCGCGTTGCGCGCGGCCGGCATTCCGGTCGGTCCTGGGGCGGTGATGGACGCGCTGGCAGCAGTCGAGGCGGCGGGCGTCGGCGCGCGCGGCGATTTTTATTGGACGCTGCATGCGGTATTGGTGAAGCGCCACGAGCACTCGCTCATCTTCGAGCAGGCGTTCCGCATCTTCTTTCGCCGCCGCGGCATGCTCGACAAGCTGCTCGCGGCCATGCTACCGCAGGCGCCGCCGCGTGAAGACGAGAAGCCGCCGCCCGGGGCGCAGCGCATCCAGGAGGCGTTGTTCTCGAGCCTTGCTGAAGCCGAGCGCAAACCGCCGGAAGTCGAGGTCGACGCGCGTCTCACGGTGTCCGATCGCGAGGTGCTGCAGAAGAAGGATTTCGCGCAGATGACGGCGGCGGAGATCGCCGCCGCCAAGGACGCGATCAAGCGCCTGGTGCTGTCGCTCGACGAGGTGAAGACGCGACGTCTCGCTCCTCATCGTCACGGTCATCTCGTCGACATCCGCCGCACGCTGCGCGCAAGCCTCAAAGCCGGCGGTGCGGTGATCGACCTCAAATATCTCGGGCCGCGGTCGAAGTCCCCGCCACTCGTGGCGCTGCTCGACATTTCCGGCTCAATGAGCCAGTACACGCGGCTGTTCCTGCATTTCCTGCATGCGGTGACGGATGCTCGCAAACGCGTCCACACGTTTCTGTTCGGCACCCGGCTCACCAATGTCACGCGTGCGCTCAAGGCCAAGGATCCGGACGAAGCGCTCGCTGCGGTGGCGGGGAGCGTCGCCGATTGGTCGGGCGGCACGCGCATCGCGAGCTCGCTGCATGCCTTCAACAAGCTATGGGCGCGGCGGGTGCTCACGCAGGGCGCGATCGTGCTGCTCATCACCGACGGGCTCGAGCGCGACCCTGACGACCGGCTGGCTTTCGAGATCGACCGATTGCACCGTTCCTGCCGGCGGCTGATCTGGCTTAATCCGCTGCTGCGCTTCTCGGGTTTCGAGGCCAAGGCCAAGGGCATCCGGACCATATTGCCGCATGTTGACGAATTGCGGCCGATCCACAATCTGCAATCCATGACGGATCTGGTGCGCGCGCTCTCTGCCGCGGAGGGCCGCGCCGGCGATCCAAAGGCCTGGTTGGACAAGGTCGCGTGATGGTCATTGCCGGGGGTGCTCGCGCAATCCATCTAAGCGTTGAAGGGGAGTGATGGCCTCCCGGCAAGCGGCGCGGGTGAGGGCCGAGGCAATGGAGGAGCACATGTTCGCGCGCGATGAAGACATCCTGCGGGCGGCGGAGGATTGGCGGGCGAAGGGACGCGGGGTCGCGCTCGCGACCGTGGTCGAGACCTGGGGCTCGGCGCCGCGGCCGGTGGGTTCGAATTTGGTGATCGACGATCAGGGCAATTTCCTCGGCAGCGTTTCGGGCGGCTGCGTCGAGGGCGCGGTGGTGACCGAAGCGCTCGACGTGATCGAGAGCGGCAAGCCGAAGACGCTCGAATTCGGCGTCGCCGACGAGACCGCATGGAAGGTCGGTTTGTCCTGCGGCGGCACCATCCGGGTCTATGTGGAGAGGTTGGAATAGCGCGGGAGAATAGCGAACGCGAAGGGTGAGCAACTATTCGCTGTTCGCGAAGCGGTCATGAAGCTGGACATCCTGAGAGCCCTCAACGCCGAACGCGCGGCGCGCCGCGCCGCGGTCGTGGTCACCGATATGGCGAGCGGCGAGCAGCGACTGGTCAAGGCCGCCGAGGTGGCACGCGATCCGCTCAAAGACCTCATCGAGAAGCACATCCGCCGCGGCAAGAGCGGGATGGCGGAAACGCCGGCAGGCAAAGTCTTCCTCACCGTGCACGTTCCGCCCTCGCAGCTTGTCATCACCGGCGCCGTGCACATCAGTCAGGCGCTGGCGCCGATCGCGAGGCTCCTGGGCTACGACGTGACCATCGTCGATCCGCGCACCGCCTTCGCTTCGATCGAGCGTTTTCCCGACGTGAAGGTGATCGCCGAGTGGCCCGACGTCGCATTGCCGCCGCTCGGCATCGATCGCTATACCGCCTTCGTCGCTCTTACCCACGATCCCAAAATCGACGACCCCGCGCTCACCCATGCGCTTGCGCGCGACTGCTTCTATATCGGTGCGCTCGGCTCGAAGAAGACGCACGGACGCCGCGTCGAGCGGCTCAAGGCGCAGGGCATATCCGATGCCGCGCTCGCGCGCATCCATGCGCCCATCGGTCTCGACATCGGCGCGGTGTCGCCCTCGGAGATCGCGGTCGCCATCATGGGCGAGATCACGGCGCAGCTGCGTCAGTCCCCGGAGCAGAGGTCATGAAATTCGGCGCGGTGCCGGTGGCCGACGCCGAGGGCTCGGTCGCGGTCCATTCGATCCGCCAGAGCGGCCTCGTGCTGAAGAAGGGCACCTTGATCGGCAAGGTCGAGATCGCCGCGCTCAAAGCCGCAGGCATCACCGAGATCGTGGTGGCGCGGATCGAACCCGGCGACGTCTCGGAGGACGAAGCCGCGGCCGAGATCGCGGCGGCGGTCGCGGGCGAAGGGGTGCACGTCGAGCGGGCCTTCACCGGCCGCGCCAACCTCTTTGCCGAGACCGCCGGCGTGCTGGTGGTGGACAAGGATGCGATCGACCGCCTCAACCAGGTCGACGAGTCGATCACCTTCGCGACGCTGCCGGCCTACAAGCCGGTGGTCGCGGGCGAGATGATCGCCACCGTCAAAATCATTCCGTTCGCAGTCGCGGGCAAAGCGCGCGATGCGGCGCTCGCGGTCGCCAACGCCGCGCGGCCGCTGGTGCGGATCGCGCCCTACCGTATTCGCAAGATCGGCGTCGTCTCCACGCTGTTGCCGGGCCTCGCCGCCAAGGTCATCGAAAAGACCTTAAAGGTCACCGAGGAACGCCTGGCCCCCGCGGGCGCCGGCATCGTCGCGGAGCGGCGCGTGGCGCATGAGCAGGGCGCGCTCGCAGCCGCGATCGAGGAGGTGCTGGGGGAGGGCGCCGAGCTCGTCATCGTGTTTGGGGCGTCCGCCATTGCCGACCGGCGCGACGTTATCCCCGCGGCGGTCGCGGCGATCGGCGGGCGCATCGAGCATTTCGGCATGCCGGTCGATCCCGGCAATCTTCTGCTCATCGCTTCCGCGCGCGACCGTGCGGTGATCGGCGCACCGGGCTGCGCGCGTTCGCCGAAGGAAAACGGTTTCGACTGGGTGCTCATGCGCTTGCTGGCGGGCCTCGACGTGCCGCGCGCGGCCATCACCGGCATGGGCGTCGGCGGGCTGTTGATGGAAATCGTCACGCGGCCGCAGCCGCGCGCGGAGCCGCCGGCCGCCTCGCGCCGGCGGATCGCCGCCGTCGTGCTCGCCGCCGGCCGTTCGACGCGCATGGGTGGACCGAACAAGCTGCTCGCCGAGATCGCGCGCCGCCCGCTCGTGCGCATCGTGGTCGAGGAGGCGCTGGCGTCGCGCGCCAATCCAGTCATCGTCGTGGTGGGACACGAGCGCGCAGAGGTCGAGAATGCGCTCGCGGGGTTACCGGTCCAGCTCGTTCATAATCCGGAGTTTGCCCAGGGGCTGGGCGCGTCGCTGCACGCTGGCATCGCCGCCGTGCCGGCGGACGCCGACGGGGCGATCGTCTGCCTGGGAGACATGCCGCAGGTCGATGCGGGTCTGATCGACCGGCTCATCGCCGCCTTCGATCCCGACCGCGGCGCGCTCATCGTGATGCCGACCGTCGAGGGCAGGCGGGGCAATCCGGTGCTGTGGTCGCGGCGGTTCTTTCCCGAGCTGATGGCGATCGAAGGCGATGTGGGCGCGCGCCAATGTGGGCGCGCGCCATTTCATCGGCCGCTACAGCGAGGCGGTGGTCGAAGTCGCGCTCGAGGGCAAGGCCGCGCTGGTCGACGTCGACACCCCGGAGGCGCTCGTCGGCGTCAAAGCCGCAATCGAGGGCGCTTTCTCGAAATGAATGTCCCGGGCGCGCGGCCCGGGACGGATCATTCGGCAGTTCGATCAGCCGCCGGGACGGCACCACAAGAGGGTGCAGATCGGCACCGGGCTGTTGCGCTCGCAGCGCCGCAGCGCGAAGAGTTTGGCGTCGATGATGTCGTAGCTGCGGGCCCGTCCGCTGGAACCGAGCCCAGTCGCAAAGCAAACCCACGCCGAGGCCTCGGACGAGGCCGCCGCCAACAAGCAAGCGGCAACGACAAACGCAGCGAAAGTCCGTCCCATCTCGTTCTCCTCAGGTGGCCCCTCGACTAGCGCACGCGAGGCCACGCACGGCCAGGCGCCCAGGGCATAGGTTTCTTCCTGCTGGCTTCGTTTGGCCAAAATGAGGGCGGCGCGATCGCCTCGCGCTGCTGGCTTCGTTTGGCCAAAACAAAATGAGGACGGGCTCGATCGTCGCTGGCCACGCTTGCGGGTCAGCGCGCTTTGCAAGCCTCAAAAAGCCGGTGCCCACAGACGTCCCGGTTGGCTTCGTTTCGCCAGAATGAGCGCAGGTCCAGCCGCTCTCCAGAAGCGCTTCCGGTCGCTCGGTTTTCTGACTTGAAGGGATTGCGGCCCTTCCGCCCTGTCGTTATATTATGACTGACCAGTCAGTCATTTTGAGGGCAGCATGGTCGGCGACCTCAGCAGTGCGGGAAGGCGCCGTGGCAGGCGCGTCGGCACAGGCGCGGGGCGGAAGGGCGCACGAGCGGTGCGCCGGGACGAGCGACGCGCGGCCATTCTCGCCGCCGCGCTCGAGGAGTTTGCCGCGCGCGGCTTTGCCGCCACCCGGCTCGACGACGTCGCCCGCCGCGCCGGCGTCGCCAAGGGCACGATCTACCTCCACTTCCGCGACAAGGAGAGCCTGTTCCAGGAACTCGTGCGCGCGATGCTGAGCCCGCTGGTGGGCACGATCGAGGCGGCGGCGCTGCGCGATCTGCCCATTCGGGCCGTGGTCGAGATGATCGTCGACCTGTTCGTGAACGAAATCTACGGCACGCGGCGCAAGGACGTGATCCGGCTAATCATCGCCGAGGGGTCGCGCTTTCCCAAGCTCGCCGAGTTCTACTATCGCGAGGTCATCGCGCGCGTGCTGCCGGTCATGCGCGCCCGGCTCACCTTGGCGGTGGAACGCGGCGAACTCCCCCACGACGCGCTCGCCCGCTTTCCGCAATTGCTGGTCGCGCCCGCCCTTGTATCCATCATATGGAACGCCCTGTTCGGGCGCTTGGCTCCGCTCGACGTGCGCGAGCTCATGCGCGCGCACCTCGATGTGCTGTTCGGGGCGAGGAGCGCCACATGAGCGGCCACCGCTTCGCGCTCGCATTGCTCGCAGCCCTCCTGCTCGCCGCCTGCGATGCTCGAAAAGAGCCGACCTTTCAGGGCTGGGTCGAGGCTGAGCTGATTTTCGTCGGTCCCGACGAGGCCGGTCGCGTCGAGACGCTCACGGTGCGAGAAGGCGATCAGGTCGAGCGCGGCATGCTGCTGTTCACGATCGATCCCGATCTGCAGCAGGCCGACGTCGCCATGCAGGAGGCCGCGGTGAAGAACGCGCAGCAGGCCTACGACCGCGCGCAGCAGCTGTTGAGAACGC
>WNFA01009989.1_pt1 | contig 11984 bp, 9 predicted proteins | sample 5400481 | NCBI WGS metagenome assembly WNFA01 (sample SAMN13153340, study PRJNA577476) | soil metagenome | isolation source: 120 cm saprolite under Douglas fir tree site 2 hole 1 replicate 2 | place: USA:California | collected 2015-04-18
ACGTATGGTATGGATGCCAGCAGCTACCAGAAGCATCTCGCTTCCTACCAGGCCGCTCTTAAAAAGGCCTCCAGCATCAATGACTACCTGGCAGTTGCCGCACGGATTCAAGCGGATATCACATCTATGCACGATATGCTGCTACAGGGCCAGGCTAATTACCTCGTCAAGTATATTGACCAGCAGGCAAGAGCGTGGGGAAACGCGCACCCCTACCACGATAAGTTCGATGGCAAAAACTATATACTTACTGCCGGTTACACGCTGCCAGGCATCGGCTTCTGGTTGAACCGGGAACTTGGCTGGACAGTCACAACCGCCGACTTCCAGTCCGTTGTCGACGAAGAGAATAATGAACTCTTCGACCTGCAGATGATGGAACAGGACCATTACGATACAACCCCGTACAACCAGGTACATGCCACCGACCTGCAGATGCTTGATCACTACAATCTCCACCATAGCCAGGTGCTCATGATCTCAATGGTTGAGCAAGCCCTGCGCCTCTACCAGGATGGCAAACTGGTGGCCTCCTTCCATGTGACTACCGGCCGTGTGGAACGCCCTGCATTGCCGGGAATCTGGACAGTACAAAATCGCCAGTCACCGACTGAGTTCAAATCGACCGATCCCCCAGGCTCGCCCTTCTGGTATCCGCCCACGCACATCAACTACGCGATTCTTTATCACTGGGGCGGCTTCTTCGTCCATGATTCCTGGTGGCGCGTGAACTATGGTCCAGGCACACAATTCCCGCACTACGACACAGGCGGTGACGAGACCTTTTCGGGCAACGGCAGCCATGGCTGCATCAACATGCAAGAGGACCAGGCCGCCTGGGTATACAACCATACGACCTGGAATACCATCATAGCCGTTTATTAGGATCGCTTGAATCCATCTCACGCACAACACCCCCGGCCGACCGGGGGTGTTCTCTATAATTCCGACAATTTGATTTACTTACCTACTTGACGTTCATAGTCAGTAGACTAAAACTCCTATCTTCAGGCACACGGCTTCCTTACCAATCTTCAGGAGGGTTGAACGTGGCACAACAAATACCTACAAAAGCAAAACCTCCTCAGAGACTTATTCGTAAATAATATAATCTGTGGACATGTGAGCGAACTGTGTCATATGTCGGGATATAAGTAGCAACAATAAGGTATAATCAATACACATCCCTGATTGGAAACAAAGGCAGCGAGGAGGGGCAGTCATGCAACAACAACAGCAGCAACGAGCACAACAACCACAACAACCATCGCTACCTGCAGAAGTAAATATACTTGCAGTACAAAATCAACTTGGCACATGGAAGACTGAGTACAAGGCCAAGCTCACTATACTGAATGCACGCACGGTCCTTGTCTTGAGCCTGGTAGGGATTCTAGGGGGCGCGGGCCTCGTAGCCTCTGACTATCTCTTGCGTGTGTCCTCATCATGGGGTGCTCTCGGTATCATCCTGCTTTTTGGAGGACTCTGGCTTGCCATCAACGCACTGCTCTATTATGGCCTGCACGTCTATACCTTTACCGAAGGGCTGGTGCGCGTCAAAGGGAACACAAGCGACGTGATCCGCTGGGATCAGATCAAGACGATTTGGCAGAAGGTCAATAAGCGCTACCTCGGGAGTTTCCAATTCGGTACAACCCATGTCTACACTGTGCAGCGAGACGATGGCAAAAAGTTCAGATTCAACGATGGGTTAAGCAAAGTCGATGCCCTGGGCAATACTCTTACGCAAGAGGTCAACCGCAGGCTGCTGCCAAAGGCAATTGATACCTACAATGCTGGGGAGCCTGTCACTTTTGGCAAACTCAGTGTGACTATACACGGAATAAGCAACGGAGAGGAGATTATCCTCTGGAACCAGGTCAAAAACATTCAAGTCAATAAAGGGACATTGGCTATCAACAAGGACGGCCAGTGGTTAAACTGGACTTCTATCAAAGTTTCTGGGATACCAAACTTTCCAGTGTTTATGTCCCTGGTGGATTACATTATGAAAAGCACGTAACGTAGGAAAGGACCGTGCTCCCCTATGCAACGTCCTCTTCTTCTTCTGCGCTCAAAGGCCGGGGCGGTAGCGGCGGCAATTGATCGCGGTACAGTACTGGCAACTGGTAGTAGAGGTCGACACCGCTGAGACGAGTGCGCCAGCTTACAGCAGCCTGCAAATCTTTCAAGAATTCGCGCTGGAGATCGATAGCAAAGCGTCCCAGTGCCTGCCAGTTGAGACTGATAGCCCGGCGCGCAAAAGCAATATCGTTGCGCGGCTCGATACGATCCAGGTCTTCAAAGAAAAAACCACAACTGGTGAAGCTGTATTGCTGGTAATATTGAGCCTCAAGCAAGAGCATGGTGCGTTGTGCCTGTCGCACATCATCCGGTGCTCGCTGCTGCTTGCCGTACCTTGCCCAGAAGCTCTCAACCGTTTCCCAGCCGTTGCGTACGGGGAGATAGGCATCTCGCGCAGCCCAGGGATCACTCAATGTCTCGCCAGCATACTGCTCGAAGAGCTGGTCACTTCGCGCCGCCAGGTTATCCAGTGCACGACGAAGAGCTTCTTTCCAACTGCTATCGCCTTCGGTACATTCACACCCCGTTGCCCAGCGAGCTACGCCATGTCCACAACTCCACGCGCTGGGCGCACGTAGCTCGATCTCTCGCGTGGCAGGGTGCATCAGCATATAGCGTTCCAACGTGCAGATTTCGAAACCATATTCTGGCGCCCCATGCTGGATCAGGTGACTCAAAAACTTATCTCGCCAGGGCTTGTGGTGTCCATAGAGTTCACCATCCGTGGCGATAAGAATCAATTGAGCCTCCCCCGCATCGAGTTTGCTCTGCACAAGATGCTTGGCCAGGTAGCTTGCCGCAAAAAGGTCGGCATTACTGGTTGTATCCCAATCGAAAGAGACACCCCCGGAAAGCGGCGCGTTATAGAAGAAAACTGTGATACTGCGGCCATCGCGCAGCCGCACCAGGTATGGCTCAGAAGGATCGATCGGCCCGATTGCCTGCCAGGGAGCCAGCACGGTATAGGTAATGCCGTGCTGCGCCAGTAAGTCCAGAGTTTCAAAGTCCACAGCCGTTTCCGAGAGCCACATCCCGTGCGCATCGTGTCCATAGCGACGGCGAAAGTCGCTTAGTCCCCATACAATTTGTGTACGTTTATCGCGAACCGTTGCGAGCGGCATAATAACGTGATTGTACACCTGCGCCAGGGCATTCCCTACGCCATAGCGCATCATATGCATGCGATCAGCATCGATGATTCGTTGATAGATATCCGGGTGCTCTTTCTCCAGCCACGAGGCAAGTGTTGGCCCCAGGTCATAACTGATCGCCTCAAAATTGCCTGCCTCGGCATTGGGACGATAGCATTCAACTGTAATCTTTTCGTTATAGTTAGTAAAAGGGGTGGCCCCGGGCTCCAAGGGGAGAACATTGGTAAATGGATCTTCTCGTGGAGGTTGATAAAAATGCCCATACAGGCACAGGTAAGCAAGACCAGCCTTCGGGCTCGTAACCCCTTCGCCAGATGATGTTTGATCGAGCATGTAATCACCTTTACTGGTAAACAACAGAATCAGCACTGTCACTACCAGAACTTAAGCACAAGGTCCTTTCAATTAACTATAACGTGCTAGCTACAGGTTATGCTTTCATAGCAGCCGGGTGGGGCGCTATGCAAGGACATCTTGCTCAGGACACTCCCACCTGTGCGCTCATGAGGAATTCCTCGTAGGCCTCGCGCAATTTCGGGTAGCGCAACAGGAAAAACCCGGCGTACTCCTGTGTGAGTGGGCGAGGCTGACGCAACAGGTGCATATTCACTTCCTTGAGCAAGTGATTGCCTTTCTTGCTATTGCAGTGCTTGCAGCAGGCCACGAGATTCTCCCACGTGCTCTGCCCTCCACGAGAGCGCGGAAGCACATGGTCGAGCGTCAGATCGCGGCTTCGCCTGCCACAGTACTGACACGTCTCATCGTCGCGCAGTAGGATATTGGCCCGCGTAGGTTGAAGAATCATGCGCGGCACTCGTATATTGGCCAGCAACTGTACAATGACAGGCCGTTCCAATTCAAGACGTCGGGCCTGAATGCTCTCCTCGATCAATTGACGAACGCTCTCATCAACAAAGGTAACTTTCTGTTTAGAAAGCAATACGATGAGACGACGCTCTGGAATGACCGAGAGAGGCTGTAGGGAGGAGTTCAATACAAGAACGGGCATAAATGACTTCCCTTCCTCTCTGTCAGAGCCGATACCCACAGCAGACAGCGAGGAAGAAGCGTGAGATGTGGCAAAGGGAATGGGGAGAAACCCGTACTCCTCAGCCTCTAGCGCCGCCTGCGATGATGACTATGCGGATAAGGGTCGAGGCACCTTGCATGTCCAGGTAAGCTTAGCACAGCCCGGCGTTTATCGCTTGCCACCCGTTCGCTATGCGAACATGGGCAGACAGCCATCAGATGCCAACCTGTTGTAAAAACAGATCGTGATATCCGATACGCCTGCATCCCATACTCCTTCGTTACCTGACGATCTGACACGCGCTTAGAGAAGTGATGTGTCATCCTGGTCGGGGTGAGAGGACTTGAACCTCCGACCTCAGCGTCCCGAACGCTGCGCGCTAGCCGACTGCGCTACACCCCGCTTTGACGATCCATGCAAGTGATCCACTCACTGGCCTTATCCAGTGAAACGATACTAAATGATAACATGTGCTTCGCTCGCCCGAACCGCTCTAGGAAACCAGCTGGCTGCGAGTTCAGCACCTCCCCTATCTTAGGCCTAAGTATAGCACAAGTGTGCAAGTAGGGTCAAGATGCAAGACGCCCTTGCTTACTCATGTGATGATGGGCCAGACGCAAGTAGTCATGCACACGCCATAACCTTCCTCCTGGAGCACTCAAGCCAGCTTTAATGGCGCCGCGCAGGTCTGTCGCATTTTTCCCCTCGAACCAGGTGCAGCCGCGCCCAATGGCGCTTAATGTATGAGCATCGCTGTTGCCCACCTCCGGCCAGCGGTACACCTCCCGGTTAATGCTCATAGCTATGCGATTACCATAGACGCCACAAAAGCTGGCGTTCCAGCTTTCCATGCCATCAAGCCAGACATCCTTGGCCGAGTAAATGCGATCCAGTACCTCGCGCTGGCAGCTATGGCGGAAAAAAGGGTTAAGCGGGTGAGCAACAATCGCCAGGCCGCTTTGCTCATGGATGAGATCTATACTGCGCTCCATACTCAGGTGAGGTCGGATAGGTTTCTCGATGAAAAGTGCCAGCAAGTGGCCTTGATTCGTGCTAATCTCTTCGCCTACTATGAAATCAAAGCGATAGTTGCCTCTGGCCCATAGCTCACGGGCACGCAAAGCCCCGTCTACCACGTCATGATCGGTAATTGCAATCACGTCCAGGCGCGTGTTGTACTGGACATGATGGAGTATCTGCTCAATCGTCCCTATACCATCACTGTAGGTACTATGCATATGCAAGTCGGCCTTGCCAAGCTTCCCAGAATGAAATGCCTGCCGTTGGGTCATCTGCCTATGTTTCTGCAAGGTTCTTCTTCCTATTTCTAACAATTACTCCAGCTTTCTATTCTTTTCAATCTTGTACTCTCTGATTCAAGCGTACTCGAGATATGTTAAGCCTCAGCTTAACGGCCTGTAAAGTTGCTATGAAGCGCAATAAGCTCGCGGCAAAGTGATGTCCAGCAGCGATCACTCCTCGAGAACCGCTTCCTCTTCTATCAAGGAAGTACCTACGGGGACACGTTCTACCATGACATCAGGATCAACCAGGCTCGCCTGCCGTTGCAGACAATACTGAAAGCGCTGATAGTCCAATGCGCAGTAGACCTGGCGGCCAACGCGCCGTGTGCGAATCAAGCCAGCGCGGCGTAGTTTGCGCAGATGCCAGGAGACAAGCGGTTGACTGATCCCCAGCAGATCCGTGAGGGCAGTTACAGTGATTTCTTCCTGGCGTGCAAGATAATAGACGATGGTCAGACGCACAACGTCTGCCAACGCTTTCATCATGATTTTTAGCTCACGCCAGTCGTTCATACATTACTTTCTGCTCATCAGGCCCCGTCATATAAACTATCGTTTTATAAATTTCTATTTATATATTACGCTGGGTGAAAGCGGTGTGTCAAGATGTTAGCCTGATTGTCACCATGAAAAAAAGGCTCTCCCCTCTGGAAGAGCCTGTGTAATGGATTGGTGGGCAGCCAGGGAGTCGAACCCTGAACCTAGCGAGTGAAGTAGAAGCCAATTCCTTTTGTGAAGGGGATTAACTTTTTCCTTCCCGAACCGGACGTGCGACTTTCACCGCATCCGGCTCTCCAGTGGCTACTTTCCTAACGCAAGCCTTTGTACCTTCCAGTACTCCGCATAGTTATGGATTAGGGCCACCTGCACCCCTTCCCCCTGTATCAAGCATTACCTTGATCGTTTGGGTACTATGAGTGCTCCGTCACCTTGCATCTTGCGCTGTTTAGGTGATCCCTAAGTTCTCCTAATTACCCCGGTCCAGACATAGGTCCTTCGTTCGTCGCTTAACTCTTTGCTAAGAGCGGCTATAGGGAGAACGTTTAACGGCCCTCTTAATCTCGACCGCTAACCCTATACTCCAGCATAACCACGCGCTGAAGGATGAGCGAATACATCGCCGCGACTGAAGTTCAAGCAGTGTAGCTTTGACCATATCTGGCCTGGCTGCCTGGCTTTGGCCCGTAGCCCCCGATTTATCGTGGGACTCGGCCTCGTCAGACTTTTAACGACCATGCTATTGTCCCCTTTTCCTTTTCAGGATCAGGTCAGGTCGCGCCTTAACCACACACGTTCCAGTGGTGCTGTACTCTACAGCAAGGGTAATAGAAGCGCATAGGCGCACTTTAAGAGTCGCTTGCTCTGCCATTGAGCTAGCTGCCCATCGTTGACGTAGAGAAGAATAGCATACCTGGTCTCTCTCGTCAAGCGCTTTAGTTGGAGGTTCAAGTCCTCTTGTAGGTAGCTATAATTCGTAGTCCTGCGCCCACCGCACGTTTTTCTCTTGCTTGTTCTTTGTTGGAGCCAATCTCAACATTGCCTTAGCTGCACCAACAGCCTCCGCAGGAACGAGATACACCTTCTCAAGCCGCTCTACGTAGACGGCAAAATATTCTATTTGCCCCTTGTAGCTCCGCCATCCCTTCTGTTTTGCTGTATGATTATAACTACTCGCTGTAGCAAATGTGATTACCGTTTGTTCCTCACCTATCCAGCCTGTTTTACACTGGATACGCCAGAATTGCCCATCAGCATCTTCAATCACCAGATCATACCGATGGTTCTTTCCATAGGGAGTAAGTACTATATAACCTGACTGCAAAAGGCGCGTAATAATTGCGGCCTCGCTAATGTCTCCCGTTTTGTCGGTATGCCTCTTTGGGCCAATGAGTTCCATAGTTGTACTCTATCCCTCCCAATCACCGTAGCTCAAGCTCTCCCTTCTTTCAGGGAAAAAGGAAGTGAGGACAGTGAGCCGTGCAGTCTCAGTGTCCCCATTCCTCCTAAAACTTTACTATCTTCGCTACTTAAAAATGCTCAAAGGCAGATACGCCGACACGATCCAGTTAGGTGCATCTACGATTTCACTGATCTTCAGATCCACCGCTGCCCCACACAGGCAATAAGCCTGCTCGCGTGTCATATTGTACTCGGAGGCCAGGTGATCGATCATGTAACGTATCGCTTGCTGGGAATCCTTGAAAAGATCAGGGCCATGCGCAGTGGTCACGAAGTAACCACCCTCATCGGCGACGGTAAGCTTCTTGCCGGGCGCTGTAATGAAACGCAGTTCGGGAATGTTCGCACCTTTCAACAAGTTAAAGGTCAACGTCACAGACATCATGGTTTCAATACCGGTGCCATTGACTTCACCATCGCCTTGAGCCGAGTGACAATAGGAGTAAGATGGCGGATGTCAATATTGCCGGCATTCTCGCGTGGTGGGATAGTCGTAAAGCGACCTGGCTCGCGCGGCGCAACCCCCATCACACCGCAGAATGGCTCGTAGGGGATTTGAATATCCGGTCGAAATTCACACGTAGTCTCCCCCAACTTATAATGATGCAGGTATGGCTCTGGAAAGTCATCGCCCAGCAATCCGAAACCCGGTATGACGGCATTCCAGCCCCATCCCTTGTGTTTGATGCTGATGATATCGACCACCAGAGCATCGCCCGGCTCTGCACCATCCACGTACACGGGGCCGGTGAGCGGGTGAATAAAGGCGAAATCCAGCGCCCTTACTACCTCCGACGTGGAGTCGGGTCGAACCTGGTTAGCTGAGGCCTCGAGCGTCTCGAACACAACTGTATCGCCAGGCTGGATGTGTACCCGTGGCGGGTGACTATTGTCCCAGAAGGCATGAGGCTGGGTATCGTCGAGTTGATGGGTAGCCATGAAGTTTCTCCTTTCAAAGGTATAGTTCAGCTACGATGCTACTCTCCCTACTCTTCAAGATAGACTTTGCTACTGCGCGCCAGAGCTTCAGGAGCACGGACGCTCAGAAGCGCGACGATAATGATGCCAAGCACATTTCACTAGTCCTGCTCAAAGCGATTCAGGGCCATTTGCTCCCATTTATATCGGCTTAACAATCCTGTGGGCCGGGTGCCCACAGGTTCTAGTGATCTGCTGGAGGCTGGTTGAGTGAGTTGAGAAGGCACTAAGACAACACGGCGCAGGGGAACCTCGGTATCGTGATCTCCTTCATAAGTATCTTCTCTATTATCGGGGTGACCCTGGCGGTAGCCTGCATCGGAAAGAGCTATACCCACCTTGACAAGTGGCTCCGTTTGTACAGGAAGAGGTCCCGAGTCGCTTGATGAGATGGCACTGATACTAGGTGTAAAGCGCACCAGAGATAACAAAGGCGAGGTGCTGCGCATTGAAATAGGAACAGGTCGCACGCGCCGCAGCCGGATAGCCCCTATGGCGATAATGCAGGCTGCCAGGAGAGCAAAGAAAGTAAGACCGAGTTCACCCCATATAGGAGGCTGTGAAGTAGCAGAGATATTGGTCATCTCTGTTTGTTCCCGGTCATAAGATGTAGCCGTTCCTGTATACCCACCAGGCAGCCGTCTATATTTCCTCAGCATACTAACAACGTAAGGCGATTTAGTGGGGTCGGCTTTGACCACGCGAGGAGCTGGCGCTTCGCTGCGATAACGCAGCATGAGTTTCGTCACCTTTGCTGCCCATAATGGCGAACTGGAGGTGCCTACGTAGGGATGTGAAATCGCATAGACCGTACTCAAGCCACGATCGACGTAGCCATGCCTGATCATCCCAAACCAGTAAACAACCGCATCGGAATAGGATGGGTAGATGGTATAGCCATCAAATGCCGAAGGATAGCCCACGCTGCCGCGTACACTTCCGGGGTTGCGGTCCGCGCGCCCCACGCCTGCGGCTCCATCGTTTGTTTCGACCCACCACACCGCCAGGGCAAAAGCGTCATCTACCTTCGCTTTTTGTGATGCCTGCACCACAACTTTGCCCGTGCCAACCATCGGACTGCCAAGGCGCGCAAAAATGGCATCGACCGTTGATGCAGGTAACGTAGGTGGACCAACCACGCTTCCTCCGCTGGCATGACTTGAAGGCTGGGTCTGCAAGAGCAGCGCAACTCCACCACCAACCAGGATTACTATCAGGCTGAACAGCAAAAGTTGGAATATCCGCTTATGCATATGTCGTTGAGAAAGTATTACCAGGGTGCTTCGTTGCTTGCTCATCATGAGTCGGTTTCGCTCTCACTCCTAGCGTTTCTATAATAAACCTTGTACTTCGTCTATTATGTATATAGAATGATCGTGGACATAATGTGATTGTACCATGCCAATGTGATTTTTCAGCACGCGGGACGTTTACTATAGGTAGTAACTCCCATTAGTCGTATGCTATGCTACATTATGATGCACACTTTTGAGACACGGGGAGGTTTCATCATTAGCCCGCTCAATAGCAAAGCAAATACACAGACAGGGCGCTTGACCTCACGCACCCTGTTGCATAAACGTTATGTGATCATGCGCACCATTGGACACGGAGGGATGGCCGCCGTCTACCAGGCGAAGGATTTGAAGCATGATACGACCTGCGCGATCAAAGAAATGAGCCTCTCATCGGTCCCTCCATATGAGCACGCACAGGCTATTCAAAATTTCTTGGCAGAGGCTACGATCTTATCCCGTTTGAATCATCCTAACCTTCCTGCCTTCACCGACTTTTTTACCGAAGACTCACGCCATTTCCTGGTAATGGAGTACATCGAGGGAGACACGCTTGAGGCCCTGCTTGAGCACAACGATGGGTCCTTTTCTGAGCGTCGTGTCCTGGGCTGGGCGCGGCAGCTATGCGATGTACTTGAGTATCTTCACAGCCAGCAACCACCAGTTATTTTCCGCGATATGAAGCCGGGCAATATCATGCTCAGGCGCGATGGCCGTATTAAGCTGATCGATTTCGGCATTGCACGAATTTTCCGGCACAGCGGGTCACGTGATACACAAATGCTTGGTACACCTGGCTTTGCCCCGCCAGAGCAATACGGTAGCTCACAAACGGATGAACGCTCAGATATTTACTCCCTGGCCATGACGCTGTTTCAATTGATGACCAATGTGGTGGTAGAAGATGGGTTCGGCTTGCAGGACATCCATGCTGCCTATCCCTTCATCTCGCCTGCTGTGGCATATGCATTGGAGAAAGCGACCGCTCCAGAGTCCGAGGATCGTTACCAGAGCGTCGCTGTGTTCCGCCGAGCGCTGCTTGGCGTGGGAACCTTCGCATTCGAGCAAGGCAACCCTGCTACAACGCCAGAAGAACTGGCTGAGCTCTGCGCACATTACCCGGAAGAGGCAGCGGACTACCTGTTTGCAGGCGAGATCGAGTTCTGGCTGCATGAGATTGGCGCACCCGAACTGGCAAGAGCGACCAAGCGTATTCGCATAACAACGGGCAATCCGGCAGTAGGGGTAGAGCGGTTCTTGCAGGTGGTGATAGGATCGAACACCCAGGTTTACTCCACCGGGCAGGGTCGCAGAAGCACGGCCCCGAGTATGCGCTCAACTGGCACGCGCGCTAGCCGGGTAGGGGGCCTGCGTCCGGTGCAGCAACCGACCATCGTCGTTCAACCGGAAATAATCGACTTTGGTCAGATCTATCCCGGTATTTCGGCCCCTATGCTGCTGTATATCACCGGCAATCAGGGAACATCAGTGCGCGGGACTATTGAACCGGTCGAGCCATGGATCATCGTCAATACAACAACTTTTGATGGCATGAGCTCACTCGTGCGGGTGCGAGTTGACAGCACCAATTTACAGGTTATCGGTGGCTCAAGTGAGGCTGTTTCAACGCATTATGAGGGCTCAATTCTAGTAAGACCTGCAGGAGAGGTCGGTGTGTATACCGTTACCGCAGCGCTAGATGTGCTCAGTTACAGTGCTATGAGCAGCAGCGGTCCGAACAATCCTTCTCGTCAAACCGCATCGCAGGATGTGGGCCCCCGATTTATCGTGGGGAGTTCCTTAGATGAAGGTGATATAGCGGCGGACGGCGCTATCATAATGGCGCCGCTTACCAATGCTCAGGTCGGCCAATCATATTATGATACCCGGCATAGTGAGTACAGGGTAAAGTACGGCAAGCCGGGCAGCAGCTCTGTCTCTAGCAATTGGAACCCTTTGCACGCCTCACCCCAGCAGTATCCATGGTTAAAACGAGGGCTGACTTTTACCGCTGCCTTTATGACAGCCAGTATCTCATACCTCTTGCTCGCTCATCTACCTCCCCTGGCAAACACACCTCTATCGCTCTTTTCTTCAAATCAATGGTCTATTGTTGTGTTCCTGGGCATGGTACCCCTGGCAACCCTGGGCGCATTGCTTGCTGATTGGGATAGCGCATCGA
>WNFA01026887.1_pt1 | contig 11983 bp, 8 predicted proteins | sample 5400481 | NCBI WGS metagenome assembly WNFA01 (sample SAMN13153340, study PRJNA577476) | soil metagenome | isolation source: 120 cm saprolite under Douglas fir tree site 2 hole 1 replicate 2 | place: USA:California | collected 2015-04-18
CGTAAGCCGGCTTATTCCCAGAGCTACGCGCGTGGCTTGGTCTCTGAAAGAAAAAGATATCAAGAAGGATGTGCCCGGAATAACGCGCAAGAAATTTCTATATAACCTGTCGCGCGCGAGCTACGAGCGTAATTGGGGAAAAGAGTACCAGCGGCCGACTTTCTGGGACCACTTCCTGGCGTTCCTTTATAGGCTGCTACCAAAGGTTGGACCCTTGCGCGTCTTGCAACTCAAGACGCCGACTCCAGAAACCGAGCGAATGTTCGAGGCTAGCTTTAACGCTACGATGGACCGCTACCGCAACTTGCTGAAAGAACAGGGTGAGGGTCGACTGAAGCTGGCCAACAACAATTTCGATGTGGGCGAATTCACCCCTCCAGGGAAATACCGAATGAATGATGATGCTCACGCCGTGCTGCTTCACAAGCTCGCGGAACAGAATTTCGCGGACATGACGCCGGGTCTGCGCGCCGAGCTGCTGGACTTTTTCTCCGATCCCAACGCGCCTTACGCCACCAAGCGCAATCCGAAAGTGTGGACCAAGGTCGAGGCCGAACTACAACAGTTGAAGTCGAGAGCGCCGCAGCCGGTGAGCGCCGAAGCGTTGCCCGCTTCCTTCTAAGTCAATCGCCTACCCTCAATAAATTTTGTTCACCCTCCGCATTGAAAAAACTCCTGCGGCATCACGGCCCGCTCGTGTGAAAATGTAAAGTTTCGCACGAGCATTCATTCGCACCCTTGATGACGAAGACAAAAAACATCCAAAAACTGCTGGCCGCCAACCGCAGCGAAATCGCCATTCGTATTTTTCGCGCAGCGAACGAACTTGGCTTGCGCACGGTTGGTATTTATTCCCAAGAGGATCGCCTCGGGCTGCACCGCTTCAAGGCCGACGAAGCCTACCAAGTCGGCGCGGGCAAGGGCCCAGTGGAAGCGTACCTGGACATCGCGGGAATCGTGGCCTTGGCGAAAGAGAAGGGCGTAGACGCCATTCATCCCGGCTACGGATTCTTGTCGGAGAATCCCGCCTTCGCCCGCGCGTGCGAAAAGGCCGGCATCACTTTCGTCGGTCCGACGCCAGCGCTGCTCGAGTTGTTGGGAGACAAGACTGCGGCGCGACGGCTGGCTGCATCGGCAGGCGTCCCTGTGCTGCCCGGCACGGAAGAGCCAGTGCAATCGCCGGCCGAAGCCCAAAAAATCGCGCGCGGAATCGGTTATCCGGTAATGGTCAAAGCCGCCATGGGTGGCGGCGGACGCGGCATGCGCGTCGTGCATGATGCCGCGCAGCTCGATTCCAGGCTGGAGGAAGCCCAGGGCGAGGCGCGCTCCGCTTTTGGCAACCCTGCAGTCTTCCTGGAAAAATATCTTCCGCGCGCTAGGCATATCGAAGTGCAGATTCTCGCCGACCATCACGGCAATTTGCTGCATCTCTGGGAGCGCGATTGTTCCGTGCAGCGGCGTCACCAGAAAGTTGTGGAGGTTGCCCCCGCCGCAAATCTGCCCGCGAGCGTGCGCGCCGAACTATGCGAGGCTGCTCTGCGCATCGCCCGCAAAGCCAACTACCGCAACGCCGGCACCGTTGAATTTCTTTACGATGTTGACGCCGGCAAATGGTATTTCATCGAAGTAAACCCGCGCATTCAGGTCGAGCACACCGTAACCGAGATGGTCACCGGCATCGACCTGGTCCAGGCGCAAATTCGCGTCGCGCAAGGTCACCAGCTTCACGATGCCCCGTTGTCTCTGCCGAAGCAGGAGAGGCTGCCTCTCTACGGCTCAGCCCTGCAGTGCCGAGTGACCACCGAGGATCCCGAGAAGAATTTCGCGCCCGACTACGGCAAAATTTCCACTTACCGCTCGCCCGCGGGATTCGGCATTCGTCTCGACGGTGGCACGGCCTATGCTGGCGCGGTCCTCGCCGCCTACTATGATTCGCTGCTCGTGAAAGTCACCGCTTGGGGGCTCAATCTTCCCGAGGCCTGCCAGCGCATGGATCGCGCCCTTCGCGAATTTCGCATCCGCGGCGTCAAGACCAACATTCCCTTCCTGGAGAATGTCGTCAATCATTCCCGGTTCCGCGCCGGCGAAGTCACCACCTCTTTTCTCGACGACTCGCCGGAACTCTTTCGCATTTCCAGCCGCGGCGACCGCGCCACCAAATTGCTTTCCTATCTCGGCGACGTAATCCTCAACGGCAATCCCGAGGTTAAGGGGAAGAAGATTCCCGATGTCTTCGAGCCGCCGGTCCTCCCCAACGTACCTGGAATCGAACCGCCTCCTGGCTCGCGACAACTGCTGCAAAAGCTCGGCCCAAAAAAGTTTGCCGCCTGGGCCCGCAAAGAAAAGCGCCTGCTCATCACGGACACCACCCTTCGCGACGCACATCAATCTCTCATGGCCACCCGCGTGCGCACGCACGATCTTTTGGCCACTGCCAACGCCATAGCCCAGCGGCTCCCCAATCTTTTCAGCCTGGAAATGTGGGGCGGAGCTACCTTTGACACCGCGCTGCGCTTCTTACACGAAGACCCCTGGCAGCGCCTGCGCGAGCTGCGCCGCCGCATTCCGAACATCTGTTTTCAGATGCTCCTCCGCGGCGCGAACGCCGTAGGTTATGCGTCCTATCCCGATAATGTCATCGAAGAATTCGTGCGCGAGTCTCACGCTCAAGGCATCGACATCTTTCGCATTTTCGATTCGCTCAACTCCATCGAAAACATGCGCGTCGCCATCGACGCTGTGCTCGATACCGGCGCCATCTGCGAACCCGCCATTTGCTACACCGGCGACATCCTCGACCAAGCCCGCCCGAAATATTCCCTGAAATATTACGTGGCCATGGCCAAGCAACTGGAAAAACTAGGCGCGCATTTCCTCTCCATCAAAGATATGGCCGGTCTCTGCAAGCCGTACGCCGCTTTTCAGCTCGTTCGCGCTCTTCGCGAGGAAATCGATATTCCCATTCACTTTCATACCCACGATACCAGCGGCTTGAACGCAGCCTCCGTGCTGAAGGCCGCCGACGCCGGCGTGGATGTCGCTGACGCAGCCGTCGCCTCGATGAGCGGCGGCACCAGTCAGCCCAATCTCAACTCCATCGTCGAAGCTCTGCGTCACACCTCGCGCGACACACAGCTCGATATCGACGCGCTCAATGAATGCTCCGATTATTGGGAAACTGTGCGCACCTACTATTTGCCCTTTGACTCCGCTCCCAGATCAGGCTCCGCCCGCCTCTATCAACACGAAATTCCCGGCGGCCAATACACCAACTTGCGCGAGCAAGCCTCCGCCATGGGTCTCGGTCAGCGCTGGCGCGAAGTCGAAACAATGTACGCCCGCGTCAATCAGCTTTTCGGCGACATCGTTAAGGTCACGCCCTCCAGCAAAGTTGTGGGAGACATGGCGCTTTTCTTGATGGCCAAAGAAATGACCCCCGAAGATTTGCTGAAGCTCGACGAGCACCACGATCTCTCGCTTCCCAACTCCGTCGTTGAGATGTTTTCCGGCGTACTCGGCGTGCCTCCCGGCGGCTGGCCCAAGAAACTGCAAAAAATCATCCTTCGCGGCGCGCCGCCAATGCGTGGCCTGCCGGCCGATAACTTGCCTGCGGCAGCCTTGGATCACGAACAGCAAGCCCTCCAAAGTAAAGTCGCCCATCCAATCAAGCGCGACGATCTATTGAGCTACTTGCTCTACCCCGATGTCTTCCTCAAATACGATAAATTCCGCCAAACGTATTCCGACGTCGGTGTGCTGCCCACTCCCGCATTTTTCTATGGCCTGAAATCCGGCGAGGAAATCACCATCGAGATCGAACAAGGCAAAACACTCATCGTCAAATTCCTCGCCGCCGGCGACCCGCATCCCGACGGCACCCGCACGCTCTTCTTCGAGCTCAACGGTCAGCCCCGCGAAGTCAACGTTCGCGATCGCGCATTGCGCGTAGTCGAGCGCGCTCACCCCAAAGCCGACCCCGCCGATCCCGGGCAAGTTCCAGCGCCTACCGCCGGCGTAATTTCCGGCGTCGCCGTGCAAGCCAACCATCCCGTCGAACGCGGCGCCAAATTGCTCACCCTCGAAGCCATGAAGATGCAATCAAACATCTACGCACCCATCACCGGCCGCGTCACCAAGCTGCTGGTAGCGCCTGGCCAGCACGTCGAGGCCAAGGACCTACTGGTGACCATCGTTCCGTGAGCGCACCCGACCTTCATAGACACGAAAAGTTCCGCTCGCGTTTCCTCCGCAATCAGCGCGATTTCATCGTTTATCTTCCGCCTCGCTACCACGAGCAACCGCAGCGCCGCTTCCCGGTTCTGTACATGCACGACGGCCAAAATCTTTTCGACGGCGCCACCTCCTTCGTTCCCGGCATGGATTGGCACGTCGGCCACACGGCCGACGACTTCATTCTCACCGGCGCCGTCCAGCCGCTCATAATCGTTGGAATTTACAACGTCGGAAAAGTTCGCATTCACGAATACACGCCCACCAAAGCGCCCCGTCTCGGCGGCGGCCGCGCCGACCGCTACGCAAAATTTCTCATTCAGGAAGTAATGCCGTTCATTCAGCAGGAGTACCGCGCGCTTCCCGATCCGCGCGTCACGGGTATGGGCGGTTCATCGCTGGGTGGATTGTTGTCCCTCTATCTTGGGTTGAAACATCCGCAAATATTCGGGCGCCTCGCTGCTCTCTCTCCGTCCGTCTGGTGGAATCAGCGCGTGATCCATCGCTTCGCCGCCGCCGCTCCGGTCGAGCCCCGCCCGCGCATCTGGCTCGACATCGGCACGAAGGAAGGTCCACGCATATCTCTATTACCAACGTATCGAAGGCGCAGAGCACAACGAAGCCGCCTGGGCTCAGCGCGTCGGCCCATTTTTGCAATTCTTGTATCCCGCGGCGGAGTCCACAGTATAATCCGCGATATTTTCGCGTTCACGGAACGCTTCATGACTGACCAGCGCCCGCTGACCATCCTCTGCGTAAGTTCCTACGAAAAAGGTCAGGAATTCCTACGCACCTGCAAATCGATAGGCTGCCGCGTGCTCCTGCTAACCGTCGAAAAACTTCGCGACGGCGACTGGCCGCGCGAATCTCTCGACGAATTGTTCTTCATGCCGGAAGACATCGCGCAGCACCACTTGGTCTACACCGTCAGCTATATGGCCCGCTCGCAACCCATCGATCGCATCGTAGCCCTCGACGAATTCGATATGGAGAACGTCTCCGCGCTCCGCGAGCACCTCCGCATCCCGGGAATGGGGCTCACCACCATCCGTTATTTCCGAGACAAGCTGGCCATGCGTGCGCGCGCGCAAGAAGCTGGCATCCTCGCCCCCGAATTCGTTCCCATCCTCAACTACGACGCTATTCGTGATTTCATGGCCCGAGTTCCCCCGCCCTGGCTGCTCAAGCCCCGCTCGCAAGCCTCCGGCATCGGCATGAAGAAGATTCACAAGTCCGACGACCTGTGGCCCTGGCTCGATCAGCTCGGCGATCAACAATCTTTTTATCTCCTCGAGCAGTTCGTGCCCGGCACCGTCTACCACGTGGATAGCATTGTTTCCGAGCGCTTAGTGCTTTTCGCCGAGCCCCACGTCTACGGTTCGCCGCCGCTGGACGTCTCGCATCAAGGTGGTGTCTTCACCACTCGCACTCTGCCGCGCGATGCCGCCGAAACCAAAAATCTTCTCGAAGTAAATCGCAGCGTGATCGAAGGCCTCGGCTATCTCCGCGGTGTGACCCACGCCGAATTCTTAAAATCGCACGCGGACGGCAAGTTCTACTTCATCGAAATCGCTGCCCGCGTTGGTGGCGCCTACATATCCGATGTCATCGAGTCCGCGACCAACATCAATCTTTGGCGTGAGTGGGCGCGCTTGGAAGTGGGAGCAGGGAAGGAGCCTTACCAACTCCCCGCCGCACGACGCGACTATGCCGGCGTAATCCTTTCTCTTGCCCGGCAGGAGCGTCCGGACACCTCCGCGTATAATGATCCTGAAATCGTCTACCGCGTCTCGAAATATCACCACGCCGGATTCGTTCTCAAATCCTCAAAGCCCGACCGTATCCAGCAGCTCCTAGATTCCTACTCCGCGCGTTTCGTCACGGATTTTCTTGCCACCCAGCCCGTTCCCGACAAGCCGACCGCCTAGTTCTCGCAAATTCATCGCAGGCGTCACCAGGACAGGGTGTATGCTGTCCGCCCCGGCCTAGTAACTCTCTGGAACAGTTCGGTCACACTTTGTTTGCTGCGCGCATTCCGCAGGTCTAGAGTTTCCTCTACCCCGGCCGGAAATCTGCGTGGGGTGTTACTGTCCCTTTGGGGAGGTCCGATGTGGGGGAATAAGAAACCGGAAACGCCGCAAGCCGCTCCAGGGCCGCAAGCCGCGCAACCGGAGCAAAAAATTTCACAATTGAATCAGGCGCCGAAGCCCGCTCCGGCGACTTGGGAGGGAAAAACCGTGAGTACAGATGCTTTGCGTCCATTGGGTGCGACTGCGGACCGTGCAACCGCGCGGCTGGGGTCTAGCCTGCATGTGAAAGGCGAAATTACGGGCAACGAAGATCTGCAAATCGATGGCTCGGTCGAAGGACTGATCCAGCTCGATGAGCGGAAGCTGACCGTCGGCGCCACCTCGAAGGTGACTGCTGACGTCATTGCCCGCGAAGTAGTGGTCTACGGCAACGTGAAGGGAAATCTTCGCGCCAAGGACCGCATCGAAATCAAGAAAGATGGCTCGGTGATCGGCGATTTGACCACCTCGCGCATCATGATCGAAGACGGCGCCTACTTCAAAGGCTCCATCGAGATCGACAAGAGCGCGGAGAAGGAATCCCGCAGCAGCGCGTTCGCGAAGCCCGCGACCGCCAACGCCGGCGCAGCAAAAACGATCTAACGTTCGCCAAGTCCGAGTACCTCCCCAAACGGCGCAGGCGTATAGCTTGCGCCGTTTTGTTTTGTCCCGTAGGGGTGCAGCCCGCCTGCGGCAGGCAGGCTTTGCTACACCCCTGCCCGGCGTGATCGCTCCGTTCAGGTCTCGTAATGGAACTTGCCAGAATCTCTCTGTGCCCCTCGCACTCGGATCCTCCCCGGTAATATTAATTATCTCGATAATCGAAAATTGTGATTTACTATCCAGGAATAAATCAGCCAAGCGGAGCATCGCAACGTGGGCAATTGGCGAAAACGCGCATCCAGCAGTGCACTCGTCACTTTGCTATGCGTCAGCGCAGGATGTGGCGGCGCCGGCAGCTCAACGTCAAACGTTAATCCTCCGCCCTCACCGCTTCCTCCCGACTTTGCAGTCACGCTTTCAGCCAGCACTCTATCTATCTCGCAGGGCACAACCGGCGCCCCCATAACGGTCTCTGTGGCCACCCAAAACGGCTTCACTGGCGCCATTCAAGTAATACTAGCCGGCGCCCCCAACGGCGTACTCTCCAATCCCGCAAGTCCGTTCACCATCCCGTCAGGCGCGAGCACTCCCGTCGTTCTCGGCGCACTGCCAAACGCACCCACATACAAGCGTCCCTCGGCCCGCCGCTCCCGCGCACCACCTATGTGCGTACCGACGCCGTAGCCGTATCCGATGACCCGCCCGGCGAGCCGCATCATCGCCGCATCGCCTATGACGTCGCAAACAAGCACGTCTTCGTCGCCAATCGCGCCATGAACCGCGTGGAAGTATTTTCCTCGTTAGACCAGACCCGCGTAGCGCAAATCAACGTCCCCGCCGCCAGCAGCGCCGACGTCTCCGCCGATGCCGCAACACTCTGGGTCGGCACCACGACCGAGCAAGCCGTCGCGATCGACACCGCTACGCTAAAAGTCAGGTCGCGTTGTTCCATCCAACCGCTCGCCCCACTACCCAACAGCGTCTTTGACCGCCCCGAAGAACTCGTGCCCATGTCCAGCGGGAAAATCATGATGCGCCTCCGCCAGTCAGCCGCGGCGCAATCGCTTCTCGCGATTTGGGATCCCGCGGCCAATATTCTGACCAACCTCACGTCCGCAGCGCCCAGCGTATTTCAGAACGGCCTCGGTGCAATGGCACGCACCGGCGATCACACCGAAATGATTGTCGCGGCCAATGACGCCAGTGGCGAACTAGCGAGTTTCGACGCCAATGGCTCCGCGGTCGCCGGCCCCCGCAGCCTCGGCACCGGAACGGTGCCCCTCGTAGCCGCGAACGTCGATGGCACCCGCTTCGCCGTCCAGTTTGTCGCGGCCGGCGCAGGTCAGCTCATTCTTCTTGACGCCGCGCTCAACCAAATTGCTGCACCAGTCTCCTTCAACGCGCAAAGCTTGGCCTTTTCACGCGATGGAAACTTCCTCTACGCAAGCGAGGGCGCCGCTGGCCCTCCGCTCATAGCCGTTTTCGACGGGCACACTATGCAGTCCATCGGACAGGTCCCCGATGCCGGTATCCAAGGTGAATCGTGGCTTCACTTTTATCGACGCCGCGAATCCCACAGCGCTTCCCTCGTCGGTTCCATCCTTCGCCCCTGCGCCTGCCGCGCAACCTTCCCAAGGACCAGTCATCGGCGGCACATCCGCATTTCTCGCCGGCCAAAATTTTGAAGCCACCGCGCAAATCAAATTCGGGCAGTGGCTCGCGTCTGCTCCAGCCGTCAGTCCCACGCAAATTCAAATCACCGCTCCACCCAGCATCACCAACGGCGGCGTTAACTTATCCGCGTACTTCCCGAGCGGGTGGCTAGCCATCGCACCCGACGCCTTCAGCTATGGCCCGCAAATTCTCAAGATCCTCCCCAACGTAGGCTCGAACATCGGCGGCGACATAATTCAAATTTACGGCTACGGTTTCGGCAGTGACGCAACGCAACTCACCGCCAAAATTGGCGGCGCAGTGGCAATCATCCAAACGCTAGAGAACATCACGGCCATCGCGCCGTCTCTCTCGCTTGATTCCACCTATCCGTTCTCCCTGCAACGCATCACGCTCCTGGCTCCCGCGGGAACTCCCGGCCAAGCCGACCTCACCATAAGCTCAACAGCCGGCAGCACCACCTCCGCGCGCGCGTTTCAATACACGCAACCCGCGCAAGTTTTCGCCAAGCCCACGTTGTACAAATTTATTTACTACGATCAGAAGCGCCAGTGGCTGTACCTTAGCGCCACCGACCACATCGACATCTTCGACCTACCCGCCGCGCAATTCCAATCTACACCGATCACTCCTCCCGGCGGCCCGCCGCCAAACGCCGCAATCCGCGGCCTCGCTCTAACTCCGGATGCCTCACATCTCGTCGTCGCCGACTTCGGGGCGCAAAGCGTCTATCTCCTCAACCCCGACGCCGCCACCGGCACCACCATCCACGTCGGCGGAGTTGCTGGCTTTCTCAATTCCGGGCCCGCCCGCGTCGCTGCCACCAGCACACAAACCGTTTTCGTAGCCATGAGCGGCGAAGGCAGTTCCTCCACCGCCTGCAGCTCCTGCCTCTCGCAACTCAATCTCTCCGCCATCCCGCCAACGGTCCAGCCCGCTCCGCAGCCACAGGTCACCAGCCTCACGGGTATGCCGCTAGTTCAGGCCGACGCCGCCGGCACGCAAATTTTTCTCGCTTACAACGCCGTCACCGGCGGTCCTGTCGGACTCTGGTCGGCAGCCGCGCCTAATCAATTCACCACCTCGCTAGCAAAAGAATCCGCCATCGATCTAACTGCCGCCAGCGACGGAACCATGTTCGCGTCCCGCACCAGCACCACCACCGAAATTCGCGGCGCCAATCTCACCGTCGCCGTAATTCCCGCCAGCCCCGAACTCGAGCAAATCCCCACTCGCGTTCTCGTCCCCGGACTCGCTCTTCATCCCAGCGGCGCGCTTCTCTATCAGCCGTTCCTAACCGGTCCCGCGCCCGCTGCTCCCTCCACCATCGGAATCCAAGGTGGCGTCGACATTCTCGATGCGCACACCGGTCTTCTCCGTCTCCGCATCATCTTGCCCGAGCCGCTCGCCACCCTATCCGCCGATATCGACGCGCTCCATGGCAGCTTCCTGGCCATCGATGAGAATGGCCAAAGAATTTTCGCCCTCACCACTTCCGGCCTGACCGTAATTCAACTCACAACCGTCCCGCTCTCCATCGGCACAATCTCGCCCACCTCAGCCCCCGCCTCCGGCGGAACCGTCCTCACCATCCGCGGCAGCGGCTTCCAATCCGGCGCCACCGTAACCATCGGCGGAAAACCCGCTCCGGTAACATTCAGAGACATGAACACGCTCTCCATCACCACGCCGGTGCTGTCCATCGGCGCGCAACAAATCGTAATCGCGAATCCAGACGGCAATTCGTACACCCTCGACGCCGCCATCACCGCCAACTAACCACAACCGCGGCAGCGGCCTGCGCAAACAGCGGCCGACTGAACAAAGTATCTTCTCCGTCGGCGACACGAGGGCCTTACTAATTTGGGCAGCTTCTTACTCCTTTAATCATTGCGCAACGAAAAGCAGGGTAATATTTCACTCCTAAGCCCCGCTCCCAATCCGCTCGAGGAGGCATTCATGAAGCTCGTCATCGCAGCGGCTGTTCTAACTTTTGCTCTCGTCTCTGTCGCCACCCAATCCACAGACGCCCCCACGGGCTTCGACAACAAAACCAACGGCGTCGTCGACGATGCCACGCATCAAGCCGACCAAGCGAAATTCGACGAGGTCGAGCAGCTCACCGATGGTCTCGGGCCTCTCTACAACGCCCAATCCTGCCGCGAATGCCATCAGAGCCCTGTCTCCGGCGCAGCCTCCCAGGTCACAGAATTGCGCGTCGGGCACAATGGACGCGACGGGCGCTTCCGCACTCCTGACATCCCGATCGCTCACGGCGCCGAAACCATCACCGGCCGCTCGCTCGTGAACGCCCGCGCCATCTGTCCCAACGCCGCTTTCTCCGACAAGGAAATCCAGGAGCGCGTCCCCGAAACGGAGACCATTCGCACGTTTCGCCTCTCTCTGAATCTCTTGGGCGACGGTTTCGTCGAAGCGATCGCCGATCAAACTCTCATCGATCTTTCCAAGCAGCAGTGCAAATCTTCATACGGAAAAATCTGCGGTCAAATCCTCTATGTCCCCATCGTGGAAGCTCCCGGACAAATGGGCGTAGGCCGCTTTGGCTGGAAAGACCAGCACGCCAGCCTTCTATCATTTTCCGGCGACGCGTACCTCAACGAGATGGGCATCACCAACCGCCTGCAGCCCAATGAGGTCACCAATATTTGCAATACCGCGTCGGAACCCAATGACACGCCCGGCCCCGACGGCCTTTCCGATATCGATCGCTTCGCCCGCTTCATTCGCGCCACGAAGGCGCCCGCCCGCGATGCGCAACTCGCCGGCAGCGCCACTGCTCAGAAAGGCCTCACTCTGTTCATCAAGGTCGGCTGCGTGACCTGCCACGTGGAGACGCTCACCACCGCCGCTGCCGGCACCAAGATCAACGGCGGCACATTCACGATTCCAGCCGCCCTCGGTTCAGTCGCCTTTCATCCCTACGCCGATTTCCTGATGCACGACGTCGGCACCGGCGACGGCATCCTGCAAGCCATTCGCGAGCACTATGGCCACCGCGTCTTCCAGCAAATGTCCAGCTATCTCTCGAAGCAGGATTTCGAGAGCAGCCGCAACAAAATCCGTACTGCGCCTTTGTGGGGAGTCCGCCTGCGCCCGCGCTTGATGCACGACGGCGCTTCCCTAACGCTTCTCGAAGCCATCACGCGCCACCGCGGCGAAGCCCGCCACGTCACCCAACAATTTGAAAAATTGAAACGCCCCGACCAGGAAGCCATCATCGAGTTCCTGAAGTCACTTTGAGCCCAACCCTGTCCGCATAATTCAACGCTTCAGCGAAATAGGCTTGGCTACATCGATGCGCTGACGATCTTCGACCGTCACCGGCGTACAATATTCTCGTGCAGCGCAGAATCTTTTGGATCACATTTACCATCGGTGGCCTCCTC
>WNFA01027060.1_pt1 | contig 11982 bp, 9 predicted proteins | sample 5400481 | NCBI WGS metagenome assembly WNFA01 (sample SAMN13153340, study PRJNA577476) | soil metagenome | isolation source: 120 cm saprolite under Douglas fir tree site 2 hole 1 replicate 2 | place: USA:California | collected 2015-04-18
TCTCGGTGTTCCCGACTTACGAAACCCTGATCGTGCAATTCATCGCCGCGGTTCTGGTGATCGGTTCCTACTATGCGGCGCGACATTTCGGCGGCAGTCCGGCGATCGAAGAGCCTGTTCGAGAGGCGAAAGCCGAAGCCGATATTGCTCTCCCGCGACGACAATTGGAGCCAGTGCGTTAATTCGCGATGAAGCAAAACTGTAGGGGACGCTGCTAGCGTCCCATCTCGGTGAATCGGGAAGCCAACGGCTTCCCCTACAGGACTTAAACGCGCCGCTCCTTCGATGAAAAAATTGACGCTATCGAGTTTATTCCTGGCGTTGCCGGCGATGTGTGCTTTCGCGGGCGTGCGCCATTTCACTTTCCTATACGAAGCGCCGACATCGCCGCCTGGAAGTATTGAGCCGAAGAGCTCGAAATTGGAATCACTGATCGCTTCCAGCTTGGGATTTATCCCCTCGATTGGTCTCATCACACTGACGAAGGTTTCCAATACAACGGCGGCGCAGTTGAGTTGATTTACAACCTATCCAATCCGGTCGTCGACCCGGTCGGCATCTCGTTGTATCAAGAACTCAGCGTCGCGCGCCAGCATTTCGAATCCGAATCAAAACTGATCGCGCAAAAAAACTTTGGACGCTGGATTCTTGATTACAACGCCACGCTCGAAGCCGGGTGGGAGGAACAGGGTTTAAAGAAACAAAACGGCGAATTACAGCAGGCGCTCGGCGCGAGTTACGAAATTTCGCCGCGGCTTTCCGTGGGAGTCGAATTTTTGCACGAGTTTGTCTTTCCCGACTGGCGCGACGAAATCACAAACGTTTTCGCCGGTCCGAACGTTTCCTATCGACGGCAACAATGGTTCGTAACTGCGTCCGCGCTCGCGCAAGCCACCAACACGTCAGACGAACCCGACTTGCAGTTGCGCACGATTTTCGGGATTGGATTTTAAAATGCGAATAATGACGAACCCTCACCTCAATCCTCTCCCTCAGCCTGAGGGAGAGGAAGACGCGAAGCGACTGGTGAGGGTGGCGCGACTAGTTCTGACTTTGTCACTGATTAGGGCGACCAATTACGTGCCGCCGGTCACAGCGCAAATGGCGGCAGCCAGTTCCCGGAGGCACGATGTCGATCTTGCGCAGTTGCGCCAAGGCCGGACTCTGTTCGTTCACCGTTGCATCGAATGTCATACGCTGCCGGTGCTCTGGCGTTACACGCCCAAAGATTGGACCGAGATTGTGAACAGCATGTCGCATCGCGCGAGTTTGAAAACAGCCGAGCGCGACGCGGTGATCGCTTACATTCTGGCGGTTCGCGCAACCGAGCGGTGATTTGTTTGCGCGATTCCAGTTGAACCGCGCGGCAAGCTTTTCACTTTAAGCGGATGCTTACGTCCACTTTGCGTTTTCTATTTTCGGCGGCGCTCGTTTTCGTTTGTTTAACCACTTTTGCGGTCAGTCCACCGCCGAAAGAAGGCGGCCAGACGCCGTCGCCTACGAAATCGCCCACCGCCACGCCGAAACCGACTCCGGCCGGCGCAATCGACGAAAAATTATTTAGCGGGATGCAATGGCGCCAAATCGGTCCGTTTCGCGGCGGTCGCGCGCTCGCGATCGAAGGTGTGCCGGGCGAACCGGACACTTATTATTTTGGCGCAGTTGCCGGCGGCGTTTGGAAAACAGTTGATGGCGGACAGAATTGGACGCCGCTTTTCGATAAGGAAGATATTTCGTCGACTGGCGCGATCGCAGTCGCGCCTTCGGATCACAATGTCGTTTATGTCGGCACCGGTGAAGCGGCCATTCGCGGCAACACGACTTACGGCATCGGCATTTTCAAATCGATCGACGCCGGCAAGACCTGGAAAAATGTCGGACTAAAAGACAGCCGCCAAATCGGCGCGTTGATTGTCGATCCAAGAAACGCCGATGTCGTCCTGGTCGCGGCACTTGGACACGCGTTCGGACCGAATCAGGAACGCGGAATTTTTCGGACAGCCGATGGCGGCAAGACGTGGACAAAAGTTTTGAGCAAGGACGAAAACACCGGCGGAATCGACGTCGTGTTCGATCCGCATAATCCAAACATCGTGTTCGCGTCGCTCTGGCAGGCGCGACGGCAGCCATGGTTTTTTTCGAGCGGCGGAGCGGGCAGCGGTTTGTATCGCTCGGAAGACAACGGCGTGACCTGGAAACATTTGGAAGGCAACGGACTGCCTGAGGGAATTCTGGGCAGAATCGGCGTCGCCGTTTCCGGGGCAGACTCAAATCGCGTTTACGCAATTATCGAAGCGAAAGAAGGCGGCTTGTTTCGCTCGGACGACGCCGGACAAAAATGGACGCGGATAAATGAGGATGGTCGCTTTCGCCAGCGCGCGTGGTACTTCTCCAAAGTTTACGCCGATCCGAAATCGGCGGACACGGTTTATCTTTTAAACACGGGCGCATTCAAATCAGTCGACGGTGGAAAAACATTTAATCTGCTTTCCGCACGCCACGGAGATCACCACGGTCTCTGGATCGATCCGCAAAATCCGAATCGGATCGGCAACGCGAACGACGGCGGCGCCAGCATCTCGATCGACGGCGGAAAAAGCTGGACCACGCAAAACAATCAGCCGACGGCGCAGTTTTATCACGTCGCGGTCGACAACGCGTCTCCGTATCACATTTATGGCGCGCAACAGGACAACTCTAACGTTTGCATCGCGAGCCGGACGGACTCAGGCGTGATCGGCCGCGAGGATTGGTATCAGGCCGGCGGCGGCGAGTGTGGCTTCGTGATTCCCGATCCGCGCGACTGGCACATCATTTACTCGAACAGCGAAGGCTACATCGCGCGCTACAACAAAACCAAAGAAGACGATCAGGACATCAGCCCAGTGCCGATCGATAACTCCGGACGCGGGGCTGTCGATCTTCAGCACCGATTTCAATGGGTCTCGCCGCTCCTGTTGTCACCACACAATCCTGACGTGATCTACACTGCGGCTGAGTGCGTTTTTAAATCGACCGATCATGGACAGAGCTGGACAAAGATCAGCGAAGATCTGACGCGTAATGATAAGACGAAGCAGCAGCCAAGCGGCGGTCCGCTCACAAACGACATCACGTCGGTCGAATATTACGACACGATCTTCGCGTTAACAGAGTCGCCGGTAGACAAAGGAACACTTTGGGCGGGCAGCGACGATGGATTGATTCACGTCAGCACCGACGACGGCGCGCACTGGAGCAACGTCAGTCCGAAAATGCCGGAGTGGAGCACAGTCGATTTGATCGAAGCTTCGCCGCATGACGGCAAGACCGCTTATGCCGCGATAGATCGACATAAACTCGATGACTTCAAGCCTTACATCTTTAAGACGTCGGACTTGGGCAAAACGTGGAGCGCCATCGTTAATGGAATTCCGGATGGCGCGTACGTGCACGCGGTGCGTGAGGATCCGAAAAAGGCGGGAGTGCTTTATGCCGGCACAGAGCTGGGCGTTTACGTTTCCTTCGATTCCGGTGCGCACTGGCAACCGTTGCAATTAAATCTGCCGCGCTCGCCGATTCACGATCTCGTGGTCAAAGATGACGATCTGGTCGTCGCAACGCACGGTCGATCCTTTTGGGTGTTGGACAATCTCACGCCGCTTCGGCAGTTGAGTGCGCAATCGGCCAATTCAGATTTTATTCTTTATCAACCGGAAACCGCATTGCGTTTGCATTACCCGGAGGAATTCGACAGACGCCAACCCGTGGGCGACAACCCGCCCGCGGGCGCGATGATCGATTATTATTTCAAGACCGCGCCGAAAGATGAGGTAACGCTCGATATTCTCGACGCGCACGCAAAAGTCGTCCGCCATCTTTCGAACAAGGAGAAAAAGGAGGGGGAACAACCACCGGAATGGCCGGACCGGGTCGAGCGCGTCAAAACAATTCTGGCGAACGAAGGAATGAATCGGTTCGCGTGGGATCTGCGTTACAACGATCCGATCCAAACGCCGGGCGCGTTCTATGGCGGAACGGGTCCGAAAGGTCCGCTCGCCTTGCCCGGCGATTATCAGGTGAAAATGACGGTCGCGGGCAAATCACAGACGGTGCCGTTGAAACTAGTGATCGATCCGCGCAACCAAGCCGCGGAGCCGGCGTTGCAAAAGCAATTCGCGCTCTCGACGCAGGTGACCAATCGCATTTCGCAACTCCACCAGGCAATCAATGAGATTCGCGACCTCAAAGCACAGATCAAGACTCTCCATTTTCGTTTCGGCGACGATGAAAAGCTCAAATCTGCGCTCGCAGCCGCGGACGATCTCGACCACAAGATGTCCGACGTCGAGAAAGAGCTGATTCAAATAAACATGAAAGGCTCGGAGGGAAATCTCGCGTTCCCGAGCATGTTGAACGAACGCTTTGATTCATTCAGTCATTTCATCGACGCCGGCGACGCGACCGAGCCGACCAAACCACAGCTGGAAGTGTTTCAAACACTAAGTAAACAGCTCGACGATCAATTGGCGAAATGGTCGCAACTCAAATCCCAGGACGTGGCGAAAGTCAGCGATATGATCAAACAGGCGAATTTGCCCGGGCTGATCATTACGCCACCTAAAACCGATACGCCGAAAGAAACTAAGTCGTCTTAATTTTTGTCGACACTGTATTTGCCAGGGCCGATGAAAAGTAAACTGATAAGTAAGATCGACATCTCGAACGCCGGCAAGCGAACAAGAAATTCTCCGCGGCTGTGCCAGACCGCGACCAGGTGAACGAGCGTGACCACGAGCGCAAAAAGCACCCCGATTCGAAAAAATAAACCGAGAATCATCAGTACGCCGCCGGCGCAGCCGACAATCGCGCCGACGAATCCCCAAAATTTATAGTGCGAATGAAAATCGAGATGGCGCATGGCCGAGCCAAAATGCTCCAGCTACCCTGGCCGCTCCACAAAATCGGTGCGATTAGAATGATGAATATCAAACCGAGACTCGCACGAAACAAAAGTAAACCGGTCTCGCGATATTTGCTGAGGAATTGGAGAGCAGCCATCGGCGGGAGTCTCAGCGAGCATGCGTGGAGTTTCAATTCAAACCGCGCTCCGTCATTCCGACCGACAAAATGACCAAGATCGACCAGGCAGTTGTACTGGCGGCCGGTCGCGGCACGCGGATGCGCGAACTGACCGCCGAGTTACCGAAGCCGATGATCGAGGTGCGCGGCAAACCGGTTTTGCAACACATCGTGGAAGGCTTGCGCGATACTGGCATTCGCAGATGTCTGATTATCGTCGGATACCGCGCTGACGCGGTGCAAAATTTCTTTAGCGATGGTTCGCGTTACCAAATCGTCTCCCTTTGTTTTGGCTTACGGCGACATTTTGGTCGATCCCGTGAATTACAAACGCATGGTCGATCTTGCGAACAACGTCGAAGCGCTGATCAGCGTGACGCGCGGCGAGGACGTGAGCAAAGGCGGCGCGGTTTTTCTTAATGAGCAGATGGAACTCGTCGATCTTCGCGAGAAGTCCAAACCGGGTGAGTCACCGAGCCCGTGGTATAATGCCGGCCTTTACGCGTTTCGCCAGAGCATTTTCGACTTCACTGCGAAGTTAAAACCATCGCCACGCGGCGAATACGAACTGACGGACGCGATTCGGGAACTCGCACAATCGGGAAAGAAAGTGCAAGCGCTCGAGCTGACGGGCGAATGGGCCGACGTGCGCGACCCGGAAATTCTCGCGCGATTGAACAAGTAGCTGTCGATCTTACGAGGCCTGCTCGGTCGGATCTTCCGAGCCTTCTTCGCCGATCTCTTCCTCAATTTCGCGCTGCCATTCGCGCGACAGCCACGGCCGCAGAAATCCGTAAAGCAGATACGCGAGAAACAGGACAGCTGGCATCCATTCGTAGTTCATCGCCGTAAAGATGAGGACGAGGAAAATAACCAGAAATCGCGGAATGGATTTTTTCGTTTTCCAATTGATCGCCTTGAAACTGGGGTACTGGAAACGGCTGAACATCATGAAGGAAAGGAAGAGTAGGAGGGGCGACAGCAAAAATAACGTGATCGACGCAATCAAGCCGGCGGCAGCGGGAATCGGGAAGCCCGTGAAGTTCTTCCCGCCGTTGGTGGTGGATTCTCGTTCGTGATTCGCCGACGCGGTGTTGAAGCGGGCGAGACGCAGCGCACCGCACGCGAGATAAATCAACGCGATGATCCAGCAGGCGGTTCGAAATTCCTGAAGCACAATCCGGTAAACCAAAAGCGCGGGTGCGACGCCGAACGAAACGACGTCGGCCAGCGAATCAAATTCGCGACCGAAAGAGCTTTCGTGCCCTCCCAGACGCGCCAGCCGCCCGTCCAGAAAATCGAAAACGAAAGCGCCGAGAATGAACCAGATCGCTTCATGAAAGCGATCGGCCGCGGCATCAGCGTTCGTGCTTTGCAAAAGCGCGCCTTCCAAAATCTTGAGCGTGGCGGTGAAGCCACAAAACAAGTTTCCGGCCGTCATTAAATTCGGCAGGAGATAAATTTTGGATGGCTGTTCGTTCATGAATCGGGGAGGCGCGCGATAATTGTCGATCCACCGGTCACGTGCTCGCCCACTTTCACCTGCACGGTGGCCGCGAGGGGCAAGTATACTTCCGTTCGGGAGCCAAAGCGAATCATTCCAAAACGCTCGCCTTTCCTAAGTTCATCGCCTGCATCCGCCCAGGCCACGATACGCCGAGCGACGGCACCGGTTAGCTGTCTGACCACGAGCGTCGCCCGCGGATTTTCGAACGCCCACGTCATCGCTTCATTCTTTTCCGAGCAATGAGGACTACGCGCGTCGAGGCAAAGTCCTGTCCGATGTTGGCGGTAGATGATACGCCCATCCACCGGCGCGCGATTGGTATGCACGTCGAAGATCGACAAGAAGATCCCGACGCGAAGCATTTTCGCTTTCAAAACCTCGGTCTCCTCGACTTCGCAAATATCTTTGATGACGCCGTCGGCTGCCGCGACCACCGCGTTCGGATCAGCTGGAATTTTTCGATCTGGATCGCGAAAAAAGAAAAGCGTGTAGAAGATCAGGAGCAGAAAAAGCAGGGACAACCAAGCATTGAAGAACCAGCTGGCAAGCGCGAGAAAAAATAAAATCGCGAGGATCCAGCGACCTTCGGCCAGGGTTTGGAGGCGCATTGAGAGCCCCATTTTCGAAGTGTAAAAGAGACTGGTCAAGGGGACAAAAAAACCTGTGAATAAGCGGAAATCGGCGACCACAATACCGTGGGCTTTGGAGTGCCAGAGCCTCCAACCGCTAGCGGAAATAAGTCTCTTGATAGCACGAGATTAATAGTTGTTTCTTGAGGCATTTTCGCTACCTTCTTACGATGCCAGCTCGAGCCGCCGTCTCCGTCGATCCAGACGACGAAAAATCCATCGAAAGAAATCGCCAGCGCGAGCTTTCAACGGTTAATAAACTCCAAAAATACGACGCCGCTCAGATCGACAAGCTGGAAGGTTTGGAAGCGGTCCGGAAGCGCCCCGGCATGTACATCGGCGACCCGGACGAGCGCGGCCTGCACCACATGGTGTTCGAAGTTCTCGACAATTCGATCGACGAACATCTCGCCGGATTTTGCGACAAGATCGATCTAGAGGTTCACGTTGATGGCAGTGTTTCGGTTCGCGACAATGGCCGCGGTATTCCGGTCGATATTCATCCGAAATGGAAAATGCCGGCCGTCGAGCTGGTGCTGACTAACCTGCACGCGGGCGGAAAATTCGGGCAAGGCGCTTACAAATATTCCGGCGGTCTGCATGGCGTCGGCGCCAAATGCACCAATGCGCTTTCGGAATGGTTCAAGGTAGAAGTTTCGCGCGACGGCAAGGTCTATCACATGGCCTTTGCCCAGGGAAAAACGACCAAGAAGCTGGAAGTCATCGGCGAGGTCAAAGGGAAGAAGGCCACCGGCACACTGATCACGTTCCTGCCTGATCCGACAATCTTCACGATCACCACGGAATTTAAATTTGAGCGATTGGCAACGCGGTTGCGCGAGCTCGCGTTCTTAAATCCCGGCCTTGAGATCAATCTCACCGACGAGCGCTGCGATTCCCCGAAGAAGGAAACATTTCTCTACAAGCACGGCATCGAGGAATTCGTAAAGCAGCTCGGCGAAAACAAACAAGTCCTGCATCCGAAGCCGATCGTGATTTCGCGGCAGCGCGACGAAGTGTTTGTCGATGTTGTCCTGCAATATAACGACACCTACAACGATCAGATTTTGCCGTTCGCCAATTCAATTCCGAATCCGGACGGCGGTACGCATCTCACTGGATTTCGGACGGCGCTGACCAAAGCAGTCAATCAATACTCGAAGCAGAATCAGCTCTTGAAAGAAAAGGACCCATCCATTTCTGGCGATGACGTCCGGGAAGGTTTGATCTGCGTGCTCAGCATCAAATTGCCCAACCCGCGGTTCGAATCGCAAACCAAGGTGAAACTTGTGAACACCGAGATCGACGGCATCGTCAACTCCGCGGTTTACGAGGGTTTGATGACTTTCTTCGACAAGAACCCGCCGATCGCGCGGCGCATTTTCGAAAAAATTCTGACGGCCGCGCGCGCACGTGAAGCAGCACGCAAAGCGCGCGAAACGATTCGTAAAGGTGCGCTCACTGGCGGTGGGTTGCCGGGAAAATTGGCCGATTGCTCGGAGCGCGATCCGGAATTGACCGAGCTTTACATTGTCGAGGGCGATTCGGCCGGCGGCTCCGCGAAACAAGGGCGTGATCGGCGTTACCAGGCGATTCTGCCGATTCGCGGCAAGCTGATCAACGTTGAGAAAGCGCGCGAAGATCAATTTCTCAAGAACACCGAGATCCAATCGATGATTACCGCGATTGGCACTGGAATCGGCAAACCGAAGGAGGACGGCAACGGCAAAGACGAAGGCCGCTTCGACATGTCGAAGTTGCGTTACGGCCGGATCATCATCATGACGGATGCCGACGTGGACGGATCGCATATTCGGACGCTGCTGCTCACGTTTTTCTTCCGGCAAATGACTGACCTTGTCCGTGCCGGCAAAATTTACATCGCCCAGCCGCCGCTCTACCAAATCAAACGCAAGAAACGCGAGGAATACGTCGATGACGACGTGCAGTTAAACAAAATCTTGATCTCTCTCGGCGCCGAAGACGTGAAAGTGAAGAATCTCGCCGACAGCAAGGAGGTCACGGCAGCGCAACTGAAGGACATTCTCGAATCGCTCGAAAAATTGGCGAAGCTAAGCGAGGTGGTTCGACGCCACGGTGGCGATTTCGAGGCTTATCTGGAGGAGCGCATTTCCAAGTCCGGCAAGCTCCCCGCGTATCTCGTAAAAGTCCGGGAGGGGAATGACGAAATCGTCCACTATTTTCACGACGAGAAAGCAGTCCGGAAATTTCATGAGTCGAACCTCGATCTCAATTTGTTCGATACCCAGATGGAGCAGGAACTGTTGCCGCTGGGAGATATTCACGCGCCGACGGCGAAAACCAACGGCGTCCGTCGCCGCGCCAAACTGGTCGAGCTCCATGAATCGGCGGCGATCCAGAAAATCATCGCGGAGCTGGCGCGCAAAGGTTTGAAAGTCGATCACTACGCGGCAAGCGATCGCCCGATTTTTGAATTGATCGAAGGCGAAGGCGAAAAAGCCGTTTCGCATCCGCTTTTCTCCATTCCTGAAATTCTGGAGAAGATTTTGGAAATCGGACGCCGCGGCGTGCAGATCAAACGGTTCAAAGGTCTCGGCGAAATGAACGCGAAAGAATTATTCGAGACGACGATGAATCCCGAGAAACGTAAACTGCTCAAAGTCGATTTGAATGACGACAACGCGGTCGATGCCGACAAAATGTTTACGATCCTGATGGGCGACGTGGTCGAGCCGCGACGCCAATTCATCGAGGACAACGCATTAAACGTCCGAAATCTGGACGTTTAAATGACGAAACACAAATGTCGAATGCCGAAGGAATTGTTGTTAATCGAAACTGCTCGCTGTTGCTTCGTCATTCGTCATTCGTCCTTCGTCATTAACTCCGGTGTATAACGCGAACGAAAAAGTTGATCCGGTAAATGTGGCCGACGAGGTCTCGAGGTCGTTCCTCGACTATTCGATGTCGGTTATCATTTCTCGCGCTTTGCCCGATGCGCGAGATGGTCTGAAACCATCGCAGCGCAGAATTCTCTACGCGATGCACGATCTGTCGCTCTTCCCGGGCCGGCAACATCGGAAATGCGCGAAAATTTGCGGCGACACCAGCGGTAACTATCACCCGCACGGCGAAGCGGTGATCTACCCCACCCTCGTCCACATGGCGCAGGCGTGGGCGATGCGCGAGCCGTTGGTGGACGGTCAGGGCAATTTCGGATCGGTCGAAGGCGATCCGCCGGCTGCGATGCGTTATACCGAGGCGCGCATGACGCATCTCGGCGCCGCGCTCATGGTCGACATGGACAAAGACACGGTCGACTTCGTCCCGAACTACGACGAGACGCGGACCGAACCAACCGTTTTCCCGGCGGCATTTCCGAACCTTCTTGTCAACGGCGGCACCGGCATCGCGGTTGGAATGGCAACGAACATTCCGCCGCACAATTTGGTCGAAGTAATCGACGGACGGCATTTGCGCGCAGATCGACGATCCCGACATCACGCTCGAGGGTTTGATGAACCACGTGAAGGGGCCAGATTTCCCGACCGGCTGCGCGATCTGCGGCGTCAGCGGGGTCAAACAATATCTAGCGACCGGCCGCGGGAGCATGAAAGTGCGGGGCAAAGCGGGCGTTGAAGAAATCAAAGGTGGCAAAGAACAGATCGTCATCACCGAGATCCCGTTCAACGTGAACCGCGCGACGCTGGTCGAGCGCATCGCCGATTTGGTGAATGAGAAAGTTCTGAGCGAGATCACCGCGGTCCGCGACGAATCGGACGAAAACACACGCGTGGTAATCGAGCTCAAGCGCGACGCCAATCCCAAGATCGTCATCAACAATCTCTACAAGCACACCGCGATGGAAAGCTCGTTCGCGGTCATCATGCTGGCGATCGATCACGGCCGGCCGAAACTGCTTTCGCTCAAGGAAGCCAACGCCGCTTACATCGAGCATCGCCGCGAAGTGATATTGCGACGGACCCGCTTCGAATTGCGCAAAGCCGAAGAACGCGCCGAAACCCTCGAAGGTTATCTCATCGCGCTCGCCAACCTCGACGAATTCATCCGCATCATTCGCGGATCGGCCAATCGCGACGAGGCCCGAATCAAGCTGCTCGCGTTCGAGTTTACCAAAAAGCAGGTCGAGCAGATCGGCATTCTCATCCGCAATCCCGCGCGCCTGACGGAAGGCCGCTACGCCTTCAGCGAACACCAGGCCAATCAGATTCTCGATCTTCGTTTGTATCAATTGACCGGTCTCGAACGGGACAAGATCGACAAAGAATATAAGGAACTGATCAAGACAATTCAGGATTTGCGCGACATTCTCGCCAAGGAGCAGCGCGTTTTCACCATCGTCAAAAAGGAGCTGCGGGAACTTCGCGACAAACACGGTTCGCCACGCTTGACGCAATTCGCGGTCGATGAAGGTGAGATCAACATGGAGGATCTCATCGCCAACGAAGGCTGCATCATCAGCATCACCCACGGCGGTTTCATCAAGCGCACAGCTGTGAGCGCCTTTCGCGCGCAGCGCCGCGGCGGCAAGGGCGTGATCGGCATGTCCACGCGCGAAGGCGCGACCGAGGAAGAGGAAGGCGATTTCGTCGAGCATCTTTTCACCGCCACGACGCACGACTATCTGATGTTTTTCACGGAATCTGGACGCGCCTACGTCGAAAAAGTTTACGAGATTCCGGAGATGGGACGCGCGGCTAAAGGCCGATCGATTGCCAACATTCTTCAATTGCGACCGGAAGAAAAAATCGCCGCCACGATTCGAATCCAATCGAAGAAATC
>WNFA01009512.1_pt1 | contig 11981 bp, 8 predicted proteins | sample 5400481 | NCBI WGS metagenome assembly WNFA01 (sample SAMN13153340, study PRJNA577476) | soil metagenome | isolation source: 120 cm saprolite under Douglas fir tree site 2 hole 1 replicate 2 | place: USA:California | collected 2015-04-18
CCGCCGCCGCCGCCGGCGCGAAGGGTGATCGCGTCGCCGGGGTCGAGCCGTTTCATGAGCACTTTGGCGTTGGGAAGGTCGGTGATCTCCTTGCCCCCTGAGCGAAGGCACACCTGGTTGCCCGCGCCCGAATGCCCGCCCGCGAGGCCCCAGGGCGCGCAGTGCACGCGGTCGACCTGCACGTTGATGTTGATGGGCGCGCGCGCCTGCACCACCTGCTCGGTCCCCAGGCCTCCGCGGTGGCGGCCCGCGCCGCCGGAGTCTTCGCGCAGCGCGTGCCGTTCGAAGAGGAGCGGATACTTCGCTTCCATTTGCTCGACGGGATGATTGTGCGTGTCCCCGTCGTTCAGGCACACCGTCGCGCTTATGCCGTCCTCGGTCATCTTGGCGCCGAAACCGCCCCCCGATGGGCCGATGCCGGCGAGGAACAGCCTCCCGTCCTTGGGCGAGATGCCGTTGATGAGACAGACGAGAAGATCGGCGTGGTGCGCGGCGATGGTGCGATCCGGGATCGCATGCTCCATGGCTCTGAAGACCGTGTCGATGACGGTCATGGGGAAAGTCATCCACCAGCGCATCGCCGCCGGTTTCACCGCGCTCACCACGGTGCCGGGCGCGAGGATCACCTTGAGCGGCCGGAAGCTCCCTTCGTTGATCGGGTAATCGGTCGGTGAGGTCAGACATTTGTAGGCGACCTGCGCGCAGGAATAGCCCGTGGTCGCGCCCGAGTTGTAGAAGCCGCGCACCTGGGGGCTCACCTGCGAGAGGTCGATCGTCATCTCATCGCCCTTCTTCACCACGCGTACCTTGATCGGCACGGGCTTGCCGATCTCCACGCCGTCGTCGTCCATGAACGACTCGGCTTCGTAGGTGCCGTCCGGGATGGTGCGAGTGTGCGCGCGGGCAGCGGCCTCCGACTGATCCATGATATTTGCGATCGCGTCGAGCACTTTTTCGCGCCCGTAGCGGTCTAGCAGCTCGAGAAAGCGCCGTTCGCCCGTCTTCACCGCGGTGATCTGGGCGCGCAGGTCGCCCATGGCGCGCTCGGGAATCCTCACGTTCATGCGGATGATGTCGACGAGGTCTTGGTTGATCACGCCCGCCTTTGCGTACTTCACGATCGGAATCTGAAGACCCTCGGAGTAAATGTCGGTGGTCACCCCGCCGAGAACGCCGCCGACGTCGGTCCAGTGCGCCATGCAGCAGGCGAATCCGGAGAGCTTCCCCTTGTGGAAGATCGGCAGGCTGAAGGTGAAGTGGTAGAGATGGCTGCCCGTGGTGTAGGCGTCGTTGGTGACGAGAATGTCGCCGGGCTCGATTCCATCTTTTCCGAAATGAGCGAGCTTCGCCTTGACGGTTTCCGCCATGCCACGGATGAAGCTCGGCAACCCGAGCCCGATCGACACCGTCTCGCCCTCGGCGGTGTACAGGCCCACGGTGAAATCGAGCGCCTCGTAGACGATCATGTTGTAGGCGGTGCGCATGAGATTGGTCTTCATCTCCTCGGTCACCGCGATGACGCCGTTTCTGACGATCTCCGTCAGGACCGCGTCCGCCTTGATGCGCCGTCTCGCGTGTTTCATCTCGTTCTCCGGCCGACTTCGATGACGAGGTTGCCGAATTCATCCACCTGGAGGCGGTCTCCCGGCAGCAGGACGGTCGTCGAAGCGTGTTCCTCTATGAGCGCCGGCCCCGCGATGCGGTTGCGGGCTCTCAGGTCTTCGCGCGCGTAGCTCGGCGTGGCGAGCGATCTGCCGAGCTCGGCGAAGTACACGCCGCGCTTGCCGCGACCGGCGGATGCGAGCGGAGCGCGCCCGCCGCGCGCGACGCGCTCGAGCGGCGGCCTTTTCATCGTGCCCGTCACGGTAGCGCGCAGGCTCACGATCTCGGCGGGTTCCCCCGGCGCGCAGGTGCCGTAGCGCCGCAGGTGCTCCTCGTCGAAGCTCCGTTTCAACGCGTCGCGGTTGCGGCGACGGAAAACTCCGGGGGGCGGCTCCACGGTCACGGGGTGCTCCTGGCCGACGTAGCGCATGTCGGCTGCGCGCGAAACCGCGGCACCCCGCGCCTCCACGCCGCTCGCTGCGAGCGCCTTCCTTCCGTCCGTAATCAGCGACTCGTAGATTCTTTCGATAGTGTCGAACGAAACGTCCGCGAGCCGCGCAAACCAAGTGCGCACGAAGTCGTAACGCAAGTCCGAGAACAGCATCCCGAATGCGCAGAAATGACCGGGCGCACGCGGCACGATCACCCGCCGCATGCCGATCTCGCGGGCGATCGCCGACGCGTGCAGAGGTCCGGCCCCTCCGTAGGCGATAAGAGTGAACGCGGCGGCGTCGAGGCCGCGCTCGGTCGATACCGCCTTGACCGCGTAGGACATGGCCGTAGCCGCGATGCGCAGGATACCCTCGGCGGCGTGGACGACGTCTAGGCCCAGCGGCCCGGCGATGTGTTCGCCGATCGCGTGCTCCGCGGCGCGAAGGTCGAGCTTCATTTCGCCGCCGAGAAAACGGTCCGCGCCGAGCCGGCCGAGAACGAGATTGGCGTCGGTCACGGTGGCTCGAGTGCCGCCCAGCGCGTAACACGCCGGCCCGGGGTCCGCGCCCGCGCTCTGCGGGCCGACCTTGAGCGCCCCGCTAGCATCCACCGCGGCGATGCTGCCGCCGCCCGTGCCGACCTCGAAGATGTCCATCATCGGGATCTGCACCGGCAAGGCCTGGTTGTAGCCGCCGATAAGCGCCGCGCCCGTGGTGAGCGCCTTGCCTCGGTAGATGACTCCGGCTTTGGCCGTGGTCCCGCCCATATCGAAGGCCACCGCGTCGGAGAGACCGAGCGCGCTGCAAAGCGCCTGCGCGCCGATGACGCCGGCCGCCGGACCCGATTCCAGCATGCGCACGCACTCGGTCCTTGCCTGGTGCGATTCGTAGAGTCCGCCGGTCGATTGCACCAGCAGGAAGGGTCCTTCGAATCCGGATTGCTTCAGGCGCTCGTCGATCCCGCGCACATACTCGCTCACGACCGGTCCGATGTAGGCATTCGCGACCACGGTCGAGCAGCGCTCGAACTCGCGGTATTCGCGGGAAAGCTCGTGCGAAGCGGTCACGAATGCGTTGGGCAGGCGCTTTTGCGCGATCTCCTTGATGCGTCTTTCGTGGGCGGGGTTCACGTAGGAGTGCAGGAGCATGATCGCGACCGCCGCGACGCCCGCCGCCTCGAGCCGATCGCAGGCCGCGTGCACGCTGGCCTCGTCGAGCGCCACGTGGATCTCGCCTTCGGCGGTGATGCGCTCGCGCACCTCGAAGCGCAGCGCGCGCTCGACGAGCGGCACGTGCTTCTTGAAATAGAGGTTGTACGCGTCGGGGCGGTTGATGCGCCCGATCTCGTAGATATCGCGGAAGCCCTCGGTGGTGAGCAGGGCGGTTTTCGCTCCGGTGCGCTCGAGCATCGTATTGATCGCGATGGTCGAGCCGTGCAAGAAAGCTTCGGCGTCCGCGAAGCGCGCGCCGGCCTTTTCCATGCCGTGGGAAATGCCGTCGACCAGCCGCGCGGGCGTCGAAAGCGCCTTGCCCAGGAGCAGCCGCCCGGTTCTTTCGTCGAAGGCCGCGATGTCGGTGAAGGTGCCGCCGATGTCGGCCGCGACGCGGGTGCGCAGCGACGCTTGCTGCGGGGATCGGCGGCCGGCCAGCCGGAGCTTCTTCATCGTGCGCGGATAATACCAACGCAGCGGATATCTGAGACAATTATCGCGATCGGGCGCGAGCGCATGGACCTCAAGGACATCAGATTGTACGTCGATGACCGTCCCGCGGAAGGCGTTTTCCGCGTGCATCGCGATGTGTACTCGGACCCGGAGCTCTTCGAGCTGGAGCAGAAGTTCATCTTCGAGCGTACGTGGAATTTCATCGCGCTCGAGTCCCAGATCGCGAAGCCCAACGATTTCATCACCGGTCACATCGGCAGGACGCCCGTGCTCGCGACGCGCGACGCGAAAGGGCGTCTCGGCGCCTTCGTCAACGTCTGCCGCCACAAGGGGGCGATGCTTTGCGCCGCGGAGGAGGGCAACGCCAAATATCACGTCTGCCCCTATCACGGCTGGGCCTACGACGCCGCGGGCAGAAACATCGATATCAAGGACCGCAGGACCGGGTGCTATCCGCCCTCGTTCGACGCCGAGGACCACAACCTGGTGCCGCTCGCGCGCGTTGCGAGCTACAGGGGCTTCGTGTTCGGCAGCCTCTCGGCCGAGGTCCCGCCGCTCGAGCAGTTTCTCGGCGACATGCGCTTCTTCATGGACTTGGTCGCCGACCAGGGACCGAAGGGAATGGAGTTCATTCCGGGGCGCTCGGTGTATACCTACCGCGGCAACTGGAAGCTGCAGCTGGACAACGGCCTGGATCCCTACCATCTGACCACCACGCACCTCTCCTACATGGACTTGCAGGCGCGGCGCCGCGAAGGAGAGGGCCATCTGGAAGCGCGCCAGTACGACTGGGCCAAACGGGCGAACGCGGAGGGCGGCACCTTCGCCCTGCGCTACGGCCATGCGGCGACCTGGCTCAACCAGCCGGAGCCCGAGAAGCGCCCGATCTATCCGGCGCTCGCGGAGATTCGATCGCGGATCGGCGAGCTGCGCGCCGAATGGATGCTGAAGGCGCGCAACACGCACATCTTCCCCAACATGCAGATCGCCGATGCGATCACGCTGATGCTTCGCACCTTCCGGCCGCTCGCGGCCGACCGCACCGAGATGAGGAGCTATTGCCTCGCGCCGATCGGGGAAGCGCCCGAGCTGCGCGGCTGGCGGCTGCGCCAGTTCGAGGACTTCTTCAACCCCGGCGGCATGGCCACGCCGGACGACACCGTGACCTACGAAGGTTGCCAGAGCGGTTTCGGGGCTAGTCCGATTTCCTTTTTGCAAGGCTACGCGCGCGGGATGGCGGCGCTCGAGAAAGGGGAAGACCCTGTCGCCAAGTCGATCGGCATCCACCCGGCGGCGAGCGTGAAGGGAAAGTTCGACATGTTCAACGAGATCGGCTTCCACGCGCCTTACCGCGAGTGGGCGCGGCTGGTGCAGGCGGGCGTCGCGGGCGGGAAGGCGTATCCATGAACGCGCGCGTGGAAGCGGGGCGGCTCGCGTCGGGCGTCGAGCTCGTCCATCGCGAAGCGATGTACCTCGATGAGCAGCGCTGGGACGACTGGCTCGCGCTGTACACCGAGGACTGCGAATACTGGATGCCGGCCTGGAAAGCGGACGGCACGCCTACCGCCAACCCCCAGGCCGAGCTCTCGCACATCTACTACGCGAACCGCGCGGGTCTGGAGGACCGCATCGTGCGCATCCGCTCGGGAAAATCGGCGGCGTCCACCCCGATGCCGCGCACCGCGCACGTCCTCGGCGCGGTGCTGCCGATCGAAGCGCCGGCGGACCGGCTGCGCCTCAAATCCACCTGGGTGAGCCACGTCTTCTTTGCGCGTTCGCGCGAAAGCCACGCGTTCTTCGGGCGCTCCGAGCACGAGCTGGTGCTTCGCGAGGGAGATTGGCGGATCGCGAAGAAGAAGATCCTGCTGCAGAACGACTATATACCGACGATGCTCGATATCTACTGCGTGTAGGCGCCGGAGCGAGCGTGGCCGCGAAGAAACTCTCCGCCGCGCTCGAAGCCACGCGGCTCCTCGGCAAATGGACCAAGCTCGCTCGGGGGCACGTGATGTTCGGCTCGGGTTGCTCCTGCGGCGTGGGCTTCGGCAATCTCAGGCTGCAGGACTTCGAACCGCAGATCCTCGAATACCTGCGCGCGAAGCACGGCGACTCGGGCCACACGGCGATCACGGAACTGCTGCGTGCGATAGCGACGCAAGATTCGGGAAAAGAGAGCAGCGCGCGACTCGCGCTGCTCTCCGACCTGGAAAGAAGCCTCGACTCGTTCGATGAGCTGCACCGCGGAGCCACGTAACATAAAGCGCATTCCGATCAACGCAGGTCGCGATAAAGGAGGAGCCCATGCATAGTCAAGACAAACTCGTCGTTGCGTTCGTCGCCTTGATTGTAGGAATGGCAAGTACCCCGGTGTGGTCTCAGGAAGGGGAGGGAGCGGCAGCCACGGCAAGAACCCCCTCGGCGTCTCCGGAGGCCCGAAAATTCCTCGCGCCGCCGAACCAGATCGTCGCGATCCGCGCCGGCCGGCTGTTCGATGCCAGGTCGGGCAGGATGCTCGCCAACCAGATGATCGTCGTCAGGGGCGAGCGCATCGCCGAAGTCGGCCCGGGGGTGCAGGTTCCCGCCGGCGCGACCGTGCTCGACCTCGGCTCGGCGACCGTGCTACCGGGCATGATCGACGGGCACGTCCACCTGAATCTCAACGCGCCCAACTCGCCCGCCAAGCGCACACTGATCGCGCTGGCCAACGCGCAAGTCGATCTCGAGGCCGGTTTCACCACCGTTCTCGACATGGATTCGCGCGGCGGATTCAACACCGTCGACATCCGCGACGCGATCAACTCCGGCATGTTCCCGGGGCCGCGGATGCAGGTCGTCGGCCAGTCGATCAACCAGCGCGCCACCAACTACTACGCGGACACGCAGTCGCCACGCTATTACGAGGGGTTCACGGAGAACAAGAACACCAACTCACCCTGGCTCGCGCGGGCCGCGGTGCGCGAGGCCAAGCTGCACGGCGTCGACTGGATCAAGATCTACACCACCCAGGATTTCGTCGGGCCGGTGCACATGTGGCGGCCGGATGCGACGCTGGTCAACAGCCCGTCACTCACGCTCGAGGAAGTCGAGGCGATCGTCGACGAGGCGCACCGGCTCGGTCTGAAGGTCGCCTGCCACACCTACGGCGGAGAAGGCATGCGGAGCTGCCTCAGTGCAGGGGTCGACTCGCCCAATCATCTGCTCGAGCTCGACGATGCGGGGGTCAGGCTCCTTCTGCAGAAGAAGCTCTACTTCGTCCCGACCATCGACGATCTGATCTCACTCGAAAAGGCCGACCTGCGGGAAACCGGCGGCAGGAACTCGCGCCTGCGCCTGATGGAGCAGGCCTTCAAGCGCGCGCTCGCCGCCGGCGTCACGATCGTGTTCGGAAGCGGCGCGACCTCCGCCACCATCCCCCACGGCAAACAGGCGGACCAGTTTAGATACTTCGTGAAATGGGGCATGACTCCGGCGCAAGCCTTGCAGACCGCCTATCTTCCCGCCGCCCGAATGCTGAACTATGGCTGGGAAGGCCAGATCGGATCGATCGAAAAAGGCAAGCTCGCCGACATCATCGCCGTCGCCGGCAATCCGCTCGAGGATGTCGCCGAAATGGAACGAGTCAGGTTCGTGATGAAAGGCGGCTTGGTCGTGCGAAACGAGCTGGGCGCTCGCTAGGGAGAATGCGTTTGGCGTAGAATCGCCGTCCCACCGTAGTTCAACCAAGAACCATTGCAAACGGAGGTCAAATGAGCTTTTCGAGAATTTCGGCAGGAGGCATTTTGTTTTCAGTGGCCGTAGTCGGAGTGGGCATGGCATCCGCGGTGCACGCCCAGCAGGTAAACATGACGTTCTTCGTGACCAGCGCGGGCAAGGGCAATGGCGCCGATCTCGGCGGCCTGGAAGGCGCCGATGCGCATTGCGCGGCGCTCGCCAAGGCAGCGGGCGCGAAGGCGACGAGCTGGCGCGCCTACCTGAGCACGACCTTGCCCGGAGGCGACGCAGGCGCGGACGCGCGGGATCGCATCGGCAAAGGCCCGTGGCAGAACGCCAAGGGCGTGGTGGTGGCGAAGAGCGTGAGCGACCTGCATTCCGGCCACAACAACATCAACAAGCAAACGGCTCTGACCGAGAAGGGCGAGGTGCTCAGCGGCCGCGGGGACCCGGTGAACGTGCACGATATCCTGACGGGATCGGACCCGGACGGGCGTTTCTCGACCGCCGCCGGCGATACCACCTGCGGCAACTGGACCAAGAGCGGCGAGGGCTCGGCCATCGTCGGGCACCATGACCTGCAGGGGTTGAAGGACACCCGGCACATGAAGTCCTGGAACTCCTCGCATGGCTCGCGCGGCTGCAGCCAGGATCAGCTGAAAGCCTCCGGCGGCGCCGGTCTGGTCTACTGCTTCGTCGCAAACTGACGCAAGGCCGGACCGATCTCCAACCCCTCTTCGGAGGGGTTTCTTTTTTCTAACCCCTCTTCGGAGGGGTTTCTTTTTTCTGGCGGGCGCAGTTTTACTGCCCCCTCGTTTTGAGAGCCGCGAGCTCGGCCTCGCTGCGCACGGTCATGACGCCCATCTGGCTCGTGCGGTAGACCGGCACCACCACGGTTACCTTGTCGCCGCGCTCGAGAAGGGCGATGTGGCGGATTTCCGTGCCGCGCACCGGCAGATCGAAGATGGTCCAGGTGTTCGTGCCCGGATCGAGCCTGACGATGCGGTCCGCGGTCCACAGGTTGCCCCAGACGTTGTGCTTGCTGTCGACCGCGATGTGATACGCCTGCATCGCGGGATCGGGCAGCGGGACGATCGTCGTCTCGAGGGTCTTGGTGTTGATCTTCGCCCACGACGACCCGTACGAATTGCCCACCCACAAGAGGTCGGCGTTCTTGTCGGTGCCCATGCGGCGGGGACCCTGCGACCACGGCAGGGGAGCGTTGAAGCCCAGGTCGCTGACGGTTTCGTAGAAGGCGCGATCGTTGCCGAACAGGCGATCGACCTTGACGTCGGGCATCTTGATTTCGATTGCCTTGCCGGTGGCGACGTCGCCCTTGTAGACGGTATCCATCGCCATCTGCGCCCACCAGCCGTTGCCCTCGCGATCGCCGGCCGCGCCGTAGGTCGCGCCCGAGCCTCTCGGATTTTTCTCGGGAATGCCCGACTTGAACTCGGCGAACTTTTCGGCCACCGGATCGAAGCGCACGGCGCCGCTCGGCGTCGACGCCCAGACCATGCCCTTGCCGTCCACGTCTATGGTGACCGCGCCGCCCACCGGAGCCATGCTTTCCGGCGTCTGGTAAATCGTGATCTTCTCGGTGGCGGTGTCGAGCTTGCCGAGAGCGCGTCGGCCCGGGTTGATGTCGAACCAGAGGTTGCCCGCGCGGTCGCGCGCAAGCCCGTGCGTGGTGGCGGCCAGTCCGTTCTTCGCGTCGGCCTTCAGGTACTTGACCGCGCCCGTCACGGGATCGACCTTGCCGATCGTCACGCCGAGGTTGGGGTTGTTGCACGTGAAGTAAATGATGCCGTCGAGGCCGAGGGCGCCGTCGTGCGGCAGCTGGCCCATTTTCGACGTGGTGCCGAGCGACCAGTCGGTGCCGTCGTTCGGGTTGTATCGGGTGCCGATGCCCGCATCGGGATTGAGCGGCAGGTCGTAGAGCGTCCACACGGCGCGCGCCGATTCGCCCGCGGGGCGCGGGCGAACGGCGACCTTCATCGACGATTCGCCCGGACCGCGTGCGCGCGCGAGGTAGGCGGAGAGCTGCTTCTGGTGGCGCTCCATGATCTGGTTGGACTTTGCATTCGGCCCCGGATAGACGCCGGTGACCGGCACGACTTTCATCAGGTCGATGATCTTGCTCCACCCGGCTTCGTCGAAACGGAATTGCAGCGCGTAGCTCGTCGAGTGGCAGCCGGTGCAGTTATTCATGAAAATCTTCTTGGCGCGGGCGTCGTCGGCGCTGGCCTCGGGCAATGCCGCGACCATCATCTCGCCGGGCAGCTGGCGGAAGCGCCGCTCGGGGTCGGTCATCTCCTGCAGCGCGAAATCCGCTCGCCGCGCGGCGGAGAGGTCGACCGAGCCCCTGCCCATTTCGAAGCCCAGTGCCTGCGCCCACACGCGGTACTTGCCCGCGGGCAACGGCGGAAACACGTAAGTGCCCGCGGTGTCCGTATACACGCTGGTGGTGATGGTGGAGCCCTCCATCTTGGCGGATACCGTGACGCCTTCGAGCTTCTGGCCGGATCGCGCCGTGATCGCCCCGCTCAGCAACTGATCGGCTGCGTGGCTTGCCGTCGCTGCGACGAGGGTCGTTGCGCATGCGAGGAGTATCGTTCGAATCATGTTCATCGGGTTTCTCCTTATTTCTGGGCACTCGGTGCGGGCGCAGCGGGTACCGGCACCGTTCTCACATAAGCGATGATTGCATCGATCTCCGCCGGTTTGAGGTAATACTTGAACGCGGGCATGCGGTCGGTGCCGTTGACGATGAACGCGCGCATGACCTCGTCGTTGCCGGCAGTCGCAGCCTTGTCCAGCATCGGCCCGTAGGTTTTGACCCCGAGCGAGGGTTGCAGGTGGCAGATCCCGCACGACTGCGCGAAGACCTGGCGGCCGAGGCCGCGGCGAGCACAAAGAGCAGCGTCGAGACTCCGTGTTTCATTGCGTTCTCCCTGCAGTGTTTCTTGTTCTAGTCGAGCGGCTCGACCTTGACGATCGACGCGCCGTGGTTGCTGCCGATCCAGAGCGTGCCGGGGCTCTTCGAATCGTCGAGATAGACGCGGCGGATATTGGTCGGGCGCGGCAGCATGTATTCCGTGTAATGGCCGCTCTTGATGTCGAGGCGCGACACGCGGTCGGTGAGCATGGACCCCGTCCACGCCTCGCCGTTCTTGCCGGCAACGGCGTCGTAGGGCGCGCTCCACGGGGTAGGCACCTTCCACTCCGTGATGCGCTCGGTCCTGGGATCGAACATGCCGATGGCGTTGCCCTGATATTCGGCGAACCACAACCGGCCTTCGTGATCGACGCGGCCGCGCCGCGGGCGCGACTCCGGAGTCGGGGTCGGGTAGACGGTCGCATTCTTGGTCTTGGCGTCGATCTTGACGATGTTGCCGGCCGCGAAGTCGAGCAGATAAGCGTTGTTCTGCGCGTCCGAGTGGATCCCGTAGGTGCCGATGCGCTTGCCGCTCTTCGGATCCTTGAAGGCGCCGAGGTTCTCCATCTTGTGGGAGACGAGATCGAGGCGGTAGATGTGGCCGCCGTCGGAGTTCTTGATCCACACCTTGTTGTCGCTATGGGTGCCTTCGATCGCGATATGGCCGAGCTGGCCCGCGTCCGTGTCCCATTCCTTGGGGGTCGTCCACATCCGGAACTTCTCGGTCTTCTTGTCGAATTTCGCGATGGCGCTCTGGTACATCACGCCGACCCAGGGGTTGTCGTCGCGGTCGAATTCGAGATCGAGCGTGCCTTCCGACCACCCCGGCTTGACCACCGGGATCGGATATTGCGTCACCTTGCCGGTCTTCGGGTCCATCTTGCCGAGGAACATCTGGCCGAAGTCGGAGTACCAGACGCTGCCCTCGCGATCGAGCATCACGTCGTGCGGCTGGATCAGCGGATTCGGCAAGTCGTACTCGGTGATGATTACCCGGGTAGACCTGCCCGTAAGCCGCGGCTCGGTCTTGAGCGGGAAAGCCCACGTCTCTCGCTGGCTCAGATTGACGCTGGCGAGCCATTCCGCGGTCTTCCTGCCGTCGCCGCCGCGCTGGACGTCGCGAATCGCAGTGCCGGCGAGGCGCTGCGGCTTCAGCGGCGTGCTGCCGGGGTAATAGCCGGCCATGCGCTGGAAAATCTGCATGAAGCCGTCGGCGTCGTACGTCGACTTCATGATGCGCTCGATGGTGTGGCAGCCGTTGCAGTTGAGCAGGAACCGCTTCTGCTCGTCGGTGCCCGGCATGCTCGTCATCCATTCGGCATTGGTCAGGTGCGCGGAAAGGTTTTTGACTTTCTTGAGCTTGATATCGGTCTTCCCTTCGCTGCCGGCGGCGACGTCGGCGGCCTTCGCGCCGTCGATCTCGTAACCCGCGGCGCGCGCCTTCAAGGTGTAATGTCCGGGCTCGAGCCTCGCGGCCGGAAAAGCGAAGCGCCCCTGCGCGTCCGTGACGACGCTGACGCTGATCGTCGAGCCGTCCTTCTTGGCGCTGACGACGACACCTTCCATCGCGCCTTCTTCGGCGGAGCCGACCTGGCCGGTCAGCGCCACGGGCGCTTGCGCCTGTGCGACCGCCGT
>WNFA01005915.1_pt1 | contig 11980 bp, 8 predicted proteins | sample 5400481 | NCBI WGS metagenome assembly WNFA01 (sample SAMN13153340, study PRJNA577476) | soil metagenome | isolation source: 120 cm saprolite under Douglas fir tree site 2 hole 1 replicate 2 | place: USA:California | collected 2015-04-18
TCTTCGCGCTGATGACTCAGGACCGCGCACCGGATTCACCGGGTTGTCGCGGTTGTCACATTGGACCCGGACCGGCCATCGGCACTTATTTCGGAAATACGCAGGATGAGGTCGAGATGACGTTCACGGTCGACCGACCAGACCTGATCGAGGGCGGGCGCGGCAGCACCCTCGCGAGCTTTCTGCGAGACGGACTGATGCCTCTATCCGGTTCCCTGTGGACTGATTGCGAGCTCGAATTGCTCTACACCTGGCTGGACCAGGTCGCTCCCACGCTGCCGGTTGCAGTGGCGACTGAAGCCACCCGCTAGCAAGAACAATCGGGAACAGCAGCCAGCGGCACACAACAAAAGCGCGCGGGCGACGTGCCCACGCGCTTTCTGTTTCAAAGAGATAAAACCTGATTACAACGGACAGACCGGATCAAAGCTGTATGCGGTCACCACGTAGGTCGGGCAGGTGCTCAGTCCACAGGGTACGCCGACGCCATCCCAGCCGAAGTAGACGTAGGAGATATTGTCATCGTGCGTCGCATCGGTCTCCTCGGGGAGCAAGTCATCGGCCTGCAACAGCTGGTCGGGATCGAGCTCGGTGGTGAGCAGGAAATCGCCGGTGTTGGAACCGACCGCCGCCCACTGGCCGGCGAGGCCGCGGAAGTAGGAGTCGGACCAACCCATGCTGACGCCATTGCCCCTGCCGGGACCATAGAAGCCACCGCCGCATGAGCAGGGGAAGCGGACGGTTTCGTGGTCCGCAAGGCAATGATTCTGGGGATCCCTGCCGCGGCTCGCATCATCCTGAATGCAGATGGTGCTCTTTCGCCGCTGGTCGACCAGCGTGTAGTCACCCAGGTCTGGGTCGTACCAGTACACGGTGTACTGGTGCGTCTGCGGCATCCTGAAGTACTGAGTGCTGCTGATACACGAGACATCGCGGCGGATCGGCGGACGAATCCAGTCCTGCCCACCAATGTTCGAAGTCAGAATCTCGAATTCTATCGTCGGCTGGCCCAGACGATTGGTGATGACGAAGTTGTTCGCGACGCGCGATGTGTCGGGGAACATCGGCACCAGATTGGGCAGCGTCGGATCAACTTGCGCAATAGCAACGCCTGATACCGCTCCCAGTGAACAGCAAAGAACCAACGCGGTGGCTTTCATAGCAGCTCGAATCCTCATGGTTACCCCCAGCTCCAGGTTGAAAAACGGCCTATCTGGACCGACCCCGAGGCGGCTGTCAAGAGCAAAGGGGAGACTTGGGGTGCGGAGTTAACCCGCCTCGTCAGCGAGGGCTCCACAATCGGATGGTGACGTCTTCGGATGACGAGGCAACGCTGTCATCCGGCAACCAATCGGTCTGGTACACGTAGCCGACGTGTCCCACCAGAGTGTCGAGGAGCTGCTCGCTGGCAACGTTCCAGATCCTGACCTGATGGTCGACGTCCGACCAGGCGACGCCAAAGGTCCAATTCGAGGGCTGGTAGAGGGTCTGCAGAAGCTCGCCGGTCGAGGTGTCCCAGATCCGCACCGTATAGTCAAAACCACCGGAGGCGAGCTTGGATTGATCCGGAGAAAGCCGGATGGACAGGATTTCCGCGGTGTGCCCCAAAAGGTCATGCAGCATCTCCCCGCTATTCGGATCCCAGATCTTGATCGTGCCGTCGAGCGAACCGGACGCAACCCTGTCCTGGCCCCCATCGACCCACCACTGAACGGACTCGATGGTCCAGGTATGTCCGCGCAGCGTCCGCTGCTCTCCGCCGCTCTCGAGATCCCAGATTTTGACGGTTTGATCGTCGGACCCGGAAACGAGGCGGCGACCATCGGGTGAGAAAGCCACGGTGTTGACCCGCGCAATGTGCCCGTCAAGCTCCAAAAGCAAATCACCCGTCTCCGAGTTCCAAACCCGGATCGGTCCGTACAGGAAGGCACCGGCCAGAAGGCTGCCGTCCGGCGACCATGCCGCCTCGTAGGCGAAGTCAAACGGGCGCGAAAACATCCGGATTACCCTCGCTGTGGCGGTGTCCCAGATGATGACCGACCCATCGAGCGACGCCGAAGCTAGCCTCTTGAAGTCGGGCGACCAGGCGACGCTGTAGACCAGATTCGTGTGCGCTTGAAAAATCGCGGTCTGATTTCCGTTGCTCGCGTTCCATTGGCGAAGCGTCTGGTCCAACGAGGACGACGCGATGTTGTCGGAGCCGACGGGAGACCAGGCGACGGCCAACACCCAATCGGCGTGGCCTGCGAGGGTCGTCAAAAGCTCGGCGGTGCTGGCGTTCCAGACATTGATTTCGTTCATCGAGGCTCCGACGACAATTCGCTGGGCATCCGGGGCCCAGGCGATCGACCAGACGGAGGTTGCGTTGGTGAGATTCGCGCGCAGCTCGCCGGAGTCCGGATCCCATACCTTCACCGTCCTATCGGAGGAGCCAGAGGCAAGTCCGCCGGTCGACCACGCCAGCGACGTCACCCAGGTTGAGTGGCCGCTGAGCGTCGTATTCAGAGCGCAGTCGGATCCCCAGATTTTGACGGTCGCGTCCCTGGATCCTGAGGCCAGGCGATCGCCCTTGGGGGACCAGGCAACGGACAGTACAGGGCCGGAATGAGATTCGAGCAGGCAAGCCGCTGAGCCGGTCACCGCATCCCAGAGCCGCACCGTGGCATCGGCCGAGCCGGAAGCCAGCGTCGTCCCATCCGGCGACCAGGCCACCGCGTAGACGGTGCCCGCATGGCCGGTCAGCGTGCTGAGGCGCTCGCCCGTCGATGGATCCCAGATTCCGATCCTGCCGTCCTCGGAGGCCGTGGCAATCCGGCTCTGATCCGGTGACCAGGTCGCCGAGTACACGATGCCACGATGCGAGAGGAATTGAGTCTCGACCGTCCAGGTGGCGACGTCCAACAGCTGCGTTCCGGCCACTCCGGAAACGAGCAACTTGCTTCCATCCGGGGAATAGGCGAGCGAGTAGAGGGCCCCGAGCCCATAGACGCGACTGGTTTGCCAGGTGGGTTCCGCCGCGCAGACCGTGGCAACGAGCGCGGCGAGCAGGGCTGAACTCTTCATTCGGTCACTCCGGATCGCGATGGTGACGCTGCCGCCCGGATAGCTACCTCAGGACGGCCCGGCGGACAATCCTCAAGGCGAAACCCCCGCTCGAGCCAAAGCGAAGCTCCTCTCGCGGGCGCTTTTCCGGGTCGGTGGCGACTCGCCCGCGGGGCAGTCACCTAGACAACGTCGCCGTTGCGACCTCTTCAACGAAGCGAATCGTCAGCGGGTATCGGCGGGCAGGCAGGCGCTGCGCGGGGCTCACTTACAGTTGATTCCGGAGTGACGACAATCGTGGAGGTTCCGGGGAACCTCGAGCCAGTGAACCATCCCGGCGATGTCTCCTGTTCCCACCGTCACCGCCGAAGGAGGCGCACCGGGGTCAATCGAGATGCCTCCGTAAGCGACCTGACCGGTGGCCGGGTTGACAGAGATGACCATCGCTGGCTGCTCCGGGGCGACATACGTGTTCCGCGCGGCATATCGCTGCGTGGAGTTGTATGTCGCCGAGCCCACTTGACCGCAAGCGACAGCTCCGCTGGTGGCCTCCGCTTGATACAGGTAAGCCGTGTCGGGCGGCAGGGTCGCAGTCGTCCCGCAGCCCACCAGATTGTTATTGGGGTTCGCGACCAGCGTGTTCCACAGCACGCAGCCGCCCACGATCAGCGCAGAGCTCGAGGTCTTCTCATCCGTCGAATTGGCGTGGACGATGTAGTACCCGTTGTCGGTAGGAGACGAAATTCCGCCGTCCGTGGCGTTGACGAGGTTTGTTTCCGTCAACGCGTTGTTGTCGTACTGGTTAGCCTGTGAGCTGCTGGTGAATTGCGCTCGCGACGAAGTGTCGAAGAGCCTGAAACCATAAAAATAGGAGAACTGAGGGGTGATGCTCGGGGTGTAAGCCACCTGAGCTCCGATCGGGCGGCCTGTGCCTGACGGGCATTCGACGCCCCCGTCCGTCCCCGCGCCCCAATCACAATAAATGGTGCTGGCATAATTCACCGCTGGATTGGTGCCACAGGTGATCTGGGTGTTCAAGTTCCCGTCATCAACGTCAGAGCAAACATTACCCTGCGCAAGGTTATCGGACGCCCAGCTCGTCGTCTCTTGCGTCGCGCCTGCCGTGTAGGTCCAATTGCCGCCGAAATAGTGACCACTCGTCCCCCCGGTGGGAGCGGCGCCGACGCGGTATTCGTTGGTTGAAACCGCTACGCTGCAATTCTTGCGAACGCATGCCCCCAGGTTGGCAAGGCCGCATGTACCGCCATTTGCATCCTTGATGTGATCGCGGTCTCCCGAGCCGAGATAAACACGAACCGCGCCGTTCGCGAGGACCACCGCGGTCGCCCGTTGAAAGAATGGGCTCCGCTGATAAAACGCCTGGCCACTGAATTGGGTGAACGCTCGACCACCGTACCAATTGTTATAAAGTCCGTTACTTCCGGGAGTGCCAGGATTGAGCAAGCTAAGAGTCCAGACTTGCCCTCCGGTGTCACCCACCACGGCTGTGTCGAACAACCCATCGGAGTTGGTATCGAGCAGTGAGACGGGAGCGACGATCGGACGTATCGAGTTGCGTGGATCCGAGCTGCCACTGGAGTCCCGCCGGTAAAAGCGCCAAACCTGTTGCCCGGTCCATGCATCCAGGACGTAGACACCACGACCGCGGAGATAAGCTGTGTCAAATCCACCTCCGGTCGCGAAAATATAGCGCTCCCGGGCGTTCGTACCGTTGACCTGGAACACCCCGCCGGAGTCGTATTCGGCAATCGGTCCAATCGCGGCCGGGGCGGGTCCAAGATCATCCCACGATCCTCCGGTGTGCAGATCCTCGGTGGTGCCGGGAGCCGGAAAGCTCCACAAGAACTTCGGGTTCATTGGGTCGGTTACGTCCAGGGCGGTATAGTGTCGACCGCCCTCTCGTTCCCCGACGATCGCCACCGTATGGTACTCGTCGTATTGTTTCTGGCGATCGGCCGGAATCGAGCCGCTCCCATCCACCCAGATGTCGCGGACCATTGGGGTACCGTCCACAAACAGCTCGTGTCGATTGCCAATTGCGTAACGAATGAGCTTGGGGAGCATGTCGGGGGGAATGAAAGCCCACAGCTCTTGCCCATTGCCATTGTCGAAGCTGTGAACACCGCCCACCACCTGATCATTTCCCGCGTTGAACGCGTGGATCATCCCGTCGTTCGCGCCAACCACGACAAACTCGGTGCGGTACTGGTTGTTGTTGACGTATGTCTGATAGGCGCTCGCTCCGCCTGGCTCCAACTTCGGATTGTAGAGTGATGGAACACACTGCGTCGCTACGCCAAGGTCGCACAGATACGTCGGCACCGGCGGAGTCACCAGGATTGGCGTCGAGTGAAAGATGTCGCCGAGAATGTTGGGTCGGGACTTATAAGTGCTCGGCTGCGGATACGTCCGGTTGTACGGATTTTGGAAAAGGACGTCCTGTCCCTGCATGAAGCTGATCACGTCCTGCGCGCAGTCGTTCTCGGTCACGTAGGAGTGACGGGTCAAAAACCCCAGCGTGGTGCAGAAGTCGCCGTTGACGCCCCCCAGCTTGAGCAGCGGGGTGATGGTGGATACGTTGGTAGCGTTAAACGGAATCAGCGTAGGGCTGTACGTCCCGCTGGTGCCGTTGGGCGCGATGGTGAAAATTCTGCGAGCGTTGGCTGCGCTGCCCGCGATCACCGAATCCTCTCGGGCGGTAAGCAACGAGGAAGCCTCCCACATCGGGGTCGCAGGGATGACCCCCCCGTCGGCGCCGGTTTGGGCCGGCCAGCCGCCATCCCAGGGCTTGGTGGTGTCCGCGAGAGCAAACTGGCCATTGGCCTCGACGATGAATTGATTGTTCTGGTCCGTCAGAAAGATGTCTGTGCAGCTGTAGTTGCCATTCGGATTCCGCGCGTTCTGTACACCGTAGTCGGCGCTGGTACAGCCGGACGCAAATTCGCTGAAAAGTGCAAATCGGGTAAGCATTCCATTCCACTGCGCACCTCCGCTCGGGTTGAAGCGTGGAATGAACGCCGACGTATAGCCATGCGTTTGGACGGTCGCGACTGCGGCCGAAGAGAATGATGTGGCGTTGGTGACGATCGCTTTCATCACCTGCCCGATGTTGGCTTCCAGATTCGCAAAGTTGTCCGCCGCCAGGTATTGGCCACCTCCTGCCGAAGCAATCTGCTGAAGGATGGTCATCTCGCCATAGGTGTTCTGCGGGTCACCCAAACCCACCACATAAGTCCGAATCTTTTCCGGAGTTGAAGCGGAACCCACGTTGTTGTTCGCCATCCATCTTGCGACGTCGTCGGCGAAATCCATGTCACAGGTGCCTCCCGGAGTCTGGCGAACGCCAGCGCCGGTAATCGCCGATCCGGCTCCGCCGACCATCGACGGATCGAGGAAGTCATTCCCGTCATCTTCCACGCCCATCCCGAGGGTTGAGCACTGGGCCGCGGCCGTGCACGGCGCTGGAATGCCACCATCCGCGTAGGCGGTGCAGGCCGGGTTGGCCGTGTTGCCGCGTCCATCCGAGAAGAGCACGACAAAGTCTCCAGTGCAGGAGGTGCAGGGTCCGCTCTTCCCATTGGCCATCGCAGCGCCACCCTGCGTGGCGGTGTTGGTGAAGACCCATGGATTGTTCTGCCCGCCCATATACCAGGCGGTATTGAACAGCATTTCCGCAATCGGGTCCGCGCTGCTGCTGTAGCTCAGGCCGTCGATTGCCCCGAGCTTCTGATTCATCGGACGACCCTGGCCATTGCAGGACTGGGGGAGCATCTTCTGCACCACCTGGCCACCGACAGCACCATTCGTCGCCACCACTCCCTCTCGCAAGCTCGAGAGCAGCGGCCCATTGACCAGACGTTTGTAGGCGAGACTGAGCAGCGTCCACTTGGGTGGGTAAAACCGGAGCCAGTTGCCGGAAAAAACGCCGGCCGCCGCTGAAATATCGTTGTCTGCCGAGCTCGGATTGAGCCAATATCCGTTGCTGTTCACGCACGTCATGCAGGCTGTTTGATTCAGCAAGCCCGCGCTATTCAAACAAGCCGTTGCGAGTAATTCCGCTGTAACTCCAGTACCGTTGGCGCCCCAGTTCCGGTATCGGTAATAACTGCCGTTGCTAAGCCCGTCGCTTTGGCCTGCGCCACCGGAGTAGGTGGGGCCGGGATCTGGATACGTATTGTTTGGGTTGTAGAGACCTTGCAAACCGGCAGCGCCGTATGGAGGTGCAATGTTCGTCGGCATGAAATAGGTCAGGTTATTTAAATAGGTGTTGGTGCACCCGGTAGGCGACGAACCCCCCAGATCCACCCGGATCCGATAGAGCTTTTGAGCGAAGTCCATCATCGAGGCCTTGGCTGGGTAGAGCAGCGTCACGTTGCTCGACGAGCTGTTGGTCACCACGCCGGTGAAGAAGGCGTTGTCGCCCCCCTCCGGTGGGTTCTCGTAGAACTCCAATCGCTCCACGTCGCGGTTCCAGCACGCCGGGTCGGTTTGGGCCAGGCCCGAAATGGGAAAGGACAGAAGTACTGCCAGGGTGATGAGAATTGAGACTCGCATAGTTTTCTCTCTACGTTTACAGACCAAACCGAACTACGAATTCGACTTCGCTTTGCTGCGTGGCTGCACCAATTCCGGTGCGAGAGCAGACCACCGTCATCCGGTAGACCTGCCCGCCCAACCCCGCACGGGCAATGCGATTGGAAATGTCGCTGGTTCCCCCGACCCCGGCGGCGTAACCTGTCGCCGCCACCACCGAAGTGACGTTCAGTGAGTCATAGTGCCCGGTGGACATGGTCTGATCGCCCACCGCCTGGGAAAGCGTCACCTGCGTGGGTGACATCCCGTAGGTGTGAAATTGACTCATCAGAAGATCGCGCGCCGCATCCGCGCAGGCGATGGAATGGTCGAAGCGCCGTTTCGCGCCCACCGCATCGTTCTCCGTCGAGCCCAAGCGCACAATCCCAACGACAACCACGGAAAGAATGCTGATGATAATCAGCGCCGGGAGAAGAGACGAGCCACGTGGGGTGCCGCGATTTTGGTCAAGCAGGGTTGGCATAAGTTTAGGTGTGGTCAATAAATAAAAGACGTCTTGGATTCCAGATTACGCAAACTGATTGAAGTCTCGGCCGTGTATTGTCGATAGCTAGAAACCTGAACATTCCCCGACCGATTTTCAGGATAGGGGATGCTATCGCCGGCCCATCCCGCGCGGGAGCGATCGGGCGAGGCTGCGCGAATGCGAAGCGTGACGCGGATCGACCGCACATTCCCTGCCCACAAATTGCAACGCGTCGGATCGGTTGCGGTGGTGGTGTAGAGAGGCCCAGCCGTGGTGAAGGTGGGTTCCTCGGCGGTCGAGTTACTGGGATCATCGCCGAGGACGCCGTTGTGATTGTTGAGATCGCCGAATGCGCAGCCGCCCGGCAAAGACGGAATGGCGTACGCCACCTGCATGTCTTCGACGTTCTTGGCAACCGGGATGAGATCCGGCGTGTTGCCCCGGGTGCCATCGGCGTTCACGTCGACCCCGGTGTCGAGCATCAGCCAGGAGTTGGAGCCAAAGCGTTGAATGAAGTAGCGAAATCGGTCGACCAGGAAGAGCGCGGCGCCAGGCTGCCCATGGCATGCGGCCAAGGATGCGTAGTCGTTGTAGGGAACCATGTTCGCGGCATCGGGCGTGAGCAGGAGGGCGGTGGTCCCACCGATGGTATAGGACTGGGACAGCGTGAGCATGACTGGACTTAGACCGCCCGCGCACATCGCGAGCACCACCTGGCCGGGCCTGATGGTCACCGCCGTTGTATTCGTTGCCTGGGGCGTGATGGTGACCGTGGAAGGGGAGCCGCCAGTTGTTACGCCGGTAATCGGCCAGGCGCGCCCGTAGAAACAACCTGCCGCCAAAGTGCAACCCGGGTCGCCAGTGTTGAACCAGTAGTAGTTTGGATTGCGCGCGACGAAGACGAGCTCGTCTGGCGCAAAGGTGCTATCCCGGCAGGGTTGTGCCAGCGTCGCGCAGGCGCCATATTTGAAGTCGATGGCGTATCTCGGATCGATTCCCCACCCCAGCCGGCGGATGGACTCCTCGATGAGCAGGATCGCCTCTCGGCCAACAGCGTTGGCGCCGCGCGTCTGATCAAGCGCGGACATCGCGTTGTTTTGCGCCACCAGAGCCATCGAGGCGAGCGCCACTGCCGCGACGCTGAGGCCGCTCGCCACCAGGAGCTCAATCAGTGAAAAGCCATGTTGTCGGTAAGGTCGTCTCATTAGAACACGTTGGCGGGATTTCGTTTGTAGGCGGTGGCGGTAACTTGCTGGTATCCGACGCCGGGCTGCTTCCAGCGCACGATGATCTGAATAAGCTTGCCCTGTGGGGTGCCGGTAGTCCCGATATCAAGGTTGTACACGTTCCAATAACGGATGAAGTCGGGCACTCCGTCCTTGTCCACATCCGTGGAAAGGCCCTGGTAGCTCGCTCCCTGCGCCCCTGCAGTGGTGGCATTGGAATCGGGATTGAGGTCGGAGTATTCGAGGGTATAGGGAGTCGTCTTTGCGGTCCCGAGAGTCCAGGACAGCAAGGCTGGATCGTTGGTTGAGCTCACCGTGAAGAGGGGGGTCAGCCTGGAGTCGTTGTACTGCCAGGCGTGCATGCTCTCTCCCAGGTCCGTCGCCAGCGATGAAGCTTGGAGCATTCGGTTGCCGAAAAAGTTGGTTTGAGCGCCTACGACTTGAAGGCCGGCCAACCCTAGGAATGCAGTAATCAAAACGCTCATCGTGATCAGGGCTTCAATCAACGTAAAGCCTTGCGTCATCTCGGCCTGGATTTTTGGGTTCGCCATGGCTATTGCTCGAAGCTCTCGACAACGCCCGTGCGCCCAACGACGGCCACGGCGGTCGTGCGGAGGATGTTTTTATAGCTGCCCTGAACCGTGAATTGTTCGCCGGCGCCGGCTGAGGTATGGCCCGCCATGAAGCTTGCCCCACCCGTGGTGTCGAAGAGGATGGCGCCGAAGCCCGGGTTAGGGGCGCTGGTATTGCAGAAACTACAGTAAGTAAAGTTGGGCGTGGGCGTCTGGGTTGAGAGCGTGGGAATCCCGCTGAACGGATCAGGCAGCGCCACGCCATAGCCGGTCGCTGGCCCAAACGACATCCCGGTCGGAAGGCTTCCCGAAGTGATCACCGTGCCCGGCGAAGCGGGGTTGAAACCGTTCAGAGACCAACCGGTCGGGGCCTCTACTCCCCACCATCGCCCGCCCGACGTATCGACGACGAAAGCGGTGTTGATACCTCGGCCAAAAGCTTCGGATCGGGTCCTGCGAAGACTGCCCACCAGGTAGCCCATCGTTCCCGAATAGTCGGCCCTCTTCTGAACCAACGAGAGTGCGCCGAGGCCAATCGCAGATACGATCGCGATCACCGCCAGGACGGCTGCGATCTCCAGCAATGTAAAACCACGACTGATCGTGCTGCCCCGCCTCGCTCCCAGAGCGGGTCGGCTGATCGCAGTTGTCGTACGGCTCGTCACGTCCATTTCCTTTCGGCAGCCCGGCTGACTCGGTGAGTCCCTGGAGCTTTGTGTCCCCGGGTCGCCCCGGGTTTACTCTTATCGAGGAGGCAGCAATTCGATGAGCAATTCGCGGGCCAGTCCCGTGGAGAGGCCAGGCATCGGAAATGACAGCAGGGAAAACGGCATCCATCGCGGCTGAGGTGGTCACCGACCCGGCGATTAATCACAAAAATTGCGGATCTGAACCACAACGACACACTTTGGGCACTTCTCGCGGCCAAAGACCTATCAACGGCGCGGACGTCCCCTGTTACGCCCCACGAGGACATCCCGCGAGGGAGCCGAAGGCCTTCACTGAACGTAGGCGCTGATCGGAAGGTCCAGGGCGAGCACCGCTTGCGCGACCAGGTACGCGATCTGGGTTGCTCCTGGAAATGGGTGTTGTCCATCACGCCATACGAGGACGGGTAGGTCATCACCGTCGAATCGCTTGCGATGTATAGGGTCGGTCGGGCGGTCCCGTTGGGGGTGGCGAGGGCGACCAGGGCGGCGAGTGCGGCGTGTCAGGAGCATGAAAGACCTCGGTGCGGTTGAAACTTTGAAGTTGAAAGTCGAAACGCCCCTGTTGCAGGTGAAAGTGAGAAGTGGCGCCGAGCTTCCCCGATCCATGGGACACGCAGGCCCCACCCAGGGGTTAAAAAAGACCACTTGATCGACGAATTGGGGCACGAGTCGAAGGCCGTGGCATCGGCCAACGAGGCTCCGCGCGACGAGAGCCTAAGTCATCTCGCCCTGGCTTTCATCGGCATGATTTCAACGAGACACCGGGCGCAGCCGCTTTTCCTGCCGGTAGGGGAAAATGTGGACGATCTCTCCGGCCCGGTGAAGCTCCTGCATCCGGCGCCAGAAGTCCGGTGCGAGCAGCTCGGCGTGGGCGGCGAGGAACGACTCCTTCAGCGGATCGGACAAGCCGAGGAATGGGAGAAACTCCTCGGGAAAAACGTCGCGCTCGTCCACAAAAAACCAGGGCTCGACACTCATCTCCTCCTCGTCGCTGCGCGCCCGCGGCATCTCCCGGAAGTTGCAGTCGGTCACCAGGCAGAGCTCGTCGTAGTCATAGAAGATGACTCGCCCGGTGCGGGTGACCCCGAAGTTTTTCAGGAGGAGATCGCCGGGGAAGGTGTTGGTGGCGGCGAGATCGCGGATGGACTGACCGTAGTCGACGATCGCCGCGCGGGCGCTGGCCTCGTTCATCTCCCGGATGAAGAGGTTCAGCGGCACGAGCCGCCGCTCGGCGTACAAATGGCGGATGTCTACCCGGTCCCCGATCGCGGTCACGTTCTCGCTGCAAGTCGTCAAAAGCTCTTCCAATAGCGCCGGCGCGAAGCGGGATCGGTCGAAGGCGAGGTGCTC
>WNFA01004665.1_pt1 | contig 11979 bp, 11 predicted proteins | sample 5400481 | NCBI WGS metagenome assembly WNFA01 (sample SAMN13153340, study PRJNA577476) | soil metagenome | isolation source: 120 cm saprolite under Douglas fir tree site 2 hole 1 replicate 2 | place: USA:California | collected 2015-04-18
CCGCTTATGTTTCAGGTCTTCATCTCTGTGCTTCTTATAGCCGCCGGGTACAGCATGTTTAGCAGCTTCGACCAGGCATTGGTTGTCACGGTACTTGGAAAGCAGGTGCGCGCGGCGCTGGCGGGTCCGCAGTTCTTGCTGCTGGTAGTTGTTCTTGCTGCCGCGCTGCTGACGGTCGGCATATGTGCCAGGCTGCAGTTGCAGGGGCGCAGAGAGGAATTACGCCTGCTCTCGATGGTGGGCTGGGAACGGCGTGCCGTGTTCTTACGCGTCATGTGGGATAGCTGGCTGCCCGCCCTTTTCAGTGGCGGGTTGGGAGCATTGCTGGCTACCAGCATTACGGCGTCTACAGTATCAGCGCCCGCGTTGTTGACCATGCTGGAGTTGCTCGTATGTGGGCCGCTCATTGGCCTGCTGCTGGTGAGCCTGGCAGCAGCGGGCCCGGCGTGGAGAGAAACGGGGAGAGTCTTTCTATGGAAATGATCGCGTGTGCGCAGCTACATTTCAGCTATGTCACGAGCGCCGGTGAGATTCCTGTACTGCGCGGCATCGACATGACAGTACAGCAGGGTGAACATGTGGCCATCGTGGGGCCTTCGGGCGTGGGCAAGTCGACGCTTTTGCGCCTCTGTTCCGCGGTGGATCGACCGCTTCTTCCCACGCTGAAGGCCCTGGAGAACGTCATGCTTCCTTTGCTGCCCTACTGCCCACGCCGCCTCTTGCACAAGCGAGCTGAATCGCTCCTGTCCGAGGTCGGGCTTATGGCGCGCATAGAGCACTACCCTGACCAGTTATCAGGAGGCGAGCAGCAGCGTGTAGCCATCGCCCGCGCCTTGATCGCCTCGCCACCCCTGCTGCTGGCCGACGAACCGACCGGCAGTCTTGACCAGGCCACGGGCCTCCAGGTGATGAATTTGCTTGGTAAACTCTGCCGCGAACATGGCTGCACACTGGTCGTCGTGACGCATGACGCGCATGTCGCCGCGCTGGCCGACCGCACACTGAGTATAGTCGATGGGCGCCTGTACAGTGAAGCTTGACAATGACCTTAGGGCGGAGAGCAGAAGTGTCGAGCGGCGTGGTAAGATAGAACGATGCAAACCCCAGAGGTTAGAAGAGACAAGGGAAGGCAACAGGTGAATCAATTTTCCTTTACCACAGATATGAAATCTGAGCAGTATTGTAGAGACATCATACATCAGGCTTTTTCATTTGAATGAAGCCGATCCTGAGTAGGATACGAGCAGGGAGTGTCTTATGAACATACCGCACATAGACCCCGAACGAAAATGCCGGGTGACAAAGGACTATCAGGCCGAGTTCCCCGATCCAATAGCTGTTGAAGCTGGCGAAGCTTTTGCCGTCAGCGAAAGAAACAGTGCCTGGGACCACAACCCTGCCTGGATCTGGGTATGGTGTACCGATCAACGAGGAAAAGGCGGCTGGGTTCCCAAGAATATCATCCAAATGGGCGCAGACGGCCTGACGGGAACCACTCTCGCTGCCTACAACGCAAGAGAACTGACGGTGATTGCTGGACAGGAACTGACCATCGAGCAGGAAGAAAGCGGGTGGTTCTGGTGCCACGATCAGCAGGGAAAGCGCGGATGGGTTCCTCTCAGCCATGTTCAGGAGGAATCATGAACACTCAATCTTTCTGCTCTCCGCTTTAGAATATCGATGATGCCTTGATAGATAAGTGTGACAGGGAAGGAGTCTCCTTTCATGGATCGAACTCAATGGCGACAAGAACGCCGTCTCTGGAACGAAGTGCAAATGGACACCATCTATGCGCGGCAATATGACGAACACTGGGGCGCCAATATCAACCCTTCGCATCGTTCCATGCTAGAACGTCTCCTCGAACTTTGCCCTCCACGAGGGTACCTTCTTGATGCCGCCTGCGGCACGGGCAAGTACTGGCCGCTTTTGTCGGAGCGCGGGTTTTCCGTGATGGGAACCGATCAATCGCAACAGATGCTCCAACGTGCCCATGAGAAATTTCCTGACGTAGCAATCCAGCATGTTGGCTTGCAGGAGTTGACCTTCCACACGATACCTTCGACGGCGTACTCTGTATGGATGCGATGGAGATGGTTTTCCCTGAAGACTGGCCAGTGGTTCTTCGCAATTTTACAACGGCATTGCATGAGAGCGGCCATCTCTACTTCACAGTAGAACTAGAATCCGCGGAAGTACTAGACATTGCTTATGAGGCGGGAAAGCGCCTGGGATTACCGCTGGTGTATGGTGAGTATGCCCATCACGGCGGCTACCACTACTATCCGACCGATGAGCAGGTGCGTACATGGCTTGCTGAGACGCAATTTACCTTGCTAGAAGTAACTGAGGGTGACGGCTACCGGCATTATCTGACCAAGAGGTGACTGCACAGAAGGAGTAGAGATCAGTAGCAATATCCATCACTCCAGGCACTCATCTCAGCGGGATTAGTTCTACTGGTAATGGTTGATCTGTCAGCCAGGCACGGGTGACAGCATTGAACAGATCAGGCCGGTGCAGGTTCCAGGCATGTTCCTCTGCTGCAAGTTTGCTGAATGCGACCAGGTAGCCCTGTCCGGCGGGTAACGTCGCCGCGAGATCCCGAGCGGATCGCCGCATGATCGCCAACTCGTGCTGGCCCGCAACGACGAGAGCTGGCGCCTGCACCTGGTCCAATCCTGCTGGCATGCGGAAGCGTTGATTTTCCAGTATTATATGGGTAAAGGAATCGGCTGTCATCCGCCTGGTATCCTCGCGCACTTCGCTAAAATACTGCTCGGGAATGGCGTTACCGCGTCTATTGAGGCGAACGTACCAGTCGGAGCCTTGAAAAGGCGCGACGAAGAGATTAAAGGTCAGCGCAAGTGTACGCGGGCCGAGGAGACCAGCGCCAGGCAGTGGATACAGCAGGGCGCTGCTGATGATGGCGTGATCCACTACCTCAGCCGCGCTGCCAACCAGTTGCACCGTGACCTGGGCCCCTTCAGAAAGACCAATCACATGTGCGCGCCCACCATGTGCCCGCTCACGGATCACTTCTGCAATACGACGAGCCGTATCCGCGATGGTAAAAGGCCGGACCGCGGCGCTCAGTCCATGTTCCGGCGTATCGGGGACCAGGCAATGGTACGTGTCTTGCATGGCCTCGACCTGCGGACCCCACATCCAGCCACTGATTCCTCCCCCGTGCAGGAAACAAATCGTTGGCGCTGTGGCAGGCCCGCATTCGCGGACACTCAAGTCGGCGACCGTGATCGGTGATAGTGTTTCTAACATGTTATATCCTCCTATGCCCTTTCAGCGAAAGAGCGGAACGCGCTGAAGTGAGCGTGTGCCCGTTCTCTGTAAGCAGGCAGTGCACTACTCAACCTATGAATATTCAACCAAAGTCTAGACAGCCCTGGTACACTTGATCTAGCACCTTGACAACTGAATCGTGTTTCCTGGGTTCCGTGATGCAGTGTCACGGGTAAAAGCACGAACGTGTTTGCCACATTTGCCATACGCCGGGAAAGAGGCTGCGTAGAACCTCGCAAGAGGGCGCATACACGCCTAACGGCCTGTTCGCTTCTTTCCTCACGCCGCGTACCTCGTTTCTCACAGTACCGGGGGGCACTCGGGAACTGGCAGAACTTCGGTTCTGCGAACGCTTGGGGAAAAGGAACCTCTACTGTGTGAGTAGCAGTATTCAGATGGCAAGCTCCTTCGTTGAACCAAGAACCCTCGTCATGTATGGCGGGGAGTGTCAGTCCACTTTCTTGCGACTCAGTTCCCGGGTGTAGTCCAACATTTGGTGAAAGGTATTGAGATTTTCATCCTGTTCCCCTGCCTCAGGAGCTCGCGCCTCGAAAGTCCTGAGTACCACCTTCGCCAGCAGCTTGACCACCTCTTCCGCCGGAAGCTGCTTGTCCTCTGGTAAATATTGATTGAGCACCATGAAACCGGTCGAGATGGCCCCGAGCATGTACACCTGGTCATCCACGCTCTCATCGGCTCGCACCAGGCCTCTCTCGCGCAAAATCTCGAAGCCACTGTGACCGTACACTATGCGCTGCTCCGTGTCGGCAAGCGCGAACTTTGTCCGCATCAGCTCTGACCAGGTGTCGTTGTCTTGCAGTATCGCTGCCCTGAGCAGAGGGTTGTTGAGCACCCCCAGGGTGAAATACTTGACCGAGCCATGCAAGGTAGCTCCCTCTGGATCGGCAGCTAACTGCGTCTCGACATCTTTCAATGCCCGCAGTCGCTCGCGCAGCAGCAGTGCGATGAACAGCTCCTCGCGCGTCTTCCAGTGCAGGTAGATAGTCCCCTTGCCCACTTCCGCTCGCCGCGCGATATCCTCGATCGTGGTCTTCTTATACCCCCAGCGTTGGATCAGCTCGGCGGCTGCATCCAGGATGCGTTCTTCGCGCTCAGCAAACGCATCCCCATCTTCATTTCCCTGCCTGGGCACCTGTTTCTCCTCTCTATAAAGTAAATTCCTGAGATGACCAATGACCATTTTCGTTTTCTAGTCATTCAAGACCTATTCATAAGTGTACGATGACCACATAGGAGAAGTCAAGGCCGTTTCCATAGTAAATTTTGGCCAAATAGTGACAACATGCTGCCCGAAGAAAGGAGCTTGTCCCCCAAAAGATGATGGCCTAATTGGCAAAGAAAGGCTATTTTGCCGGAACGCGTAATCAACGGGGACGCCAACTGAGTCGCGTCTTGGCCACCTCGACTTGCGGGCTACGAGCAGGTAGAAAGAACAATCAATGGCCTGGGCGTGGGACTCCCAGAGACTTGCTGAAACCCTACAATCCAGATCTTTCCCGAAGGTGTAGCCGCGACTCCCTCCAAATCATTCGCACGAGTCCTGCTCGGGCCTGGATTAGGGCTGGTGATAACTTTCAAGTTTTTCCCATCCCAATGCTCAACCAGTGTATCAAAATTTGCTGGATCCTTATGGGAACTGCCCACTGCCCACACGTCGTTTGGCGCAAGAGCAATCACCACATTCAGAGCAAGTTTGGGGAAGTTGGTAACCAGGCGCCAACTGTGACCGTTCCAGTGCTCAACCAGTCCGTTTCCAACAGCCCAGATATCATTTGCCCCCACGGCCGCGATACCTATCAGGACGATCCCATGGAGGACCGGGCTTGCCACCATACTCCATGCACGCCCATTCCAGTGCTCAATGAGTGGCATTGTCTCTCCGATGAGTCCACCTACCGCCCAGACATTGTCCTTCGAGATGGCTACCACGCCGATTAAAGTGCTCCCCATGGCCCCTGTATTGGAACTGGAAACAAGTTGCCAGCTCTGCCCATCCCAGTGTTCAATCAACGTTTGCGCTACAGGGCCGTTGAGCTTTTTGGCTGCCTGGCCAACAGCCCAGACATTGTCCTTCGAGATGGCTGTGACCGAGGTAAGCACATTGGCCCTACCATTCACGTTCGGGCTGGCAACAATCTGCCAACTCTGCCCGTTCCAGTGCTCAATCAGTGTCGTGGACAGGCCAACGTTGTTCTCATACTTCACCCCAACAGCCCAGGCATCATTCTCTGCAACAACAGTCACGCTCAGCAGTTGAGCGTCCACCTGCGGCTGCGGTGCAGAGACAAAGCACCCGAAAAGCTGTGTGCCACTTCCCGGACTACTATTACGACGTGCATCCAGGATCACCAGGAAGCCTCCCACCAGCGTGCAAACCGCTATTACCGCGGCCAGTGTTTGCAGAAAGAGCGAAACACGTCGGACTTTCTTCGGTGCGCGCCTCCGGCACAGGTTGTCTGGCTGGTCAAAATGCTCTTCTTTCGTTGTCAGCAGCTCTAGCGGTAATTTTTCCCTGGTAGACTCGGGCTCATCAAGACTCAATTCTGCTTGTAAATTCACCTCGTGTATCCGCCAGAGCATCTCCTCTAAGACAGCATCCTGCTCGGCCTTTGCAAGCGCTTCCTGCCTCTCCCGTGAGCGCGGATAGCGCCCAGTCGCTAACAGCCACCCCGGCGAGCGTAGCCGGGTCAACCTATGCGTCCGGCGCCATGACATCCAACCTCCCAGGGCAGCTCCCACCGCTGCTTGGACGCGAGCAGGATGTTGCCGCTGCCTGTGGGCTTCTCGGGCAAACTGGCGTGCGGCTGCTCACCCTCGTTGGACCGGGCGGCGTCGTCTCCACCCCGGCCTCCTGCAGGAGAAGGCTCGTCCTATGCTACAGCAGCAGCAGCGACTCAATGCCTGTCAACTCCTTCTGGCTGGTGAGCCTTTTCCTTCTCAGACGCCTGCTCGCTTGTCAGAAGGCTTCACTGGATGCTTCTGGGCTCCTTGAGCTGCCGCGACAATGATCTCGAACACAGCTCGCGGATGGGACAAAGGAGAGGCATGACTGGAAGCGATGTGACGGGTTGTGGCCCCTATTCTCTTGGCCATGAAGCGCTCTGAGTCAACATTAATCACTCGATCATTGCCCGAAACTAAGTACCAGGACGGAACCGTTTTCCAGGCAGGCGGCCCTGACTTCGCCGTAAAGCATGCTTGCGTGATCGGTTTCTGCACCACCGCCAACGCTCGAGCTTTTGCGACATCGATATCTTGTACAAAGTCTTGGGGAAAAAAAGCTGGATCCACCCAAGTATATCCTTGACGGTAGGAAGGAACCACGTGCGCTGTGATGGGAGGCGTCGGGAATTGCTTGGCAATGCCCATGACACTCTCCCCTTCCAAAGGCGCCACCGCTGCGATATACACCAGGCTATGAAGGTTCGGGGCACCGATACCGGCATTGGTCATCACAGCCCCACCATACGAATGCCCTGCCACGATCGTCGGACCGGAGAGCGAGGCGAGTGCTTGACGCGTTACAGTCACATCATCTTCTAACGATGAGAGTGGATTTTGAACGGCGAGCACGTGGTAGCCCTGTGCCTGCAGTAAGGGAATCACGAGAATCCAACTTGACGCGTCCACCCACGCTCCGTGGACAAGCAAGACATTGAGACCAGCCCCTGATGCATGCCTGAACGTGGCATCGCGATGACTGTCCGCGTGGGCAGAAAGAGGGTGAGCCCCTAAAAAAAAGGTGGTTGCGGCTGCAGCACCAAGGTGCTTGCAAAAAGTGCGGCGCGTTGAAGTAAAACCAGTATTCACTACAGTTTCCTCCGTGACCTCTCTTCAGAACGAACATGTATCTCGAAAGAAAGTATGAGCAGGGCCTCTGGCCAATGCTCACTGTGCCTGTGTAGACTGGGACAGGGGAAGCTGTTTCAGGGAGTGAAGCTGTTTCGTGTTGATGCATCGGGAAGCAGAGGCACCGGCTCGCACCAACTGCCTCTGAACGAGAAAGCCTCTCCTCCGCTGCCACCAACCATCTCCCGCTCGGACTGAGTTGAGTTGACCTGGTCTGACCAGCCAGCTCCTACGAATTGTTTACCATACATACACAAAGAAGTCAATAGACTGTATCATTGATTTAATGAAGTGTTTAAATATTTAATCGTTGAGTTTTATGTATGATTGAGTTAGCCATTGAAAACAAGGACACATGAAGCATGGGAGCTCCTCCTAAGAGAGCGCTTGTCGCGGTAGCCCTTTCTCGCTTTTGAGAGGCCTTCTCCTAAAATGGGAGACTTCCTCTGTTTCTGTGCTGCCAACGACGTTTCCCATCCCATTCTTGATCGGCAAAGGGGAGAGTGGCCCGAAACCCTGCTCGCGCGCCGCGGCGACGCGCTATGCCGTCGAGAACCACCTCGTCTAAACCTATTGAGATTGATCTTTGTTGGAAATCAATGCTCGTTCCTTTCAATCAAATCCTCCGGGTAATATCTCCTTTCTGGTCATTCAAATCCAGGAAAATTAGGCAATGCAATTAGGTGACTTTGCCGATGCGCCACCTCGCCGTTCAGGCAAAACTTTGAATAATGTTAACTTGATTCATCTCTTGACTTTGCCCCAGAGATAAGGTTTTACCATTGAGAAATAGAATACCAGAATAACCCGATGCGCAAGTTTTTTGCAAGTTAACCAGTCCCTTGTATGCAGGGCTGAAGAAAAGGGCAAAGCAGGCTGGGGCATCATATGGCTGCAGTTCATTGGCCTGGGCATTATAGATGCCATCATCTCAGTCGTGGCTATCCTGATCTCGCCTGCCTCCTTCAGCAGCATAGCGAATTCGGGTGGACTGAGCCCAGCTGCGCTGCAGACGGTAGCGATTATATTCACTGTCATATGGCAGCTCGTTCTTACGCTCGTCTCATTCCTGTTCGCGGGAGGTATCTTGTACCTGATCAGCAGGGCAGTGGGTGGCAAGGGAAGATTTGTAGAGCAAATCTATGTGACACTGCTGTTTGGAGTGCCACTGGTCATTCTTAGCGCACTCCTGTCATTGATCCCCGGCGTTGGTAACTGGCTGCTGTACGTGCCGCACATTTACAGTCTCGTGCTGATTGTGCTTGCCCTCGTCGCGGTACACCGCCGGAGTGAAGGAAGTGCAGAGCAATCCGTACCTGCCCAAAGGAACTAAGTTCCGCCGGTACTTGTTCGCACACGTTCCATCTGTGATGCTACCAGTGTACCCAGGATCAGCATGATCAAGGCGACAAGCAACAGCACGTGTTTGACGATTACCAGATCATTGAAGGGATACTGCATGGCTGTGCATACGCCCGCAATACCAAAAATCAGCAGCAATACAATGCGATCTACGACGGCGAAGGGACGGGTGAGCCAGAGCAGCGATATGATGGTGGCGAGCGCAAGCCCGGCTGTGAACAGCCGGTTGAGCACCGCGAACTGGAGCAGGGATGAGAGAGTAGTTGACAGCGGCTGCCGCGCGATAGGAGCTGCCTGCAATATAAAGGCGAGACCGACGAGCAGCGCCGCGAGTCCCGTGAAGAGCGGTATGCTTTTAGAAGCAGGGCCTGGCATTGCCACGCCGGCAATGAAGGCGAGCAGCAGCAAGAGTACTGCCATGCCAAACTCAACCAGGTGATCTGATCCTCCGATGAAGTTGAAGGCATAGAGACTGCCGCCAGTAGTGAGTATGAGTATAAGACCAAAGAGTGCGCTGAAAGGCATCGTCCATATGCGCACAAAGCTGGATGAGACACCTGTCTTTTGTGGAATTGTTTGTGGCGCTGCTCTGCCGACTGGCTGCGCTGAAGGACCGACCGCGGCCGTCGGAGGGAACATCAGTGGCCCCTGGTTGGCGCCGGGGGTTGGTGGCATATACTGTGTTGAAGGTAGAGATGGCGCAAGTGAGCCGTACTGGGTCGGAGCAGTGGCGGGGCTCATAGCAGGAGATATGGATCGCGTGTCCTCCGCTGCCTGTTGACTGATTTTAACCAGTGCCTGCTGGACCTCCACAGCGCTGGCAGGGCGCTGCTGCTCGTCCAGTGCCAGTAAGCGCTGGATAAGCTGGTCAAGTTCGACCGGCACCTGCGGGTTATACTGCCGTATAGGCGGAAACGTGAAGCGATCGTCTGCCTGGTAGGGGTCTCTGCCCGTCAGGCAACAGTGGAGCGTGGCGCCGAGGCTGTAGAGGTCCGAGCGTGGATTTGTCTGCGCGCTCCCATGCTGCTCCGGCGCTGCATATCCCGGCGATCCCAGGAGTGTAGTATCCTGTTCCTGTCCCTCTTTGAATATGCGTGCAATGCCGAAATCGATCAGGAAAACATGCCCATTAGCCGTCACCATCACGTTGGTTGGTTTGAGGTCGCGAAAAATGATGGGCGGATGTTGCTGGTGGAGATAAGCCAGCACATCACACAACTGCAGTGCGTAGCCCAGCACCTGCGCGACTGGCAGCGGGCGGAATCCCGACTCTTTGAGCAGTTGTAACAGCGTCTTCCCATCAATAAAGTCCATCACGAGATAGGAGCGCCCTCTCTCGTTAAAGGCATCGTAGATGTGCGGCAAGTTGGGATGAGAGAGCCTGCCCAGCAGGGTAGCTTCACGCTGAAACTGTGCAGTAGCCTCGGCCAGTCCTGCATCGCTCAGGTGGCCCTGGCTCATCTCTTTGATGGCGACACGACGGTGAGTGTCGCGTGTATCTACGGCCTGGTAGACGGCTCCCATTCCGCCCTTGCCTGCTTGTCCCACAATGACATAACGCTGCTGGAGCAAGGATTGGGGAGGAAGCCTTCCTGTATGATTCTCGAATATAGACATTATGCACCTCGCCACTGATTATGTATTGCAACCTACTCGTTAAGTTGAAAATCCGTGTTTGCTGTGATTCCAGATAACTATTCAGCAGGGGGTTCCAAGGGGCCTGCAAGGGCCCTTAGCGGGGTGTGGGGTGTCCCCACTCACCTTCCTTTATCACGCCGCCGAAGGCGGCGCAAGACTAAGGAGACCTAAATAGTTACTTAGGACAGTATAGTTGATCTATAGGATGAGGTCAATTAACTAGCTCACACTGGACGAGTCTCATGATACCTAAGATGATGCAGAGAAACACGACCTGGGTGAGAAATAGATTTGTGCCGTGGTCGACTATTTTGGGAATGGCGAGAAAGAGCAAAATGGCGGGAGCCATGCCGAAAAGGAAGGTTGGCCCCGGCCGCGCTCTCCAGCAGGATGGGCGTAGCCACCATACAAAGACGCATAGGAAAAGTGCTGTAGCGGATAGGTCCCCCTCCAGTACGGCCAGTGAGCGATTTTCCACCGGCGTCAAGAAATAAAAAAGTGCAACGCTGCCGCATCCAAGCACGAGCGCCAGCCTGAAAAACAAGACATCCCAGCGGCGCAGGGGAGTGCGGTCAAGCGAGAGGCATATGTAGGCTCCAAGGAGGGCGCTACAGGTTGCAGCGTCCAGGTGAGCGATGATGGCTGGGCTGGAAACAACCGCGTGCTTCTCCATCAAAGCGTTTAAGCATGCAAACAATGCCCAGATGCATGCAAAAATTGCCCCGCTGCGTATCCACCATGAGCGAGCGCGTACCAGGGTGAAGGTCCAACCTCCAAGGGCCAGGATCGGGTGGGCCAGCAATATCCAGCCGCTCGGATAGAGCCCGTTCGTCCATCCCTCGGTGAGCAGTCCCTCGGTAGCCAGTCCCACAACCAACGCCAGGGCAAATATCACTATAAAGCGCGGAGTCCAGATAATCGGCGGCGCAGGGATCGTTTGTTGTGTCTCATCAGCAGGGGACCCACTGTACTCTGTCGTTGTGGCCCCAGCTTCTTCGGTGGAGCTGATGCCCGCCTGCGCGGGACTTTCTGCCATATGTAAATTCATCCTTTACGTTTTCAATTTCTCTCCCCTTGCTTAACAAGTATAAGGCCTTCTCCCTCATCCTGCAATATATTCGTACTTCTCACCTCACCTTACCTCACATCCACGTACATACGCCGCAGTTGTGCCGGGGAGACTCTAAGCCTGTAGAGCGTTCGTAGGTACCACATAAAGAGCACACTGCGCAGCAAGCCCATCTTCTCGTGCCGCCGCGCAGACGTGATTACATACTGGGAAAGCAGGATCACCTTGCCGCGCTTGCGCAGGCGTGCAATTATCTCCAGGTCCTCCATCAGCGGCTGGTCTGGATAGCCTCCGCTAGCTCGAAAACTGCTGGCGCGCATGAAATATGCCTGGTCGCCCGTGAACACCTTGCGCACGCGTGAGCGCAGGTTCGTAATATACGCTACCAGCCGGTAGGGCCAGCGATCGCAGTTGAAGCAGAGGCGAAACGCGCCCGCGAGCACTCCAGGCGACGCGAGCGCCTGCTCTATAGCGCAAAAAGCATTGTCAGGCATATGTGTATCGGCGTGTAAGAAGAGCAGTACATCGCCGCTGGCAACGGCAGCGCCAGCGTTCATCTGCGTGGCGCGCCCGCGTGGGGAGCTAACCACTCGCCCGTAGCGTTCTGCTATGGCTACAGTACTATCGCTGCTGCCCCCGTCAACGATAATCAACTCGTAATGCTGCCCACCAGCTTGCCGTGTGAGGCGTGCAAGCGTAGCTTCCAGCACAGCCGCTTCGTTTAAGACCGGTATAATGAT
>WNFA01004230.1_pt1 | contig 11977 bp, 12 predicted proteins | sample 5400481 | NCBI WGS metagenome assembly WNFA01 (sample SAMN13153340, study PRJNA577476) | soil metagenome | isolation source: 120 cm saprolite under Douglas fir tree site 2 hole 1 replicate 2 | place: USA:California | collected 2015-04-18
GCGCCGCGGCAGCGGTCCGCGCCTCTTCCCGTTTGGTCTGGCTCTCATAGCGCACCGACCGTTGGGAAACGACGTCCTGGCTGGAGACTTCACCCGCGCGCAGGTTGAGCCGGTTCGGCAGGAAGTTCTGGGCGACGACGAGAGCCGTCGCCAGCGCCAGGATGAGGGTGATGGCGGCAGGCCGAAGGTAGGGCGGCCAGCGCCTTCCCGCGCCGATATGCCCCAACCGAAGGTCGCGGGCGAAGAGCCGCCCGCGCCGCCGGAGTTGTTCGATCGCCGATGAGCTGCGCTGCCTCATCTGTTCAGCAGGGATCGTCTCCCCTTAGGGCGGGCCGATTACGTCGTGCGAGCCCGCCGCTTACGCGCCGCCGCGATCTTCTTCTTGCGCTTTACGCTGGGCTTTTCGTAGTGCTCACGCCGGCGAACCTCGGAGAGAACACCGTTCTGCTTGATCTTCTTATTGAAGCGGCGTAGGGCGCTCTCGAAGGTCTCGTTCTCGCGGACCTTGATCTCCGACAACTGGATTGCACCCCCTCTGCCCGGAGTCCATTGTTGGGCAGAAGTATAGCCGCGCTCGAGTTTAGGCGTCAACACAAACTGCGATCTCCCGGAACCGCTTCTTGAGGTCACAAGGGGTTCACAACCCGGTCGCACCGGGACCCGACCCGCCCACAACCCGGTAACAGGCCCGGAACGGGGCCGATGACGCCCTTTTCTGCTGCGTTCAACCTGCTAGAGGACCTCGATCCTCGAGGAGGTCGCCCCGTAATGTTCACGATCCTGACCACGTGGATCAGCGAGCGCATCATCACGGTGACCGCGGTGAGCGTGCTGACCGTCGCCGCTGTCCCCACGACCCTGATCATCGTTTCGCACGACGACCACAACACGATCGCCATTGTCCAACCCGCCGACGAGCACTCCAAGGTTGTGTTGGTGAACGCCGTCAAGAAGGCGGGCGATGCCGTCATCACCAGGCTCAACACCGCTGAAGCCGGCTGCACCACGCAGGTGACGCAGACCGTTACCAGCTCGAAGGTCGCCGCCAAGGTCCAGCCGCAGCTGGTGAAGGCGAAGTCGCAGATCCACGGCAGCGTGGCGCCGATCGTCGCCGCCATCAAGGCGGACGAGGATCGCTTCGCCCACCTGACGTTCGTGACACCGCAGGACGAAGAGAACGAACTCGCGGAGTTCAACACGATCGCGATCATCGCCCTGGGCGATGGTCACTCGACGGGCACGATTACCGTGACCTGCCAGACGGTGCTGATCACGATCACGGAGACGATCAACATCACGATCGTTGCGGAGACGCCCTGCACGAAGCAGGAGCACGATACCGACTAAACGGCTGATTATGCTGAAGGGCGGGAGCGCGTCTCCCGCCCTTTTCATTTGGAAGAGCCAGCCGCCAAAGACCTCTACCCGGGCACCTTCAGCCGCGTCGCGGCGGCGTACAAACAGCGGCTCGACGAGGTAATGGCCCGCAGCGAGTCCCGTGGACGGGCCGAAGTGATCGACTGGGTCGATCCCACCCCGGGGAAACGGATTCTCGACCTGGCGTGTGGACCTGGGACGCTGAGCTATCGTCTCGCGCAAGCCGTCTACCCGGACGGCGCGGTGGTCGGGATCGACCTGGCACCCGGCATGATCGACCTGGCCCGGCGCGAGGCGCCAGCCGGTCTTCCTCTGCGTTTCGAGCTGATGGACATGGAAGACCTTCGCTTTCCCGACGGCTCTTTCGATGCCGCCGCGTGCGGCCACGGCCTTTCGTTCGTCCCTGACCTCCCCCGAGCGCTGAGCGAGGCGCGCCGCGTCATCAAACCCGGCTCGCGGATGGGGGCCAGCGTGCCCGTCGATCCCCGGAAACCCAGCGATGCGCAAGCGATCCTTGAGCGCACGGTCGGCGACGTCCTACCGCCGGCGCCGAGAGCGCGCGATCAGTTCAGCACGCGGCAGACGGTTGAGGATGCGGCTGCCTTGACCACCATCGCGCGACAAGCCGGCTTCCGCGAAGCCAGCGTGGAGCGGTTCGAGGAGTCGACCACGTGGGCCAGCCCGCGGCACTTCGTCGATATGGCGGCCGGGTGGTGGTCCATGGCGATCCGCCTCGATCAGGTCATCCCGACCGAGCGAACGTCGATCCTGGCGCGCGCCGTCAGCGCCATCGAGGCGGAGCTCGGCCCAGGTCCGCTTCAGATCGCCGGCGCGACGAACGTGCTGCACGCGACTAGGTGAGCGGCTTGGTCCCGACCGCCAGAACCCGGAGGCTCTCTGGTGTGAACGGCTCGCCGCTCCAGTCACCGTAGAGATCAATCCGGTCGAAGCCCGCCTCCTTCAAGATCGCTGCGACATCGCGTCCGCTGTACAGCCGGATCGCGTGGAGGTTGACGTCCGTCTCGTCGGGGGTCGTCACGGTGCGTTCGACCACCATTCGTCGCATGGAGCGATCGAGCGAGCGCCGCTCCACCACCGCGGCCTGGCCGACCGTGAACCACTCGCGCTCCTGGAACCGAGCCATGACGCGCTCACCGTTGATCATCTCGAGGATGAAGCGCCCGCCGGGCACGAGCATCGCCGCCGCCGCGGCGACTACCCTTCGATCGTCCGTCGCGTCGGCAAAGTAGCCAAGGCTGGTGAAGAGGTTGAGGACGATGTCGAACTTCTCGCCACCAACGGGCTCCCGCATGTCGCCCGCCAACCAGCGAGCTCGAACGCCGGCCGCACCGGCCCGTTCTTTCGCCACCTTCAGCATGAAGGGCGAGAGGTCGACACCGGTCACGTCGTAGCCGCGGCGGGCCAACTCGATCGCGTGACGGCCCTGACCGCAGGGGAGATCGAGGATTCGCTTCGGAGGCCGGAGCGCGAGCAGGGCTTCGAGCTGATCGATCTCGACTGGCGTGCGCACGGCCAGAAACTGGTCGTAGAGAGCAAGGTAGCCTGGCCCGAACCAGCTCCGCCACCACTCTGAATCCGGCTCCACCATCCTTTATATATAGGGCCAGGAAGAGGATGGTGGAACCGCACCCGCATCCCGATCATCTCTGGCGCAACCCGGAGCCCAAGCGATCCTATGAGGTCGTCATCGTCGGCGCGGGCGGCCACGGCCTCGCGACGGCCTACTACCTCGCGAAAAATCACGGCATCACCGACGTTGCCGTGCTGGAACGCGGCTGGCTCGCGGGCGGCAACATGGCCCGCAACACCACGGTCATCCGATCGAACTACCTCTGGGATGAGAGCGCCGCGATCTACGAGCACTCTCTCAAGCTCTGGGAACATCTTTCGGAAGAGCTCGACTACGACATCCTCTTCAGCCAGCGCGGCGTTCTCAACCTGGTGCACAGCCAGGGCGACCGGCGCGAGGGAATGCGGCGCGTCAACGCCAACCAGCTGAGCGGGATCGATGCCGAATGGCTGACGGCCGCCGAGGTCAAGGCTTTCTGCCCGATCGTCAACATCTCCCCCGACGTGCGCTACCCGGTGATCGGAGGCACGCTACAGCGACGAGGGGGAATCGCCAAGCACGACTACGTCGCGTGGGCGTTCGCGCGTAAGGCGGACGAGATGGGTGTCGACCTGATCCAGAATTGCGAGGTCTCCGGTTTCGACCTCGAAGGCGGTCGGGTGCGAGGCGTGCACACGAACCGGGGCTTGATAGCGGCCAATAAGGTCGCCCTCTGCGCGGCGGGCCATTCCACAGCGCTGGCGGACATGATCGGCCTCGACCTGCCGATCCAGAGTCATCCCCTGCAAGCGCTGGTCTCGGAGCTGCTCGAGCCGGTGCTCAACTGCGTCGTCATGTCGAACGTGGTCCACGTCTATGTCAGCCAGGCGCACAAGGGGGAGCTGGTGATGGGCGCGGGGATCGATCCGTACAACTCGTATGCGCAGCGCGGCTCGCCGCACGTGATCGAGCACCAGCTGGCGGCCGCCTGTGAGCTGTTCCCGATTTTCAGCCGAGCACACGTGCTGCGTAGCTGGGCGGGCATCGTCGATGTCTCACCGGACGCCTCCCCCATTCTCGGCCTGACGCCGATCGAGAGCCTGTTCGTCAATTGCGGCTGGGGCACCGGCGGGTTCAAGGCGACGCCCGGAGCCGGGTGGGTGTACGCACACACCATCGCGAACGGCGAACCGCATCCGCTGAACGCGCCCTTCGCGCTCGAGCGCTTTACCACCGGCGCGCTGATCGACGAGCACGGCGCCGCTGGGGTGGCGCACTGATGCTGATCCCGTGCCCCTGGTGCGGCGACCGCGAGGATATCGAGTTCGCGTACGGAGGTCCGGGCGACGTTGCCTATCCGGCAGATCCCGACGCTGCCGATGATCCAACCTGGGCACGCTTCGTGTTCTTTCGCCCAAATCCCAAGGGCAAGATCGCCGAACGCTGGGTGCACACCGCCGGCTGCCGGCGCTGGTTTCACCTGGTCCGCGACACGGTGACGCACAACATCGCGCCGTCATGAGCCGGTTGGCTGCCGGCGGCCGCATCGACCGGGCGCGCCCGGTTCGCTTCAGTTTCAATGGCACGCCATACCGCGGGTACGACGGCGATAGCCTCGCGTCGGCGCTGCTGGCAAATGACGTGCGGGTGATCGCCCGTAGCGTGACCTACGGACGTCCTCGCGGCGTCTTCTCTGCCGGGATCGAGGAGCCAAATGCGCTGGTGAATGTCGGCGACGACACCATGCTTCGCGCCACGCAGGTCGAGATCTTCGATGGGCTCGAGTCGACCGGGCTGAACGGCCGCGGCCGGCTTAGCACCGAGCCGGACACTGGCCGGTACGACAAGATGTACGCGCACTGCGAGGTGCTGGTCATCGGTGGCGGACGAGCCGGCATCACGGCAGCTCTCGAGGCGAGCCAAACCGGCGACCGGGTCATCCTGGTCGATGAGCAGGCCGAGCTGGGCGGGCGGCTCCTGGGCGCCGGCTGGAATGACTGGCTCGAAACCAGTCTCGATGCCCTCCACTCGCGACCGGATATCCGGCTGCTTACCCGCGCGACGGCGTTCGGCCACTACGACCAGAACCTGCTGCTGATCGCCGAGCGGCGCTACCGTGGAGGCCGCCTATGGCAGGTCCGCGCGAAGCGCGTCGTACTCGCGGCCGGGGCCCACGAGCGGCCGTTGATCTTCGCGAACGACGACCGGCCGGGCGTCATGCTCGCCGGCGCGGCCCGGACCTACGTGAACCGATACGGCGTGGCGCCAGGAAAGCGGGCGGTCATCTTTACGAATAACGACAGCACCGATCTCGTCGCGGCCGACCTGAAGAGGGCCGGCATCATCGTCGAGGCCATCGTCGACGTCCGCGCCGGAGAAGCCGTCGTCGATACACTTGCCGATTCTCCCTCCCCCTCTGGCAGCGGCACACAATTTCCCTCCCCCTCCGGGGGAGGGCAGGGTGGGGGCTCTCTCAAATCCGTCGTCATTGCCCCGCTCATCGGTACTGGGCCGCGCCGAGAGGTCGAGTGCGATCTGCTCTGTGTGTCCGGCGGATTCAACCCAACGCTGCATCTGTTCAGCCAGGCGCAGGGTCGGCTTCGATACGACGAGGGTCTGACCTGCTTTGTGCCGGACGGCGCGCTCCCGAACATTGACGTGGTCGGCGCCGCGGCCGGAGACCTGGGTGGCCGCGGCCAGGGTGCCATCATGCCCTACTGGGTGGTCCCCAATGACGGGCGGGAATGGTCGACGCATTTCGTCGACCTGGAACGGGATGTCACCGTGGCTGATGTGCGGCGAGCCCTCGGGACCGGCATGCAGTCGGTCGAGCACATCAAGCGCTTCACGACGATCGGCACCGGCAGCGACCAGGGCAAGACGGCGGGCATCAACGAGACGGCGATCGTGGCGGCTCAGCTTGGCCGGCCCGTCGGCGCGGTCGGCGTCACGACGTTCCGGCCACCGTACGTGCCAGTTTCGTTTGGCCTGATGGCCGGCCGCAATCGCGGCGATCTCTTCGATCCGATTCGAGTCACGGCCATCCATCCCTGGCACGTCGCCCACGGGGCGGTCTTCGAGAACGTCGGCCAGTGGAAGCGGCCCTGGTACTTCCCGCGCCACGACGAGGACATGGAGACGGCCGTGCTGCGCGAGTGCCGGGCTGCTCGAGAGGGTGTCGCGGTGACGGACGCATCGACGCTGGGGAAGATCGACATCCAGGGGCCCGATGCCGTCCAGTTCCTCAATCGGATGTACACGAACGCGTTCGACACGCTGAAGGTGGGCTCCTGCCGCTACGGCCTGATGTGCAAGGTGGATGGCATGGTCTTCGACGACGGGGTCCTCATGCACCTCGGGCCCGACCGCTGGCTTGCCACAACGACAACCGGCGGCGCGGGCGCGGTGCTCGATTGGATGGAGGAGTGGCTGCAGACGGAGTGGACGGACCTGCGCGTGCGCTTGACCTCGATCACGGACCAATGGGCCGACGTGGCCGTTGTCGGTCCGCGCTCGCGGGAGGTCGTGGCAAAGCTCTTTCCGAAGCTGCCAATCGATACGCAGAGATTCCCATTCATGGCCATTCGCGAGGGCGAAACCGCGGGAATTCCCGTGCGCCTGCACCGGATCACCTTCTCCGGTGAGCTCGCGTACGAGCTCTGGACGCCGAGCTGGTATGGACTTAAGCTCTGGCAAGCCGTGATGGCGGCCGGCGAGCCGCTCGGCATCACGCCCTATGGCACGGAAACCATGCACGTACTCCGCGCCGAGAAGGGCTACATCATCTGCGGTCAGGAGACCGACGGCACCGTCACGCCGCAGGACCTGGGAATGTCCTGGATTGTGTCGAAGAAGAAATCGTTCATTGGTCAACGCTCCCAGCGCCGCAGCGATACAGCCCGCCAGGATCGAAAGCACCTCGTTGGTCTGCTCCCGATCGACCGGGATCAGCTTCTGCCAGAAGGGGCCCAGCTCGTTTTGGAACCCGATGGTGCAGCCCCAGTCAAGATGGTCGGCCACGTGACGTCCAGCTATCGCAGCGTGACGCTCGGCCGAACCTTTGCCCTCGCCATGCTCAAGAGCGGGCGCGAGCGATTTGGCAGCACCGTCTATGCGCCGCTGAATGGCCACCTTGTCGCGGCGATCGTGACCGAGCCGATCTTCTACGACAAGGAGAACTTCCGTCGTGATAGCTGATGCGGTTCGGCGGAGCGCGCTCGCTGATTACGCCCAGCGGTTCGCCACCCTGTCAGCAGCGAGCGGCGGCGAACTCTCCGTCAGCGAGCTTCCGTTCGTCACGCAGGTAAACCTCCGGGCTGACCTTAAAGACGCCGGTCTGATGCAGGGGCTCACCTCGGCGCTCGGTTTTGCTTTGCCGGTCGTTCCGAATACGGTCGCTTCCCGAGACGATCGCCGAGCCCTGTGGCTGGGCCCCGACGAATGGCTGGTCGTGGGTCCAGATGGCCAGCGCGAAGCCTTGGAGCAGACGCTGCGCAATGGCCTCAATGGCACGTTCGCGTCGATCGTCGATGTCTCTGCCAACCGTACTTTGCTCGAGATTCGCGGCCCGAAAGCGCACAAACTGCTGGCCCACGGTGTCCCAATCGATCTCGATGCGCGCTCGTTCCGCCCTGGCCAGTGTGCCCAGACCCTGCTGGCGAAAGCCCAGCTGATTATCGAGTGCATGAATGACGGCCCCACCTTCCACCTCTACGTCCGGTCGTCCTTCGCCTCGTACCTGGCCGACTGGCTTCTTGACGCAGCGGCGGAGTAGTGTGTCGGGATGCCTGAGAACGCCGTCAGCCTGCTTACCAAAAACTATGCCATCGCTCACGGCCGGGTCATCGAGTCGGCCGAAGGCACGGACGACGGCCAATTCGCAAAATCTATGGGGACGCGGGTTCACAGTGTGGCCTGGCAGGTCTGGCACATCGCCCGCTGGGATGATCGCTTCGCGGAAATCATCCTCGAGAAAACGCCGGAATTGGCGGGCCGCTTCGGACAACCTGGGCAGATTTGGGCGGCTGAATCGCTGGCGAAGCAATGGGGCCTGCCGGTGGGACACATGGGCCGCCGCGACACCGGCACGGAAATGGACGACGAGGCCGCAGACGCCCTTCGGCTACCGGATAAAGCGGTGGTCCTCGACTACGCCCGACGCGTCTTCGCTCGCCTGCAAGCCGCCCTGAACGCCATGCCTGAGACCAGCCTGTTCGCGGTGATGCCGGACGATCCCGACGGCGACAGCTACGGCCACAACATCATGCTCTACCTCGATCATGTTCAGCGGCACCTCGGGATGATCGAAGCGCTGCGCGGTCTACAGGGGACCGCCGGCACCGCCACCAATTAGCCCTACGTCAGGCCAGTGATCTGCCCACTCGCGTCGATGTCGATCCGCGTGTAGGCGGGCTCCTTCCCCAGACCAGGCATCAGTTGGATGTCGCCGGCGAGGGCAACGATGAAGCCGGCGCCGGCGGAGGGATAGACATTGCGGATCGGCAGCGTGAAGCCGCGCGGCCGGCCCTTCAGTGCCGGATCGTGCGAAAGAGATAAGTGCGTCTTCGACATGCAGACCGGCAGGGTTCCCATGCCGCGTTCGATCAGCCAGTCGATGCGCTTCTGGCATTCGGGCAGGAACTCGACGTCCGCCGCGCCGTAGACGCGCCGAGCGAGCGTTTGAATCTGCTCGCGAATTGGTGTGTCGGGTGGATAGAGCGGCGCGAAGTGACTGCCATTCTCCATCGCCCCGAGCATGGCCTCGGCCAACTCGATCGCCCCTTCCCCACCGTGAGCGAACCCATCGTTGACGACAGCGGCATCGGCGCCAAACTCCTGGGCCAACTCGATGAGCAGCTTCAGTTCCCGTTCTGTATCGGTCGGGAATCGGTTGACACCGACAACGGAGCGCATGCCGAAGGCCTTGACGATATCGATATGCGCCGCAAGGTTTTCGGCACCACGCTTCAATGCATCGAGGTCCTCATTGCCGAGCTTCGCCTGAGGAAGGCCGCCATGCGACTTCAGCGCGCGAACGGTCGCCACGACCAGCGCCGCTGTGGGGCGCAGGTGACCATAGCGCGCCACGATGTGGGCGAACTTCTCGAGGCCGAGATCGGCGCCGAAGCCGGCCTCCGTCACGACGACGTCTGCCAGCTTGAGCGCGATTTGATCGGCAAGCAGAGAGTTGTTGCCGTGCGCGATGTTGCCGAAGGGACCGGCATGCACCAGCGCCGGCTGACCCTCCATCGTCTGCACGATGTTCGGGAGCAGCGCGTCCCTGAGCAACACCGTCATCGCGCCGGCGACGCGGAGATCTTCGGCCGTGACAAGGCTGCCGTCCCTGCGCTGCGCCACGATGATTCGCCCTATCCGCTGTCGCAGGTCTCCGAGATCGCTAGCGAGCGCCAGTATCGCCATGATTTCCGAAGCCGCGGCGATGATGAAGCTCGACTCGCGAGTGACCCCATGCTCGTCACCTCCCAGGCCGGTGACGATGTGGCGGAGTGCGCGGTCGTTGACGTCCAGGGTCCGCGGCCAGGTGATGAAGCTGGGGCCGATCTCGAGCTGCCCATGAAAGAGCGCAGCATCGATCACGGCGGCCAGCAGGTTGTGCGCCGCCTCGACGGCGTGGATGTCACCGGTGAAGTGAAGGTTGATTTCCTCCATTGGCACGATCTGCGCCATGCCGCCACCGGTGCCGCCACCCTTGATGCCGAACAGTGGCCCGGTCGACGGCTGCCGCAGACACAGCGCAACGTTGGTCCCAATCCGACCGAGCCCCTGCGTCAGGCTGATCGCGCTCGTCGTCTTCCCCTCGCCCGCCCGGGTCGGCGTGATGGCCGTGACGACGACCAGCCGCCCATCCGGCCGGTTCTTGAGACGCCTCAAGGCATCCGGGCTGATCTTGGCTTTGTACGGGCCGTAGGAGATGAGCTCGGACTCGAGCAACCCGAACTCCTTGCCGACTTCCATGATCGGTCGGAGACGGTGGGGCTGCGGAGCATCGACCGCTCTCATTGGCTGGTCCATGCTTCCTCTTCGGTAACGAGTTCGCCAGCGACTTCCGGCGGCTCTCTCCAACCGGTCTCCAGCTCGGACAGCCCTATCAGAGCCGGTAGCACTTCAGGCGTCATTGACATCTCCACCCGCGCTTCGTAGTGTGGACGCGGGGGCAATGACTGCGCGTAGAGGGGCGACCATGAGTCCGACAGCGCATCCTACCGAAGAAATCATCCATGTCCTCTTCATTCAGGATGACCCCGCGGTCGCGGATATGTACAAGCTCAAGCTCGAACTCGATGGCTACCAGGTGGCGGTCGTCGCGAATGATGACCAGGTGCTCGAAGCGGCAGCCCGCACGAGGCCGGACATGATCTTCATCGATCTTCGCGTTGGGGATGAGCAGGGCTTTGCTACGCTGCAACGCCTTCGCGCGACCGCCAGTACTCGCGACCTGCCGGTGATCATCCTCTCAAACCAGGAGCCGGGTGAGATGGCTCGTCGCGGCTTCAAAGCCAACGCGCTCGACTATGTCGTCCGTGCCGACCCAGGTCCGAACAGCCTGGCGTCGAATCTGGAGGTGTGGGCCCGAGCCGGTTCGGGGTGAAGCCCGCCGCGCCGGTCAGGCGACGCGCTGCCGCTTTTCGACGTACATCGATCGATCGGCCGCCGCGAGGAGGCTGACCGCGGTGGTGCCGTCCGCCGGGAACGCGGCCGTCCCGATCGATACCGAGATCGCACCGGCCAGGTCGTCCGGGTTCAACAGCGTCCCGCCGATTCGTCGGGCGAGCGACAGGGCGCCGACCTGGTCCATGCCGGGCATCAGGAGGACGAACTCGTCGCCGCCCCAGCGCGTGGCCAGGTCCGCATCGCGAAGGTCCGAGCCGAGCACCGAAGCCACCCGCCTCAGCACGGCGTCGCCCGCCGCATGACCGCGGGCGTCGTTGATCAGCTTGAGCCCATCCACGTCGAGCATGAGCACGGCGAACGTGTCCGGCGAATCGGCGGCGAGCCGCTGCTCGAGCGCCTGCTCGAAGGCACGTCGATTCGCCAGTCCGGTCAACGGGTCGGTTCGCGCCGTCGCGGCCAGCCGCTCGATCAGGCGAGCATTGAAGATGGAGACGGCGGCGTGGTTCGCGAGGATCGTGAGCAAGCGCAGGTGGTCGCCCGTGTACTGATTGATGCCCACCTTGACGTTGACGATAACCCCGATCAGACGGTCCTCGAAGATCACCGGCACCGCGAGCATGGATTCGTTGGTCTCGCTGGTTCCTAATATGTGAACACCCTTGGGATGCCGCTCGGTATCACCGACTAATGCGCCCTGCTTGGTTTCGGCGACCCACCCGGTGATGCCTTCGCCCACCTGAAGGGCGAGCGTCTCTGCGGTCACGCCCTCGTACTCGGCGCGCTTGGTATCACTGAAGTACGCCGGCCTCAACGTCCTGCCATCATCCTCGAGCAAGTAGATCCGGCACTGGTCGTAGGGCAACAAGGTGGTGATGGCGCGACCGATGGTCTCGCAAATCTCGGGCACGCTGACCACCATTGCCAGCTGGACACCCAGTTGCTGAATCGCGTCGAGATGCTGGGTCCAGGAATGCGCAAACGGCATTTTGCGGTCTTCGTGAAGCGCGCTCCCGGCAGTTCCTGTGACGATGACCTCGCCAGATTCGATCACCTGCAAAAGTGCCTCGGCGACCTTCGGATCGAACTGCCGGCCCGCCTGGGCGCGGATTTCCTTGAGGATCCAGTCACGCGACCGGGCGCGACGGTAAGGCCGGTCACTGGCCATCGCCTGGAAAGCATCGCACGCATGGATGATGCGCGCCTCGATCGGGATGAACTCGCCGCTGAGCCCGTCCGGGTAGCCAATGCCGTCCCATCGCTCATGCTCCGCGCGGACGATGGGCCGGATGCGGGCCAGGAAGGGGACCGAGGCAACGATCCGTTCGCCGATTACCGGATGCTCCCGCATGATTGCGGTCTCTTCGTCATCGAGGGGACCGGGTTTATTGAGGATGTAGC
>WNFA01008068.1_pt1 | contig 11976 bp, 10 predicted proteins | sample 5400481 | NCBI WGS metagenome assembly WNFA01 (sample SAMN13153340, study PRJNA577476) | soil metagenome | isolation source: 120 cm saprolite under Douglas fir tree site 2 hole 1 replicate 2 | place: USA:California | collected 2015-04-18
TGGCCGAGCGTATCGTTCGCTACGCCAAGGTGGTGGGGCGCGAGAACGTGATCGCCGGCGCCGATTGCGGCTTTGCGACCTTCGCCGGCTCGAAGGAAGTGCACCCGAGCATCGTGTGGGCGAAATTCAAGTCGCTCGCCGAAGGCGCGCAGCTCGCCAGCCAGCAGCTGTGGGGCGGCCGCTGACCTCGAGCCGGTTCGCTCAGGGGTCGGATGATCGACGGCTACCGAGAAAGCGCGCCGTGTCAAAGCGCTGATCTCTCCGCGTCCGCGACCCTTTGCAGCAACGGCGCTCGTGGCCGTGCAGCGCGGAGTCCCGCCAGCGCCTGCGCGACTTGTTCTCCGCTCAGGTCCACCGTCACCGGCTCGAGCGCGTCGCTGCGCTCGGCCACGAACCCGATGATCTCGGCGGCGGCATATCCGGCCGCGCGCAACGCGGCGACGCAAGGCTCGGCCTCTGCGAGCGGGACCGCCGCAAGCAACCCGCCCGATGTTTGCGGGTCGAACAACATCGGGTAGAGCGGATGCTCGGCCACCGTTGCGAGCTCCCTGATGGCGCGGCGCAGGCGCACGTTCTGCGGTTGCAACGATGAGAAGATGCCGCGCGCGACGGTTTCTCGCGCGCCTTCGAGCAGCGGCAGGCAATCGATGGCCAGCGTCGCGTCAACGTCGGAGGCGCGGACCATCTCGATGAGATGCCCGATGAGACCGAACCCGCGGTCGCGGCATGGACGCCGTGCTGCCGCAGGATTTGGGCCGCCTCGGCGTTCGACGCAATCATGTGAGCGATCGCCGCCATGACCCAGCGCGCCTTTGCCTTGCCACGCATGTCGGCGGCAAGCAGCGTGCCCGTGCCCAGCGGCTTGGTGAGGATGAGCCCATCTCCGGGCTCGAGACCGCCTTTGCGCAGGGCCGCCGTCGCCGGGACGAGCCCGTTCACGGCAAAGCCGAGCGCCAGTTCGGCGCCCTCGCTGGTGTGCCCGCCGACCAGCGCGCAGCCGGCCTCGCGCAGCACCTCGTTGGCGCCGGCCATCATCGCGGACAAGTCCGCCTCGACCTTGCTTTCGAGTCCGTACGGCACGGTCGCGATCGCCAGCGCCGTCTGCGGTTCCCCGCCCATGGCATAGACGTCGCCGAGCGAGTGGTTGGCCGCGATCTTGCCCAGCGTGTAAGGGTCGTCGACGATGGCGCGGAAATAGTCGACCGTCTGCAGCGAGAGCTGCTCGCCGCCGACATCGACCAGGGCAGCGTCATCGGGCGCGTCGAGCCCCACGACGACGTCGGCACGCGCAGCAGGCTCGATGCTTGCAAGCGCACGCGAGAGCACGGTGGCGCCGACCTTGGCGCCGCAGCCACCGCAGCGCATGGCGATGGCGGAAATTTCCTTGAGCGCCTCCCGGTCGGCCAATGGCGGAAGCGCCACCGCCGGCGCGGGCGTCATCTCCGGCAGCTCGTTGAACTTGCGCATGAAACGACGATCGATCCAATCCTTCCACCGCCATACCCAGTCGCCCTCGACCACGAGGCCGTTGCGGGTACCCACCGCGTGACGTCCCCCAGTCGAAATCAGATAAAGCGCCTCGCGCTGCGGCCGGAACCGCCGCAACGAGCGGCCGGTCAACGTGCGGCGGATGTTCTCCGCAAGCGCCGGCCCCGCGCGCACGGCGTAGACGCCCGATTTCGGCAACTCGCGGCCGGAAAACGCGATCGTGTCGCCCGCCGCGAAGACGTCGTCGCGCCCGACAACGCGCAGCGTTTGGTCAACCCGAAGAAAGCCGCGGGCGTCGAGCGGCAATCCCGCCTTCGCCAGCCAGCGCGCCGGCGCCGCTTGCGTCGTCCATAGGATCTCGTCGGCGGCGAGCGGACCGTAGCCCGCAAGCATGAGACGTCCGGCCTCGACGCGCGTGACGGGCGCGCCGGTAATAACGGCGATCCCGCGAGCGGCCAAAACGGCGCGGAAGCGTGCGCGGAACGCCGCCGGAAAGCTCGGCAGGATGTCGGGGACGTCGGACACCAGGACGAACGACAGCCCGCCGGCGTCGAACCCGGCGCGCGCGACCGCTTGCCGCAAGCGGTGTTCGACCGCGAGCAGAAGCTCGACGCCGCCCGCGCCGGCGCCAACCAGCGCCACGGCTGTGCGTCCTTTGCGCGCAAGCACGCGCGCCCGCAGCGCCTCGAAGCGGCGCAGGAATCCGTCGATCGGCTTGACGGGGATGGCGTGCTCGCTCGCGCCGGGCACATCCGCGGTGTTCGGCGTGGAGCCGATATTGAGCGAGAGTAGATCGTAAGGAACCGGCGGGCGCCGGCGGCAGATGACGTAGCGGCCGGCGAGATCGACGTCGACCGCTTCATCCTGATAAAGCCGGGCGCCGGCGAAGCGAGCGAGCGGACCGGTATCGATGTGCGCGTCGTCGAACCCGTAGTGGCCGGCGATGAGGCCAGGCAGCATTCCGGAATAGGGTGTGTGCACCTCGCGACTGAGCAAAGTGAGGCGCACGCCCGGGATGGGCTTCATCCCGAACATGCGCAGCACCGTGACGTGGGAGTGGCCGGCGCCAACCAGCACCACGTCCTTGAGCACCGGGGTCGCAGCCTTCATGCCGGCCTCTCCGCGCCGACCAGGTGACCCATCGCCGGCTCGCTCGGCGCTTCCGACAGACGCGTCGGCATTGTGTCAATGCGCAATCGTCGACGCAGGCCGCGGGAGAAGGCGTCGACCGCCATCGACAGCAGCGCCGTGACCAGAATCAGCACGACCGCGACGTCGAGCCTGAATTCGGAGATGGCGGCATCGATGTAATAGCCGAGCGTTGCCACTCCCAAGATCCCGAAGATCGCACTCTCGCGCAGGATGATCTCCCATCGGTAAAGCGCGTAGGCGAGGAACTGACCGTAGAGACGCGGCACGGTTTCATAGCTGTAGAGATTGACGCCGCTCGGTGCATCCCGCCGATATTCCAGCACGTCGGCATGACGACCCATCAAATAGCCGACGATGGCGCCATTGTGGAGCGACAATGCGATGATCGCCGGCAGCATCGAGGGGCCCAGCAACTGCAGCAGCACGTAGACCAGCATGTATTCGGGCGTCGAGCGCACCACCACGAGCGCGACGCGCCCGAGCGGCTGTCCGAGCCGGCCGGCAAATCTCCTGCAGATGAACGGGAACAGAATGAGCGCGATCAATCCCATGGCCACGAGCGCCACCTGCGAGAGCACCAGGGTCTGGATCACGCCCGGCACCGCCTGTTTGGTGATGATCGGCCACAGCCAGGCGGAGAAGTTTTCCCAGGTCGCGGCCGCGAGCAGGTCGGCGTTCCGCAGCGGCATCGGGACGATGTCGTGGGTGAGGAAGCGCACGAGGTTGGCGAACGCGGAGCCGCCGCCGATGGTTTCGGGTAGTACCAGCACGCTGGCGATGATCAAGAACGGCACCGTCGAGGGCCGCGCCCATAGGCGGCGCGTGCCGATGAGAACGTAAAAGGCAAACAGCAGCGCGGCCGCCTCGCGGTAGTGGCCCTGCTTGAAGAAGGAATCGAGATGAAAGCCGATGGTCGGTAGACCGATGAAGCCCAGCACCAGGGTCGAGCGCATGCCGCATTCGAGCCGATAGAGCGTGTAGGTCCAGAATTGCGGCGCGAGCTCCGGGATACGCGCATAGGCGAAGCGGGCAATGGTCGACGTTCCCGCCGGCAACACGCGTTCGGCCGACAGGTCGGCCTCTTCGATCATCTCCGCGAATACTTTTGCGAAGATCCCGGAATACGGAATGGCGACGGCAAGAATGCCCGTGGTTGCCGACAGCCCCGCGATTTGGATCAACAGCAATGCCCAAAACATCTCGTGCACCGAGCGCAGGAACGCGCAGAGAAGCCTTACGGCGCGCAACCGTGCGAATACCAGCGCCAGCAGAAGCCCGGCGCTCGCTCCAATCGCGACGCCGACCACGGCGAACGCGACGGTCCACACCACACTCATCATCTCGATGGAGAAAAAGTCCGGCCGGATCAGGCCGGCCGCGAGACGCCGCATCTCGGCCCACGGGTTGAGCGCGCTCACCGCAAGGTCGGATAGCACGAGCGCGACCGCGGCGATCAGCAGGAACAGCCAGCTCACGGATCGATAACCGAGCTGCGAGAGTGCGGGGCTCCGTGTCGGCATGGCCTTCGGGATCATCCGCCGTAATACGGGATAAGGTCGGCTGCGGCGACCGTGCGCGCCGGTGCGTCGAGCACGATGCGCCCGTCCTCGATCACGACGACGCGATCGGCATGGGCGAGCGCAAGGGAAATATCGTGCATGGCGAAGATCGCGGTGTCGTGGCGCGCGCACAGCTTGCCGAGAATATCCGCGCCCTGGCGACGGTCGAGCGCCGACACCGGCTCGTCGGCGATCACGATCGAGCGCTCGTTGTAGAGAGCACGGGCGACCGAAGCGCGCTGCTGTTGGCCGCCGGACAGCGTCCCTGCTTGCTCGAACAACTTGTCGGCGAGCCCCACGAGTTCGAGCGTGCCTTCGACCTCGGCGACATCGCGCCTCGCCGGCCACACCAAATTACGCAGGTTGTGCCAAGTCGAGTGTCGATCGAGCCGGCCCATATAGACGTTGTGGAAAACCGATAGCGTCTTTACCAGCGCCGCCGCCTGCGGGATCAGCGCGACTTTATCGACGAGCCGGGAGTGAAGCAGGTTGAGCAGCGTCGACTTGCCGGCGCCGGATCTGCCCATGACCGCGACGCGCTCGCCCACGCTGATCGTCAGGTCGACGTCGTACAGCACGGCGCGGCCGGCGTAGCCGGCCGACGCCTTGCACAATTCGACCAATGCCGGCACGGCGAGTGCTTCAGTTCAGGAGGTTGGTAACCTTGCCGACCTCCTCAATGGGATCGTAGTCGGAATTCTTGGCAGGGATGAACTTCGAGCGAGCGAATTGATCGAGGATAGCCTTATCGTCGATGGCGAGCAACGCCGCGCGCAGCTTCTCCTTGAACCCCGCGCCGTACGTCTTGTCGACATCGGCCCGTACCGTCCATTGGTAGTCGGGAAAGGTCGGCGTCTCCCAGATCACGATGACCTGCGCCGGATCGATCTTGCCGGCGCGCTTGTCGAGTTCCCAAACGGTGAAGTCGAGCACACCGACCTCGAAGGCGCCGGACTGCACCAGCTGGATCGTCCGACTGTGATCGCCGGAAAACCCGACGCGCGCAAAGACTTCGTCGGGACCGCGCCCGAACGCATTGCGGATGAAATACTCCGGCATCAACCGACCGGAGGTCGAGGCGCGCGATCCGAAGGTGAACGATTTGCCCGCGATCTCCTTCGGAAACTCCTTGGATGGGACGAGGCCGGTCTTGGTGTTGGCGATGATGAACGACTTGAATGCCACGTCTTCCGCGCCTTGCGCGATCGCCTCCGAGCCCGGCACCTGGCGGCGAGCCTGCACGCCGGTGAAACCGCCGAACCAAGCCAATTGCACCTGGCCGTTGGTGAACGCAGTCACGGCAGCGGGATAGCTCTTCACCGGCAGGTATTTCACCGGCACGCCAAGCTTGCTCTGGAGATATTCGGCGACCCGCGTGAAGCGTTCGACGAGTCGAGTTTCATCTTGGTCGGGTATCGCCGTGAACACAAAGACCGGTTTGTCTTGCGACAAAGCCGCGCCGCTGAACAAAGAAGTCGCAAGCGCCAACGCTGCCATAGCCCATTTCATCGACAGCTCCCTTTGGTCGTGACCAAGATCATTGATAAACCTGCTCGAGGCGACGGAAGTTCAAAATCGGGCCGAAATCGCATCACATGTTTGTCAGGTCCGTTGCAGCCTGTCACTTCCCAACCTATCCGCTTGCCGGTTCCGGCGCTGGGGCGATGGAGATTTTGCCAGGGTCTCGTCGATCAACTTTTTCCACGCGGCCTTCTCGCGCGCGGGCCGAAACAGATGGGCGCGCCGCGCGATCGCGCGTTGCAAGCGCTCGAGGAACGCGGCGTCGGTCTCGATCCGGTTGAGCAGCCGCGCCAGCGCTTCGGTATCACCGATCGGAAAGTAGCCCGGGTAATCGCGTCCAAGCAGGCCAATCGAACCGTCGATGCGCGTGGACAGCACCGGAACGCGGGCGGCGACGGCTTCGGACATGACGTTCGCTCCCCCTTCGCTCAGCGACGACAGAACCATGGCCCGCGCACGGGCTAGCAGACGTCGCACCTCCGGGCGCGGCCTGTCGCCGCGCCAGACGTAGCGTGGATTGGCCGCCATCTCGGCCTTCGCCGTTGCCGCCCATCGCGGCGTCTCGGCGGCTCCGAGATGCACGATGCGAATCCGCGAGCTTGCCGGCAAGCGTCGCGCGGCCTTGGCGGCGCGGAATGGATCCTTTACTTCGCGCAGATGGCCGATCACGGCTACGTCGAAACGACGCGTCGGCCGGCGCCGCACCCGTCGCAGCGGCGCAGCCGACTGATGCACGACGCGAACCTTTGCTCGAAACCGCGCGGGCACGCGCCGTCGCACGAGCTCCTGCAATGCGACGAGCCGATCGGCGCACGCGAGAGAGCGCAGCGTCGGCGTTGGGTCGCGATCGATATAATCGTAGACGTCGGTGCCGCTCAAAGCCACGATCAGCGGCCGATCAGGGTAAAGCTCGCGAAACTTCCGAATGCTGGCCGAGCTGCGCCACGCGTGGATGGCAATCATCAGGTCTGCGGCCGCTCCATTATATCGGGAGGCAGTGTGAACGCGATGGCCAAGCTCGCGCAAGATCCGCGTCCAGCGCGTGCTGGTGGTCTGGTTTCCGGACCGTGACGACGAACGAGCTGGTGTGATAACAACGATCTTCATGAACGAAGACCTGGTATATCGGCCGACGAGCGCCGCCACAGCCGACGAACTGGCGGCCCAGCTTTGCAATATACGCACGTGCACCCGGCGCGTGACGGACGATCTGTCGATGCGGCAGTTGATGGGACCGATGCTGCCGATCGTCAATCCCATACTTTGGGAGATCGGGCACGTCGGCTGGTTCCACGAATACTGGACGCTGCGTCACGCTCACGGCGAAGCGCCGATTCTCGATCGCGCGGACCGCCTGTGGAATTCGAGCACGGTCGCCCACGCAACCCGCTGGGACCTGGACTTACCCGACCGCAACGGCGTGTTCGGGTACATGGCGGATGTGCTGGGGCGGCAGCTTGACCGCCTCGGCGGCGGAATCGAGCTCCCGGCCTGTTATTTCTACGACCTCTCGATCCGGCACGAGGATATGCACGTCGAAGCGCTCGTCTATACGCGACAGACGCTCGGATACGCGCGACCCGAACGTCTTGGCGATCCGGCAAGTCATCGCGCCGGGGCATGGAGAGGCGACGTCGAGGTGCCCGGCGGGCGCTGGCGGCTCGGCTCGACCGCCGCCGATGGCTTCATTTTCGACAACGAGAAGTGGGCGCACGAGGTTGACATCGCGCCGTTCCGGATTGCCAAGGCCCCGGTTACGAATGCCGAGTTCGCCGCGTTCGTCGACGACGGCGGTTATCGCCGACGGGAATTCTGGAGCGCGGCGGGCTGGGCCTGGCGCGAGCGCGTAGCGGCCGAGAAGCCGGTCTACTGGCTCAAGCATGACGGCGGCAGCTGGACCTGGCGCCGCTACGACAAAGTCGAGCAACTCCCGCCGCACGCGCCGGTGACGTTCGTCAATTGGTATGAGGCGCAAGCCTGGTGCAACTGGGCCAAGCGCAAACTTCCGACCGAGGCCGAATGGGAAGCCGCGGCCGTCGGCGAAGCGAGCCCGAACGGCTTCCGCTTGGCCGACTGCAAGCGTCGCTGGCCCTGGGGCGATGCGGCGCCGAGCCGCGAACACGCCAACCTCGATTTCGCCTTCGGCGATCCGCTCGAGGTCGCGGCTTGCGCCGCGGGCGACAGCGCCTTCGGATGCCGGCAGAAGATCGGCAACGTGTGGGAATGGACGGCCTCGGATTTCGTGCCGTTCGCCGGCTTCGCCGCCGACCCATACGAAGATTATTCGCAGCCGTGGTTCAACACGCGCAAGGTGTTGCGCGGGGGAAGCTTCGCCACGAGTGCACGCATCGCGCGTCCGCTCTACCGCAACTTCTTCACGCCCGAGCGCAACGACGTCATCGCCGGATTTCGTACCTGCGCGCTATGAACGGGCCCGATAGGCCGCCGGCATGATTGCTTGCTCCGCAGCGCCGCAAATCGGCAAGCCTCGCTACCGGCCAGTGCCTCTCGGCAACAAATAGGTGGTGAAGACGCGGGCCGTGCCCGCCGACCTGTTCTCCTCGCCAACCAGGGTGCCAGCGGGCGCCGACCAAGCCTCCCCCGCCTGGTAGACCTTGCGCTCGCCGCCGATCTGGTAGGTGACTTCTCCAGCTATGACGATGTTTGCCGTAAAGCCGACGGACGCGCGTTGCGCGCGCCAGCCGGAAGCGAGGTCGGCCACCTGCTGCGCGATCTCCGTTTCTGCAGGCAGAGCGGACAGAGGAAACCTCACTTCGTACGCGATCGCCGGCTCGAATGGGGACTCCTGCACCGCCGTGGTTTGGGTGCACCCCGGAGGCAACAGAAAATTGGTCAGGAGGCGAGCCTTGCCCCGCCCGGTATTGCCGGCGGCGTGAACTTCGCCGGAACTGTCGGTCCAAGCCTGTCCGGCTCGATGGGGATGTTCCATGCCGGCGTGTCGCAGGGTGATCTCGCCTTCGAGCACAAGATTGATCGCCTGACCCCCATGCGTGTGCCAGGAGGTCCACGCGCCGGGAGGAAAGTCCACCACTAGCTGTACCACCTCGGCCTGCAGGGGAGCACTCGTGACGTCGAACCGCGACTCCGCGACAATCCTGCGGTCCGACAGGCCGCCGGCATCAAGACTGAGAACGCTGGCCGGGCTTGCCGCCGTCGCGATCGCGATGCTCAGAACTCGCCGCCTCGTATAATTGCGGCTATTGGGCATGGGGCATTCCTCATTCGTTCAACGTGCCGTCACGATCGTCGTGCAGGCGCTTTCGAGCTTGGGAAGTTCGCGGCTCTTCGCCATCTGCACCTTCAGCTTGCGGCAGTCGCCGCGGACGACCGGACAGTAGGGATCAGGCTCACCGAGGGCGTGCAGCAGGCGACGCCGCCCAGCGCATCCTCCACCGCAGGTCCCGACATAGCTGCAACCCTTGCAGGCGGACGGCACCCCGCGCGCCTGAGCAAATGGATCGGTATTCGTGATGTCGGGACCGACGTCGAGCAAAAGATCGAGCGGCGCGCCGCCGCCCGGCCAATAAACGCACGGCTGCACCGTCGCACGCGGCGTCACCCGTACCGTCGCGGCCCCGCAGCCGCCGCGGCGTGCCGGCAGGCCCGCCATCGCACGCACCAGCGGCTCTCCGATCGCGATCGCGTCGGTACGGGCAAATAGTGCCTCAAATCCCTGCCAATATTCATCATACGTGAGTGCGAACGCGTCGGAACGTACGGATTGATAGACGAGAACTCGATATCGTGAAAGGCGGTCACCTCGGTGTCGTCCAGCGCCTCGATCGAATAGCCGTTTGACGTGATCGTCAGCTTGATCGGCTCGGAGCGCAAATAGCTTACGAACTCGGCAAAGTCCGGATGCATGCCGTTCTCACCGGTGCCGAGATTGACCGAACGCACCGGTAAGCTCTTCATCACCGCGCGGACCTGCGCGAGCGATAAGCGGTCGAGACTGGTCGGATCGCGATAACAGAACGCGCACGCCAGATTGCATTCGTTGGTAAGCCCGACGCCGAGTGCAAATCGGCGCTCAGTCGTCTCGGTCGAGCTGTCGCGGGATTGTGATGCAGAAATGACCATCGTCGTTACGCCCCCTCATGCTAGACGCTTGACGAAGCCGTGCCTTCGGTCATTCTCGCTGCCGATGAACTTAGCGGTGGGGCTCCAATCAGACCAGCAGCCCAAACGCCGCAACGATCACGTTAGAGTGTACGAAGAGAGTTCGCGCAGCCCACGAGCGCCCTCGCGCTGTCCGCAATTGCCGTTGGTAACGCCCAAAGCTCACGGTACGGCGCCAGGGCGGGCATGGGTCGGGTGCGAGCAAAGGACGAGACGAGTTAAGCTGAAGCTCAAACGGCGCCGTGGTGCACAAATCCCCGCGCCTGCGCGCGAAGGCGCCCGCGCCGAGGTCTCATCGCTGGAGGCGTCCCATGCCAAATCTGCCAAATCCGTTCTCTGATTTCTGGAATTTCGTGATCGGAAACACCGATGATCACAACGCCCTCGGCGTTTGGAAGTATCTTTTCGTGGCACTGTTCTTGGCGCTCATCGTCGCGAGCGTCGTGATCGCCATCAAGAACTGGCAGGAGGACCCTTCCCAGCGCACAGGGTCGCACCTCGGCACGTGGTTCGTTCGGGTGCTCATCGGGGGAATGTGGTTTCAGGGAATGCTCTGGAAGCTGCCGCTGCCGGTCTCGGGCGGCTTGCAATACTGGGTCGAACAGATGGGCGAGCGCGCTGCCTTCGCGTTTCATCGCGAGCTGGTCACCGAGGTCTATCTTCCCTATCTCTATATCCTCAATCCCATCATCTTTCTTGCCGAGTTCACCTTTGCCGTGTCGCTCATCCTCGGGTTCGGCGTGCGCCTGATCGGCGTGCTGGGCATCATATTCTTGCTGCACCTGTGGCTCGGCATTTACCGGCCCGGCAGTCCCGCCGAGTGGCCGTGGGAGTACATATTCCTTGCGATGGTGATGTTTTTCTTTGCGCTGCATGCCGCCGGTCGCAGCCTCGGTCTCGATGCGTGGCTGCGCCGCAACGTGGCAGCTGTGCGTGATAGGAGGGGCTTTTTCGGCACGCTGCTCAATATCGTCGGCTAACCGCCGACGACACGCAATTTACCTTCCGGTGCGCAGCCGTGCGAGCAGCTCCGCTGTCGGCCAGCCATCGGCCGGCAGGCCGAACTTGATCTGCGTGTCGCGGATGGCGACGCGACTCTTGAGACCGAGCACGCCGTCGACGCGGCCGACGTCGTAGCCGCGCTTTTCCAGAAGCTGCTGCAGTTCGCGGGTTTCCTCGAAGGTGATTTTCGGAATGTTCGGGCTGCCCCGGTTCATGGGCGGCGCGCCGTCGAGGCGCGTGGCGTAGTAGGCGGCGGTCAAGGAATAGTTGAGCGATTGGTTCCACTTCAGATAGGCCTGGAAATTGTCGTAGGCGAGGAAGGTGGGCCCGAACCGTCCCAAGGGCAGCACCACCGACGCCGGCATGTTGTCGTTCGGCAGCGGCTTGCCGTCGGCGCCCGTCACGCCCCAGGCCGCCCACTGCGAGCGCGGATGTTGGATCGAACGGTCGGCCTCCTTCCACGGCAAGTTCGCGGGCACGCGCACCTCCTGCAGCCAAGGCTCGCCGCGCTTCCATCCGAGATGCACGAGATATTTTCCGCTCGAGCCGATCACGTCGGCCGCGCTCTTGATCAGGTTGCGTTTGCCGTCGCCGTCGTAGTCGATGGCGTGCGCCATGTATTCGGACGGCATCATCTGCGTCTGTCCGAGCTCGCCCGCCCAGGAGCCGATCATTTCGTCGGCGCGCAGGTCGCCGCGTTCGATCAAGCGCAGCGCATCGAACAGGTGCCCGCGGAACATCTCCGGACGGCGGCAGTCATAGGCGAGGGTGACAAGCGATTTGATCGCCTGATCCTTGCCCTGGCCGGCACCGAAATCGCTTTCCAGCCCCCAGAAGGCGGTGATGACGGAGGCCGGCACGCCGAAGTCCTTTTCCTCGCGCGCAAAGGTCGCTTGGTGCTTCTTCATTTGCGCGGCGCCGTTGGGCAGGCGTCCGCCGGCCAGCATCTTGTCGGATATTTCGAGGAAGTTCTGGGCGAAGAAGCGTTGCCCGCGGTCGATATTGATGATGCGCTGATCGAGCACTAGGTAGGGAGAAGCCGCCGCGATGGTGGCCTGCGAAATGCCCTTGGCGGCCGCTTCTTTCTTGAAGTCGGCGAGCCAAGGCTCGAAGG
>WNFA01014706.1_pt1 | contig 11976 bp, 10 predicted proteins | sample 5400481 | NCBI WGS metagenome assembly WNFA01 (sample SAMN13153340, study PRJNA577476) | soil metagenome | isolation source: 120 cm saprolite under Douglas fir tree site 2 hole 1 replicate 2 | place: USA:California | collected 2015-04-18
ATCCGGGCGGCAACGAAATGAGCGACGAGGAATGGTCTTCGCCGTTTGTGCGTTGCCTCGGGATGCTGCTGAGCGGCGATACCGCCGACGTGGTAAATTTCGAGGGCGAACCGATTCGCGACGACACCTTTCTCTTGCTGATCAATTCGCACTTCGAACCGATTCAGTTCGTCCTCCCGGGCCAGGAACATCTGGGCTGGGAGCTATTTCTCGACACGACAAACGAGGACGGCTTTTTGCGCGAAGCGCGTGGATTCGCCTCGGGTGACGATGTCGATCTTGCCGAGCGCAGCGCGTGTTTGCTGCGACTCACCAGCGGCGAACAAGCGAAGGCGCGCGTCGAATCGTGGAAGAAACGCCATCTCGAGCTTCCGCCCGCGGTCAGTGCGGACGAAGAACGGGCCGGCCGAAAAACATCCGAGGCATAAGATCGACATGAAAATTTGTGACCGCGATCGCGTCGCGAGAAACGAATTAGTTATAGAAATGCGGATGCGCGCTTTTTTCTCCGCTGAGAGCCCTGGCTGGCAATTTCTCTTATGACACCGGCTTCACTAATCATCGTGGCGGACCGCGGAACTTTGAAAGCTTATCGTGTCGATGAAACGCCGGCTCGCGGGCCAAGTTTGCATTTGATTCAGGCCTTCAACATCACCGATGCGCACGGCAAATTGGTCGACAAGGTTTCCGATCAGGCCGGAAGATTTCCCGTTACTGATGGCGCCGGCACCCATCATGGGGCTGCCATCTCCGAGCGGACGCAGCTTAAAACGGAAACCGATCGGCGCATTTACAAAGAGCTGGCCGAGCAAATCGTGAAAATCATCGACCGCAGCGGCAGCGAAGGCTGGTCATTCGCGGCGCCGGCGGGGATCCATTCCGCGATTGTCGATCTTTTGCCCAGAAATGCTCGCGACCTGATTGTCGAGCATGTGAAATCGGATTTGGTGAAAGTGGAGGCGGCGAAATTAGCGTCACATTTTCGTTCGCTTCGGCCGATCTAAGCGCGCATAATTTACGTATGCAACTGCCTGTTAAGATTACTTATCGCGGCCTGGAAAAATCGGACAAGATCGACAATCTCATTCTGGATTACGCGGCCCGGCTCGACAAATTTTGCGACCACATCAACCGCTGCGATGTCGCGATCGAGCAGCCGAACCATACGCACCACAAAGGAAATCCGTATCGTTGCCGCATCGATGTGACCGTCTCGCGCGGCCACGAACTGGTCGCCGACGAGAAACAAATGGACAACGGTTCACACGAACCGCTCAACAAAGTCGTCCACGACGCCTTCAAAACGATGGAGCGCGAGTTGCGCCGTGTCGTCGACAAACAACGACGCGATGTAAAAACGCACGCCCGCGAACGTTCGCCGAAGTAAGATCGACAATCGAAAAGCAAGCCGTCCCCGCCACACACGGCCGAGAGGGAGAGCAGATTATGCCGGCGCACCGCCGAGGGCGCCGGGAAGCGGGGGCGCGACATCGGGGCCAATAACAACTTGTTTGGGCGGCTTTTCCGGCGGCATCTTTTGGGCCGGCGGTGGCGTGATGCTTGGGGGTGGATTGATTAACCGGCCATGCTTGATGATTTCTTTGATCTGTAAACCGTCGAGTGTTTCGTATTCAAGCAGCGCTTTGGCGATGACCTCGAGCTTGTCGCGATTCGCAATCAGTGTTTGCTTCGCGTTTTGATAAGCTTCATCGAGAAGCCGGCGCACTTCGTGGTCGATTTCTTCCGCGGTGGCTTCGCTGTAATCGCGGGCGCGTGAAATGTCGCGACCGAGAAAAACGTAATCTTCGTGCTCGCCGTACTCGACCATGCCAAGCTTTTCGCTCATGCCCCATTCGCAAACCATTTTTCTCGCCATGGCGGTGGCCATCTTGATGTCGCCGGCGGCGCCGTTGGTGACATCGCCAAAAATAATTTCCTCGGCGACGCGACCACCCATTTTTACCGTCAGGCTGGCGAGCAACTCGTTTTTGCGGTTGGTGTATTTGTCTTCTTCCGGCAACCACATTGTCGATCCAAGCGACGGGCCGCGCGGGATGATGGTGACTTTGTGGAGCGGCTCAGTGTGGGGCAAAAGTTCGAGCAACAGCGCGTGACCCGCTTCGTGATACGCGGTGTTCTGTTTTTCTTTTTCACTGAGGGCGAGACTGCGGCGCTCCTTGCCCCAGCGGACTTTGTCGCGCGCTTCTTCCAATTCGGCGAGCGTGATTCCCTTTAATCCGCGTCGCGCGGCGAGCAATGCGGCTTCATTGATCACATTGGCGAGTTCCGCGCCGGAATAACCCGGTGTGCCCCGCGCGACCACGGCAAGATCGACACCCTCCGCGAGTTTCACTTTCTTGGCGTGCACGCGCAGAATTTCTTCGCGGCCTTTCACATCCGGCAGATTCACGGTGATCTGTCGATCGAACCGTCCGGGCCGCAGCAACGCGGGATCGAGAACATCGGGGCGGTTGGTTGCCGCAATGATGATGACGCCTTCCTGCGTATCGAACCCGTCCATCTCGACGAGCAACGCATTAAGCGTTTGTTCGCGTTCGTCATGTCCGCCGCCGACGCCGTGGCCGCGATGGCGTCCAACCGCGTCGATTTCGTCGATGAAAATGATGCAGGGCGCGGATTTTTTGCCTTGCTCGAACATGTCGCGCACGCGCGACGCGCCGACCCCGACAAACATCTCGACGAAATCGGAACCGCTGATCGAGAAGAACGGCACGTCGGCTTCGCCGGCGATGGCGCGCGCGAGCAAAGTTTTGCCAGTTCCGGGAGGGCCGACCAGCAAGACGCCTTTCGGAATTCGTCCACCAAGCTTTTGAAACTTTTTCGGATCGCGCAGAAATTCGACCAGCTCTTGTACTTCGTCCTTCGCTTCCTCGACGCCGGCAACGTCGCGGAAAGTAATTTTGTTTTTATCACGCGCGAGCATGCGCGCTTTCGATTTGCCGAAATTGAGCGCGCCTTTCCCGGCCATTCGGATTTGCTGGCGGAAGAGGAAATAGAGCACGAGCAGAAAAAGCGCGATTGGCAGAAAACCGGCGATGGTTTGCGCGATAACATTGGACTCGGTCCTGATCGCTGGCTGCATTCCGGCCGTCGCAAGTTTCTCCTGCAAGTTGGTATTGTAATTGAGGTAAATGGTGGTGCGGAACTTGATGGGCTGCGCGGGTTGCGAACCGACGCTTTGCTTAAGGTAATAGCCGCTCAACGCCTGCGTCGCGCGACCTTCTTCGACAATGAGCGTCAGGGGAAGATTTTTGTCGTTAACGATCTGCTTATTGTCGAGCAACTCGAGGAAACGATTATACGGGACCTCTTCCACCGGCTGCATCCCTCCGCGATAAAAGAGCATGGCGAGGGCAATAAAACCGAAGGCGATCGCGATGAGGATGACGCCGCGCCAGTTAAAATTGGGCTCGTTACTGCGGGATTTATTCTCCTTTTGAGAATTGCGATCGGGTTGGGGCATAAGGAATGCGGCGCGTTAACTGCCGGGTGGAAACGCTAACATGAACAAATTGGCAATGCAAAGAAGCAGGAGCTACGCCGCGCTCTAAGATCGACATCGTGAGGCGTCCAAGCGTTGAAGCGTTGAAGCAGGCGGCAACACATTGCGTCGTTCGTCGATTTCGGTAAAATTTTAACCTAAACATCAATATGACGGAACTGGTCACAACGGTTGCAGATAAAATCGATCGCGCGGTGCAGCGGGTGACGCCGTTCGCCTATCGGGTGCGCCGGAAAGGTCGGCGTTGGGTGCGACGCGCTTTGCGCAAGCCGCGCAGCGTATCGGAGGGACCGAATCTTTTGCCGTTGTTGATTCAGGTCCTGGCGAGTTTTTCGAAAGCGGACGGTGTTTTGCTTGAAGAGGAGATCGACTCGAGCCTTGGCTTCCTGCGCTACGATTATCCGGAAGCCGTTTACTCGGAGCTGCGGCAGCTTTTCCGGCAGGCGCTTTACGAGCAGCAGGATCTTTCCGCGATGGGGCAAAAGCTCGGCTCGCAGCTGAGCACAGAGCGCAAGATCATGCTGGGCGTCCAACTTTACGACCTGATCTCGCAGGCCGGATTGAAGCAGGAACAGGTCGTCGCTTTTTATTCTTTCATGTCTCAGCTCGGCATGGCGGCGCAAGCGATCGACATTGTTTATCAACTCAATGCTTCCGAAGATTCCGATCCGTCGATTTACCAGCGCGGCGCATCGCCGCTGGAATCGCTTTCCTTTGGGACCAACGGCTGTGCGGATGTAACGCTGAAAAGTCTGGGTGGAAACGATCGCCTGCTCGCGTTTCGTTACCATGATCTCATCCTGCTAAAAAATTACAGCACGCAAAACGTTTCGGTGCGCGGCCGCCCGCTCGTGCGCGGCGGGTTTTGCCGCATTTATCCGGGCCAGCGCATCCTCGTGGGCGATCAGGTGCTCAGTTACCAAGAGCTGGCGCAATATTTCAATGCGAAGAAGAACGTCTCACTGCCGCAGATCTTCGTTCGCGTGAACAAGGACGCTGACGAAGTGGAACTCGAGCGCGCGCGAACGCGTGAAAGCGCGCTTGAAGTCACATTCGGCTTGAAGGTGCGGGTCAAAGCTTTGCGCGATGTGGATGCTATGCTCAACGGAGTGAAATTGAAATCAGGCGCACAGGTAGAAGCAACTCTGGAAGATAAAATCCTATTTCACAACGACAGCGAGATGGACTTGCTCGATCTGCGCCGTCGCGCTCGCGCCATGGGGGGCCGATTTCAGTTGAAGGCGTCCAAGTCGGAGTATCTCGTCTCTAATAACCCAAGTTTACTCGAAGCCGACGATATCTTGCTGTCTCCGGGCACGAGCGGTGACGTGCTCTTAAAGATTTTTTGCGATTACGACAAGCGTGTCGGTCAGCTGGAAGTGATTGAAGCCGACCGACCTATCCTGGTGGGCGAGACGCCGGTGCGAGTGTCTGCGCCGCTTAGGGACGGCGACACCATCCGGATCGACATCGGGCAATTTCTTCGGTGCAATTTTTCCGAACGCATCATCGAGGAAGAGCGCAATATTATTCGCAGCCTCGAGGTGCGCGAAGTCACCCATCGTTTCAGCAATGGCGAGATCGGTCTGGAGGGAATTTCCTTCGGTATCACTCGTGGCGAGCTGGTTTGCGTAATGGGCGCCAGCGGTTCGGGAAAAAGCACGCTCCTGTCAGTGCTGGCGGGGCAGCTCCAGCCAAGCAGCGGACAAGTCTTTCTGAACAGACAATCGCTTTACCCGAATCTCGACGCCCTCAAGCGTTACATCAGCCATATCCCGCAGGAAGATGCCTTCGACGAACATTTGACGATCGGTGAAAATTTACAATTCGCGGCCGCGATGCGTTCGCCGCATCTCTCACGACGCGATCGCATGCGCCGCCTGGAAGGAAAACTGGTAGAGCTTGGGCTGGGCGAGCGTCGCGACGCCGTGGTGGGCACCGCGACGAAAAAAACGCTCAGCGGCGGCGAACGCAAACGTCTTAACATCGGCTTGGATATGATTGGCCTGTCGGACGTTTACCTTTTCGACGAACCGACCTCTGGCCTTTCCTCGAAGGATTCCGAGCACGTCATCGAGATCATTCGCGGTATGGCGCACAATAAGATCATCATCGTCACGATCCACCAGCCGAGCTCCAAACTTTTCCAGATGTTTCACAAAGCGCTCCTGCTCGATAAGGGCGGGCGACTTGTCTTCTTCGGCACACCGACGGACATGCTTCGCTATTTTGCCGAAGCGGAACATCAACATCAGTTCGGTGCCGAGCTGGGAGCATGTCCCTCCTGCGGAACTACCCGGCCGGAATTTATTTTCGACGTTCTCGAAACTCCGCTGCGCGATTTAAGCGGCGACATTATTTACGAAGAAAATAACCGCGGCCAGCTTGTTGCGACGCGCCGTTACTCGCCTGATTTCTGGCGCGATAAATATGAAGCCTTTCGGTTGATCCAGGACGTCAAGCAAGTTTCGCTGCGTAGAGAACCGCTCGTCCCGCTGCCCGCCGCGCCGGCCCAGAAAAAGCGACTGCCATTTCGCTGGCACGACGAGTGGACGCAATTTCGCACTCTCTTGCGCCGCTCCTTTGTTAGTAAACTTCGCAATCGCGCCAATCTCGTGATCACCATCGGCGTGGCGCCCGTGCTGGCGTTGCTCATCGCGACGATTCTGCGCTACTCGGACAGCGGGAGATACGATTTCGCCTCTGCCTATCACATTCCGACATTCCTGTTTCTTAGCCTCATCGTCGCCATGTTCCTCGGCTTGACGAATAGCGCCGACGATATCATTCGCGACCGGGCGGTGCTGCAACGCGAGCGCAACCTCGACGTTCGACTGCCCTACTACGTCGTCTCGAAAACGCTCACGCTCGGCATCTTCGCCCTCATTCAGTCTGTGCTCTTTGTTTTGATCGGCAATTACGTCCTGGAAATACGGGGGATGTTTTGGATCGATCTGGGCATCATGCTTATGACCGCGATGGGCGGCGTATCGCTCGGCCTCCTCATTTCGTCGCTCGTCGCCGCATCATGGGCGGCGCACTCATTAAATACGAGGACATGAACCGAAATCTCGCGCTGCTTTATTCGCTCACCCACTGGTTCTCCGAGCACCCGACCAAAGAGCAAAGCAAAAAAATGGAAAGCAAGCTGGAGGTACCCTTCGTCTGTCAATTTATCGCCATGCGCTGGTCGTACGAAGAGCTCGTCGTCGCACAAGCCAAGCTCAATCCTTTAACGCGGCGGCAAGACCGCGCTAATGACGAAATTCAACGCCTCGCACCGAAAGTCAGCACGCCGGAGCAACGAAAGCGGCTCGACGATCTAAAAGAAACACTGGCCGTTCTCTCCGGTCTGGAAGCAAAATCCGCCAGCGAGCTTGATCATTATCTCGGCTTGCTCGGTCAGATTTTGGACATTCAACGGCCGTTCGACCGCGCTCTTTTCAAAGATGCGGCCGGCCCGGTCACAGCCGAGCAGGTTTATACGAACCAAAAGGTCTCCGACCTGATCTCGAACGCCGAGATGGAACAAAGCGATTATCGCCGCGGCAGCCAGCCGAATGTTTTCTTCGGCGCGCAAAAGCGCTACCTTGGCATCAACGTGAGCGTTTTCGTTTTCAATACGATCGTTTTGATTGGATCGACGCTCGGCTTACTCGTCTTATTGAATTGGATTTTACGCAGGCAACTTGAGGTGCGAAGGAGTTGAGATGACACGAAACAAGAAAGGAACGCGCCTGATCGTCGCGGCGAGCGAAACTGATCCCGACATGCTTTACGCGACGCGTTTCTTCGCGCCCGATCCGTTCATTTTTCTGCAACGCAACGGCAAACACACGCTGGTGTTGAGCGATCTGGAGATCGGTCGCGGCCGCCGGCAAGCCAAGGCCGATGAATTTGTTTCCTTCAACCAGCTCGAACGCGAAGTGCAGGGAAAGTCGAAAAAGGCTCCGCCTTATGAAAAAGTTCTCAGCCATTTTCTCCGGAAGCGCGGTGTAAGATCGACAATCGTTCCGGCAAATTTTCCTCTCGGCTACGCGCAGGAACTCGCCGCCAATAAAATTCGATTACGGGCGACGAAGGGACTCTTTTGGCCCAAGCGTGAGGCCAAGTCCGACCAGGAAATTGAGATGATCGGTCGCGCCTTGCGAATTACCGAAATTGGACTCAAGCGCGCCGTCGAAGTGCTCGCAAGATCGACAATCACTCGCGGAAAAAAATTACGCTGGTCGGGCAAAACTCTGACCTCGGAAATGTTGCGCGCAGAGATTGATTCCGCAGTTTTGCGCGCTGGCGGAACGCCCACCGGCACGATTGTCGCCGGCGGCGACCAGGCTTGCGATCCGCACGAGCGCGGCTTCGGCCCGCTTTACGCGAACTCGTTGATCATTCTCGATGTTTTCCCGCGCGACTCCAAAACCGGATACTTCGGCGATATGACGCGCACGGTTTTGCGCGGACGTGCCAGCGAAGCACAGCGAAAACTTTGGGAGACGGTGAAAGCCGGTCAGGCGCTCGCGCTAAAAAAAATCAAGGCCAGCGTCGATGGAATGACGATTCACAAGGCGATCCAGAATTTGTTTCGCGAGCGCGGATTTCCCACCGAAGTGCGGAACGGAAAGAACGTCGGATTTTTTCACGGCACTGGGCACGGACTCGGGCTTGAGATTCACGAATATCCGCGTTTACAAAAAGTGACTTTGAAAGATCGACAAGTATTGACGGTCGAGCCGGGACTTTATTACCCGGGCCTTGGTGGGGCGCGCCATGAAGATGTGGTGGTTGTGACAGAAATTGGTTGCAAGATGCTTTCGCGATTTCCGAAAAAATTGGAAATCTGAATACCAGCTGTATTTCGCTTCGCTCGGCTCAGGCTGACAACGCGGATGCTGCAATGAACGAAGCGCGCACTTGAACGTCTAATTGGAGCAGACACACTTAAGACAGAAATGTTCTATCCATACGGTTTTGGACATCATTGGCTTCTCTACATCGGCGTGCCCCTGATCGTCGGTCTTTGGGCGCAGGTTCGCGTGAGCAGCGCGTTCAGCAAATGGGGGAAGGTGCGCGCGAGTTCCAACATCACCGGAGCGGAGTGCGCCCGCGAGATTTTGCAGGCGGCGCAAATCCATGATGTCGATGTTATGGAGACGAATGATTTTCTCGGTGATCATTACGATCCGACGCGCAAAAAACTTTGTCTTTCGAGCAATGTTTACAACACGCCCTCAGTCGCCGCTCTCGGCATCGCTGCTCATGAAACCGGTCATGCTATCCAGCATGCCAAGGCCTACGCGCCGCTGAAGGCGCGCATGGCTATTGTCCCGGTCACGATGGTCGCTTCGCAGATGCTGCCGTTCGTCATTTTCGGCGGTTTATTTTTTCATATCACCGGCCTGATCACGCTCGGCATTTATTGCTATGCCATCCTGCTGGTATTCCAATTGATTACGCTGCCGGTGGAATTTGACGCCTCGCGCCGCGCGAAAATCATTTTGCAGCAAATGGGGATTGTGCAGCCGGGCAATGAAGTGGCCGGTGTAAACAAGGTTTTGAACGCGGCCGCGCTCACTTATGTAGCGGCTTTCATTGCGGCACTCGGGAACTTGCTCTGGCTCCTTTCAATGCGAGATCGTCGGAACTGAACCCTGCCCGTTGAACAAGATGAATCCTTCGGTCGCATTGCCCGCTCGCCGCATTTCGGATTTGTTGTCGTCCGGTCTGGAGGCTCGTGTTAAATCTAAAAAACAGCGGATGGACAAACCACGAACCGATGAAGATCAACAGTTAGTGGCGCGCACACAATCGGGTGATGCCGGCGCCTTCGACCAGTTGGTCGTGAAATACACACCGCGTCTTTACGGCCTGGTTTACAACATGACCTCGAACCACGAGGATACGAACGATCTTTTGCAGGATGTTTTCTCCAAGGCCTATAAGGCAATTCGCGGTTTTCGCGGCAAGTCGTCGTTTTATACATGGATCCACTCGATCGCAGTGAACATGACGCTCAATTTTCTCAAAAAACGCGGCCGCCGTTTTCAACTGAGCCTGGATGATGTCGATGCCAGCATTCAGAACGACCGGGAATTTCTCGAGCTGACGGCCACGAGTAGTCCGGTGCGTGAGGCCGACCTCTCCGAGCTGCAAAGAAGATTGAACGAGGCCATGATGAAATTGTCTGATGAACACAGAGCCGTGGTCACCATGTTTCACATTCAAGGAATGCCGCACGCAGAGATCAGTAAAATCTTGCGTGTCTCGGAAGGAACGGTACGTTCGAGACTCTTTTACGCGAATCGGCAACTGCAAAATTATTTGGACGAATTTCGGAAGAACCCCGTTACTTAAACTGGCGTAGCGATGAACGAATTTGACGACAACGAAATTGCAACGCTGCTTCGGCTGAAACGGCACGAACAGCCGCCGCCAGGTTACTTCGAGAATTTCCTGCACGAATTTCATCGCCGCCAGCGTGACGAGCTGCTCCGTCAGCCGCTCTGGCGCATCTGCCTGGAGCGCGCCCATGATTTCGTGTTTCGACTGAATGTCTCTTCTCTGACCTCTTATCCGGCTGCGGTTGCGGCGGTCCTAGTCTGCGCCGCGGTCATATCGCTTAAGATTTATCAGGGACCGGAGACGACCGTCGCAGTCCAAAGTCAGCCGGCATTGTCGGCGACTGCGAATGCAGAAGGACAATGGACGTTGTCGTCCCCGGTGGCCACGCGCGTCTTCAGCACGCAGCCGCTTCGTAATTTAAGTGAAAGCGCATACACTCACTCCCGCGGTCGCGGGACGCCGCCGCGCTACGTGCTCGACAGCGTTCCCGTGAGTTATGAGGCGACTTTCAAATTTTAGTCGCGCACCGGAATTTCTTTTCCGGTTTCAGTTGGCGTCAATCTCCGGACTCATCTTCGCGCTGATTTTCGTCGCGGCGCCTGCTCTCCTTCGGGCTCAAGAGCAATCCGCCGCGACCATCAGCCGCCAGGTCAAGGACGTCTTTGAGCGCGTCGGGAAGGCGGTCGTGAAGGTTCACGGCGTCGATGAGCACAGCGAAATTTTCGGCACCGGTTTTTTTGTCGATCCAACCGGAACGCTTTACACCTCCTACACCGTGGGTGGGGAAGCAGGAAATTTCACGATTGAGTTTGAGGGCAAAAAATATCCGGCGCGCCAGGTTCTGGCCGATATCCGCAGTGGCATGGCTATGTTAAAAGTAGATCTCGCGACGCCCGCGTTGCCGATTGGAAAATCCGAACAACTCGAAGTCGCGACACCGGTCGTCACCATCGGCTACCCGCTTGATCTGCCCGAGACGCCCAGTTTCGGCATGATCGCTGGATTTGATCGAAAATATCTGGGCCGGTATTTTTCGACGACACACTTGCGCGTTAATCTTCCGACCCAGCGCGGAGAAGCCGGCTCTCCGCTCTTGAACTTGCAGGGCGAGGTGATCGGCATCCTGGTCAGCAGCCTCGAAAACAATTCCGCTTGTTACGCGCTGCCGATCGATGCCGCGGAAAAGATCCGGGCCGACTTCGTCCGTTTCGGCGAGGCGCGCCATGGCTGGATCGGCATCAATGTCTCCGAAGCGGAGACCCCGGTAGAAGGCTCGCGCGCGGAAATGACCAAGATTATGGAGGGCACGCCGGCGGCGGACTCTGGCATCAAAGCCGGTGACATTCTCTTGCAAGTGGGACGGAAAAAAGTACGCGAACCCGAGGATGTGCTGGACGCTTCGTTTTTCATTACCGCCGGCGACACCGTGCCCATCACAGTGATGCGTGGAAACGAGAAGTTGACCTTCAACGTCCAGGCCGATTTTCATCCGGCCAGTCAGCATCCGCCCTTAATTGCCGCGCCGGCGATGAATCAAGCGATTCCGCTCAAACTCGATTCCCAGGTGCAACGCAGGCCGTAGCCGCGCGCGCCGAAGTGCGCTCAACTCGCCAGCATTTTCCGAAACGTCGCTTCATCGAGAACGCGAACGCCCAGTTGTTTCGCCTTCGCCAGCTTGCTGCCTGGCTCTTCGCCCGCGAGGAGGTAACTCGTTTTTTTGCTCACACTTGTGCTCACTTTGCCGCCGCGCTGGATAATCATTTCCGCAATTCCATCGCGCGGTTCGCTCAACGTTCCCGTTACCACCCATGTCGAAGCTGCAAACGGCGAATCGGCGCTCTGTACGCGCCGCGGTTCGATTTGTGGACGCACGCCGAGCTGTTCAAGTCGCTCAACCATTTTTCGATTTCGTTTTTCCTGGAAAAATTGCTCAATGCTTCGACCGACGACTTCGCCCACATCCGGAATTCGTTGTAACTCCTCGGCCGACGCTTCCATCAATTTTTTCAGGCTGCGAAAATGTTCGGCCAACGCGCGCGAGGCGCTTTCACCGACGTGCAAGATTCCCAATCCAAAAATCAGCCGCCAAAGCGGGCGCGTTTTGCTGCGCTCAA
>WNFA01004233.1_pt1 | contig 11973 bp, 20 predicted proteins | sample 5400481 | NCBI WGS metagenome assembly WNFA01 (sample SAMN13153340, study PRJNA577476) | soil metagenome | isolation source: 120 cm saprolite under Douglas fir tree site 2 hole 1 replicate 2 | place: USA:California | collected 2015-04-18
AAGGGTTCTTGAACCCGGGCAGCTTGGGCAGGCGCTGAGACAGCGGCATCTGGCCGCCTTCGAAACCAAGGCGGAAGCCTTCGCTGCGCGCGTTCTGCCCCTTCTGGCCGCGGCCCGACGTCTTCCCGCGTCCCGAGCCGGTGCCGCGGCCGATGCGCCGCGCCTTGCGGTGCGCCCCGGCGGCGGGCTTCAAGTCGTGAAGCTGCATTGGTTCTTAGTTTCCTCTCTGGTGTTTCTTGTCCGAGCGCGAGCGCCAGATCTTATACCGGCTGCGCTTGGGCCGCACGTAAGGCTCTCCGTCGACCGCTACCAGGAACGCCACCGCCTTGAGCATGCCCCTCACAGCGGGGTTGTCAGGCAGCTCGCGCGTCTGGTTCATCTTGCGGAAGCCGAGCGACTCCACCGTCGCCCGCAGCTCCGGCTTGGCGCCGATGGGGCTCTTCCTCAACGTCGCTTTTAGGGTCTTCGCAGCTTCGGCGGCCTTCGCGGTCACTTCGTCTCCTCCCCGTTCGTCGCCTCGGCCGGGCCATTGGCGGCGCCGCCTTCGGCGCGCTTGTAGGCGTTGGCCAGCCGGCGGCCGACGATCTGGTCGACCTCCTTGCCACGAAGCTCGGCCACCTGCTGGGCGGTGCGCAGCTGCTGCAGCGCGGCCAGCGTCGCCCGCACGGTGTTGATGGGGTTGTTGGTGCCGTGCGACTTGGTGAGGATGTCCTTGATACCGGCGGTTTCGATCACGGCCCGCATCGCGCCGCCGGAGATGACGCCGGTGCCTGGAGCGGCGGGCTTGAGCATGATCCGGGCCGCGCCCCACTTGAGCCTCACCTCGTGAGGGATCGTGGTGCCGACCATCGGGACGGTGATCATGTTGCGCTTGGCGACCTCCATGCCCTTGCGGATGGCCTCGGTGACCTCACGAGCTTTGCCGATACCCGCGCCGACGCGCCCGTTCATGTCGCCGACCACGATCAGCGCGCTGAACGAGAACTTGCGGCCGCCTTTGACCACCTTGGCCACGCGGTTGACGCGGACGACGCGGTCGGCGAGCTCCGATCGTTCTCCACTCGAGTGAGGGTATCGAGATCCCATTGCTGTTCTAAAACTCCAGTCCGGCTTCGCGAGCAGCGTCCGCCAAAGCCTTGATTCTGCCGTGGTACAGGAAGCCACCGCGGTCGAACACGACCCGACTCACGCCGGCAGCCTTCGCCGCAGCGGCGATCTGCTTGCCGACCTGCGCGGCTTCGGCCATGCCGTTGCCTTTCGCCTTGAGCTCGACCGTCGACGCGGCCGCCAGCGTCTTGGCAGCGCCGTCGTCGATAACCTGCGCGTAGAGGTGGTTGAGACTGCGGAAGACTGCCAGCCGCGGCTTTTCCGACGTCCCGCTCACGTTCACCCGCACGCGGCGGTGCCGCTTCGCGCGGCCCTGCTTGCGATCGATGTGCTTGATCATGCTGCTGTTTTGGCGCCCTTGCCGGCCTTGCCGGCCTTGCGCCGGATCTTCTCGCCGCGATACATGACGCCCTTGCCCTTGTAGGGCTCGGGCGGGCGAAACCTCCGGATGTCGGCGGCCACCTGGCCGACGGCTTCTTTCTCGATGCCGGTCACGGAGAACTTGGTCTGGTCCTGCACTTCGATGGTGACGCCGGCGGGGGGCTTGAACTTGATAGGGTGCGAGAAGCCGAGGCTGAGCGTGATCTCTTCGCCCTGCTTCGCAACCCGGTAGCCCACTCCGACCAGCTCGAGGTGTTTGGTGTAGCCCTCGTTGACGCCCGTGATCATGTTCGCGACCAGGCTGCGCACAAGACCGTGCAGGGCCCGGTGCTTGTAGTCGTCAGACGGGCGCTCGCAGATGATGTGGCCGTCGGCCAGCCTGAGCGTGATCTCCGAAGGCAGGGCGCGTTCGAGCTTGCCTTTCGGCCCCTCGACCTTGACGTGGCCCGGCTCCAGGGCGACCTTGACGGCGCCCGGGACCGCGATCGGCAGCTTACCTATGCGCGACAACTCTCTCCTCTCGCCTTACCAGAAATAGCAGAGCACCTCGCCGCCGAGTCCCTGGCGGAGCGCCTGCCGACCGCTCATGACACCCTCGGCCGTGCTCAGGACCGCGATCCCCAGCCCACCGAGAACGCGCGGGATCTCGGTCTTGCGGGCGTAGACGCGCAGTCCGGGGCGGCTGATCCTCTTCACGCCCGAGATCACGCGCGTGCGATCGGGGCGGGACTTGAAAATGATACGCATCGACTGGGCGGTGCCGTCGGATTCGATCTCGTACCCGGCGATGTAGCCCTCGTCCTTGAGGACTCGAGCGATCTCGAGCTTCAGCTTGGACGCCGGCACGCGCACCTCAGGGTGCCGCGCGCTGTTGGCGTTGCGCACGCGCGTGAGCATGTCGGCGATGGGATCGCTGACGATCCCGGCCGGCGCCCGCTTCACGATCTTGGCCGCGGTCGTGGTGCTCGCCATCACCAGCTCGACTTCGTCACGCCTGGGATGCGTCCCTCGGCGGCCAGCTGCCGGAAGCAGATACGGCACATGCCGAACTTGCGCAGGAAGGCGCGCGGCCGCCCGCAGATGCGGCAACGGTTGTGGAATCGCACTTTGAACTTCGGGTGCACGAGGTCCCGCTTCCAGCGCTCGATTGAAGACTTCTTCGCCAAACTCTTTACCTCTTTCCTCTAACTCTTCCTGAAGGGCATGCCGAGACGCGTCAGCAGGCTGCGCGCCTCGTCGTCGGTGCGGGCACTGGTCACGATCGACACCTCGAGCCCGCGCAGCTTGTCGATCTTGTCGTAGTCGATCTCCGGGAACACGACCTGCTCGCGCAGGCCGAGCGAGTAGTTGCCGCGGCCGTCGAAGCCGTTTGGGTTCACGCCGCGGAAGTCGCGAATGCGGGGCAGCGCGACATTGAGCAGCTTGTCGAGGAAGTACCACATGCGCCGGCCGCGAAGCGTCGTCTTGATGCCGATCGTCTGACCCTCGCGCAGCTTGAACGCCGCGACTGACTTGCGGGCCTTGATCAACGACGGCTTCTGCCCGGTGATCGTGACCACGTCGCCGACCGCCGCATCGAGCGCCTTGTCGTTGTCCTTCGCCTCGCCGATGCCGATGTTGACCACGACCTTGGCGACCCTCGGCACCTGCATGACGTTGTCGTACTCGAACTCCTTCGTCAGCTGCGGCACGATCTTGTCGCGATAGGTCAGGAGCATGCGCGGCGGAGTCTCCGACTTCGTGCCGGGAGCTTTCGGGGCTACCGGCTTCTGGTCCGGTTTCCTGCTTTGCTGCCTCTGCTGTTGAGGGGCTTTGGCCTTGCTCACTGGGCCTCCGTCTTCTTGACACGCTCGTAGGGCTCGTCGCAATGCCTGCAGACGAGGACCCGGGCGCCCGACTCGAGGATGGTGTGCTTGGCCCTGGTCGGCCGCGAGCACGACGGGCACACGAGCATGACGTTCGAGTAGTCGAGCGGCGCCTCGAAGTCCACGACGCCACCCTGGGCGACGCTGACTCCGGCGCGCGAGCGGCCGGCCTTTGTGTGGCGCTTGAGGATGTTGACGCCCTTGACGACGATCTTGTGCTGGTCAGGGATCGTGCGCAGTACCTCGCCGGTCTTGCCCTTGTCCTTGCCCGCGGTGACGACCACAGGGTCGCCGGGAGCAAGGTCGAGCCAGCGGCGCTTCGGTACGGTTTTGTTACGCAGCATGTTGCTTAGAGGACCTCCGGGGCAAGGCTGATGATCTTCATGAAGTTGCGCTCGCGCAGCTCGCGGGCCACCGGCCCGAAGATGCGCGTGCCTCTTGGGTTGTTGGCTTGGGCCAGCAGGACGGCAGCGTTCTCGTCGAAGCGGATGAGCGAGCCGTCGGGGCGGCGGTATTCCTTGTTGACGCGGACCACGACCGCCTTCACGACCTCGCCCTTCTTGACCTGGCCACCAGGCTGCGCGGACTTGACGGTGGCGGTGATGATGTCGCCCACCGACGCGTACTTGCGGTAATGCCCGCCGGCCACGCGGATGCAAAGGATCTCCTTCGCACCCGAGTTGTCCGCGACCTTGAGCCGAGTCTCTTGCTGGATCACTACTTCGCCTTCTCCACGATCTCGAGCACGCGCCAGCGAATCTCTTTCGAGATGGGCTTGGTTTCAGTGATGCGGACGAGGTCGCCCACGCCGCACTCGTTCTTCTCGTCGTGAACCTTGAACTTCGTGCGCCTCTGCACCGTCTTGCGGTAGAGGCGGTGGGCCTTCGACGTGCCCACCTGCACGATGACCGTCTTGTTCATCTTGTCGGAAACGACGGTGCCCAGGCGGACCTTGCGCTGTCCGCGCGCGGCCTCGGGGGTCTCGATGGCCTTCTGGTCGATCGCCATCAGGACTTCTCCTCCTTGGCCTTGCGGGCGCGCTTGGGCTTGGGGGCATCCTCTGGGGTTCCCGCGGTCTCAGCGCGGGAGGGTCCGGCCGGCTCTTCTGCAACATCGCCTTCCGGCTCGAAGCCTTCGTCCTCTGGGGTCCCCGCGCGCTCAGCGCGGGAGGACACGATCGGCGCCGCTTCATGCACTGGCACGGGGGCCAGGCCTAGCTCGCGCTCGCTGATGACGGTCATGATGCGCGCGATGTCGTGCCGCACCTTGGAGATCTGGCTCGAGTTCTCGAGCTGTCCAACGGCGTGCTTGAAGCGGAGCTCGTAGAGCTCACGCCGCGCCGCGCGCAGCCGGTCTCCCAACTGATCCTCTTCCAGCTCCCGGAGCTCGTCGACCTTCACTGGGCACCTCCTGTCGCGACCGATTCGGAGGTGACGAAGCGCGTCTTGATCGGGAGCTTCGAGGCGGCCAGCTTCATGGCTTCCTTCGCGACCTGGGGCGTGACCCCGCCCATCTCGAAGAGGATCCGGCCGGGCAGGACCACGGCGACCCACCCTTCGGGGTTGCCCTTGCCTGAGCCCATCCGAGTCTCAGCCGGCTTCTTCGTGATCGATTTGTCGGGGAAGACGCGGATCCAGATCTGCCCGCCGCGCTTGACGTGGCGGGTCATCGCTCGGCGGGCGGCTTCGATCTGCCGGTTGCTCATCCAGCATGCCTCGACCGCCTGCAGGCCGTAGTCGCCAAACGCGACCGTGGCGCCGCGGGTGGCGATGCCCGTGCGACGGCCGCGGTGCATCTTGCGGTACTTGACTCTCTTCGGGATCAGCATCTATTTCGTCTTCTTCTCGGTGGCTTTCTTGGCAGGGGCCTTCTTGACCGCTGGCGTCCTCTCGGCCTTGGGGGCGGCGGCGGTCTTGGCCCTCGTGGCAGGCTTGTCGGCGATCTTGGGGGCGATCTTGGGGGCGGCCTTGGTGGCAGTTGCGGCCTCGGCCTTCGGCCTCGTTGTGCGAGCGCGCTTCGGCTCGGCCGCGGGTGCCCCCGCGGGAGCGGCGACTTCGGCGGTGACCGGCGCGGTCACGGGCTCGGCCGGCGCGGTCTCGACAACTGCGACCGCGACCGACTGGGGAGCCAACTCGACCGGCGCCTCAGGCTGAGGCGCGATCGCATCTCCGATGGGCGCGCCGTCCGTGATGGGCAGCCTGGCCTTCGGGGAGACCTGGTCCTTGTAGATCCAGCACTTGACGCCGATCGCGCCGAAAGTGGTCTTGGCGGTCGCGCGGCCGAAGTCGATGTCGGCGCGCAGGGTGTGCAGCGGCACGCGGCCTTCGCGGTCCCACTCGCGGCGCGCCATCTCGGCCCCGCGGAGGCGACCGCCACAGTAGATGCGCACACCCTTCGCGCCGGCGCGCATGGTGCGCAGGATCGCCTGCTTCATCGCGCGCTTATAGCTGATGCGGCGCTCGATCTGGGAGGCGATGTTCTCAGCCACGAGCTGCGCGTTGAGCTCGGGCTGCTTGATCTCCTGGATGGAGATGCGCACGCGGTTACCGAACCGCTTCTCCAGGTCCTCACGGAGCTGGTCGACCGACGAACCGCCCTTGCCGATGACGATGCCGGGCTTGGCGGTGTGGATGGTGACGGTGAGCTGGGCGTTGGACGAACGCTCGGTCTCGATCTTGGCGATGCCGGCGTTGCGCAGGCGCGCGAGGATGGCGCTCCGCATCTGGAGATCCTCGTGCAGCATCTTCGTGTAGTCCTTGGGGTTAGCGAACCAGTTTGCCTCCCAAGGGCGGAACACGCCGAGCCGGAATGCGTTCGGGTGGACTTTATGACCCAACTACTTTGTTACCTCTGGGCGGTCTTCGACGACCGCGGTGATGTGGCAGGTGCGGTGGAAGAACTCGTGCGCCATGCTGCGGCTGACCGGCCGGCGCCGGCGGTACGTCGGCCCCTCGTCGATGAGCAGCTGTTTGACCATCAGGTCTTCGCGATTGAGGTTGAAGTTGTGCTCGGCGTTGGCAGCCGCCGACTTGATCGCCTTGGCGACGTCGCGCGCGGCGTGCTTGGGCGAGAACTCGAGGTACGCGAGGGCTTCCGTCACCTTCATACCCTTGACGGAGTCGGCCACGAGCCGCGCTTTGCGCGGCGCGCGGCGCACGTATCTCTGCACTGCTGAAACTTCCATCGTTGCCACTTACTTCTCTACTTCAGAGCCGTCGACTTTTCGGTGTGGGTGCCGTGGCCGCGGAAATGCCGCGTCGGTGCGAACTCGCCCAGCCGGTGGCCGACCATGTTCTCGCTGATGAACACGGGCACGTGCTTGCGGCCGTCGTGGACGCCGATGGTGTGGCCGACCATGTCGGGATAGATGACCGACGCGCGGGCCCAGGTGCGGATCACCTTCTTCTCGCGTGTCTGGTTCAACTTGTCGATCTTGGCCTTCAGCGGCGCGCTGATGAACGGGCCCTTCTTGGTCGATCTACTCATCTATTTCTGTCGTCCCTTCTTCTCTCTGCGGCGGATGATCAGCTTGTTCGAGGCCTTCTTCGGCTTGCGCGTGCGGTAGCCGAGCGCTGGCTTGCCCCACGGGGTCTTCGGGTTCCCTCCGGGGCCGGTCTTGCCCTCGCCACCACCGTGCGGGTGGTCGACGGGGTTCATCGTCGAGCCTCTTACGGTCGGCCGGATCCCGAGCCAGCGGCTGCGGCCGGCCTTGCCGCCCGATTGGTTCTCGTGCTCGATATTACCGACCTGGCCCATCGTGGCCTGGCAGCGAACGTGAATCCTTCTCAATTCGCCTGACGGCATGCGGATCACCGCGTAGTCGCCCTCTTTCGCGAGAAGTTGCGCGGACGTACCCGCCGAGCGCGCCAGCTGACCGCCTCGTCCAAGCGTCAACTCGATGTTGTGCACGGTCGAGCCGACCGGGATTCTAGCGAGCGGAAGCGCGTTGCCGACTCTCACGGGCGCCTCTTCCCCGCTCTCGATGGGGTCCCCGATCTTCAGGCCGAGCGGAGCCAGGATGTAGCGCTTCTCGCCGTCCTTGTAGTGGATGAGCGCGATGCGGGCGCTGCGGTTGGGGTCGTACTCGATGGTCGCGACCTTGCCTTCCACGCCGTGCTTGTCGCGCTTGAAATCGATCTTCCTGTACAGCTTTCGGTAGCCGCCACCCTGATGACGCGTAGTGATGCGGCCCTGGTTGTTGCGGCCGGCGTGCGTGGGCAGCGACTCGACCAGCGTTTTCTCCGGCTCGTCGGTCGTGATCTCGTCGAAGCCGGAGATCGCCATGAAGCGGCGGCCGGGGCTGGTGGGCTTGAACTTTCTTATCGGCATGGTGTTTCTCTATACGCTCCCGAAGAGACCTTCGATCTTCTGGCCTTCGCCGAGCGTGACGATGGCCTTCTTCCAGGCGGACGTGTGTCCGACCGAGCCGATGCGGCGCGGGTTGCGCCTGGTCTTGCCGCGCATGGTCACCGTATTGACGTCTCTGACCTTGATGCCCTGAGCTTCGTACTGGTCCTCGAGGGCCTTCTTGATCTCGGTCTTGGTGGCCGTGCGCGCGACCCTGAACGTGTACCGCCCCTGCGTGTACAGCAGGTACGTCCGTTCTGTGATGAGCGGGCCGATCACGACTTCGGAGGCGGCGCGGGTGGTCATTGCGCCTCCTCGTCGTGGTCGTGGTCGTGGTCGTCATGGTCGCCATGCCCGGCCTTGGGGCGTTCCGGCCGGCTGAAGTTTTCCTCGATCAGCTCCAGGCAGTCCTTCGCCAGCAATAGATAGGTATGTGTGAACAGGTCGCGGATGTTGAGGTTGCGGGCGAGGATGATCTTGAACCCAGACAGGTTTTCGAACGAGCGGCTGACGACGACGTTCGGCGCCGGGAGAACGACCAGCGTGGTGTCGTCGAAGCCGATCGCCTCCATGAGGCCGACGGCGACGCTGGTCTTCGGCTCTTCGATGGCGAACCCGTCGATGACCCTCACCCTGCCCTCGGTCGCCTTCTGGGTGAGCGCGGAACGGAGGGCGAGGCGGCGCATCTGCTTGGGCATGCGCTGCGCATAGCTGCGCGGATGCGGTCCGAATACGACTGCGCCGCCTTTCATCGACGGCTCGCGGATCGATCCGTGTCGCGCGCGGCCCGTGCCCTTCTGCCGGTAAGGCTTGGCGCCTCCACCGGAGACGGTGGCGCGCGTCTTGGTCGACGCGGTGCCCTGGCGCGCGTTGTTGGTCTGGCGCACGAACGCCTGGTGCATCACCGGGGTGTTCACCTTCTCCGCAAAGATCACCATCGGCAGCCTGACCTCGCCCTGGCGCTCGCCCGCGGAATCGAACAGCGGGACGTCGAGGGGGTCGGACGGCTTGGGCTTGGCCTTCGGGGTAGCCCTGGTCTTGGCCTTGCTCTTGACAGCGGGCTTGGCCTCGGCCGCTTCGTCGGCCACGTCGGTAACCTCGGCGGTTTCGGGATCTTCGGTCTCGGGCATCAGACCTTCCTTCCGGTCGGCTTGCCTGAGGGACCCTTGACCTTCACCGGCTTCGTCGAGGTGCGCACGAGCACCAGGGCGCCCTTCGCGCCCGGCACGCCGCCCGCAACGAGGATGAGGTTACGCTCGGGATCGACGCGGACGACCTTGTAGGCGCGGGCGGTCGTGCGCACGTTGCCCATCTGACCCGACATCTTCAAGCCCTTGAACACGCGGGCCGCGTCGGTGGCGCCGATGGCGCCCGGCTGGCGAACGTTCATCGAGCCGTGGGATTCGGGCCCGCGGCTGAACTTGTGCCTCTTGATGAGGCCCTGGAAGCCTTTGCCCTTCGAGGTCGCGGTGACGTCGACGAGTTCGCCGGCGGCGAAGATCTCCGCCTTGAGCTCCTGGCCCGCCTCGAGACCCTCATAGCCGCGGATCTCGACGATGTGGCGATGCGGCTCGACGTTTGCTTTCTTGAACTCCCCGTGCGCGGGCTTGGTGAGCTTCTTTTCGTCCGTCGCCTCGAACGCGATGCGGGCGGCCGCGTAGCCGTCCTTCTCGGTGGTTCTCAGTCCAAGTACGCGGCACGGACCGGCCTCGAGTACGGTCACCGCCGAGGTGGTGCCGTCGGTGTTGAAGAGCTGGGTCATCCCGAGCTTCCTTGCGAGTAATCCTTTCATTTCAGCTCTTGATCTCGATGCTGACGCCGGCCGGAAGGCTGAGGCGCTGGAGGGCGTCGACCACGCGCGGGTTGAAGTCGAGGATGTCGACCACGCGCTTGTGGGTGCGCATCTCGAACTGCTCGCGTGAGTCCTTGTCGATGAATGGGGAACGGATGACTGTGAGCTTGGCGATCTCGGTTGGAAGCGGGATCGGGCCGGCAGTGCGCGCGTTGGCACGGCGGGCCGTGTCGATGATCTTGTCCGCCGCCTGATCCAGCACACGGTGGTCGTAGGCCTTGAGCCGGATCCGAATCTTCTGCGCCACTGCTTGAGCCCTCTCCCCCTATGCCTTACTTGATGACTTCTGTGGTCACGCCGGCGCCGACGGTCTTGCCGCCCTCGCGGATGGCGAACCGGAGGCCGGGCTCGATCGCGATTGGCTCACCGAGGGTGATCTCCATCTCGACGTTGTCACCCGGCATGACCATCTCGACGCCGTCGGGCAGCTTGACCTCGCCCGTGACGTCGGTGGTGCGCATGTAGAACTGCGGGCGATAGCCGGTGAGGAATGGCGTGTGCCGGCCACCCTCTTCCTTGCTCAGGACGTAAACCTGCGCCTTGAACTGGGTGTGCGGCTTGATCGACCCCGGCTTCGCGAGCACCTGGCCGCGCACGACATCCTCGCGCTTGATGCCGCGCAGCAGCGCGCCGACGTTGTCGCCGGCCTGGGACTCGTCCATATCCTTGTGGAACATCTCGAGTGCCGTCACGACCGTCTTCGTGCTCGTGGGGTGGATGCCGACGATCTCGACTTCCTCGTTCCTCTTGAGCTTGCCGCGCTCGACCCTTCCGGTCGTCACGGTGCCACGACCTTCGATCGTGAACACGTCCTCGATCGGCATCAGGAAGGGCTTATCGACCGGCCGCTCGGGCTCGGGGATGTAGGTGTCGACCGCATCCATCAGCTCCATGATCTTGGGCGTCCACTCGGGGTCGCCCTCAAGCGCCTTCAGCGCGGAGATGCGGACGATGGGGATGTCGTCGCCGGGGTACTCGTACCGGCTCAAAAGCTCCCGGAGGTCGAGCTCGACGAGCTCGATGAACTCTTTGTCGTCGACCATGTCGCACTTGTTGAGCGCGACGACGAGGGATGGCACGTTGACCTGGCGCGCGAGGATGATGTGCTCGCGGGTCTGCGGCATGGCGCCGTCGTTTGCGGCCACAACAAGGATTGCGCCGTCCATCTGGGCGGCGCCGGTGATCATATTCTTGATGTAGTCCTGGTGACCCGGGCAGTCCACGTGCGCGTAATGGCGCTTCTCGGTCTCGTACTCGACGTGTGTGATCGATATCGTGATACCGCGGGCCTTCTCTTCAGGCGCCTTGTCGATCCGGTCGAAGGGCGTGTACTCGGCCAGTCCCTTTTCGGACAGCACCTTTGTGATCGCAGCCGTCAACGTCGTCTTGCCGTGGTCGATGTGACCGATCGTCCCGACGTTGAGGTGCGGCTTGGTCCGCACGAACTTCTTCTTCGCCACTGTCTCCTCCTAACTAACTCCGACTAGGATCGCGATGTAGTGCGGCGGCCTACGGCCTCCGCGAGATTTCCAGGCATTTCCGCGTAGTGACTGAACTCCATGGAGTAGGTCGCCCGCCCCGAGGTCATCGACCGAAGTTCGGTAGCGTAACCGAACATCTCCGCCAGGGGCACGTGGGCCCGCACGTTCTGCGACGTTCCGCGACCTTCCATGCCGAGGATGTGTCCGCGCCTCGAGGCGAGGTCGCCCATGACATCGCCAAGGTGTTCCTCCGGCATCACGACATCGACTTTCATGATCGGCTCGAGCAGGTAGGCCGAGGCTTTGTGCATCGCATCCTTCACCGCCATCGAACCTGCGATATGGAACGCGAGCTCGTTCGAGTCCACCGCGTGGTACGAACCATCCACCAGCGTGACCACGATGTCCACCACCGGGTAGCCGCCCACCACGCCGGTCTGCAAGGCTTCCTTGACGCCCTTCTCGACGGCGGGAATGAACTCGCGCGGGATGCGTCCCTGCGTGATCTTGTCTTCGAAGACGATCCCACTTCCCCGCTCGCCAGGCCGGACGTCGACCTCGGCGTGGCCGAACTGGCCCTTGCCGCCGGACTGCCGGATGAAGCGGCCGACGCCGTGCGCCGGCTTCTTGATCGCTTCCTTGTACGCGACCTGAGGCTTGCCCTGGTTGGCGTCGACGCGGAACTCGCGCAGAAGGCGATCGATGATGATCTCCAGGTGCAGCTCGCCCATGCCGGCGATGATGGTCTGGCCTGTTTCCTCGTCGGTGTGCACCTTGAAGGTGGGGTCCTCCTCGGACAGGCGCTGCAGCGCCATCCCGAGCTTCTCCTGGTCCACCTTGGTCTTGGGCTCGATGGCGACCGAGATCACTGGCTCCGGGAAGGTGATCGACTCCAGGAGGATCGGGTGGTCCTCGTCCGCCAGCGTGTCGCCGGTGGTCG
>WNFA01005693.1_pt1 | contig 11969 bp, 16 predicted proteins | sample 5400481 | NCBI WGS metagenome assembly WNFA01 (sample SAMN13153340, study PRJNA577476) | soil metagenome | isolation source: 120 cm saprolite under Douglas fir tree site 2 hole 1 replicate 2 | place: USA:California | collected 2015-04-18
CTCGGCCAGCGTCGGGTGCCTCTCGCTGGCCGCCGCCGGCGCGGCGAGCGCCAGCGCGAGCGCGGCGCAAGCCGCGAGGATCGCGGCCGCGAGACGAGTCAGGCGACGGGGCGGGGTTCTGATTCGGGAACTCCTACCGGGCTATAGTAGACGCCGCTCGAGGAACGGTCGCGTGACGACGTCCAGACGCACATCAAGCCCAGCCCGACTCGTCCGCACCCCGCGTCGTGCGACACCTGCGCAGGCGTTGACTTCTCCGCGGCCGCGTGTCCGCCATCGCCAGCGCGTCGGTGAAGACGCGATGCGAAGCGGGCTACGCGTGCGAGCGCAGCCGCTCATGGCAGCGCCTCGCAGCAGAGTCAGGCAGCCTCTCTAGGCGATGCACGTCGCTGGACTCTCGCTGCCGCTCGTCTTCGCCGCCGGACTGGTCTCGTTCATCTCACCCTGCGTCTTGCCGCTCCTGCCCGGCTACCTGTCGACCGTCAGCGGAGTCAGCTTCGAGCAGATAGCGACACGCGAGCGCGGCATCGCCCGTGCCGTCGTCAGCGCCAGCGTTCTCTTCTTCCTCGGCTTCCTCGCCGTCTTCGTCGCCCTCGGCGCCAGTGCGTCGGTGATCGGTGAGCTGCTCACCCAGCACCGCCTCTGGCTGAACCGGATCTCCGGCGGACTGATCGTGCTCTTCGGCCTCTCGCTGCTCGGCGTCGGCTGGTCGGGCTCGCTGGGCGTCGGCTGGACGGAGCGCGTCCAGTCCGCCGCCCGCCGCCGCGGCGGGCCGGCCGCGCTCGGCGTTGCCTTCGCCTTCTGCTGGACGCCCTGCGTCGGCCCGATCCTCGCCACCATCCTCACCGTCGCCGGCGCCTCGGCCTCCCTGCAGAGCGGTGTCCTACTGCTCGCGGTTTACGGTCTCGGACTGGCGGTGCCGTTCATCGCCGTCGGCTTCGGCTTCACCCGCGCGCTCGGCGCCCTCAAACGCCTGCAGCGCCACTACCGCACGGTCGAGCGCGTGGGCGGCGTCCTACTCGTCGGCATGGGCGCGCTGCTGCTGAGCGGGTACCTGTTCATCCTCAACATCTACGCCCAACACGCGCTCTCCTGGGCGCACCTCGACTGGTGGAAGAACCTCTAGCCACGGCGGAGGAAGCGGCTGCGGCGGAGCCGCCGACGGGCGGCGGCGAGACGGAGCCGACCGAGCCACGCTCGCGCTGGTTTCTTGCCCTTAAGCTCGGCGTGCTCGCCGCCGTCGTCGGCCTGCTCGGCCTGCTCGTCTGGGCGACGCTTGCCGCCGGCCGCGGCTCAAGCCTGGTCGCCCGCATCGCCGCCGGCAAGAAGCCCGCCGCTCCCGCTTTCAACCTCGGCGTCCTCTGGCCGCACACCGAGAGCTGGCCTCCGCGGCTCGCCGCGGCGATCGCCGACGGCAAGCTCGACCTGCGCGAGCTGCGAGGGCACCCGGTCGCCTTGAACTTCTGGGCCTCATGGTGCGTCCCCTGTCGTCAAGAGGCGCCGATCCTGCACGCCTCCGCCCTGCGCCACCGCGGCAGGGTCGTCTTCGTCGGCGTCGACGTCAAGGACCTGACCGGCGATGCCCGCGCCTTCGCCCGCAAGTACAAGCTGAACTACGTCTCCGCCCGCGACGGCAGCGGCGCCAAGACCTAGACGCTCGAGGAAGGGATCGCGACCATCACCAGGCCGTCCCGGGGCGGCACGTTCCAGGGCGGCGCGCACGAAACGCCGTAGGCGCGCTCGCGCCCCGGTCTAACCGTTGAGGGCGCGAGTCCGTGCAGGCTTGCGCGCCGCCACGCGCTCGATGATGCCGAGCTTCGCGCGCTCGAGTCGCTCGATCTCGAAGCCCTCCGCCCGCAAGTGCTCGAGCGGCTCGCGCAGAAGGTGGTCGCCCTCGAAGCGGACGAGCAGCGGGTCGAGCAGCCGCTGCGCCACGCGAACGGGCAGCAGCCGGCTCCGCACGTGCTCGAGCAACAGGAACCCGCCGCCGGGCCGCAGCACACGGCGTTCCTCAGCGACCGCGGCGCGGTCGTCGGGGATCGTGCAGAGGGAGAGCGTGCAGACGACCGTGTCGAAACGCTCGTCGGGAAACTGGAGCGCCTGGGCGTGGCCAGCGCGCAGATCGGCGTCGCGGCCGAGCTCGCGCGCCCGCGCGGGCGATCTCGAGCATCGCCGGGCTGAGGTCGATCCCCGTCAGCCGCACATCCCCGGGGTAGTGCGGCAGGTTGCGGCCGGTTCCGACTGCGATCTCGAGCACCTCGCCGCTCCGCTTGCGAGCAGACCCACTCGCGCCCGCCCGCAAACAGCAGCCGCTCAAAGATGCGCATGTCGCGGTCGTACTTGTGCGCTTCCTTCTCGTACACGCCGCGGACGCGGTCGGTCGGTCTCGCGTGTCCGCCGCGCATCGAGCGGCTTGGCGGCGTCAGCCACAGGGCGCGGCTACCGGTCTAGCCGTGGCGATGGCTCGGACCGCCGCAGCCCTCTTCGGCGCTCCAGACATCGGCGATCTGCTGGGCCGTGTAGTGGCGGCGCGTGATCAGGTAGTTGGCCTGGCCGCCGAAGGCGGTCCAGCGCCAGCAGGGGCAACAGCAGGGACCCTTTGTCGCGGACAGCGGCTTCGCCTGGTCGTAGGTCCGCCGCTGCGCGGGCGTCAGCTTGATGCTCTGGTAGCCGATCAGTCGCTTAGCCAGGCTGACGGGGATGTCGTAGGGGTCCTTTGGGATCACGTCGACTGTCGCGTAGCGGCGGTTGAGCTCGCGTACCTGGTTGACGTAGGAGCGGTAGTCCATCGGGAAGCAGCACGCGCCTTGGAGATGACTACCAGGTCGCATCGAGTCGAGGGCGGATGCGGGCATGCCGCAGCGGTTGCTGTGGGCCCTGCTCAGGGCGGCGAAGCGGTCGGCCAGCGTCGGTCGCCCTGCCCCGGCCGTCGCGCGGGGGGCGTGCGTCGTCGATGCGTCTCCGCCGCGCGTCAGGAGGATGGCGGCGGTTGCGCCGCCGATCGCCAGTGCAGCCGCGCCGAGGAACGTCCATCTCCTCATCCGTCTCAGCTGGGTCAACATTCGTTCAGCGCATCATGCCCTGCATCATTGCCGGCATACCTTCGCGGACGAAGCCCGTGACCTCGTGGGCGTGCTCTCGAATGATCTTTGCAAGCCGCGGGTCGGGCGACGTCTCCGTGACGACCACTCCATTCGGCGTCGTGGTCAGCCGTCTGCGATAGCCACCCGCATTCCGGAACAGGGTCGGCAGGGTCTTGCTCATACACGTCACCGCGTTGCCGCGCTCGAGATGCTCATACATGCTCGCCACGTGGTCCTGGAGCTGGGCCACAAGTTCTGGGGCGTCGGATTCTGTGACGGTGCGCACGCCACCGTGAATCTCCTCCACCGTTCGTCGTATCTCGGTGTGCCGACCGAAGAGATCCATGTAGGTGCTCATATCGGCCGAGCTGGCGCCGCCCATCATCCCACCCATCATCGGCCCGCTCCGTCGTCCCCCACAGCCCGCCCCGACCCCGAGCCCGAGCAGGCCACCGGCGGCGGCGATGGCACGAAGCGCCGCCCGGCGCGTCATCGTGCTCATCGTCTGACCTGCTCCGTTTGCACGGGTTCGATGGCTGGCTGGAGCTCCTCCACCCACTTCGCGTGGTGCTCGCGCGCCCACTCCTCGCGAACAGTGCCGAGGGTCATTGCACGCAGCGCATGACGGGTCGACGGGTGCACCAAAGAGAGGTAGAGGTGGCCGGCGACGATGAGCAGCGAGATGTACATGAGGCCGTCGTGGACAAGGATCGTGTTCGGCAGCCGGAAGCGGGTGTCGCGCTCGCCGTACCAGAGCAGCAGACCGGTGAGGAAGAAGAGGACGGCGAAGGCGGCGGTAATGGCGGCGTTCAGCTTCTGGCCCGCGTTGAAGCGGCCCTGCGGCGCGCGGCCGCCGCGCAGCCAGCGACGGTCGTCGGCGTCGAAGAGGTTGAGATCGCGCGCCGTTCGGCGAAGGCCGCGCCGGTCGCCGGCGGCAGCGATGAGCAGGATCGCGCCCGCCCAGCCGACGCCCGTGTAGAAGTGGACGTCTTTGATCAGCGGCCTGCGCCCGACAACCTCGGAGAGGCGGGGCAGGTAGAGGACCAGCCCGGTGCCGAGGAGGAGGAAGAAGGCGCTTGCGTGCACCCAGTGCAGCGCGCGCTCCGTCCGCGAGAACCGGCGCAGGTAGACCGTTCTAGGCGCCGTAGCCATTCGAGTGGCCGACCCAGGCGTCGCGGTCGTAGCCGCGCAGCTCCCAGTAGCCGTCGAGCGGGCGATCGCTGACGACGATCCGCTCGACCCACTTGACGTTCTTGTAGCCGTACATCTCGGGAATGACGACGCGGGCCGGTGCCCCGTGCGGGCGCGGCAACGGCTTGCCATCCATCTCGTAGGCGAGCATCGCGTCCTTGAGGTACGCCTCCTCGAGCGTCAGCGAGTCCCCGTACGGCCGCTCGGCCGACACGAAGGTCAGCGCCCGCGCCGACGGCTGCGGGCGCGCCGCCGCGAGCAGATCGCGGAAGCGGACACCGGCCCAGTGCACGTTCTTGACCGACCAGCCGGTGACGCAGTGGAAGTCGGAGGTCTGTTCCGCCCGCGGCAGGGCGCGTAACTCCGCGTAGGTCAGCGTCAACGGCCGCGCGACTAAACCGTCGATGCGTAGGCGCCAGCGCTGCGGGTCGAACACGGGCATGGTCGCCGCCACCGTGTAGATCCGCCAGCCGCTCGGAAGCACGTTCCGAACCTGCGAGGGCAACAGCTCGGTGACCGGGCTGATCAATCGCCAGAGCGGCCGCGCCCACAGCAGCGACGAGAGGCCCCCGCCGACCAGGGCCAGGAACGCCCGCCGTCCGTAGGGCCGGAGATCGCTATCGGGAGTCGGTTCGATCCTCAAAACTATGCCTGGTCTGCTACACGGTAGTAGTTGCTGAGCATTAAATCTCCCTTACGCCACGCCGCTCCATTCCTTGCTCTTGGAGCGCTGGCCGGCTGCGGCGGTCACGGCGCGCTCCCGCTCGCCCAGCTCGCGAACAACCAAGACGCCTACGTCGGCAAGGAGGTCTCAACGGCGGGCGTCGTCGGGGAGCAAACGAACGCCAACGGCTCCCACTACTACGTGCTCACCGACCCGCAACAGGATCTGGTCGCGTTGCGACCGGCAAGCCGCGTCCGCCGCTACCGCGGCGAGCGTGTGAAGGTACGGGGGCGCTTCAGCATCGCCCCGCACGTTGGGCGACTAATCCGAGTCGAGCAGATCGCGGACGGAGGCTAGCGCGGCGCTGGTGTCAGCTCGGGCCCGTCCGCTTCGAGTTCGGCCACCCGGCGCGCGAGTTCGCGCTGGCGTGCGCGCAGGTCCTCAAGCAATTCATCTCCACTGCGCGCGAGCGATTCGTCGCGCCCGCGCGGGCGGCAGCCCATGAGTGCGCAGCCGGGGCCGATCCCGCGCCGCCCGAGCAGCATCATGACCGGGCAGGCGAGCGCTGCAACCACGACCAGCGCGATGAGCAAACCGTTGAACACCGTCTTACCTACTATAGCTTGGTAGGAGTTAGACACATGCCCAACCCCGGCCGACAACGGCTTGCGCGCTTCGCCCTCGCTGCCGGCGCCGTGTTCCTGCTCGCCGCGATCCTGCCGGCCACCGCGTCGGCGCACGCGTTCCTGATCCGCTCGCAGCCGCAAGCGGGCTCGCGGCTGGCGCGGGCGCCGTCGACGATGGCGCTCTACTTCAGCGAGCGGTTCGTGCGCGGCAGCCAGCAGGTCACGCTCGGCCGCGCCAACGGCGCGGCGATCAAGCTGCCTGCGTCGCGGGCGGCCGGCGCCGTCATCGAGCAGCCGCTGCCAGCGAACCTGCGCGGCGTTTTTATCGTCTCCTGGCGCGTCCTCTCCGACGACGGTCACATTTCGCTCGGCGAGTTCGCCTTCGCCGCCGGCTCGGCCGGCGCCCTGCCGACCGTCGGCAGCTCCTCCCAAGGAAGGTCGTGGTCGGAGGTGGCCGCGAGCTGGCTGCTCTTCAGCGGCCTTGCGCTCGCTCTCGGTGGCCTTGTCAGCGAGCGCGTCGTCTGGCGCCGCACACCGGCGGAGAGGACTGTCGCCGCGGCGCCGGTCGCGGCCGGGCTGGCTATCGCCGCCGTCGGAGCGCTGGTGGAGCTCGTGCTCCTGGCCGGAAATCAGCGTGGCGGTGGCTTCGTCTCCGGCTTGCACGGGGGCGCGCTCGGCGATGCGCTCGGGACGCGACCGGGCAAGCTGACGCTCGCGACCCTGATCGCCCTGGCCATTTCGGGCGTGCTCGTGCCGCTGCGCTGGCTGCGGGTCACGGCGATCCTGCCGCTCATCGCCGCCGTCGTCTTCACCGCCGAGCGCGGACACTCCGGCACCTCGGGGTACGGCTGGGCTGTCGCCGCCGACTCGATTCATCTCGCGGCCGTCGCCGTATGGCTCGGGGCGCTGGCTCATCTCGTCCTCATCGTCGCCCGGGCCGACGCTCCGCGTCCGGCGCTGGTCGCCGGCGCTCGCCGCTACGCGCGTCTGGCGCTGCCGACGGTTCTCGTCATCGTGGCCAGCGGCGTTCTGACCGCCATCCCCGAGTTTCGCTCCCTCGGCGCCGTCCTCTCGAGCGGTTACGGCCAGACGCTGCTGGTCAAGGCCGGCCTGATCGGCCTCGCGCTTTTATTTGCCCTCGCCGGGCGCCGGCGTGCGCTGCCTGCGAATCCGCACCCGCGGCTGCCGCTGCTGCGCCGGCTGACGCTGGCCGAGGCGACGACGCTCGGGGCAGTCCTGGTCGTCGCCGCGCTGTTGGTCAACGCCGCCCCGCCGCGCGCGCCGATCGCAGCCTCGGCCGCCTCGACCGCACTCGGGCCGCCCCCGGTCGCCGGCCCCGCGGTACGCCTCGCCGACCTGACCGGCCAGCTCGTCGTCGCAGTCACCGCCGGCGCACGCGAGCTGCAGTTCACAGTCCTCCCGCCAGGCAGCCAATCGCCCGGGAAAGTGAAGCTGACCGCGGACGCGCGCCGCCCGGACGGGACTTCCGCCGACCTGCACCCGCGGCCCTGCGGTGGCGGCTGCTTCTCCAGTCGCTTCGTCCTGAAACGGGGCACGACGCTGGTGACGGCCAAGGTTTCGTCGAGCGCGTGGAAGGGCGGCGAGGTGCGCTTCGCGATCCCCTGGCCGCTGGCGCCGGAGCTGCCGGCACTCCCCCGCCGGGTCGCCGCGACGATGCGCGCGCTCCCCTCGCTGACGCTGACCGAGCAGGTGACGAGCGGCCCCGGCAGCAGCACCCCGCCGGCGGCCTACTCGCTCAGCGGCCGCCAGTTCATGCAGACGGAGGTCTTCGGCGGCGGCGCCGTCGATGTCCACTCGCTCGGCACGCGAAACGGGTTGACGGAATTCGTCTTAGCCGTCCCCGGCTCGAACATCTGGTACCGGATCTGGGTCGACCGGCGCTATCGCCTGCGTCGCGAGCTGATCCTTGATCCCGGCCACCGCATCCTCCGTAGCTTCCGCTACGGCCGGCCCACGACGGGCACGAGTTCGGCGTCCCCGTCGCCTGTGACCCCCACCGCCGTGACGCCGCCTCCTCCAGGGTCGGTCGTCCTTGGCCAGGAAGACGGCGATCTGGGAGTCGGCCTGGCTGTTACCGCTGAGAAGCGGCAGCTGGCGCTGCAGGCGACCGTGCTCGGACCGGACGGGAACGGACTGGCCGGGCTCGACCTCGCGTTCCGGGTCCGCACAACCGCTGGCGAGACGAGCGGCAAGGCGCTCGCCTGCGGCAGCGGCTGCTACCACACGAAAACCCCCGCATCGGGGAGACCCCTGGCCGTAGCACTCAGCATCGGCGGGCTCGGGCGTTCACCCTCGACTCTCGCCTTCGCCCTGCCGGCGCGCTGGCCACCGCCGACTGCTACGAAGCTCGTCCTCCAGGCCACGCGCGTCTTCCGCGGGCTCAGAACGCTCGTCATCCGCGAGCGGCTGGCCTCGAGTCCAACCAACGTCGTCCGGACGACCTGGGAGCTAGCCGCACCGAACAGGCTCGCGTACCAGATCGCAGGCGGTCCGCAGGCCGTCGTTCTCGGCGACCGACGTTGGGACCGCAAGCCCGGCGGCAAGTGGCAGGCGTCGTCACAAACGCCGCTGCGACAGCCAACGCCGTTCTGGAAGTCGGCGACCGACGCACATGTGATCGGCACGACTCGCGTCGACGGACGCTCGGCCTGGCTCGTCTCGTTCTACGATGCACAGATTCCGGCCTTCTTCACGATCGCCGTCGATAAGAAGACGCTGCACACACTCGACCTGCGCATGACTGCGGCAGCCCACTTCATGCACCATCGCTACTCGGGATTCAACGCGCCCGTGACGATCGCGCCACCGCGCTAGGCGAACCTAACTGCCCGGCGTCAGCTGGCTGAGCGGGATCCGCTCCGGTCCCTTACCCCGGTACGCATCGCCGAAGGACTTGAACGCGCCCTCGTCAAAGCGGGGTGCAGGTGGCGAGGTGCGTCCAGGCGGTCAGCGCGATTTTGTCGCGAAGCTTCGGCAGCCGTGCCATCAGTCCCGTTTGGGGCTGTCCTGCCAGAAGCCGCGCAGCTGCTCGACCGTCGCTGTCGGCACCGGGCTGCCCCACTGGATGACGATGCCGCCGTGCTCGAGGTTGTGAACTGCACGGACTTCGGAGTCGAGAGGGCTGTCGTAGAAGTTCCAGGGTGCGGGCTGGATGTAGTGCGGGCCGCTGGTCGACGGGAACGAGTTGTACTTCGGCAGTGGCGTCAAGGCCTAGACGTGCGCCTGCCCCAGGTTCGGGTTGGTCTTGAACGTGCAGCCGGCTGCCGCGACCTTGGTGCTGGGATCGCCGCTCCCACCCCCGCCGCGCGTCGCCGCGACCGCGATTGTGACGCCTGCGGCAAGGGCGACTGCGATCGCCGCGGCGATCAGCTTGCTGCGGCGGCTGAACCCCGAAGTGGTTGGCTCGTAGCGACGCTTCGGCGCTTGAACGGCCCGCGGCGGCGGCGGAGTGCGAATCTTCTTCTTAGCCACGTTTAGGCCCCGGCGTCGATACGACAGGCGCGTCGTACTATAGATGGGTAGGAGGTCGTTATCGGCTGGTTTTTATGTCTGCGCGAGCTCCACCGGCGCGCAGATCAAGAATTCACCGGCGGTCGAGCCGCCGCAAGCCTGCGCCTGCGACCAGGGGACTACTTGCGCTCAAGTAGCCGCACCGCCGCAGAGACGGCACGAACGGTGAACGGAAACAGGTAGCCCATTCGTTCGTAGCCGGATTGATCGAGCACGTAGACGGCGGTGCTGTGGTTGATGTCTAGGGTCGCGCGCTGAACATCGATGTCGTACTTGCTCCAGACGCGGGCAAGCGGTGCCCGCCGACCGCGAGCCCAATACCAGGGGCTGGCAAAGCGCCATCTGCGCGCGGCCGCTCTCGTACTCGCGGCCGTGTCCGCCCACGGATTGATGTCGACAACGACGAGCGCCGGTCGGCGCTTCGGTGCAAGTGTCCGTTGAATCTCGCCGACGAGGCGGCCCTCGATCGGGCACGCCCTCTTGCAGCGGGAATCCAGAAAGGTGAGCAAAACGACGCGGCCCTGCTGGGAGCTGAGCGAGAAGGGACGGTTGGCTTGGTCGCGGAGGAGGAAGTCCGGCGCGCGCCGCTTGTGCGCCGGCCAGACGGCCTGCGCCTCGAGGTTGTGCTCGCTCGGTTGAACAAGCGGGCCCAGCGGCTGCGCGGCCCGCCGCGGGTGCGCCCTCGTCGCAAGCACAGCTCCCACGACCGCGCCGATTACAACGGCGACGGCTACACCCACGATGCTTGTCCTCGACACGAGCTTTCGCCCTGCTCTCCGCTTCGAGCCAACTCCGCGAAGCTACTTCCGGATTGTAGTTGCCGGCATTGTAAGCTCGTGCGGTGCGTCGGTTGGAAGCCTTGCCTCGACGAGCAAGGCAAGCCAGCGTCGGCGCAGCCGCTCCACAGACCCGACGGCGCGGCTCGGCGCTAGCGCAGTGCATCAGCATGCGAAGGGGGACGACACTCCTCCGCACTTTGCGGACCGAGCGTTTCGAGCAGGCGCAGGTCTGCGGACGCAAGCGGACGCGCTCGAGCGCGGTTGCGCTCGCGGCCACGGTTGCGCTCGCCGGCTGCGGAGGCTCAGCGCCCCGGAGCGAGCCGCTCGCTCGCTGGCTCTCCTACACCCCCGCAGCAAGGGCGTGACGCTCACGCTCGTCCCGAGCGCGAACAACGCCTTCAACGGTTTCAACTTCAACGGCCACGGAAGAGGCTCGGTGCTCGTGCAGGTGCCCCGCGGGTGGCGGGTCACGGTCCGTTGCCGGAACGACGTCTCCGGTCATCGCCATTCCTGCGCGATCGTCAAAGGCGCTAACGCAACCGCACCGGTCTTCGCTGGTGCGGCTTCTCCCGATCCGCAGCCCGGACTTCCGGCCGGCCGCTCCGCCCGCTTCTCCTTCGTCGCGACTCGGCCTGGCAGCTACCGAATCGCCTGCCTCGTCCCCGAGCACGAGCTGATGGGAATGTGGGACGTCTTCGAGATCAGCACACGTCGACTCCCGTCGGTGACGCTGCTGCGTTCGTATCCGGGCGAACCGTGACTCGGCGGAGCGCACCGAAACCGGGGCGGCTGCGCGCGCGTGACTGGTTCGAGATCCGACCCAATGACCGACGCGAACCACCGACGGGTGAGATCAGGAATCGACCGGCCCGTCCCGGCAACGGCATGCGCGCCGTCGTGCTCGCGCTCGCCGTCGCGCTCGACGCGGTCGCTTTCGCGACCCTGCTTCGGCCCCGCTACGGCTACACGAGCACACACCGTCTCCTTATCGTCCTAGCCGTCGGAGTCGGCGCCGCTATCGCTGCACTCCTGCTCGCCGGCGCAGCCGCGGCTTTTCGCCGTCGCCGTGATCGATCGCTGTGGTCGGCGACCACGGCGCTTCCGACCATCAGCTTCGTGGTGGCGGCCTTCATTGCGGCGGCCGTTGCCTCCCAGATCGTTCGCGTGATTCCCACCGCGGGCAGCCAGGGCCGCTCGGCCTCAGCCGCTCGCGCCGACTTCCAGCGCTGGCAGGCGACGGTCGTGCCCATCGTCGTCACGTGGATGCACGCGGTCCGGGCAGACAGCGCCTTCGCACACGGCCTGCCAACCACGCCTGAAACAGCGCTCCGGCGTCGGGTTGCCAGGACGGAGCAAACATTCGCGCGTCTCGCTCGCTCGCTCGCCGCAGACTTCCCCCGGCTGCCACAACGGCCGGGGTTGCGACGACTGACCAACCAGCTACAGAGCGCGCTAATGGTCGCGCGACGAGCTCAGCAGACCTATGCGCTTGCGCTCGCAGCCGCGCCGCGGGGCGGCGTAACCGGAAGACTTGACCGGGCGCGGATCCGGCGGCTCATCGCCCGCGGAAACGCCGAAGCGCAGCGGTCACTGGCGATCATGGCTGCGTTCTCGTTCGACGCGAACAAGCTCGGCGGCTCGCTCTTTGTCGAACAGCCTTAGCGCGCGGAAGAAACTTTCTGCTGCTTCCAGACGCACGTCCCGACGGCACCCAATTAGCCGGCACCTTTGACCTCCCCGACAACTGCCGCGAGCCCGCTCGCGAACGTTCTCTCGCGCTGCTTGCCGATTAGCTTCGCGGCGATATGGCCGCGGTAATCAACGAGATAGGCGGTCGGTAGGCCGAAGAAGCCAAGCTGGCTGGCCATCGATGCTGTGCGGTCGAAGATGCTCGGATACCGCAAGCCGTAGCGGCGCACGAACGCCTGGGCGTCGCCACGCGAGTCTTCGACATCGATGCCGAGGACCCGCACTTGGCTGCCGTAGCGGCGCCAGAGGCGAGCGATCATTGGCGCTTCCTCGCGACAGGGCACGCACCACGACGCCCAGACGTCGATCAAAGCCGGTCGGCCACGCAAGGCGCCCAGTCTGATCG
>WNFA01004236.1_pt1 | contig 11965 bp, 12 predicted proteins | sample 5400481 | NCBI WGS metagenome assembly WNFA01 (sample SAMN13153340, study PRJNA577476) | soil metagenome | isolation source: 120 cm saprolite under Douglas fir tree site 2 hole 1 replicate 2 | place: USA:California | collected 2015-04-18
CCGGTCTGGATCTACTGGTACGGCCGGGCCGAGCGCGAGCTCGGCAGCCCGCTGGAGGCCGAAGGTTATTTCGAGCGCATCGCAGGAGAACACACTTTCTACGGGCGCCTGGCCGCCGAGGAGCTCGGCGTGAGCTTGCGGATTCCAGCCCGGGCTCCTCTACCCACCGAAGGCGAGATCGCAGAGGTCGCAGCGACCCCCGGGCTCGCGCGGGCGCTCGCGCTCTATCGCCTGGACATGCGGACCGAGGCGACGAAGGAGTGGCTCTGGACCATCCGCGGCATGGACGACCGGAAGCTGCTCGCGGCGGCGGAGCTAGCGCGGCGCAACGAAGCCTGGGACCGGGCCATCGGCACCGCGGACAGGACGGTCTTCGCCCATAACTTTTCGGTCCGCTACCTTGCGCCCTATCGCGAGGTGCTCGCCGAAAAAGCGCGCTCGCGCGATCTCGACGAGCCCTGGGTGCTGGGGGTGGTGCGCCAGGAAAGCCGTTTCATCACGGGCGCGAAATCCTCCGCCGGCGCGACCGGCCTCATGCAGGTGATGCGCCCGACGGCGAAGTGGGTCGCGCAGAGAATGCGCATGAAGAATTTCTCCTGGGCGCGGCTGCACGAGCCGGATCTCAACGCTGCGCTCGGCACGTACTACCTGCGGCATGTCCTCGACCAATTCGACGGCAGCCCCGTGCTCGCCGCCGCCGCTTACAACGCCGGGCCTACGCGCGCGCGCCTGTGGCGCGGCAGCGTTCCGGTCGAAGGGGCGATCTTCGTCGAGACCATTCCTTTCGGCGAGACGCGCGACTACGTCAAGAAAGTCATGGCGAACACCGTCTACTACGCCGCGGTCCTGGGGACCGAGCCGACGCCGCTGAAGACGCGCCTGGGCACGGTCCTGCCGCGCCGCTCCTCTGAAGGCGTGGCGGCAATACGGAACGAACCCGTCGTTGAATAGGCTCTTTCCCGGAAGCATCGGGACGGACCCCCTGCAAGGCGCCCTTCGCGGTTAAACTAGCTGCTTTCCCCGGCGGCACCATGAGTCGCATTCTGGTCATCGGCGGCAGCGGCTTTGTCGGCCGTCATCTCGTGCGCCAGCTCGTCGAAGACGAGCACTTCGTCGTCGTGCCCACGCGCCGGCGCGAGCGCGCCAAGCACCTGATTCTTCTGCCCACGGTCGACGTCGTCGAGGCCGACGTGCACGACCCGGAGACGCTCGCGAAGCTCATGGTCGGCTGCGACGCGGTGGTGAACTTCGTCGGCATCTTGCAGGGGCGCCGAGGCCGCCCCTACGGTCCGGAATTCGCGCGCGCCCACGTCGAGCTCCCGCAAAAAATCGTGGAAGCGTGCAAAAAGAGGCGCGTGCCGCGTCTGCTGCATACGAGCGCTCTGCATGCCCATGCAGAAGGCCCCAGCCAGTACTTGCGCTCCAAAGGCGAAGGCGAAGCCTGGGTCCTTGCGGCGCAGAACGAACTGGCGGTGACGGTATTCCGGCCTTCGGTTGTATTCGGGCCGGAGGACCAGTTTCTCAACACCTTCGCCAAGCTCCAGCGCTGGCTGCCGCTCGTTCTCCTTCCCAGCCCGCAGGCGCGCTTCCAACCCGTATACGTCGAGGACGTGGCGCGCTGTTTCAGGGCGAGCCTCGCCGACCGGGACAGCGTCGGCAAGGTCTATGACCTGTGCGGGCCGCGCGTTTATACTTTGCGCGAGCTCGCGAAGTACGCCGGAAGCGCGAGCGGCCACCCAAGACCCGTCATCGGTCTTTCCGACCGTCTTTCTTTCTTGAGCGCCTGGGCCATGGAATGGAAGCCGGGCAAAAAGCTCATGTCGCGTGACAACTACAATTCGATGAAAGTGGACAGCGTTTCGAACAGCGCTTTCCCCTTCTCCATTCAGCCCACGCCGCTCGAGGCAGTTGCACCCGTTTACCTTCGCGGCGTGTTCCCGCGCTCGCGCTACAGCTGGTTCCGCTACAAGGCGGGCCGCTAGGACCCAGAAGACGAGCCCGCGTGAAAATCTACGCTGTCGGCGGAGCGGTGCGCGACGAGCTCCTCGGCCTGCCGGTGGCAGACCGCGACCATGTCGTGGTCGGGAGCACGCCGGAGGAGATGGTGCGACTCGGCTACAAACCGGTGGGCAAGGACTTCCCGGTGTTCCTGCATCCGCGAACCCACGAGGAGCATGCCCTCGCTCGCACCGAGCGCAAGGTTGCGCGCGGCTACAAGGGATTCCAGATCTACGCGGCGCCCGACGTCACGCTCGAGCAGGACCTCGCGCGGCGCGACCTGACCATCAACGCATTAGCGCGCGATGAAGCCGGGCGGCTCATCGATCCCTTCGGCGGCGCGGCCGATCTCGAACGCGGAGTGCTCCGGCACGTGAGCCCCGCTTTCGTCGAGGACCCGGTGCGCATCCTGCGCGTCGCGCGCTTTGCGGCGCGTTTCGGCTTCGCGGTCGCGCCGGAGACCATGGCGCTGATGCGCTCCATGGTGGCAAACGGCGAGGCGGACGCCCTCGTGCCCGAGCGCGTTTGGCAGGAATTCTCCAGGGGCCTGATGGAGGGGAACGCCGCCTTCATGTTTCTGGTCCTTGCTGAGGCCGGGCTACTCCAGAAGCTCCTGCCCGAGCTGAAGCTCGCTTTCGAGCAAGGTCGGCCGGCGAACGACCTCGCGCGCATTCTCGTCCGCTCGCTCGAGTGCGCCGCCGCCGAGCGGCTGGGCCTTGCGCCGCGTTTCGCTCTGGTCGCTTTCGGCGCGCCCACCGTCCAGGCTGCGCGCGGGCTGAGCGAGCGCCTCAAGGCGCCAGGCGATTGCCGCGACCTCGCGCTGCTCACGCGAAGGCACGGCGAGACGATAAGGCGCGCTCCCGCGCTGGGTGCTCCGGATCTGCTTGCGCTGATCGAGCATTGCGACGCCCTGCGCCGTCCCGAGCGCTTCGACGAGCTGCTCGCGCTCCTCGCCTGCGTCGAGCGGGGCGAACGCGGCTGGGTGGAAAGTCCCTACATGCCGCGCCAGGTCCTTCGGCGGGCGCTCGCCGCGGCCGCGGGCGTCGATGCCGCCAAAATCGCCGCGCAGAGCGCGAAATCCGATATCGCCGCAAAGCTGCGACGCGCGCGCATCGCCGCCATCGAGGAGCTCGCCTGAGGTGGAACCTCAATCCGAAATCTCCATGCTGTGGCATGACTTGAAGCAAAATCTTCTCGCCGGCACGCGCCTTGCGCTTTTCGTTCCGGTGCGAGCCCTCGATTTTCGTATCTCGATCGGGCAGTACGCCGCGCTGGTGTTCGCGAGCCTGGCGTTCTGGCTCGTCGGCGGCATGCTGCGCGCGGGTTTTCCGGGCACCGTCGATTTCGGGGCGCTCACCGTGTCGCTCGCGGAGATCCCGCTGCTGCTCGGCGCCTGTCTTCTCGCCGCGAGACTGTTTCGGGAAGAGCAGCTCGCCGTTGCATTTGCGGTATTGCTCGTCGCGACAGACCCGGTTTTCGAAGTCACAGGAGTCGTGGTCCAAGTCGCAACGGGCTTGGATGCGATCGAGCCCTACGCAGCAGCCGTGGACTGGGCGTTCATCGCCTGGGGCTTCGCCGTGGTCCTGCGCACCCTGTACGTTCTCACCGGCTGGCGCGGCCTTCCCTCGGTGCTCGCGTTCGGCCTGTTCGCGGGGCTACTCGCGATCTTCCTCACGGTTTTCCCGCGCACCGAGCTCTGGATCGCGGCCCGGGATGATCGCGCCGAAGGCGCGCGTTCGCGATTGACGCAGGAAGAAGTGTTCCACCGCCAGGGGATCCTCCTCGATGAGCAGCTTGCCGCGCTCAGCCCCGAGCGGCGCGGTGTCGTGGATCTGTATTTCGTGGGCGTTGCAGGAGACGGCAAGCAGGACACGTTTTACTCGGAGACGGTTTCGATCAAGGACCTTCTCGACGAGCGTTTCGATACCGCGGGCAGGTCGATCGGGCTCGTCAACAACCCCGCGACGCTGAAGGAGTATCCAGTCGCCACGGTGAGTAACCTGCGCTCGACCCTTGCGCACCTCGGCAACACGATCAACACCGAAGAGGACATCGTGCTCCTCCATATCGCCACCCACGGGAGCGACGACTACAGGCTCGCGCTGGATCTGCCGCCGCTGGAGCTCGCGCAGCTCACGCCGACCGTCCTCGCGCGCATGTTCGCTGACAGCGGCATCAAGTGGAAGGTGATCGTGATCTCGGCTTGCTTCTCCGGCGGGTTCATCGAGCCTCTCAAGGACGACAACACCCTCATCATCACCGCCGCCGACGCGTTTCACTCCTCCTTCGGCTGCGAATACGACAGCGACTACACCTGGTTCAGCCAGGCGTTTTACGACGAGGCCCTGAGCGAGACTTTTTCGTTCGTCGAGGCGTTCGAGGCGGCGAAAGAAGCGGTACGCGACCGGGAGCGGGCTGAGGGTTATCCGCCCTCGAACCCGCAGATGTCCGTAGGCGGTGCGATGCGCAAGAAGCTCGCTGCGCTCGAGAAGCGCCTCGCCGCGAGGGCGGCGGAGCCCTTTCAGAAGAGCCGCGCCAGCAGCGTCAGGGCGAGCGAAAGGACGATCGTGCTGGCGAAGGGAAGGTAATAGAGCCGCCCTTTGTAGCGCACCGTGAGGTCGCCCGGCAGCCGGCCGAGCCCGTATTTCGACAGCCATGGCGAAAGCACCGTGAGCACTACCAGCGCGATCGCGACCGCCAGGACCCATTTCAGCATGGCTTTACTTTGGCGGGCTTCGCGATAGACTGCGCGGCTCGCACGCTTTCCGAGGAAGAGAATGATCGAACTCTATACCTGGAGCACGCCCAACGGGCGTAAGGTCTCCGTCATGCTGGAAGAATGCGGCCTTCCCTACAACCTCCACAAGATCAACATCGGAGCGGGGGAGCAGTTCGCTCCCGATTACCTCGCGATCAATCCCAACGGCAAGATCCCTTCGATCGTCGATCCCGAAGGCCCCGACGGAAAGCCGATTGCCATGATGGAATCGGGCGCGATCCTGATCCATCTTTCGGCGAAGACCGGCAAATTCCTGCCGAAGCAGGACCGGGGCAAATACGTGGCGCTGCAATGGCTGATGTTCCAGATGGGCCACATCGGGCCGATGTTCGGCCAGGTGCACCACTTCCTGCGCTCCGCGAAAGAGCCCGTCCCCTACGCGATCGAGCGCTACACCAAGGAAAAAGACCGGCTCTATCACGTGCTCGACCGGCGCTTGAGCGAAGTCGAATACCTTGCCGGGGAATACTCGATCGCCGACATCGCCACCTATCCCTGGGTCGCGCGCTACGAGTGGCACAAGACGGACTTGAACAGTTTTCCCAACGTAAAACGCTGGTTCGACGCGATCGGCGCGAGGCCCGGGGTGAAGCGCGGAATGGCGGTTCCTTCCTGAATCAGCCTTTCCTCGCGTACTTGATGAGGAAGCCGTTGATCTCCTCGATTCTCAGCTGCGGCTCATCCGGCTCGTGGCGGTTGCCGACGACGCGGTTCATCCACTCCATGTTCTTCTCCATGCGCGCCACCACTGCAGGCCACTCGGATGCCTTGTAGCGCTGCGGATCGGGCAGAACGTGGCACTGCTGGCAGGCGAGCTTGAACGACCGGCCTTCCGGCAGATCGACGGCAGGATATTTCTTCGGGTCGAGCGGCCGCTGACTGTGCTTGCGGAGATAGGCGAGCAAAGTTTCCGCTTCGTCCACGCTGGGCGCTTCCACGCCCGCCATCATGTCCTGCATCAGCTCGCCCAGATTGCCCTTGCCCCTCATGCGCACCACCATGCGCTCGAAAATCCCCGGCCATTTCGCCGCGTGATGCATCGCCGGGTTGGGCAAATTGTGGCACTGCACGCAGTACCGGACGAGAAGGTGCGCGCCGCGCGATTTGGCGTTGGGCAGTTGCCGCGGCTCGAAGGTCGGCGGGAGGATGCGCTCGAGCATCGGCCCGTGCGGGCTCTCGGCCCAGCGCCTTTTCGCCTGCGCGACGAGCTGGGTCGCGTCCTGCGCGCGCGCCGGTGCGGCGGCAAGCGCGGCTGCGAATACCAACACGGCAGTGCGCGGCATGCGGCGATTATACTGACCTGGAAGTCACGTTCATCGGCCGCAGGGAACGCCGGCCGGATGTCGAGTTAAAGGAGGCGTCATGAGCACTGCTCAGTTCGACACGGTCATCATCGGCACCGGGCAATCCGGCAAACCCTTGGCGATTGCGCTCGCTCGCGCCGGCTGGAAGGTCGCGGTGATCGAGCGTGAGCACGTCGGCGGCACCTGCATCAACGTCGGCTGCACGCCGACCAAGACCATGGTGGCCAGCGCTCGCGTCGCTTATCTCGCTCGGCGCTCGAAAGATTACGGCGTCGGCACCGGTCCCGTGACGGTGGACATGCGTCGGGTGTACAAGCGCAAGCACCGCGTGGTCGAGAGCTTCCGCAACTACGTTCAGAAGACGCTCGAGAAAACCGCCAATATCGAACTGATCTTCGGCGAGGCCCGATTCAAGAGCGCGAAGCGCGTCGTCGTGGAACTGAAAAGCGGTGGCACGCGCGAGCTCGAGGGCAAGCGCATCGTAATCAATACAGGCGGCCGGCCCGCCGTGCCGCCAATCCCGGGGCTCGATGCGATTCGCTTCCTCGATTCCTCGAGCATCATGGAGCTGACCGAGCTGCCCAAGCATCTCATCGTGCTCGGCGGTGGCTACATAGGACTTGAGTTCTGCCAGATGTTCCGAAGGTTCGGTGCGCGCGTGACGGTCGTGAACCGCGATCCGCGGCTGATTCTGCGCGAAGACCCCGACGTTTCCGCCGAGGTCGAGAAAATCCTCAAGGAAGACGGAATCGAGATTCTCAACTCGACGCAGGTGACGCTTCTCGAAAAGATCAGAGCGGGCGTACGCGCGGAGCTCGAGACTGGCAGGGGCTCAAGGAAGATCTCGGGCAGCCACCTGCTGCTTGCGCTCGGGCGCGTGCCGAACTCGGATCGCTTGAGCCTTTCCGCGGCGGGCGTCGAGACCGACCCCTCGGGCTTCATCAAGGTAAATTCGAAGCTGGAGACGAACGTGCCCGATGTGTACGCGATCGGCGACGTCAAGGGCGGCCCGGCCTTCACGCACATCTCCTACGACGACTTCCGCATCCTGCGCGAGAACTGGCTGAACCGCGGCAACGCGACCATCGAGGGGCGGCCGGTGCCGAACTGCATGTACATCGATCCTCAACTCGCGACCGTCGGCATCAATGAAACCGAGGCGCAGAAACGCGGCATCGACTACCGCGTGGCGAAGCTGCCGATGAGGGGTGTGGCGCGCGCACAGGAGATGAGCGAGGCGCGCGGTTTCATGAAGGCGATCGTGGACGCGAAGACGAAGCAGATCCTCGGCTGCACCATTCTCGGGGTGGAAGGCGGAGAGCTCATGTCGATGCTGCAGATCGCGATGATGGGGAAGCTTCCCTACCCCGTGATCAAGGAAGCGATTTTCGCGCACCCGACGCTCGCCGAGTCGCTGAACAACCTTTTCATGACGCTCGACCCGCTCTGAAGGAGCGCGGCGCGCCTATTTCTTCGCCGGTCCGGCCGCTTCCTTCTCGATCATCGGCTTCATCTCGCGATCTTTCTTTTCGGCGGCCTTCTTCACGTCGCCTTTTTTCATGCTCTTTTTCTTCATCTCGCCGTGCATGGGCTCGTCCATCTTCATAGGCTTGCCCGGCGCCTCCGCGGCCCGGGCACCGGTGCCGGCGACAAGGATCGCCGCCAGAGCGACGATTTCGAGCGGTTTCATCAGCTGCCGCTGAACCAGTTGTAGCCCTGGTCCTCCCAGTAGCCGCCCGGATATTCGTTGGTGACGAACATCGACATGATGTGCTTCGGATTCTTGAAGCCGAGCTTCGTCGGGATGCGCAGCTTCATCGGAAAGCCGTATTTGGGCGGCAGGATCTCGTCGGCGTAGCGGAAGGTGAGCAGCGTCTGCGGGTGAAGCGCCGTGGCCATGTCGATGCTCGTGTAGTAGTCGTCGGCGCATTTGAAGCCGATGTACTTCGCCGAGGTGTCGGCGCCGATACGCGCAAGAAAATCGCTGAAACGCACGCCGCTCCACTTGCCGATCGCGCTCCAGCCCTCGACGCAGATGTGGCGCGTGATCTGCGAGGTCTGCGGCAGGGCATAAAGCTCGGGCAGCGACCAAGATTTCTTCTCGCGGATAAGGCCGGCGAGCTCGAGCTGGTAGCTCGCCCCGTCCACGTACTCGACCTCTTCCACGCTGTAGAAGGCGTTGAAGGGGAAGGGCTTGGTGATCGCGCTCTCCGGGAATTCCGGCGCGAGCTTGTTCGGATTGAAGAGCCAGGCCTGCGCGCTGTCGTTCCAGCGCGACATTCCGCCGAGAAGCCTCTGCACGCTCTGGTCGTCGGTGAGATCGCAGCCCGAGAGCATTGCGAGCGCTCCCAGCGACAGTCCCTGCCTGAGGAAGAGGCGCCGCTCGATGCTGTGGACGAGTTTTCCGGAATGCCCGGCGAGACTCGTTTCCATGGTGCGTTTTTTCATGCAGGCCTCCTTGTGCGGCCGCTGAACATCGTGGGCAAGGTGCGCGGTACGAGGATCACCATGAGGATGTGAACCAGCACGATGAGCACGAGCAGCGACATCGCCAGAAAGTGCACCACGCGCGCGCCCTCATAGCCGCCGAAGATCGCGGTGATCTCCTGCAACTGCACCGGCTTCCAGATCGCCAGGCCCGAAAACACCAGCACGACGAGGCACAGAATGATCGCGAGGTAGGCGGCGCGCTGCGCGGCGTTGTACACGGAGAGGTCTTCGTGAGCGAGCCTGCCGCGCAGCGCTTCCAGCACGTCGTGGAATATCGCGCGCGGCGTGATCGGCAGCAGCTTCCTCTTGAAGTGGCCGGAGACGATGCCGTAGGTCACGTAGACGATGCCGTTCAACACCAGCAGCCACAAGGCGGCGAAATGCCATTGCAGGGCGCCCGCAAGCCAGCCGCCGAGGGTGAGCTCGCTTGGGATCCGGAACGGGAAAAAGGGCGAGGCGTTGTAGATGCGCCAGCCGCTCGTCACCATGATGAGGATCGCAAGCACGTTGACCCAGTGCGTGATGCGCACCACGAGCGGGTGGATCTTGACCCATTGCGTTTGCGTAGCTTCCATCGGAGTCTCCTCTGGCGCCCGATCCGCCTTGGTCGGAGGGGATAGGTTACACCTTACAGCGTGCCCCGCTTGTCTCCTTCGCCGAAACCGAGCAAAGGCCGGGAGAACCCCCGTGCGAGCGCGATCACCTTGAAGAGCTCCCCCATCTCCGCCGGGCTCATCAGCCGGTTCGCCTGGTTGGCGAGGGGAAGGAACTTCGCGACGTCCTCCGCCGGCGTGCGCGACATCACCTCGGTGATCCCGCAGTTGACGAGGAACTGCGCCTGACTGGTGTAGCCGGCGACTTCCAGCCCGCCCTCGCGCGCGGCCTCGGCCATGGCGCTGAAATCGACGTGGCTGGTGATGTCCTGCAGTCCCGGGAGGAAGAAAGGATCGGCGTGCGCGTAGTGGCGGTAATGGCACATCAGAGTCCCGTCCTTGCGCTGCGGATGGTAATACTCATTTTGCGGAAATCCGTAATCGACGAAAAACGCCACGCCTTTCTCCAGCACGCCCGAGAGTGAACGTACGAAGCCCTGCGCGGCCAGCTGGATCTCGGTGCGAAAACCCTCGGGCAGCTTGAGCGCGCGCGCGGCGTCGAGCGGTCCGCCGGAAGCCAGCCGCCAGGACCAGTTGAGGCGATCGTTTCGCACGCCGACGCCGCCTTCCTCCACTTTTCCGCTCTGAACGCGCACCACGTGGGCGGGCATCGCATCGAGCACTTCATTGCCGAGCACCACGCCGGAAAACACCGGAGGCAGACGGTTGAGCCAGGCCACGCGCTCGAGCAGGTGCGGCACCCTCGCCGCGAGCGTGTCCCTGCTACGCTCGCGCAGATCCGCCGAAAGCTCGAGGATGAGATAGTTGCGCGGGGCTCTTCCGGAGCGCTCCAGCTCCTCGAGCAGCGTCGCGGCGAGCGCTCCGCTCCCCGCGCCCACCTCGAGCACTTCGTCGAACCCCGCCTCCAGCACTTGCTTCACCTGGCGCGCGAGCGTCTGCCCGTAGAGCGGTGAAATCTCGGGTGCCGTCACGAAATCCCCGGCCTTGCCGAGTTTTCTCGCGCCGGCGCTGTAGTACCCGAGCCCCGGCGCGTAAAGCGCAAGCTCCATGTAGCGCGCGAAGCTGATCCAGCCGCCGCTTGCCGTGATTTCGCTGCGAATGTGCTCGGCGACGCGATTGCTGTGCTCGCGCGCGTCAGGCCTAGGCTCGGGGAGCGCCATATCGGGAGTGGAAAGAGTATTCCGGTATCATTCTAGGCCATGAGCGAAGCGCTTTCAGGGAAAGTTGTGCTCGTCACCGGCGGTGCGAAACGCGTCGGCGCGGCGATCGCCCGCCGCCTGCATCGCGAGGGCGCGAACCTGATGCTGCACTACCGGGGATCGGAGCGCGAGGCGAGGGCGCTGCGCGCCGAATTGAACGTTGCCCGCACCGATTCAGTTGCGCTGGTTCAGGCCGACTTGCTCGACATCGCCGGTTTGTCCGAAATCGTGAGGAACACCCTCGGCCGCTTCGATAGGCTCGACGCACTCGTCAACAACGCGTCGACTTTCTTTCCGACACCGGTCGGCGAGATGACCCAGGCGACCTGGGACAGCCTCATGGGCGCGAATCTTCGGGCGCCGCTCTTCCTTTCGCAGGCCGCCGCGCCGCACCTGAAGAAGACCGGCGGGGCGATCGTCAACATCACCGACATCCACGCCGACCGGCCGCTCAAGAATTATGTGATCTACTCGATCGCCAAAGCGGGCCTCGCGGGCCTCACGCGCTCGCTCGCGCGCGAGCTCGCGCCCGAGGTGCGCGTGAACGGCGTAGCGCCCGGCGCCATCGTCTGGCCCGAGGACGGATCGTGGGACGATCTCACGCGCCAGCGCATCGTCTCGCACACCTTGCTCAGGCGCACCGGCGATCCCGACGACGTCGCCCGCGCCGTTTATTATCTGATCGCAGAAGCGCCCTACGTGACGGGGCAGATCATCGCCGTCGATGGTGGGAGGAGCATCAATTTATGAACGCGCCCGAGAAAATCCATTTCACCCGTAAGCAGCGCTTCGAGGCGGGCAAGCTCGAGAAGCGCCTGTGCCGGCTCGTAGGCGAGGCGATCGGCGACTACGACATGATTCGCGCGGGCGACCGCGTCATGGTGTGCCTCTCGGGCGGCAAGGACAGCTACGGGCTGCTCGACGTGCTCCTGAAGCTGCGCGAGCGCTCGCCGGTTTCCTTCGACCTCATCGCCGTCAACCTCGATCAACGCCACCCGGGGTATCCCGAGCAAGTCTTGCCCGATTACCTCAAGTCGCTGGGCGTTCCCTATCGGATCGAGGTGCAGGACACCTATTCGATCGTGAAGCGCGTCGTTCCGGAAGGCGAAACGATGTGCGGCCTGTGCTCGCGGCTGCGCCGCGGCGTCCTCTATCGCGTCGCGGGCGAAGTGGGCGCGACCAAGATCGCGCTCGGCCATCACCGCGACGACATCCTGGAGACCTTCTTCCTCAACCTCTTCTTCGGCGGCAAGATGAAAGCCATGTCGCCCAAGCTGCAGTCCGACGACGGCAAACACGTCGTGATCCGTCCGCTTGCCTACGTGGCCGAAACAGATCTTCAAGCCTACGCGGAGGTCAAAGGTTTCCCCATCATCCCCTGCGACCTGTGCGGGTCGCAGCCGACGCTGCAGCGAAAGCAGGTGAAGGAGATGCTGCGCGAGTGGGAAAAGCGCCATCCGGGGCGGGTCGACTCGATGTACCGCGCCCTCTCCAATCTCGTGCCTTCCCATCTCATGGACAGGAAGCTCTTCGATTTCGCCGCAGTGCGCGCGACCGGAAAAACGTCGGGCGAAGGCGACA
>WNFA01021628.1_pt1 | contig 11964 bp, 13 predicted proteins | sample 5400481 | NCBI WGS metagenome assembly WNFA01 (sample SAMN13153340, study PRJNA577476) | soil metagenome | isolation source: 120 cm saprolite under Douglas fir tree site 2 hole 1 replicate 2 | place: USA:California | collected 2015-04-18
GCCAGCGCTCCACCCCAATCGTGCCCGGCGATAATCGCCTTTTCTTGCCCTAAGCCTTTGATCAGCCCGGCAATGTCGCGCGTAAGTGTGGCTACGTCATAGCCTGTGCGCGGTTTATCAGTATCGTTGTAGCCGCGCAAGTCGGGGGCAACGACCTTGTAGCCATGCTCGGCGAGGAAGGGGATCTGGTAGCGCCAGGAATACCAGAATTCAGGGAAGCCATGCAGCAGCACGACGAGGGGGCCATTGCCCTGTGTCACGTAGTGCATGCGAATGCTGTTGGTCGTGATCTCGCGGTGTTGCCACGTTTCTGTTGTTAGCGACATGATGGCTCCTGTGTTTGCCTGCCCCGCCCCGCGGACGCGATAAATCGGGTCCCTACGCCCTATAATTGAATCACTCGACTGTTAGCCTGCTCCGCCCCGCGGGTTTTGAGAATGAGTCTGGGTTTGCCGGAGGCCGATAAATCGGCGGTGGGCACGATGAATCGGCCCCTACGCTTCGGTGTCGCCAAAGGCGATGGCGCGTTTGATTTGTTCGATCAAGTCGGTCACATGGATGCCACGTGGGCAGGCGTCGGCACAGTTGAAGATGGTTCGGCAGCGCCACACACCATCTGATTGCCCCAGGATGGCAAGGCGTTCGGCAGCTCCCTGGTCGCGACTGTCGAAGATGAAACGGTGCGCATTCACGATCGAGGCCGGGCCAACCCAGTCGGGATTGCCCCAAATGGATGGACAGGAGCCTGTGCAGGCACCACAGAGGATACACTTTGTGCCCTCGTCAAAGCGGGCGCGCTCGGCAGGGCTTTGCAGGCGTTCGGTGGCCGGTGGCGGATCATCATTGATGAGGTAGGGCTTGATTGATACGTACTTCTCAAAGAACGGATCCATATCGACAACCAGGTCCTTGATTACCGGAAAGCCGAGCATAGGCTCAATTGTTACCTTCTCACCCACGTCACGCACTAGTACCTTGCATGCCAGGCGATTGCGTCCGTTAATGCGCATAGCGTCGGAGCCGCACACGCCATGTGCACAGGAGCGGCGATACGTCAGGGAGCCATCCTGGGTCCACTTGATGGTATTCAGCACATCCAGCAGGCGATCAATCGGATCGGCCTCAACGCTATATTGGGCCCAGTATGGCCTACTATCGTCCTCAGGATCGTAGCGTTTGATACGTACGAGTAATTTCATAACATATCTCCTTGGTATTAGACCGCAATGATTGTCTCTACGATACACGGGCTTCGCAGCATGTATATCGTGTATCGTAGGGGTGATCCCTTGCGGTCACCCTGGAATGGTGTCTCCTTAGTATTTCCGTTCCTTTGGTTTGAAGATCGGGTCGTCGATCAGTATCACATCCTTATAGTCCAGTCGCACGTCATGGGTCTTTGCACCTCTATAAGCAAGGGTATGCTTGAGCCAGTTGGCGTCGTCACGCTGCTGGTAGTCGGTACGGTAGTGTGCGCCGCGACTCTCTGTGCGTGCCAGCGCACCGTGTATGGTGGCCTCGGCACAGTCAAGCAGGAAGCCAAGCTCAATCGTCTCAACCAGCTCTGTATTGAAGGTCTTGCCCTTGTCCTGCAACTGCACGTTCTTGTAGGCGTCCTGTAATCCGTCGATCGTATCAAGTGCATGGTGCAGGCCCCGGTCGTCACGCTCGACAAACACCCTATCGATCATCTCGTTTTGCAGCGCACTGCGTATAGGGGCTGCTGATTCGCCACCGGTAGAGGTATAGAGGTGATCGAGCAGTTCACGAGCAAACGACTCCGGCTCTGCTGGCAGGGGTACATGGTCGTTCTCAGCGATGAACTTTGCTATGTGCTTGCCTGCACGTCGTCCAAAGACGATCAGGTCCACCAGGGAATTGGTGCCCAGGCGATTGGCACCATGCACCGAGACGCAAGCCACCTCACCCGCCGCATAGAAGCCTGGCATAGGCGTCCATTGTGGGTCAATCACCACACGCCCATCGAGGTCGGTTGGAATGCCACCCATAGCATAATGGGCAGTTGGCTGGATCGGAATCGGCTCGGTAATCGGTTCAACACCCAGGTAGTTGCGTGCGAAGTCGGTGATGTCAGGTAGCTTCTCATTAATGATCTTTGCCCCCAGGTGCGTTAAATCCAGGTAGACATAGTCCTTGCCATCTACGCCTCGCCCTTCTTTTATCTCCTGGATCATACAGCGAGAGACGATATCGCGCGGGGCCAGGTCTTTGAGGGTGGGCATGTAGCGTTCCATGAAGTACTCACCCTTGCCGTTGAGGAGCTTGCCTCCTTCACCGCGTGCCGCCTCACTGAGCAACGACACTGCAGGCATGTCCATCGTTGAGGAGCAGATCTAGCACGAGATATTCATTGAAGAAGCGCACTTGATTCTTGATGGCATTCTGGTACATCGTCTGTAGCATCATGTGCCCCGTACGGTCCGCGGCATAGCAGGCACGGCGGACAGGAGCTTCACCGTAGTTGCGTGTATGTCCTCCGAAGCGGCGCTGGTCAATGCGCCCATCTTTCGTACGATTGAAGGGTAGGCCGCGATGCTCCAATTCATAGACGGCATCGATAGCATCCCGTGCCAGGATTTCCGCTGCGGGCTGATCTACCAGGTAATCACCGCCTTTGACGGTGTCGTACATGTGCCACTTCCAGTGATCTTCTTCCACGTTGCCCAATGCGGCAGCTACGCCTCCCTGCGCCGCGCCAGTATGCGAGCGCGTGGGGTAGACTTTCGACAATACTGCGACGCTGGCCCCTGGAAGCTGCATCGCGGACATCAGTCCAGCACCGCCGGCGCCGACGATGACGACATCAAATTTGTGGTGCATAGTGTTATCCTCCGACGTGCTGGATAAATCCGCACTCTACTAGAAATGGACACAAGGCGGGCCAGCTGGCACGTGCTGGAACGTGATGATGGTGATTGTGCCCAACATGAAGAAAATCAACGTCAATACTGCCAACGTCGATAGGATGCCGACACGCCAGGTACGGGACCGGACATAGTCGTCGACGACGATGCGCAAGCTATTCATGCCGTGCAAAAGGGCCAGGGTGAGCAGCAGCCAGTCGAAGAGCCGCCAGAGGGGGTTGGCGTAACGTAATGCGACAAACTGAAACGTTGTGCAGGCAACATCGGTTGTTATATGCACGAGGAGCAGGTGAATGATGACAAGAAAAATGAGGGCGATACCAGAAATGCGGATGAAGTACCAGGAAAAGGTTTCAAATCCGCCGCCGGATGGACGAGCACCATATCCCGTCGAAATACGCATGAATGTTCTCCTCTCCAGTCTTGATTACCTTTGAATACTCGTGGCGGGATGAGACAAACCCACTAGCGGTGCAATCACAAAGATAGCCATGGGGATGAAGCAGACAATAGCGAGTCCCAGGACGATATAGAACATGATCTTCTGGTAGAGCGCGCCTTTGCTTAAAAAGTCGATGACCATGATACGCACTCCGTTGAAGGCGTGAAATAAGACGGCAGCGATCACTGCCAGGGAGAGGATGCGTGCAATCCAGAAGTCAAAAAGCCGTATGCCGTCATTGTATACTGCGGGGCCAAATCCCAGTAGTGAAATATCCACAATGTGGATGAGGAGGAACAGCAGGATACCTATGCCGGTGATGCGGTGCAAGAGCCAGGCCCACATGCCTGATTGACCTTTGTACATCTTTTCCTCAATTCTGCTGCGGCGCGGGGTCAGGAAGGGTTAAACCAAGGTTTGGGGAAGAAGCGCCGTTGCCCCTTTCGTTTGTTTGTGTTCTTCACATTGCCTATTATACTGCATGGTGGAGCATCGCGCAAAGGTTTATCACTGCTGTTACTTCCACTTTGTAATTTTTCAGGACTCCTCACCACCTGCGGTGGTTCGCAAGAGATTTTATTGCTGCGTGCTTTGCAGCCGCAGGCTGCAAAGCACGCAGCAATAGCAGATATTAGGCGCTAAAGGTGGTGTAGAGTCAGATACCCGAATGGTTACCCTACTTTAATAAAGCTGTCCACTATCGTATAGTATAGGGAGAAGACTGGTAACAGTTCCTTTTTTGTCCAAGTGGGCAATCGGGAGAAACGATTGCCTGGGAAAGAAAGAGAGAAATACGCATGGGTTTTTTGTCACACTTACAAAATGTTTTCAATATGAAGGCTGACGCGGCATTGAATGCCGCCGAAAATCCGGGCCAGGTGTTCGATTACTCCTATACTAAGCAGCTTGAACAACTGCAGCAACTGCGCCGTGCCATTGCAGATGTTGTTACGAACGAGAAGCATATAGAGATGTTGGAAGCCCAGGTGGAAGCGCAAGCGAACCGCCTGCAGGCACAAGCCGCACAGGCGCTTCAGGCAGGACGTGAAGATTTGGCTCGTGTCGCGTTGCAGCGCAAGGCGGCACTTGCTGCGCAGACTGATGCGTACAAGCAGCAGATTGCACAACTCGCCGCTCAACAAGCTCACCTGGAGCAGGTGGAGCAGCAAGTAGCGCAGCGCATCGAGACATTCCGCACACAGAAGGAGATGGTCAAAGCGCAGTACCAGGCAGCAGAGGCGCAGGTCCATGTGACCGAGTCCGTTACAGGCATTTCGAAGGAGATGACCGAGATGAACCTGGCTATGCAACGCGCCCAGGATAGGGTACTGAATATGCAAGCTCGTGCCGGTGCGCTTGACACTCTCCTGGAGCATGGGACGTTAGGTGAGCAGGGGTTACTTGGTGGGCCTAATAGCGATATCGACCGGCAATTGCAAGAGATTTCCTCTGCTCATGATGTCGACGCGCAACTCGCTGCGCTCAAGCAACAAATCGGTGGTCCCCAGGCCGGGCAAGCGCAACTCGAAGGGCCAACCCGCTAGGGGCTCCACGGTTCACTCGTGTTTGAAAATGTGCCTGTAATGCTCTGCCACCAGTTCGCTGGGGAAGAAGCGTAGCAAGGCAACTATGGCCAGGGCGAATGCCACCCAATCGAAGCCCAAGTCCAGCGGTACGCCCAGGACTGTGCCCAACACGGGCAAAACAGCGCTCAAGAATACTTCATTGAGGGCATCGGGGAAAAACAGGATGACGGCCAGCCCACCGATGGAAGCGAAGAAGAAAAGTTTACGCCATAGGGGTATACGTGGATCGGCCACTAATGCGCCGATGAGTTTTAGTGTATTCACGCCGTGAAGAAAGATATCCCGGCGTTTAGGGTGCGCAAGTGGCCGCGTAGGCGTTTGTTGTTGCATGGTTGGCAATTTGTCCTCCTCTATAGCGGACGCTTGTAATGACTGCGTCTCTATAATGAATACGTAGGAGGCGGAGGAAAGGTTTTTCCGAATACTTGATATTGTAACACGTCTAGTATACAATGCAAGTACGTGGAAACCTCCCGTTCACTACGCTTCGTGTGTAGTGGGAGGCGTGCGGGTAGTGGCTTCGTCCGCACGCAAAAACGCTTGTGGAGGGTGGACCGCGCTGGCCTGAGCAATCAGGTGAAACGACGCCCGTTGAAGCAGGTACTGAAGTGTGGTTATCACGTTTTACTACATTTTAGGAAGCAGGATCGATCAATGCGTATTCGCAAAGCTGTTTTGCCAGTGGCTGGCCTTGGGACACGTGTGCTTCCGGCGAGTAAAGTAATCCCTAAGGAGATGCTGCCACTCGTCGATAAGCCGACGTTGCAATATATTGTGGAGGAAGCGGTTGCCGCAGGGGTCGAGGAGATTATCTTCGTGACGAGCCGCAGTAAACGCAGTATCGAAGATCATTTCGATATGTTCCCTGAGTTGGAGATGGTGCTGGAGAGCAAGGGGAAGAAGAAAGAGCTAGAAGAACTGGGCCATGTGCAGACAATGGCGACCTATACCTCTGTGCGGCAGCCTGAGCCTCGTGGCCTTGGTCACGCCGTCCTGTGTGCCAAGGAACTGGTGGGCAACGAGCCGTTCATTGTTATGCTGGGTGATAACCTGGTTGCGCCGGAGACGCCATGCCTGCCACGTATGATAGAGATACATAAACAGTACGGCGGATCGGTTCTCTCTCTTGTGTCCTTGCCGCCTGAGATCGTTCCCAGCTACGGCATCGCCGCCGTGGAAGCGCTTGGCCCGGACATTCTCAAAGTAACGGACCTGGTTGAGAAACCGGCACTGGAGGAAGCCCCTTCCAATCTGGGCGTTGATGGCCGTTATATCCTTACGCCGGACATTTTTGCCCTGTTAGAGAAGATTCCGCCTGGCAAAGGTGGAGAGATTCAAGTCACGGATGCGATAGCGATGCAGGCACGTGTCGGTCACTGCTACGGTCTGAAGTTTACGGGAATACGCTATGACACCGGCACTCCGCTGGGTTTGTTGACTACTGCTATCGCTTTTGGGCTGAAGCGGCCTGATATTGGTCCCGGGCTACGCGAGTACATGCGCAAGGCGTTGAGTGAGGAGTAGGTGAGGCCTGGCTGAGAGTCCCCCAGACTCTCTTGCCACACAAGGGCATATCCGCCCAGCCCACCACCCCGTGCCACTACATTTCGCCAGACTCCTTACCCCGCAGTTATGCCCACCGCGCTGTCGCTTGGGGTGCGACCGCGGCTTTGCCATGCTCTTAACAAACCGGCACGGGAAGTCCCGTCTCCGTTCACGGGACGGGATGAAAGTGCCGCTGCCCGCAGGCAGGAATTCTTGCATCTTTGTTCTAGTTGTGCTAGACTGCATATACAGCGTGGTCGCGCTCGTAGGTACGCATGTCCAATCGAAAGAGATGGCGCGTAGTAGTAGCCCAGGACACGGGCCACAGGGAGAGCCTGATTTGCTCGTCTGCACCTGTGTTGTCTGAGTTAGGTTGTGCGTGCAGCCACCTACGAGGCCTCGTGGGGTTCCTGCGGGAATATGGTCATCGAACCTCCGATGCTCAGAAGCTTATCCCCTTCTAGGGGATTGAGAGTGTCACTCATGCCTTTGAGAATACACATATCCTCTAGTCCTCCAGTTGTAAATGCCTGGCGATAGCGCTTCGGCGAATGTCTTGGCAAAGGCGTGCGAGAGCTTGATGCGCGCGTCGGAAGACGTGACCAGGCCAGGGAGTAAGCAAAAGGAAGAGGCCGCGAAGCCAGGCCATTTCAGAATAGATGTGACAGCATGGACCATCCAAACTGTCACATTCATTTCTGCTTCTCTGGAATCTTGCTGTGGGCCGAGAGAAAACGGAACACGGCAAGATCTCGAAGCAACAAACGCCCATCCGAACACTAGTCGGCGATTAAGCCGCAACTCAGGTTGGCAACGGTCGCCGTCATGGCACTGGCTTGATCGGAAGCCATAAAGGCCGCCACGTTCGCCACCTCCGCAAGTGTGGGCAGCCGCTTCAGTGGGTTCCTATCTGAGCTGAGAGCCTGGAACTGCTCGCGCGTCATGCCCAGGGCGTCGGCATGAAGACGATACACCTCTGCAATCGTTGCCGTCTCTGGGATGGCGTCCGACCGCAGGCAGATGGCGCGGATGCCCTGCCGTCCGTATTCCGCTGCCAGGCTTCGGGTGAGAGCTTCGATCGCTGCCCACGCCGGTGCCATGCCTCCCACGAGAGGGGCAGCTATGCGGGCAGGGGTAGCAGTCAGTGTCAAGATCACGCCGGACTTCTTCTCGACCATGTGCCGCGCCGCAGTTCTGGTAGTCAAGAAGTGGGTCTTCATGTAGGTCATGATCGGCAGGGCGAAGCTCTCAGGCGAGAGCTCGACGAGCGGGATTCCCTGAACCCCTCGCTGAGGAAACGAGATGGCGTTAACGGAGATGTCAATGCCTCCAGCCTTCTCGACGACGGCGCTCAGGTGCTTCTCGACGGCCAGCTCGTCGAGAGCATCGACTTGAGCCGTCTCGGCGACTCCTCCTGCGGCGAAGATGTCGCTGGCCACAGCATCGACCGAAGCAAGCCGACGACCGGTCAGGAACACCTTTGCCCCCTCGCGGGCGAAGGCACGGGCAATCGCACCGCCAATGGCCCCTCCTGCCCCGTAGATCACAGCATTCTTGTTTGTAAGTAGCATATCCATTCTCCTGTTTCTTGAGGACTCTAGTAGAGTGTGCTTCCGCCTTCGCATGCCCTCCATCAATCATGTCGGGTCATACTCAGTTGGAGAGACACTCATTAGACTGTGGTGAAGAGCAAAACTGTGCGGTCTGATGAGGGAGATTTTCTGCCGATCTGGCCCATGCTCCACCATGTCACTCACCCGAAAAGTTGGCAATGCACACGCATGGCGTGATATACTCGAGGGCGGCGTTTGGTGCTCCAGGCGCGTCTCTTGCTGATTGCGTCGATGATCAGCCAGATCTGTGCGAAATCAAGGAAGCATTGTGACATCTGAACAGAGGAAGATAGACAGCCTATCCGGCAAGGCAACCAGCGTTGATGAGGCCCCGATCACGAGTCTTCTGGCTCATGGCCCATCTGATATCAGCTCCCTGATAGAACCCTATCGCGGGGAACTGCGCTTGCACTGTTATCGCCTCCTGGGGTCACTGCACGATGCCGAGGATGTGGTGCAGGAAACGATGCTTCGTGCCTGGCGGCACTTTGACACTTTCAAGGGAAGAGGGTCGCTGCGTACCTGGCTGTACACGATTGCGACGAATGTATGCCTCGACATGCTCAAGAAACGCTTGCCACGGACGTTGCCGACAGCAACTTCCCCCGAGACGTCCCCAAAGAGTCCCATTGCGAACCCTTCTGCCGAGGCACTCTGGCTTGAACCCTTCCCTGACACCTGGTTGGCTGAGGCAACAGAGAACCCAGAAGCACGCTATACGAGATCCGAGAGCGTCTCGCTTGCCTTCCTCACAGCCCTTCAGTTACTCCCACCCCGCCAACGGGCGGTCTTGATCCTCTCAGATGTGCTGGACTGGCGGGCAGTCGAGATTGCGCACCTGCTCGAGGTATCGGTCTCAGCGGTGAACAGTGCCTTGCACCGTGCTCGGGTGACGCTTGAAAAGAACTATTCCACCGAGACACCAGAGATGGCGCGGATGCATCGTGCTGATGCGGAGACGAACAAGCTCCTCGCTCGCTACCTCCATGCGTGGGAGACAGACGATGTCACCGGGCTTGTGGCACTCCTGAAAGAAGACGCGACGCTCTCTATGCCACCGATCCCTTCGTGGTATCGAGGGCGAGAAGCGATTCGCGCCATTCTGCTTGCCGCACCATTTGGATCTGGAGTGCAGAACCGGTGGCGGATGTTCCCGACGCGTGCCAATGCACAGCCAGCATTTGTCGTGTATGCAGCCGACGAATCGAAGAGCTCTTATCAAGCTTACGGGGTTCAAGTCGTCACCCTCGATTATGCGCGACTTCCCAGGAAGATCGCCGAGGTGACGATCTTCCGTAGCCCATTGCTCCTCCCCTCCTTCGGATTCCCACTGCAACTCCCTCAATAAATTCGGCATCCTTGCTTTCCCTCCATCTTGCCATGCAAGATACTTCTAAAATGACGCTCTATCTACAACTGTAGAACTATTGGACATTGTGTGCTTTTGCCTATAGCCTGACTTATTACCCGCTCATCTCTGCCGACTTACCACTGCATGGTTTTCCCTCTAAGAACTGTGAAGCACCCCATGGCTGAAGCCAGGGGCTTCTACGCAGTCCCACTTGCGGAACGTACCCGCAAGGGCTTACGTGGGACACTTCCTGCCCCGTTCTGTTTCTCATTCTGGTAGCGATGCAGGATATTCTTCGCAGCGTTGTGGTCTCGATCCAGTTCGGTCCCACAGTCCGGGCAGGAATGCCATCTCACACTAAGGTCCTTCTCCACGATGCACCCGCAGCCGGAACACTCTTGACTTGTGCCATGAGGAGCCACTTTCCCGACCGTGCAACCAGCCTCTTCCGCTTTGTTGCGCGTCATCGTGACGAAGGCTCCCCAGCCTGCATCCAGAATACTCTTATTCAAGCCACCTTTGGCGGCGGCTCCATTCGGTACGTACCTGCCCTGCTCGTCTTGTTTCGGGACTGGCGCTTTGGTCATGTTGTCAATCTGCAAATCCTCAAACACAAGCGTGCCATACTGCGAGACGAGCTTGCGCGAGGCTTTATGCAAGAAATCGCGGCGGCGATGGCGCACTTTGCGATAGAGACGAGACAGCTCTTTCTTGGCACGGCTTCGGCGATGACTCCCTTTCTTGCGCCGGTGAATCTTGCGATGAGCGCACGTGATCTGCTCTTCCGCCTTCCGATAGAAGCCGGGATTGGCAATCTCTTCCCCATTGGAGAGGACAGCAAAGGACTTAACCCCCAAATCAATGCCTACCGCTTCCTCGCTTGGGTGAAACGTCATGGTCGGGTCAAACTCATACTCGGTGCTGAATACCGCAAACCATTGGTCGCCTTCTCGTTTGATGGTACACGTCTTGATCGTGCCCTGCATCTTCCGGTGCACTTTGATCTTGACATGACCGATCTTGCTGAGCTGCAGGCGGTTCCCGATGATCTCATAGCCACCTTGCGGGTACGTGAAGCTGTCATAGCGGTCGCCGCTTTTGAACCTGGGGTAGCCTCTTGTCTGGCCATTCTTCACTCGACGAAAGAAAGCATCAAAAGCTTTGTCCAGACGTTTGAGCACATCTTGCTGCACCTGGCTATGGATGTCCTGGTATTCTTCTCGCAGTTGCTTGAGAGCAGGCAATTGGTCAGCCTGCATCCCATAGGAGACAGACACGCCACACAACTGATAGGCGTCTCGACGCTCTTGCAAGGCTGCATTGTACAGTTCCTTGCAGCGACGCAATGTCCATTCCAAGGTCCCGATTTGCTTCTTGGTGGGATACAAGCGAAACTTGTATGCGCTTCTCCGCATATTCGGGTTCTTCCGAGTCATGACTTGCGTTGCTCTTTCTGGCTCTTTTTGATATATTCAGCAAGTGCTGTCAGGATTTCACCATGTATCGAGCGGTTATGCTGCCTGGCGACTTGCCGTAAGGCATCGAGCATCTCCACCGAGATACGGATAGAGAACGATTTGGTTAGGGCTTCATCTTGTGTTTTCATACGCCTATTGTACATCCAAATTAGGTGTATGTCAAGTATCTCCCTACCTCCCCAGCCGACGACGCAAGGAACGGCGCTTCTATCCCCGTAGCTGAAGCCAGGGGTTTTACGCGCCGGTTCGATAACGGCGACTGCACCACCGGCGATCCCTGGTTGGATAGGCTGGAGTATTGGTGCTATTCCGCTGATTGGCTTGCTTGTCTTCCTTCTGCTGCAACCAGGTCGCAAAAGGATGGAGTCTCAGGTCGTGGGAGCACAGTAAACCTAAAGGCTCATGAGTAGGGTTCTCTCCCTGCAGTTTCCAGGGCGATACATGGAGCGGCGAGTCGGTGGGGCCTGGCCTCTCACATTGAAACGCTTGCCAGAAGCAATTCTCGGCCTGCTTTACGCTGTCTGCGCTCTCCGAAAAATGGCCATTCAGTGCATGTAATTGCCCGCAGTGCTGCACCTGGGCAGTACCGCAAGCCGCCAGCGTGGCAGTGAGTCCAACGAACAACAGTCCCAGGATCAGCACAGGAAAGATGGCTACTGGCCGATGACTACGCAGGTGGTGTTGCGCTCTCTGAAACATGCTCTGTCCTCGCGAAATTTTATCTTGCTGTTAACCTTCATCTTGTAACTCTGTTGTTTCTGTTCCTTGCCCCATCTTCTGCAGGAGATTTGCGTAGTTCTTTCGGGTGGCTCTTGTATATGGATGCTGGGGACCCAGCACGTGTTCTCTGATCGCCAGAGCGCGCTGGTAGAGCGGCTCGGCTTGCTCATACTTGCCCTGATCTCTGTAGAGTTCCGCTAGGTTATTGAGGCTTTGCGCCGTCTTGGGATGCTGGGGACCCAGCACGCATTCTCTGATCGCCAGGGCGCGCTGGTAGAGCGGCTCGGCTTGCTCATACTTGCCCTGATGCCTGTAGTGGATCGCCAGGTTATTGAGGCTTTGTG
>WNFA01004240.1_pt1 | contig 11962 bp, 16 predicted proteins | sample 5400481 | NCBI WGS metagenome assembly WNFA01 (sample SAMN13153340, study PRJNA577476) | soil metagenome | isolation source: 120 cm saprolite under Douglas fir tree site 2 hole 1 replicate 2 | place: USA:California | collected 2015-04-18
CACTTGTCCTCACGTCCCAGCGCGAAATAGCACGCCAGGTAACCTCATTCGGCATTCTCGGGACATCTCTCGGGACAGTACGTGCGCCATGCCCAAGCGTCTGACTTTCGTGTGCTCGCAACGTGTTACCGCTTGCCGACCGTAATGAGAAAAAATAGACTCTGAAGATCATAGGTACTCTCGGAGCATGCCCGTTCTTGCTATGTTCTGGTTCTCAGGGCTGAGCGCGATCTGTCTCCTGCTAACGCCAGTCAGCGCTGCGCAAAACAAGTCTGCACCAGTCCCGATTGCGCTTACTCACGCGACTGTCATCAATCCGGGTACGTCATCGGTTCAGGCGAACCGGACCGTTGTTATCACCGGAGATCACATCACCTCTGTTTCTGACGCAGCAAAATTTCAGCCACCGAAGAACGCGCGGGTGATTGATGCCACTGGTCAATATCTCATTCCGGGGCTTTGGGACATGCATGTCCACTCCGCCTTTGGTGATTGGTTTCCCGGTGGACGCGATATCATCCTCCCGCTCTTCATTGCCAATGGTGTCACCGGCGTGCGCGATATGGGCGGAGACGCTCCGGTCCTGTTCGAGTGGCGCAAAGAGATCACGGACGGCAAAATCGTCGGCCCCCGCATGGTCATCTGCGGCCCCATGCTGGACGGGTATCTGCCGAACGGGAAACTGCGCTTTCCCAGTTCCGTCGCCATCACTACTCCGGGCAGTGCGATCGCTGCCGTGGACTTACTCAAAACGCAGGGCGTGGACTTCATCAAAGTCCAGTCTGTCATTTCGCACGATGCCTATCTTGCCGCTGCAGCGGAAGCCCACAAACAAGGCTTGCCCATTGTCGGCCATGTACCGGACAAAGTTCGCATTAGGGAAGTTGTCGAAGCGGGGCAAAAGAGCATTGAGCACCTGATGGGCATCTTCGAAGGCTGTTCCACGGAAGAGGGCAAATTCATCAAGGGCGAAGGCACCCTGAAGCTGCTGCTCACCACACAGGACCAGCAAAGATGCGACTCGCTCACGAAGTTGCTCGCCCAGAACCAAACATGGCAGGTACCCACGCTGGCCTGGCAACGTGGCGGAACATTTCTCGACCAGCGCGACCTAAAGCACCAGCCACTCGACAAGTACGTTCCAGCCTACTGGCGCGATGTGACCTGGCACCGCTTCACCGATGAGATGATGCCCGACCTTCTACGCGACCCGCTCGCGCTGCGCCAGGAGTACTTCGCCCGCAATCTGCAAATGGTCGGCGCGCTACATCATGCCGGAGTGCCGTTCATGGCAGGGACTGATACGGCCCCGGGCGTTTACATCATGCCCGGTTTTAGCTTGCACGATGAACTAGCCAATTTTGTGGAAGCCGGTTTCACGCCGATGGAGTCGCTCCAAACGGCGACCAGCAACCCGGCGAAATTTCTTAGGATGGAAGCCAGCTTTGGTTCGGTCGAACCTGGCAAAGTCGCTGACGTAGTGTTGCTGAGAGCAAACCCGCTCGAAGACATCCGGAACACCCAGAAAATCAACGTCGTTATCGCCCATGGCCGGATCTTTGATCGTGGCGCACTCGATCAGATTCTGATGAGAGTGGAAGCCACAGCGAGGCGGCAAAAGTAAGATCGGTAATTTACATTCAGAACCCAGTTGTGAGCGCAATCGCCTTTGCTTCGTAAACAGAATGGTTTTGAGAACGAAATCACTTTCGCTGGTCCCGGTGGAGTCGATGTGACTGCAATCGGTTTGTGGGAAAACAAAGCCGATGCCGGGGCTTACAACGCCAATACCTATCCGCAAGTGCTGAAGACGGTGGCAAGATTCATCGAGGGACGCCCAAGGTTCAGACCTCGGACGTTGTCAACTCGACCTTTCACAAGAGCGCCGTACTCTTAACAGCGTAGAACTGTGAGCTTTTCGGATGCAAGGATCCCCCAGGTTGCGGTGTCCAAGAGTCTGAGACGGTCCTTTTGTATTTTGACCTTCGTCAGGCGAGAGATTTTCGGCGGTCAAGAGGTGCGGACTCGTTCGTTACGCGAGGGTTGCGGAATGGCCGGGCTGGCCTTTGTAATGGGAGGGTTATTTCTTCTTCGAAAGCTCGCCCTCGAAATGACTTTCAGCATCTTCACGACTGAAGCGATTTTTCTGTTTGGTCAATACGACTGAATAGACGACCTCATTACCTGCGACCTGAGCCGTGATAAATGCCCCGTCTTGGGGCAGTTCTTGGTAGATGAATTTCACTTTTCTGCCGTCTTCAAGGGTTTTGATCCACTCTTCGTCTGGCACGTTCGTATCTCTTCAGGCGAGATCAGGGTGTCCGACGTCAAGCATTCTTTCCGGTCGGGAGTTCTGATTGTCGCCCATCATCAGGGTATGTCGCGAGTATACGTTGTTCGGCTCATCCGAAACTACTTCTCTGATTTCCTCGCAACTACGCGGCTTTGCCTGCTTTTATGCATTTGGGATACACCGATTGTGTCGGAGGCGACGGCAGTAAGGCAGGGACCCTATTTAGGAGCGGGGAAAACACTGGGTCGAGCTGGGAATGCCATGGAAAAGCTCGACGCAAATGGGCGTGGCTCGAGCGCGTGATCGCCCACCACAAGACTCATCTAATCATGGGAATCTTCGAGTGCAGAGGGTGAAGTTCGCGCTCCAGCAGGAGACGCTTACAGTTTGAATAGCGATCGCAAAGAATCGTCATCAATATGGCTCTCAGGCGCTAGCCAATGAACAAAGTCTCGGGCGCTGATGTGCGTCGGCTTTCGAACCTCCCTTTTCTCAAGGCCAGACTCAAGGTCTGCTTGTTTGCCCGTGTTGGTAATCACCGTCCATGTCTTCGTCTTCATTGTCTTTGCCTCGCTTGATGGCGGCAGAGTGACTACGCTGTTGCTGGCGTCCGCACGACTTTCATGTGGCCATCCATTTGCCTGTGTCAACTGCGAATCCACCTCATCCGCGATGGTCGTGACATCGGGCAACAGCAAGGCTGAGGTCCAGAGTATTCAGATTCTTCTGCAAGATCCCGAAGCCAGGTCATCTGAAGCATTCGCAGTCGGGCACCAGCATCCCAGAAGAGTAGCCTTGAAGTAGTCGCATTTTGCCATGGGCTTCCAATAGTGAAGCATGAAGAGTATGGCTAGGTTTCAGTTCCGAGACTGTACCAAACTGACCAGTTCTTGGGATTATTCGTGGGTAGACTGCGGTCTTTTGGGGTGTGGTGCTGTCGGCGGCGTGCCGGCGCTCACGGTTCTTGGTGAACACAGTCACGTCCCAGACAGAGTCCTGCATGTTCAAGCCCACGAACCAGCGGAACAGCAGGTTGTAGTCCAGCTGCTCCATTAACATCCGTTCGCTGCACACCAAGTACAGCGCTTGCAGCAGTAAGCGCCCGCAACGGCTTCTCCGGCGCTATCGACGGTCGTCCGGTTATGGCGTACAGCTTGTTGAAGCGTGGTTGCAGTTCTCTTAACTCCTCATCGGTCATGGCACGCAGCGAACGCAGTGGATGATGCTGCAGCACTCGCTGCTCGGGGCTGATGCTGAAGACGTCCAACTGTTTGCTCATCTTTTCCGCGCATGCCTTCTTCTTATCAGGTTGGGTTGTGGAAACAAGACTAATTCTTGTTGCGGGAGTCGTTTTCGTCGCATGGCTCCGATCAGGTCAGCTAAGGTCAGCTACACTCACCACGTGCACCAGGCAGGCCACGCACCAGCGATTAGCACAGCAGGCTGGCTCGCGTCATCGCTTCTATTCGGGATACCGGCCTTGACCTTCGCCTTCCTGTTTCACTGGGCTGGCCCGAGTCTGTTGCGGCAGATGAGTTCGTGGTGGCGCATTTTCCATCTGCTGCTCATTCTGCCCCTTGCACTCATGTTGATTGCCTCGCTTGTTGGTGCAGCCATTGACCTCCGCTCCATGTCTTGGAAGGCACTCATGCAACGGTTACGGCTCTCGGCTCCAAAGGCAACGGCTTGGATCTGGGCAGCTGCACTCTCAGCCTTCATGTATGGAGGTAATTGGGAGGACGTTTTTGCGGTTGCAGCATCCTGGCTTGCCCTTTGGAAAGAAAACAATCGCCAAGTCTGGGTATTCGCTGCGATTCTGACAGGCATCTTCCTCAAGCGGAGCGCAAGCATCCTCCAACCAGCTCTGCAGTCCGTCAGATTCTTCAATGCTTCTGGGTTTCACCACGAGTTTTTCGATCGTTTCGGTCCGAAGGATTTCATGGGCATTCCTTTGCATGGGGCTTGGTGGATTGTCGTTTACTATGCCGTCGTGATCCTTGTATGTAATATCGGCGGGGAGGAACTCTGGTGGCGAGGTTACGTGCTGCCGCGCCAAGAACTTGCGTTCGGTAGGTCCACGTGGGTTATCCACGGGACTCTCTGGTCGGTGTTCCACTTATTTATGCAGCCGACTCTCTGGGACACAGTCCGCATGGCAATCACAGGTATCGCGCTCTCCTTTGTTGCGCAGCACACAAAAAGCACATGGCCGGGTATCCTCGGCCACAGCTTCGGAAACCTGGCCTTCTTTCTAAACTTGGTTAAAGGCGTGGTGTCCCCTTGATGTTCTCATTTCCTCCGAGGGAGATCCTCTAGCCTAGGCTCGCCTCTACCCACCGAGTTTTTCCGCATCCCGCTAGACAATCCCTACCACTGGAAGAACCTGACATAGGAACCCTTTCGCCGCTTTTGAATTAGGCTTGTCAATCTCTGTTGTCTTGCAAGCGAATGGGCGATTTCGCTTGGTATATGGCTCAATTCTACGAACACGATGGCGTGTTACTGGACGCGCTCGTGGGATTCATTGGGGGCGGCCTCAAGGCGAGCGAAAGTGCTATCGTCATTGCCACTGCGGAACACCTTAAAGCTCTTGAGGAACGATTGCAGGTTTCTAACGTGGATGTGGCGATGGGCCCGATCACGGGATCAATATATTACTCTGGAGGCCGAAGAAGCTCTCGCTAGATTCATGGCAAACCAGTGCGCTGACGATGAACTGTTCGGCGATCTTGTTACCGAGTTGATCACGCGTGCGCGAGCGAACAGTCGGTGTGTGCGAGGGTTTGGCGAAATGGTCGCTCCCCTATGGGCAAGGGATGATCAAGCGGCTACCATTCGACTCGAACATCCGTCGCTGAGTTCCGGGCGCCACACGCGCGCGTAGGTGAGATCCAGGAGCACGGCGAGCGAGATCCGACAGGGCGACTAGATGCGCCGGATTGTGTAACACGTTTCCGGCATCATACCGCACTGGCTTTCATTGCTTCCGGCGAAATGCGCGTTTAATGGGCGTGCCACATCTGCGCATCATGCGGTGACATGGGGCGGTTGTGTGTAGCCGTCGCGTGCTCGTTCATTGCCTTTGCCGCTTGGGTGCGGCAGCTGCCGTTCTGGCTGCTGAACTCCCGTGTGGTGACGGAGTGTTTACACAGTGGGCACTTGAACGTGCTAAAGCCGCTCATCATTTTGATTGTGTAATGTCTCATAGCTTCAAGTATAGTCGCTTATCCCGGTATGACTCCGAACTAAAGTTACCCTCCGTCATGCAAAGTTGGTTCGCAAGAAGTCTACTCGGGGGTTGGGCTTTACTCCTTATCAGTACGCTGCTGGCCCGCTCCACCGCGGCGCTCTGCGTGTTCTCCTACTCTCGCCGCCTGAAGAGCGAAAATGGCGACGACTTGGGACCCGCTTTGGCGGGCACTCTCCGACAATTGACGTAACGTCGCCTCTCGCTCAGGACTGGGTTCTGATCAAGCTCTCGTCTTTTGAAATGGGTTCGGTTCCTAGCACATGGTCAGCAACCCGGAGCCGCGAAGTGGATGCGACCGGTTGAGGCGTCGTTCATTGCAAGTACTTTCTTGCTGTGGATCATCCCTTGCCTTCATCAGCTGATGGACCGTAGATCGCGGGGACCTTCTCTTCGTTCAACCTCAGATATACGGTCAGCTGCCCGCGATGGTGTGCCATGTGGTCGAATACGCCGTCGCGGATCGCGACATAGCGAGGCTGCTCGCTCATCAGCTTGCCCGCGACCAGCATGCGCCACTTGGTGTTCAGCAGGCGATCATCCGTGGTCTTCTGCAGCACCTCGCGTCCTTTGTTTAGGCTGGCCTCAAACTGCCCTAGCAGATCGCGCCGCGTCTTCCACTCCTGCGGCCTGAACTTCGGGCCTCCAGGCGGATTGATGTCCAGCTCGTCCATGTTCACTACCATGTCGAGCCACGCCGGGATGGTGGCAACAATCGTTGCCAGATAACCGAGTGGCATCGACTTCTCATGCGGCTTCCAGTCGTTCTTTCCTTCCGGGACGCGTTCCAGCGTCTTGCGTATCCCAACCGCCTCGCGGTCAAGTTCAGCCAGCAACAGTTCGGTGATCTTCATGGTACATTCTCCCTGACTCCGATTTTAGATGCACCGTAGTCGAAGATAGGATTCAGGAAGCAATTCCGTCGCTTTTGATTGGGAGCCTCGCCGGTTGTTTCCCTACGGACTTCTTTCTATCAGGCTTAAATCCGACGGATGCTGGCGTAACATCGCTCTTGCATTGACAGTGACTTCCGGTGTTATGAGGTGCTGATTCGTGATCGTGATGATGGACGGAGGTGGGCTGTGAAACGCGCCGCTCAGAGAGCTCCCGATGTCGAGTAAGCGGTTGCAAGAGCAGGAAGGACGGACGAGACTAGTTCTACAGGGCGGTGCTGAACCCCGAACCCGAAAGGATGGCGTGGCAGCGGTTACGTTGTAAGCAGCTCGATCGAAACACGGGTTGCCTTTGCAGGCAGCAAAGGCTTGAGCAGCGACCTGAAGTGAGGACTCAAATCCAGTTCTTGGCTTTGCCGGTCGAACAGCTCGCGAGGGTCGGGAGCTGCCTTCATCGCATATCGAAGATAGGACAGACGCAGAAGCCGAACCGCGTGGTTGAAGTCTTCTTCGCTTCGGACGTGAAACGTGATCCAGCCCGAGTTTGGAACCCAGCGGTGCTCCTCGGCAAGGCCTTCCGCCAGGAGAGCATCGCGAACTGGACGCGGAAAGGGTATATCAACCATGCCGCCCTCGTGCACGTGCCCGACCTCCGCACTTCCGAAACGGAATTCTCTGCCGCCAAAGCGGTGGGCGTGAACCGATATCTGCGGCCACGCGGAAACGTCCTCTTCCAACCTCTTCAGATGCTTCATATTTCCTAATAGGACCTCTCCGCTGCCTCTGTTTGATGCCCGAGAACGGTCATGCGATCGAGCTGCCACACCGCGGACGGCTCGTACAGGCAACCTTGCACACTTGTTCCCGCGCACCTTTCTTCAAGCATTCGGACTAGAGGCAAATGTGAATCTCTCAAACTGATTGTCCGGTCTGCCCTCCTGCATTGACTGCTTTGTCTCGGCAACGGATTGAGATTCACAGATTTCGAAGATGGAGTTCAGTCTGGTCACCTTCAATATCTCCCGCACCTGTCGGGAGGGGTTTAGTAGTTTGAGATAAACACCGGCGGCTTGCAGCGAAAGCAGAGCCCCGACTCCCGCCGCGTCGATGGCATCAACCTCGGTTAGGTCAAGAACGACGTTCCGCGACTCCTGCTGCATAGCCGAGCACAAAAGAGCAGTCTCATGACCACGCACAATTCTGCCCGAGCAGCGCACAACCGCGACCTCACTGATGCTTTCCACATTTACCGTCAGCACGTTTCATTCCTCCCGAACTCACAGCCACCGTCTCATTATAGGCGAATAAAAAGCGAATATCAATTACTCCATGGACAAGCCGGTCCACGTTTGTTTAGGGGACTTCTCCCCCGCTCAGGTCTTCCGCTCCGCCGCGGGCGGTCCGAAGGATCCGCAGCGACCATGCATGCCTTGGCGAAACTTCTCGCGCTCCTCGGGGGTCATCTGTTCCCACCGCTCCATCATGCGGCGACGCCAGTACATGTGCCGGCCAGGGTGGCCTCGGAATCCGCCAAAAATGATCTTGCTAAGAACCAAAATCCCGAGGGCTTGCCAGAAATTGATCAAATGCCAGCCAAAAAGGGCCGGCATCAGCCAATTCCAAAGTCTCATCACCACGAAACTAAACACGGTGACGAACAATGCGGCAAACAGCACGAACTTCAATCCCCGCAGAACCCAATGCCTTTTCATGTTTGTTGCCCTCATTCTTTCTTGAAATCGTCATAGATGGACTGAAGGCGCTCGCGAAGGTGCAGGACTGCGTAATGCTTGCGGGAGAGCAGCGTGTTCACACTGACGCCAGTCTGTTCGGCGAGCTCCTTGAAGCTGTAACCCAGGAACTCGTGAGCCACGAATACTTCACGTTGCTCTTCGGGCAGTTCGTCCAGGGCCGCATCCATCTCCTCTAGCAGCACACTTCGTGCGTAGGCCGACTCAGGTCCAGCGTCTGGCGTGGGCAGCAGATCCTCCCACTGGAGGGTCTCCCCGTCCTCCGTCGTAACTGCCGGTTCTCTTGACGCCTCACGCTTTTTGCTGCGGAACAGGTCCGTGATCCGGTTGCGGGCGACCCGGAACAACCAGGCGGTAACCTGCTCCAGCGGCTTCATCATCCGGTAGGCCTCGACCAGTTCGGAGAAGACATCCTGCAGGATGTCTTCTGCGTCACTCTGGTCGGGGACCCGCCTACGGATGAAGTTGCGCAGCCGGGGTCTTTCCCGCTCGATCGCTTCCGAGATCTGCTGGTCTTGCTGCACCATCATCCACTGTTTTCTGAGCGTACCGTCCATCCACCTTGTAGACGAATGAGCAAAGGGAATATTTTAAGTCCGATCTGCTGGAGCCTGCAGCCTTTCCGGTTGGTTAGGCTATTCCATGAAGGTCAGCGCAGACTGAAGGCTGCTATGGAGTCGCCGATGGACGAGAGCCGCCGCGACCGCGGGCGGCTAGAACGGTCCAGGGTGTGGTGAACTTTGGATGGCAGTCAGGAATTGTTGGCGCAAATATGCCCGCCCGTCGGCGAAAATCGGACTTGCGAGACCGGTCTTAGGTTTCGCCCTTGGTGCGGAGTCAGCTCGAAGGCGTGGCAAAATCCATAGCGTTGGAATATGTGGGAAAGCGCGTCCGACGTAGCCTAGCTACACGGATAAGAAACGGCTACTTTTGCAGAAGTGCGCTGAGCAGATGGGCCAACTCTATCTTCGCGTCAAGGCTATCGGGCGGTCCCGAAGCATCTTCGGTGAGTGCGGCAAGTTGGTGAACTAACATGCGCACGGCAAAGCCGTTCGAAACGTAAATAACTTGGGGCGGAAGCGCTAGTTCCCAGGTATCGTGTGCACGGCGCCTCAGAAGCCAACGCTGCCGTTCGGTATGCTTCTTTGAGTTTGCGTTTTGCCGGGGCAACGAAAACGCACCATTGATAACTACGTCGGCCCAACCCTGCTCGCGCTTGAGGCGCACCCGTTCCACTTTGAGCTGGTCAAAGACGACCACGCGGCACGAGAGTTTAAGCAGATTCTCGCCCTGAAGGGCCTCTCCGGTCTCGCTGAAATTCTTTCCCAGCGCAGCGCTTACTTCCGCAGGTTTGGGGCGCTTCGAATTCAACAGTTGAATACGCGGAGCGGCAACGTTTGCCGGACTGGTTTCAACCCGTCTCGGGGACAACACGGCCTCGGCCTCTTCCGCTGCATTGGTACCCGCATTCCGCGGAATCAGCGGCCCTGGCCCGGGACTTGCCATCACGTTGGGCTTGAGATTTGCAGTGCGGCTAGAGGCGACCTGTACCGTTGCCGGGGCCTTCTTAACATAACGAAAGAAGTGAGGGCGTCCGCGCTCCTTCCAATATGCCGAATCGTAAGATTCGACGCCTTGGCCAGAACGTAATGCGCTGAAGAACGAGCTCTGTGCCGGATTGACTGCGACTCCAACATGTCCGGGCCAGACAACCAAATCACCTGGCTGCGGACGGAAGACACGGCGGAATTCGGCGATTCCTGTGTAAAGGTCCGCGGAGCTCGCGTATGCATACGGAAATCCAGCACGCTCATAGATGGAATGCACGAGGTGCGAACAATCGGACTTCAGGCCAGGACGTGGGTGGGATTTCAGTGCGGCATCAAGAACAGCCAAGCCTTCCTCACCCGTAATCGTCGGGGAGGTGAGTCGTTGCGCGTGCTGACTTGTGTCTATGGAGGTAGAGGGGCGAGTCGTGACCGAGGCGTCACGGGTCTGTTGCGCGGTCGCCGCAGCGACCGCGCAAAGCACGAGGAATAAGAAGACACCATTGCTTCTGGACCGCATGGATTCATCATTGTGAACGGCTTCAAACAGCGGCGCAGGTTACGATGGGGCTGCTACGATATCAACCAACGAATTGCACCCACGCCTCGCCTTTAGCAACGGGAGTCCCACCGCGGCGACGGCTAAGCCCCTGACCAGACGTGAGTTCCAGTCACGAGGCTGCTCGACCGTTCTGCGGTGGTGAAATTCTTTTCCGGGCTGGGATCAATCAGAACAGACCCTGAGGCGGTGGAGCGGCAGGCCTCCCGTAGCCTCTTAGGACTGACAATGTTTGTTTACTAGTCTTCAATTGACGCCAGGGTATTTGTACCAAATCAGCCAAAGTGAGCACGCAGCGGGAGTGGGCGCCTTTTTATATTGCGTGCTATCGATTTCACGCGCCAGCTATGCATGCCAGGATAGAGTCTACCGCACGAGCCGAGGCGGCTGGTGCGAGGCATCCGGCGAGCGGCTTCACGTGACGCCTGACGCCAGAGTTGTCAAAACGCCAGTAATGCAGCCTAACCAGCCGCCGACGATGAGGCTGCGGCGTCCAGCGGTTGCGGGTTGGCGCCCTTGATCAGGAGCCACAGCATGATCGCCATCTCCCCGAGGAGGGCGGGAAGGTGATGTTAGAGACCATATGTGTCCAATGTGTCCACGATTAACGAAGCTTTGACAAACTGTTGACAACCCGAGCCTGCGCCCGTCCTAGACATCTTGAAGAGCAAAAGTTGGTGCAAATGAGTCAAGTTTTGCTCGTGTTTTGTTCCCCAGAGACATGCTCGTCGGTCTGAGGCGAAGCCTCCTTAGAGTACTGCAGAGTACTGCGTGAGTTTCCCGTGCTGTGGCCAAGTCCGGCAATCAAAATCTGGCAACGATGATCATCACTAGTCCAAACGCGTTTAAGTCCGTCCCTAAATCAGCGATCCTGACAGCCTGGGCGCACTTCAGACCGATGCCTACATGGGAGCCGTAGCGCGCGATTGTCGCGAGCCAGACCCCCTTCTGATGTCCATAATTGAACAATTGTTTCCGCTTAGAAGAGGCCTCTTTTTCAACAGTGACTGTGAAAAAGCCGATGGCAAGACCTCTTGAAACCCAGGACCACCGTGCGTTTGAGCTGTTTGCACCTGAACTGATTCAGGAATCCGGGAACTGTTCAAATGTGCACAGCCTGCCCCCGGATTCTTCCCCCTCGCTTATAGTCATACACTTATGCGATCCAGCTTGCCCACAAAAAGAGGCACAGTAAGGGCAACGACCCGCAACTGTCCAAGGCAAGACGACAATGACGGACCAAATCAATACGGCAGGACGGGTACGCATGTCTACATCTTCTGACTTAAGGCACTGACGACGACTGCCTAGGCTAGTTCAGTCTGCTATCATCTTCAGCCGAGGGGGAACTAATGGAAAACATGTCGCGTGTGGTACAGCAATTGAGGAAAGAACTGCAAAGAGCCGAGAATGAAGTCAGTCGGTTTCGCGCTGCACTCTCGGCTTTGGGAAGCTCAACCTCCAATGGGCATCGGCGCACCATGTCGGCTGATGCTCGGAGGAGAATTAGCCTTGCTCAGAAAGCACGATGGGCCAAACAGAACGGCCAGGCGCAAGCGGCGAGCCCCAAGCGCATAGTGTCATCCGCAGCGCGCAGGAAGATGGCGGCTGCTCAGCGAGCGAGGTGGGCGAAAGTAAAGCGCATAAAAAAGGCAGCATAACGGCGAGGAAG
>WNFA01004749.1_pt1 | contig 11961 bp, 9 predicted proteins | sample 5400481 | NCBI WGS metagenome assembly WNFA01 (sample SAMN13153340, study PRJNA577476) | soil metagenome | isolation source: 120 cm saprolite under Douglas fir tree site 2 hole 1 replicate 2 | place: USA:California | collected 2015-04-18
ACCAGCACGCCGAACCATGAGAGTGTAGGAATCTCCAGGCGGGAGCTGCTCGAACGTCTTTTCTAGGGCAATACTGAGTTGGACCTCGTTCGTCATTTGCTGGCCATTGAGGGCAACGACCTCGTCATCATCTCTTAGAGCAGACGTGTCGGCCGAGGACATACCGTGAGCCAGGCGCACGCGTCCGTTCACGGGGCTCAAGCCCCACCCGGCAGAACTTGATTTAATCGAGTGGGATACGTCGTGATAACTCTGCACTCCGAAATGCAGGAGCATCAGAGCGAGAAACAAGCCGACGAGAATTATCCGTAGACGCATGGATACTTCAATCCCGAAAGCAATCTATTACAGCGAGCCTAACACATCCGCGACCCCTCGTGATCGTTCAATGATGAAGCATCGCTGCGTTGTGTGCGGCATGCGCAACGTAACGCCGTCAACAAACTCCATCGCGATGAAGTGCGTGCCTTCGTGCTCCCCGATCTCGAAGATCTGCGCAATGTTGGGATGGCTCAGCGCCGCTGCGGATTTTGCCTCGCGCACAAAGCGGTCCATGCGGTCGCGATTCGAAGCGACTTCGGCGGGAAGTATCTTCAGCGCTATTTTACGATCGAGCTTGGTGTCCTGTGCGAGATACACCTCTCCCATCCCGCCTGCTCCAATTTTGGAGACGATGCGGTAGTGCGAAAGAGTCGTACCGGGCAGCAATTCTTTCATCTTTGCGTTTTAGGTCACTGTGGAAAACCGACTCTCTTCATCAACTCCTGGTACCGCGGATCGTCGCGCAAGGGTTTCATGAAAGGATCTATTTTCAAGAAACCAATAAATTAATCGGCTTGCAAAATCCCTGCCAGCCGCGATCGAGTTTCGTATCCTGGGCCAGGTAGACTTCTCCCATTCCACCTTCGCCGATTTTTGAAACGATCCGGTAATGCGACAGAAATGTGCCGGGAGGCAGGTCTTGAATAATCTTCAAAGGCTTAATTAACTCCCACCGGGTCACCTAATCGTATAATCCCTGAGGCTTCGACCACGGCATATACACCCGCGCAGGGAAACTGACCGGCGGCGCCCACTTGTACTTTGTTATGCCGAACTAGTGTCCGGAGCACGTCAGTATCCCTGGGAAGTTCTTCCTGCGCGAGCGTGGTCATCACGCATCGTGGATCGGGCAGTGATACTTTGAGTCGTACCTCATCTCCGATATTTAGCTCGCGATTGACCCAGTCGTTCTCCACAAACCCCTCAACCTTCGTGTCGACTATGATGTTCATCCGAAAGCGCCTCTGGTCAAAGCGGCTTTCGGGTTGAAGCGCGTTCAATTGTTTGAGTGTGGAGGTAGTCAAGACAGTAATCGGGAACAGGTCAAAGAATGATCCGACGGGAACGGGTGACGCCATACCGGCTTCAGCAAAGAAGGCTGCGCCGAGCTTTTGTTCGACGAAAGTATCTCGGTGGCCCGCTGGATCCAGCTCCTCGAGGTCTGGATGGTATTGATCGATGGTGAAATCATCAGGCGCTGCCTGAGCCAACCTAACGTCTCTTCGAAAATATGCCGACAGTACGTTGTCGACTTCGCTCGAGTCACTGTTCACCGAAGTTCCGCTCGGCAATGTGATTCGTGCTGGTGGCAGCTCGCGGTTGAATTGCGGCGGCTCGACGAAAGCTGCCCGACATCGTAGCAAATCGGGAAACAGTCTGACGCTCTTCGCACTGGCAACCTTGCCAGAGTTCACATCGATGAGCGCATAAGCACGATCGCCCAGCAGACCTCGGCCGGTTAACGCCACCGTCTCGAGTTGTTCACCTAACATTGATTTGACGGGGAACCGCCACAGACCAGCGACGGCGCCCACTAATTCCTTTGCTGCCATTTGTTCCTCCTTCAAGTGGTCCAATGATCACTGCGGAAAGCCCATTTTCTTCAGCAACTCACCAAAGCGCGGATCCGATCGCAACGAGTCAAGCTGAGGCTCAACCTTAAGCCAGCACAAACTCGAGAGGCGGTTCTCGTAAGCCTTGTTCAATTCCGCAAATGCTTTGTCTTTCTGGCCAAGGTCTAAATATGCTTTAGCCACGACCCAGTTATTGTTACTGTCCTTGAGCGGGGAGTTTTCTGCGGTCACTAATCGCAAGAATCCGAGCCAGCCATCTCTTGCAAAGGTAGCTCGAATCAATGTGGCATTTTGAGACTGCCCGATCAGGTCGAAAAATCTCGCCCGTTCTTCGACGGCGTTCGCATAGTCGCCTTTGACCCGATAGACCTCAGCCAGAGTACGATGCGCTCGCGCAAAACCGGGATCCAATTCGAGCGTCTTCTTATGCTGCGCCATCGATTCGTCATACCTTCGGCTCATGTAAAGGAATCTGCCGAGATCCCAGTTGATGGGAAGTGAGAGCGGTTCTATCTCTAAGGCGCGCCGATATTCCGTAGATGCTTCGTCGAGCCTGCCAGCATTGAGGAGCATTTCGCCATACCATTGATGCGCCGTCGCATAGTTGGGATCTAATTCGATGGCCCGCCTAAACTCGCGTTCCGATCCGGCAAGATCATAATCGTATGTGAGCGACAGGTATCCGAGCGTGGTGTGCGGCTCTGCCAGACCGCCATCCAGCAACACGGCTTGACGGGCGAATTCGCGCGCTTTTGGTACCCCTTCGGACGTCGGCATGAAGCCAAATGTGGAAAGCAACGCGTAAGTATCGGCCTGACCTGCGTAAGCCATAGCATAATTTGGGTCGAGCGCGATTGACTGATTGTAGTACTCGACCGCTTTCCGAAAATCCTTCTCCTCGCGTTTGTTCCAATAGAAACGACCTTGCAGATAAAGTTTGTATGCTTCCGGGTTTGTCGTGTAAGTCTTCACGAGCTTCTGTTGGTCTGCTCCCGACAGTTTCGTTTTGAGTTTGCTCGACACGTCCCGGGCGATCTCCCTTTGGAGCGAAATAAGGTCGGCTTGTTTGCGATCGTATTGCTCACTCCAGATGACGTTTTCCGTCTGCGCATCAATCAATTCCAAACTCAACGTTAACTGGTCACCGTGCTGAGTGACGCGTCCGTTCAAAATTGCTGGTACATTCAACTCCTTGCCGATTGTCTTCGCGTCAGTCTCTTTGCCTTTGTAACGAAAGACTGACGAACGCGCTTTCACATTCAAGTTCGGCAGTTGCGACAAACTGCTAATCAACGTTTCAGTCATGCCGTCTGATAGATATTCAACATCCGCATTGCCGCTGTCGTTTACGAATGGCATCACCGCGATGGATTCGATCTGCTTAGTCGAATGGTTTCTGAAAAACCAGTAACCCGGAATTCCGATCCCGGCAAGCACGAAGATAAGTAAAGCGATGACGACTATGTTTCTGGGCGACGTGCGCGCTAAAGACTCAGGTGTCGAGTTGGTTGTTCCAGGATTCCGGACAGAAGTGCCTGCCACGTCCTCGACGAACGAGATCTCATTACCAATTCCATTTGGTTGACGTCTGGCGAGGTTTTCGCCATCGCTGTCTTTCTTGGCCGAATTGAATAGCGCCGTATCCACTTCGAACGCTTTCTTTGTAGCGACTTCCTCCGGCAAACCAACACGACGCCTAATGGACTGAAACCTCGGATCACTGCGAAGCTCATCGAGGCACGGATCAGGCAGGAAATAAGGCAGACGTACCGCTCGCTCATCGCACGCCTTCTCCAGAAACTCGAGGGCTCGCTCATTGTCACCGAGACCGACGAAAACTTTGGCGAGATTGACCGCTGAGATATAGTGATGTGCTGACTGAGCAATTAGATCGGCGAGAATCTTGCGAGCTTCATGCTGACGACCCATCTGCCCGTAGATGCGGGCGAGGTCGGCGTTGATATGCTGGTTGCCGTCCGTTAGCCGAGCAGCTTTTTGTAGTTCTTCAATGGCCTCTTCATATCGTGCCTTCTGTCCATAGGTGACACCAAGGACCCAATGAGCAAAAAAATGATTTGGTGCGATCTCGATTGTCCTTAGCGCCTGCGCCACCGCTTCTTCAAATCGATGACCCAAATAGTGCCACCAACCCAGGCTCGCGCCGAAGATCGCGGTGAAGGGTTCCAGTTCCGTCGCGCGGCTTTCGGCTCCGATCGCCGCTTGATTCAACCCCAATACCACCAGGCTCGCAGAATATAGATGATGAGCAAGAGCATACTTGGGATTGATCCTGATTGCTTCTTCAAATTCTCCCAAGCTTCCATGGAAGCTCCATTCATAAAGCATCTTGAACAGCGCGATAGAGGTGCGCGTTTCTGCAAGCTTGTCGTCGAGTTCAACGGATCTGTATGCCGCGGAGCGTACTTTTTCGAGCGCCTCGGAAGGCCTCGCGATTTCATAAAACCCGAGAAACGTATGACAATCTGCGAGGCCTGAATGGGCCAATGCGTACTCGGGGTCAAGCTCAATCGCCTGTTCGAAATACGCTATCGCTTTCCGAAACCCTTCAGGCGTCCGTTTGTAGAAGAAAAAGCGTCACCGCAAATAAATTTGGTAGGCTTCAGCGATATTGGTATAACGTATCAACAACGCCTCTTTCTCCTCGCCAAGGAGCCGTACTTTCAAGGCATTTACGACCGCGAGTGTGATCTCGTCCTGCACGTCGAAGATGTCCTGAATCTGGCGGTCGTAACGCTCGGACCACACGTGGTAGCCGTCCGCCGCATTGATGAGCTGAACGGTGATGCGCACGCGATCGCCAGACTTTCGCACGCTCCCTTCCAAAACCGTATTGACACTCAAGGCACGCCCGATAGCGCTGACGTTTGCGTTCTTGTCTTTGAAAGAGAATGAAGACGAGCGCGCGGCGACTTTCAAATCATCAATCTTTGCCAGCGCATTCAGGAGTTCTTCTGCCAGCCCATCGCAGAAGTATTCGTTCTCCGGGTCGTTGCTCATGTTTGCGAAGGGCAACACCGCAATTGAGTTTCGCGGTTCTGTTGGAGCAGTCGCTTCGGCTCTGACGATCTGCGTCGGTGCTTCAAAGGGTTGGTCCGGTGAGCCGGTGCGTTCGAGTTCAGCTTCAAATTCAAGACGCTTCTGAATACCCTTTAGGTCAACCAGCAGTTCATTTGCTGATTGGTATCGCTCCCCGAGATTCTTCCGCAGCGCTCTGTTGACTATCCGATCGATCTCTCGAGGAAGTGAAGGGAGAAGCTGAATTAATGGTGTGGGTTCGTCGGCGATGATCGCACCGATCACATCCATCGCATTCTCACCGCCAAACGGCTTTGTCCGAGCCAGCATTTCGTAGAGTACTACTCCGAAGCTGAAGATATCCGACCGCGCATCTATCGCTTTCCCACGGGCCTGTTCCGGCGACATGTAGCTTGCCGTGCCAATGATCATTCCAGTGCTCGTGCCGGATTTAACCGCCGTGACGGCTTCCGGGTCAGTTCCCTGGTTGAGCCCATCCGCTACGGCGCCAGGCCCTGACAGCTTAGCGATGCCGAAATCTAGAATCTTGACCACGCCATCGGGACGGATAATCACGTTTTCAGGTTTGATATCCCGATGAATTATGCCGGCACAGTGTGCGGCAGTAAGAGCAGAGACAATTTGGGTTGCCACATCCAGCGCCGCGATGAGAGAAAGCGATTCCCGATCACTTAAGGTCTTACCCTCGATGTACTCCGTAGCGATAAAGTTCGTGCCATCAGTTTCGCCGATTTCGTAGATCGTGATGATGTTGGGATGATTGAGTGCCGAGGCAGACTTTGCTTCCAGCACAAAACGGCGCATACGGTCGGCATCGGCTGCGAACTCTTGTGGCAGAAGTTTAAGCGCCACGCGGCGGTCGAGTTTTGTATCCTGAGCAAGGTATACGTCTCCCATTCCACCGGCTCCGATCCTGGAGAGGATGCGGTAATGCGAAAGGTTGGAATTGGATGGAAGCGTTTCACTCATATGGCAATCGATGATTCAGGAAATCGGAGTCGCCGCCCCGGCTCTTGAAAAACGCGGATCGAAGGATCAATGTGCAGGTCAATCTTGATATGACAGCATCTCATGTTTGGAGTGCTGCGCGTTGGCGTACTTCACCAATGCCACTTAGGCCGCCAATTTGGTTTTGATTTCATAGCGGCCTAAACGAGCGCCGGAGAAAGGTTTGGTCTCATGCGTAATGGAGTCTGGGTCCGCCAACACGAAAAGAATCTTGCAAAGAGACTTTTTGGAAAGCGCTTAAGAAGTGCCTATCAAATTCATTCTAGAACAGTATTGACCGTGTCAGCTAGTGCGGAGCGATCCTCCTGAGCGATTCTCCATAAACTGCCTTACAATAAGTGCGTGGAACCTGTGAACCTGAGGTGGGCTGGGTACGTTGGAGCGATCTTCGGGACTGCCATTGTCACGGCTTCCCTCGCTCCGTTTCATGAGCAGATAAACTCTACGACGGTCGCCCTGACTTTCCTCCTGGTGGTTCTCTTCGTGGCATTGTTTTGGGGAAGTAGGCCGGCACTCTTGGCGTCAGTGTTGGGAGTGTTCTGCCTTAACTTTTTCTTTCTTCCTCCGCTCTACACTCTTTCAATCGCGCATCCTCAGAACTGGGTTGCCTTGACGGCCTTTTTCACCACTGCGCTTGCCGTGGGTCAGCTTTCAGCCCGCGCAAAACGACGAGCCGAGGAAGCAGAAGAGGGAAGGCGCGAGATCGAGCGACTGTACCAGGAACTACAAGCAGTGTTTGAGCGGGCGAGTCAGGCGGAAGCCTTGCGGCAAAGCGAGAGACTCAAGTCGGCCTTGCTTGATGCCGTCACGCACGATCTGCGCACGCCGCTTACCTCGATCAAGGCCTCGATCACAACGTTGTTAGATGAAGTTCGAGGCCGATCGCAAGAGGAACAATTAGTCACGCTCGACTCAGAATCCAGACTTGAAATGATGGAAGTTATCGACGAAGAGAGTGATAGGTTAAATCGGTTCATCGGCGGGCTAATCGAGCTGGCGCGGATTGAGGCTGGTGAATTGCGGCTTCGTCGCCGTTGGGGCACGGTGGATGAAATCATCTCAACGGCGTTGGCACGCGCTGAGCCTTTTAAGGAGGGTCGCGAGGTTGAAGTCGACATTGAGACGGAATTGCCCGTCGTCTCCGTTGACGAGCGCGCGGTAAGCGAGGTGGTTTATACACTAGTCGATAATGCTGCGAAGTACTCAGCAGTCGGTACAAGCATTCGCATTAGTGCTCAGCGTGCTGACGACGGGATGATCATGATGGCGGTAGAGGACAAAGGGGACGGTATTGCAGTTGATTTGCGCGAGCGGGTGTTTGATAAATTCTTCCGTGCCACTCGTGACGGAGATATCAGTACTCACCAGCCTTCCGGGACAGGGATGGGTTTGGCGATTGCCAAGGGAATTGTTGAAGCCCACGGGGGAAAGATCTGGATTGATTCTGGTGCTGGGGGCAAGGGAACGCGAGTCGTGTTCACGTTGCCCATTGGAGATGAAGAGATAACAGAACAGCCTGAGCACGCCGCTCATGTAAACTACTGAAAATCTATGAACGATAAGCCGCGCATTTTGGTGGTAGATGACGAGCCGCAACTGACACGCGTGCTTCGCACCGGGCTCAAGTCGCGCGGCTATGATGTGCGCGTTGCCGCTGACGGGTTGGCCGGATTTGAGACCTTCAGCGATTGGCATCCGGAGCTTGTAATCACTGACCTGGCGATGCCGAATATGGATGGGCTGGAACTTTGCCGACGTCTGCGCACCATCTCGCAGGTTCCGATCATTATTCTCTCAGCGAAGGGCGAGGAAAAGATCAAGGTCGAAGCGTTGGATATTGGTGCAGATGATTTCGTTACCAAGCCTTTTGGGATCGACGAACTGCTCGCACGCGTTCGCGCTTCGCTGCGCCGGGCAAGCTCTCGGACTTCAAATGAAACCACACAAACTGCATTGGAATTGGGAGACTTTCATGTTGATCTCGAATCTCGGAATGTTACCGTGCGTGGTCGTGAGATCCGTCTGACGCCGAAGGAATTTGATCTCCTCATTTATTTCATAAACCACTCCGGAAAGGTGCTCACGCATCACACCCTGCTGGCTGCCGTCTGGGGTGGCGATTACGTCGAGCAGGACCAGTACCTGCGCGTCTTCGTCGGCAACCTGCGAAAGAAGCTCGAAACCAATCCTGCCTCGCCGCGCTACATTCTTACCGAGCCTTGGGTAGGTTATCGGTTCAGTCCGAATGAGTAGGCCAAGACTACTGAAAGTGAGTCCTCCATCAGGTTCTTCCTGTGAGCGCACTTCGTAACAGCCAAGAGGAGGTGACCCATGCCCGCGCGAGACCTAAGAGCACTATTGGAGCGCATCCATACCCGGCTTGATGAAAGCTTTGTCGGCATCGGAGAAATGGTTTCTGATTTGGATGCGGCCGATCTGGCGGAAGTGATCAATCAACTGACACTGGCTGAAGCCGCTACGGTCGTATCGATGCTCCCTCTGCGGCGGGCCATCGAAATATGCAACCAACCCACAATGCGCCGTCGCGCCGCAATCCTCGAACAGCTTGAGCCGCCCCGCGTCGCGGAGATCCTCGCTGGCCTCTCGGCGGATGAACGCACCGACATCGTACAAAAGATGGGACTGCACGAACGGCATCGCGTCGTGCCAAAACTGAGTGCCGAAATACGAAAGGAACTCGAGGGTCTATTGCAATATCCCGCCCACACAGCCGGCGGGATCATGACGACCGAATTCGTTCGGCTCGATCCAAAAATGAATGTGGGCGCTGCGCTCAAACACATCCGTTCGGTCGCGCAAGAGAAAGAATCGATCTATGCCTGCTATGTCATGGAGTCCGGCACGAGCCTTTTGCTCGGTGCGGTTTCGCTGCGGGACCTTGTGATGGCTGATCTCGAGACGCCGCTTACCAAAGTCATGCGCATTAAACCTGTGACAGTAAACGCTCTCGATGACCAGGAAGTGGTCGCGCAGAAAATCGGCAAATACAACCTGCTTGCCATACCCGTGTTGGAAAAGGACGGGAGCGTCGTTGGGTTCGTGACTGTGGACGACGTGATCGACGTGCTGATCGAAGAAGGAACGGAAGACATCCTGCGCATGGCTGCGGTCGAGCCGGGCGCGCTGGACAAGCCTTACATGCAGGTTGCGTTGCCGCTCATGATCAGGAAACGCGCCGGGTGGCTGGTCATTCTCTTTTTGGGTGAGATGTTGACCGCGACGGCGATGGGTTTTTTTGAGAAGGAGATCGAACGAGCTGTAGTGCTGGCGCTCTTTGTGCCACTGATTATTTCGTCGGGAGGGAACTCCGGCTCTCAGGCTTCGACCCTGGTGATCCGCGCACTCGCACTCAGCGAAGTCAATTTGCGGGATTGGTGGCGCGTCATGCGGCGGGAGGTTTTCTCGGGCCTGGGCCTGGGCCTGATCCTCGGGGCGATTGGGTTCCTGCGGATCACGATCTGGTCGGGTTTTTCAAAGATCTACGGACCACACTGGCTGCTGGTGGCGCTCACTGTTGGCCTAGCCTTGATTGGCATTGTGTTGTGGGGCACGCTCGCCGGTTCGATGCTGCCATTCATACTGCGTCGGCTGGGCTTCGACCCGGCAACTTCTTCAGCGCCATTCGTGGCGACTCTGGTGGACGTAACCGGGCTGGTGATCTATTTCAGCGTCGCAGTTGTGCTTTTGCGTGGCACCCTGTTGTAGCGAAGGACCGTTCCCTCACAGCCCAGCGCCTTGCTTATTTGTTGCTTCCGGCTTAGAACGACGAACTGCTCATTGGAGAGCAAAGGGTAGAAAAAAGGGCTCTCGAAGCCAGCACCTAACCGAGTTTCCTGGATCGGTTTTTATCAAAATTCATCAGTGACCTCTCATGAACGGAAGGCGATAGTTCCGACGCCTTCTCACGGTCGAAAACTTTCTAAGAGTTAGTCGCCGTCTTTACAAACTTTTTATGAACTCTTTACACCCTTTTTATATCCCGGGTCGTAATCTTTCTTTGTTGACAATTTGTCTGCCGAAGCTGTTCACGGGCGCTAGAGCGTCGAGAGGGGCAGCGCGGGGGAACCAATCGTCTCGCCAACGCGAGACAGGGGCGCATCGTGAATTTCACGTAGGACACTTCTTCGTTCGAGCCCGTCAGCTAACCCCGTAGGCTAAGGGAAGGGCACGAAAAAACGCCTTTAGGAAGGGCGCGGAGCCTGTGCTTCGCGTCTTTTCTTTTTGGGCAGGAAGCAACGAACTTATGACTACTGAATCTTCATTGCTAAAGATGAAACTGATGCCGCGCAGTGTAATGGAGCAACTGCGTGTTCATGGCTGGACCTGGAGGAGCGGAGGAGCGATCTGCGGTCTGGGCTTCGGCACTATCTCGCCACTCGTTGGATCGATTCTAACCGCAATCAGTTGGTTCACCGGGCCCGAGTGGCACGGATTCGCGATACAGCGCTATGGCACCGTCCTGCTCTTTCTAACTATTCCCCTTCTCATTTTCGGCGCTCATTGCCTCGATCTGATGGACAGACATGATGATCAGGGGAATTAGTATTGTGTCTTTGCTTTTGCTTTATGGGCTGCTGTCGCTGGTTCAAGGACAAGAGACCGTTTTCAACGTTCCCACCACAGACGTGCTGGACAAGGGCAAGGTCTATTTTGAGTTGGATATCAGTGCGAAGCCAAACAATTCCGCCGCCTTGAATAAATTCTCATCATTTGTACCGCGTGTAGTAATAGGCGCGGGAAGCCGCGTGGAAGTAGGTTTGAATATCTTCGGTAACATTCAACCGGGACCAGATTCGACCGCGCTCGCGCCGGCGGTCAAATGGAAAGTCTATGACGGCAAGGACAACGGGTGGGCTGTTGCGGTCGGCGACAATCTGTTCATTCCCGTTCGGAACAAATCTTATAACTTTGGGACATATGCCTACACGATGGTGCAAAAGACATTCAAGACAAAGACGCGCGTCGGGTTTGGAGGCTACGTCTTCAGCAAGAATGTAGTGGCGGCGAACGCAAACCGCGCCGGCGGTCAGTTTACGTTCGAGCAACCGGTGACTGACAAATTTGGCGTGGCCGCTGATTGGTTTACCGGCAAGCATGCAAACGGTCTATTTACGTCCGGGGGCTACTACAAGCTGACCAAAAAGATAACCGGCTATGCCGCTTACTCAGTTGGCAATGCCAATGCGACAAGGGGGAACCATTTCTTCTATTTCGAACTTGGCTACAACTTCAACTGACAGGACTCTTCTTATGTCAAAGAGCAGACAAGGTGTCGGTATGGATAGCCCCACATGGGGTGAAGTGAGGCGAAGGTGGGCTAATTTCGGCTGGGATCTTCGTGCGTTTCTCTCACTGCAAATGCTTGACCTGATTTTCATTGCTTTGACTATCGTCTTCTTTTTGGTCGCAATCGCCTACGTGCACGGTTGTGAAAAGCTACAGTGAGGTGATCTCGGATGAATCTCGAAACGATATTGAGCCTGGTGGTTTGTGCCTTGTTGCTTATCTATCTGACCTACGCGCTCTTGCGCCCGGAGAAATTCTGAGATGAACGCCAACGGCTGGCTACAAATCCTGGTTTTCTTTTTAATCATTCTGGCGATCACGAAGCCTATGGGCATTTTTATGGCCCATGTCTTCAACCGTGAGAAGACGTTTCTGGATCCAGTCCTGAGGCCCATCGAGCGTTTGATCTACAAACTGACCCGCGTGGACGAAAAGCGCGAGATGCGCTGGACGGAATATGCCGTGGCGATGCTGATGTTCAGCGCAGTTTCGATGCTCGTTCTATATCTGATTCAGCGTGTCCAGGGTCACCTTCCACTCAATCCGCAGCATTTGCCGGGTATCGATTCGAGCGGAAGTAGCACGGGAGCCTTCGTCGGTTCAGCATTCAATACGGCAGCATCGTTCACGACCAACACCAACTGGCAGAGCTATGTTCCCGAAGTAACGATGAGCTATCTGACGCAGATGGCCG
>WNFA01004242.1_pt1 | contig 11958 bp, 13 predicted proteins | sample 5400481 | NCBI WGS metagenome assembly WNFA01 (sample SAMN13153340, study PRJNA577476) | soil metagenome | isolation source: 120 cm saprolite under Douglas fir tree site 2 hole 1 replicate 2 | place: USA:California | collected 2015-04-18
TAGAGCGGCGCGAGCGCCTCGCCACGACGGTCGAGCAAGTGTCCGACAGCAATGAATTCCAGTTGCTGCTCGACGAGGTGGACGCCGCGCTCGCCCGCGTCTCCAACGGCACCTTCGGAATCTGCGAGACGTGCCATGACCCGATTGAGCCCGAACGACTCGCTGCTGATCCAGTGCTTCGCTTCTGCGTGGACCACCTGAGCGAGGCCGAGCGCCGAGCTCTTGAAGAGGATATCGAGCTGGCTTCGCGGATCCAGCGAAAGTTGCTACCCAACCAGCGCGCGCGAACCGCTCAGTGGGAGGCCTATTACCACTACGCGCCTGCTGGTCCGGTTGGCGGCGACTATTGCGATTTGGTCATCGATGAGCGCGATGGGAAGATATTCTTTGTATTCGGAGATGCGTCAGGGAAAGGCGTTGCGGCCTCGATGCTCACCGCGCACCTGCACACGCTGTTCCGTACGCTTCACGCTCTCGACCTGCCGCTCGATCAGCTCATGGCGCGTGCAAACCGGATTTTCTGTGAAACCATGCTCAGCGGTCACTATGCCACGCTGATCTGCGGGCGCGCGTCGGCCACGGGCAGGATCGAGCTTGCGAACGCGGGCCACTGGCCGCCGCTTCTACTCCGCGCAGGCCAACAGAATCTGCTTGAGGCCACCGGCGTGCCGCTGGGCTTATTCTGCACCGCGAAGTACGGTGTTCACCAGATCGACCTAGTGCCAGGGGACTCATTGCTACTCTATACCGATGGTCTCACTGAAGCGCGCAACGCGGCTGGCTCGGAATACGGCGCTGAGCGCTTCGCGCAGTTCGCTGCCTCGCGCTCCGAGCTTGCGCCGGAACTCCTGGTCAACGAGTGCCTCACCGATCTCGCCGGGTTCCAGGCAGGTGCGCGTCCCACCGACGACCTGACTCTGATGGCCCTTCAGCGGATGTAGGGCCCCGCTTCTTGGCTTCCATAATTCATCAAGTGAGAGGAATGTGCGGTCGAGTGTGACGAGCCTTGAGAGGGAGACTAACCCGATGCGAAGAATCCTTTTTGCGGCACTACTTGCGGTTTCGTTACCGGGAGTTGTTTGCGCGCAGGAGGTAACGGGGGCGAAGGCCGAAGCTGTCAAGAAAGAGATCATGAATATAGAGGACGAGAAAGTTGCGGGCCTTCTGAGAGGTGGCTCCGAGCCTGTCGATTGGATCGTGAAATATGATGCCGAGGACATCGCGCAAACGAGTGTCGATGGAAGCACCCCCAACAAAGCTCAGATTGAGGCCGCGCTCCAGCCCGGGGTGTTCAAGATGCACTCCATGAAGCAGGATGGTCATCGCATACGAGTCTACGATGACGGAAACGTAGCTGTCGTGACTTACCACGCTCTTGGCGTGATCGAACGGAATGGGAAGGTGGCGAACCGGGAAAATCTGTTTACGGATGTTTGGGTCAAGCAAAAGGGTTCTTGGTTGCGTGTCGTTCACCAAGAGAGGGATATGCCGAAGAAATAAATCAACTCCCGGGGGCGCAAATCAACGCAGGCGTCGCATTGTGAAGCCGCGAGCACCTAACGTGAATTAATCAAGCCTTCAGGGGTTAAAACCCCTGAAGAGCATCGAGCCTTTTTGTCGTGCCTAAAGGCACGACCCACAAACCTTGCGAGTTCTTACGCAGCCTGCTAATCAGCCTGGTTTATGGTATCGGCAGCAGCGGTTTATCGCTCGGCCGGACGTGCTGGTCGGCAACATTCAATAACATGGTGGTCGCCGCATAGTCACCCATCAGAGAAACAATATTGACAAGCCCCTGATTTCCAAAAAGCTTAGAGGCCCGGGCAAAGGTATCCGAGCCCACCTTGTGTTTGCCGATGGAATCACGGCCTAGCTGGATAATGACCGCTTCCTTTTCGCCCAGTGTTGTCACGGGTTTGCGGTATTTGACGGTGTCGATGATTCCCTGCTCCAGACCTGCCTTCAGAGCGGCCGGTTCATGCGCGGTCCACACATATTCACAATCCATTTCTCGCGCCGTGACCAGGATGGCCAACTCCACTAGCCGGGGGTCCAGCCCGGATTTGCGCCGAAGATATTCATTCACACCAGTCATGGACTCGGCCACGGGTGGGCTATATTGCCGTATTGCCCCCGGTCCGAAAGCATCTACTCTTGCGTCGTAGACCTTCTTCCCGGCTTCGTCCAACTCTTCCCGTTTGATCGCTGGAAAGCGGTTGCCGGTATCAGGATAAATATCCTTTGGAAGCGTTCCTCCTGCCCCTCGTAATGATTTTCCACTGGCGCTAGCAGTTGCTTGTTCGGATCGGCGGGCCAGCGCGTGCCCAGCGGCCACACTGGTTCCAATCACCAGCAACAGACCTACGAGAGTTCGAAATGATCTCATTTTTTCCTCCTGACGAGAAACTTGGACACATCCATTGGGCGCCATTCTAAGCCTTGAAATGGCAAGCAGCAAACACTATTGGCGCGGAAGAATTTCAGGTGGCCCACCGCCCATTTGTTACTCGTCCCGTGTCTAGATTTTGATGTCTTTCGGATGGAGTACAGTCAAACCGGGTATTTGCTTAAAATCATTCTTTTCGTCAAAGGTCAATATCTCAGCGATGCCATTGTTTTTCATGATGACGCTATGAATTATGTCTCCCACTCCGGAATGATATTTCAGAATGCCCTGTCTTACATGATAGAAAAATTCCACGAAGTCATAGTCCTTCTGAGGGCTCACTTCAACAATATGTATCTTCAGATTCTTCAGGCGTCTCTCGCTTACAAGCTGGCTTTCGATTTCGGCAACCTCCCCACGATCCATTTTCTTGCTCGAAACCAAAATGTTCACCATCTCGGTTATGGCCCACACGGAAGTACAAAGCTGTACGTCCTTGAGTTGAGCGAAGACGGTTAAGGCGTTCTCCACTAGCCCTTTCTTCGTCTCTTCCGCGCGGTCTGCAGAATAGTGCGCTATCAGAATATTGCTGTCTAAATAGATGCGCTTCATTTTTTCTTTGCGCGAAAGTGAACCGCTACTCTCTTCTGGACAGTCTTCAGCGCCTTGAAGGAGACAGTTTTGCCCGACTTTGTCTTGAATTTCACCGTCGCGGGTTTTTTAATTGTTTTGACGGCGTTAAACCTAACGTTTTCATTGGTCATAAACGTATTTTATCACTATTTCGGACGAGAGGTTACGGTCACTAACTGGAAGCGCGCAAGACCTTCGCGATCCTCGAAACCCATGATGGCCGAGGAACTCGAACTCAAACCCATTCCAATGTTGGCCCAGGCTTAGATTATAAATTCTCATTAGTGTCTGTTAAGCAAAAGCAGACCCAGCCGCCCCACATTCAAGCATGAGATCCCGGTATGATTGTGACTCAGAGGATTGCTATGCGTGTCTTCGACCAAGTGCCAACCGAGAGCCTGGAGCGCCGTGAGACGCATCTGATCTTATTGGCGTGCTCGGCGATCATCGTGTTGGCAGCCGGCCTGGCCCTATTCATGTACCCTGTAGTGTTTTCTCAAACGGCCTCGGGACACGGCCGAACAATGCCCGTTGCCTTTATTGGCTTTTGCGTCCTTTCCGTTCTTCTGGCGGTATATCTTGGAGACCGACAGCTGACCATTAGACGCCTTCGTCAGCAGATCGGGGAAGAGCGTAGGCGGTCTTCAGAGGCTCTGAGGCAAGCAAGCGCCGACCTCATGGCAACGTTGGCGAGCTTCAGCTCCTTTCAAGACCAACTGGCGATGGAGTACCGGCGGGCTGCCACGGGGAAGCAAAATCTGTCGGTTCTAGTCATTACAACGAAAGTCCACGAAGCGCTCTCCGAACCAACCGCCAGTATGTCTGTCCTGGGTGATGCAGCAAAAGTGATTTCCCGGAAGTTGCGCCAGGAAGACTCCATCTACATTCTGACCCATGGCCACTTTGGGGTTATCTTACCCGGTGTCGATGGGAATGCGGCTAAGCGAGTCTCGGACCGCGTGATGGAAGGTCTAACCGATGCGGCTGGCGCCAACAATCGTTTTACTTTCGCGGTCCATACGATCAGCTATCCTGAGCAGACCTCAAGCGCCCACGATCTGGAACTGGCTGTCACCGGATTGCTCCCTGAAGACAGTCTGAACCACACTCTGACAAGTGAAGTTCTCACGTCCAAGTAGGCGCGCGGGAAGTTCGAGAATTTTGTGTGCCTCGGCCCTTCGAGTGTTTGAAGCACAGCCTCTCCTGTTTCTTTTTTTTGATTCCTGCTGGGTGTGACGACCCTTTGCGATAGTCGCTTGTCAGATGTTTACCCTTCCCTGTCGTCCCGATACGCGGGTTCATTTCGCACTGAATGTTTAGTGTGCCTGCAGCTTGCTCCTTTTCTTCGTTCGGTAGTATGCTCTTTCGCGTCCCCGCGGCCCCGCCCACAACTTGGGGCCATACCTTAACCTCTGCAGGAGCGTTCCTATGAATAGCCGCAAGATCTATTCAAGGATATACGCTTGCCCCAGAGGCAGTGATCAGAAGAAAGGATGGAGCAAATGACGCGCATTATGCAGAGAGTACAACTTTGGCGGGTACTGATGGGGGTGTTGCTCGTATTAGTCTTGGCAGCCTCCGCAGTCTCAGTAGCGGCACAAGCTCGGACGAAGCTTCCGGGCAGCGTCCCTGTCTGGGCTAATGCTAAGAACTACGTCGCAGCGGCCAATCCGAGCGAAGACATCGGCTTCCGCGTCTATCTTGGATGGAACGACCCGTCCGCCGTTCAGGCCCTTGCCCAGGCCGTATCAGATCCAACCAGCGCCAACTACAAAAACTTCCTGACACCAGCGCAGTTCCGCCAACAGTTTGCGCCTTCCCAGGCTCAGGTTGGCGCCGTTCAGTCGTGGTTGCGCAGCCAGGGCTTCACGGTCGAGACCACACCACAGAACAACCACTATGTTTCTGCCGAGGGCACCGTGGCGCAAGCTGCGGCCGCATTCGGCACGAGCTTCGGTATGTACAGCATCAGTGGCCTCACGCTGAGATCACCCTCGTCCGACGTCTCGATTCCCGATTCGCTTGCCGGCATTGTGTCGGGAGTGATCGGTCTGGATGACAGCGCCCAGCTCGTGCACACCAATCATGTAACCGGGGATGCGCCCCCACCAGCCGCGTTCGTCAGCGCACAACCGTGCTCGACCTTCTGGGGAGAGATGCTAGCGGCAGGATTCACGAACCCCTACGGGGCCGCGACACTCCCCTATGCGCCGTGTGGCTACACACCGCAGCAGATTAAGGGCGCCTACGGCCTCAACTCGACCAGCGCGGACGGCAGTGGTCAGACCGTGGCGATCATTGATGCCTACGCGGCGCCGACAATCGTCCAAGACGTGAACCAGTGGTCCACCAATCGTGGGCTGCCTACGCTGCGACCGGGGCAGTTCACGCAGGTTGTGGCACCCGGCACGTACCATCATCCCGAGCGGGGTATGAAGCAAGATCCGCAAGGCTGGTACGGTGAGGAGACACTGGACGTTGAGGCCGTGCACGGGATGGCTCCTGGGGCGAACATCGTGTTCGTTGGCGCGCCCAACAACTTCCAGGACCTCGACGCCGCCCTCAACCACGTGGTCGACCGCCACCTCGCCCAAATCGTCAGCAACTCGTATGGCTTCAACACAGAGAATCTGCCGCCCGGGTTCATCAAACCCTACGAGGACACGATTCTCCAGGGCGTGATCGAGGGTATCGGCATCTACTTCTCCTCGGGAGACAACAGCGACGAATCGCTGGTCGTCGGCTATAGAACGACTGATTGGCCTGCGTCCAGTCCGTTCGTTACAGCCGTGGGTGGCACGAGCTTGGCCGTCGACGGCGCGAACAAATATCTATTCGAGACGGGCTGGGGTACCAGGACCTCCTCTTGGACCGGCACCACATGGTCACCGACCCCGCCGGGCCCGTGGCTGTACGGCGCAGGCGGCGGAGTGAGCCGTATTTTCAGCGAGCCCTCCTACCAGGTAGGTGTCGTGCCAGCGTTGGTGTTCTCGGCTCAAGGTCGCACCGGTCGGGCCGTACCAGACATCGCTGCCGTCGGCGATCCTAACACCGGCTACCTGATTGGCGAGACCCAGACATTCCCGGATGGCACAGTCAAATACTCCGAGTACCGCATCGGCGGAACCAGCTTGTCCTGCCCATTGTTGGCCGGCATCATGGCCTTGGCCGACGAGGCAGTCGGTACCCCGCACGGGTTCGCGAACCCACTTTTCTACAGCCACCCCGGGGCGTTCACCGACATCGTCAGCCCCGCTTCGACTGTTGCGGTCGTCCGGACGAACTACGCCAACGGCGTGGATGCGAGCGCCGGGTTGCGGTATCGATTAAGGACCATGAATCAGACGCTCAGCCTGCAGACGACGCCTGGCTACGACGACGTCACAGGGCTCGGCACCCCCACCGCCGCCATCTTGGGCTTCTGAGCGGTTCAGCGGCGAATGTGCGCCGCAACTCATCATCTGAGGGGAGGTAGTTCGCTGCCTCTCCTCAGATCCTCTTCTCTCCAATCTCCTCATGAAGGAAACGCGCAATGACGCTGTTTGAAATAACAAACCCTTTCGGGTTGACGCCGAATGGGCCGGGAATTGTGCCGGCGGTGTTGGAGTTCCGGGAAACAGCAAGGAGCCGGCGGGACGCTGATTGGATAACTGTGTCGGCTCCTCGCGACCGTGTACACTTGGTTGGTTTGGGTATCGCGACCAAGGCTCGGAGGAAAGGAGCCGAGCGATGATTATTATAGGCTGTGATTTTCATACTCGCTACCAGGAGATCGCGTGGTTGGATACGGACACGGGAGAGATTCACGAGCGGCGGCTGGAACATACCGGGGACGAAACTCGGAAGTTCTATGCGGCCTTTTCTGGACCGGTGCGCGTGGGGATCGAGGCCACGGGCTACTCGCAGTGGTTCGAGCGGATGCTGCGCGAGTTGGGGCACGAGTATTGGATCGGCGATGCGGGAGCGATTCGTGCCTCAGTGGTGCGGAAGCAGAAGACGGATCGGCGCGACGCGGCTCACATTCTGGATTTGCTGATGACCAACCGGTTTCCGCGGATCTGGGTGCCCACGCCGGCCGAACGGGATTTGCGGCAGTTGGTGCTGCATCGCGTGAAGCTGGTGCAACTGCGGACGAAAGTGCAGAACCAGTTGCAGGCCATGGCCATGGGCCAGGGCGTGTGCCGGAAGAAGAAGCTGTGGAGCGTGCGGGGCCGCGCCGAACTGGAGAGCCTACCGCTGGACCGGTGGGCGCAACGGAGGCGTCAGGAGTTGCTGCAACTTCTGGATCAACTGGAGGGGTCGATCCGCGAACTGCACGCCGCGGTGGAACAACAAGCGCGTCAGCATCCGGAAGCGGTTCTCTGGATGACGCATCCGGGCGTGGGGCCGGTGACTTCTCTGGCGTTCGTGTTAACGATCGGTCCGGTGAGCCGGTTTGCGCGGAGCAAGAAGGTGAGCAGCTATCTGGGACTGAATCCGGGCGAACACTCCAGCGGAGGGCATCAACAGATGGGCCCCATCAGCAAACAGGGCAATTCGATGATGCGCTGGCTGCTGGTGGAAGCCGGACAGACGGCGGCACGACGCGATCCGGCGTTGGGGCGCATGTAGCAACGGTTGAAATTCCGTCGGGGAAGCGCGATTGCCAAAGTGGCGGTGGCGCGCAAGCTGGCGGTGCGGTTGTACTGGATGCTGCGCAGTCAATGCGACTACGCAGCTCTGGTTCGCATGTCAGGTAGCTCGAGTAGCGCTGTGGTTCCGGAGGTTTCGGGATCGGGACGCTGAGTGGGCGCCTGGCCTCCCTGCACAGGCGGGGAGTTTGAAGCAAGAATCATGGTACCCGAAATGGGATCGAATAGATGGCTGGTGGAACGAGAGTCCACTGCATGATTCAGAAGGCGAGCCATGGTCGTGAAAAACCCAAAAGCTCTGGTAAGTAAAAAAAGAACACCCCACAGCAACCGGCCAATAGCCGGTCGCGATTGTCATGCACAAGTGTCTCTTGACAACGCCGACACAGTTATAGACGGCGCTACCGAAACGATCGCGTCAACGCATCGGACCGTTAGGGAAATTGATGAGTCGCTACCCTGCCGGACGCCTGCCGGACCACCGAGCTTGCCAACCCTTCTCGACGTAATTTAGAATACGGTGAGCATTTCATCTTAGGCATCTGGTGTCGGCCAGGCAAATTGGATGTCATCAGGAGGCAGGCTCACAGCTCCAGTGAGGCGAGGGGCTGTTTGTCAATCGAACGCGCCGAGAGGCACACCTGGAACGCGCATAATCAGGTTGCGCCCGACTCGATTTTCTACATGCGGTCCCCCACGCACGAGCTGGAGACGAAACTCTCCGGTTCGATTTCGCGGCGTCCCAGGCAAGTCCTCCAGCGGATAAGCCCTTCGGGACGCCGCTTCTATATTAATTACGGTATGCTCCCTGGCGGAACTCAGGGTAAACATGTAGAGCCCTCACCCATTTTTCTAGGCGGAACCTGCACACGTTTGAGGGGAATCGCAAGCCCATGCTGATCTGCCGGTAGAGTCTCGCCAAGGAGCTTCAGGTTGTGGAAGATAGCGCGGGCGAAGCTACTGCAACTTCCAAAGTTGGCGAGCCCTGGCGTTGCTGAAGCTCGCGCTCGCACAGCAGCGATGCAACTACGGTGGCAATGCAAAACGACCACGGGAGAGCGGGCGTTGTCCAGAAGAAATGCAGCGCGTTGCGCAACAGGGCGAACCAGCCGAATGTACCAGCCAATCCAAAGCAAAACGCAAGGACTCGGGGGCGATTGGTGATCTTGAGAGAAAACGCGCACATGGATTCGAGCAGCAGAGCGAATGGAAAGGCCACGATGAGATCGATAAAGTAATGCTCGCCCGTGCCGAGTGTCGCTAGCGCCGTAAAAAACATGAACAAAAACGCGATCGAGCGTTCCCACCAGGGGAGTCCTCGCGAATACCACCACACCAGGAGCACCCAGGCCATATGCAGCGAGGGAATGGCGTTGGGAGGGCCGGGAATGGCCATCGGCTCCACAATAATTCCCGCCGCTTGGGCAAGCGTGAAAGGATGCCAGGGAAAACCTTGGCCAAAAAGATGGGCTGGCCCGATAGCGGGAAAGAGGTTGTAAAAGATCACCCCAACGGGTCCCGTTGCAAGAAAGGCGACCATCGCGGGGATGGCTTTTTCTTTGACGCGCAGGAGCTGTCCGGAATAGATCAGCGCAATGGGAATCGGCAGGCCAATGTAGAACAACAATCCCACGAGTCGAAACCACGGCCAAGCCGAAAATGCCTGGCCCATCAGGAATGAAATCTGGACACCCAGGCTGGAATCGAACGAAAAGAGATAGAGATCAAGAGCTTTGGTGTGATTTGCCGCGGTCCAGTGCAGAAGGTTGTCCGCAAAATACTCTGAAATGACAAAAAGCAGCGCCGGGACGTACCCAAGGACGAGCAACTTGCGTTCGGGACCCTTGGCCCAAACTGCACCCACGCCGAAAATTACCAGGCTGCTCAATCCCGCGAAGGAGAGCCACGCCATGATCGCCGGCCGGAAGTGCAAGACTCGATAATCGATCGCACCTAGAAAAAATGTCCCGGCGAGAATCAAGACGGCATCGAGCCAAGCAGGCCGCAAGCGCAGATGGATAATAATCACGCTTGCGAGAGCAAAAGCAATAAAAGCGGAGGCCAACGCTTCGCGGTAAAACTGGCGGTTCGTGCCGAGCCAGATGCCGCAAGCCAGCAGCAGCGCCGTGAGAATTACTTTTATGGTCCGGTTGAGAGGCATTCCGTCGATTCTTGCAGCATCCAGGGCGCGCTCAAGCTCGTTGGCGCATTGACTCCTCTATGCAACCACGTCCGTGATTGGAATGGAGTGATTCTCCTGCGTGTGCGTGCCTAATCAGCAAATGGAGAGGCGAAATTGCCAGCCGCATGCGGCAGAGAATTTCTCAGCCTACATTTTTCTACACGGGGTCCAATCCCGCCTTGCGGGACCGCAGCCGTCGTGACAGGTTCGGTCGCGCCGCATCGAGAGGGCGATCAGTGTGATGTGTTGTTGAGCGCGGAACCATCCACAATCGCAACGCCAGTGGGCGGGCGGAACTGAAACATTTCATCAGGCAGTGGCAGTCCTTGCTGCCAATCTCCAAACCGGTATTCGAGTTCGATGCCGCCGGCTTGCCGAATCCGCACGCTGGCAAGTTCTCCGCTGGACGAATCCACCTCGAGCAGGACTTCCGTGAAGTCTCCGGCGCCGGGCAATTCCGTGGAGTCCTGCGAGGAAGCGAAGCCTGCCGCGGGGCTCATTTCTTTTTCGCCCCTGGGCAAGCAACGCAGAGTTGCGTGGCCCGCGGAGACCGCGTTTTGGGTAATCAGGTCGATGCGGCTGCACAACCGGGAAAGATCTGCTTTGCCTGTCAGCAAAGCAAGCGGAGTGCGCCAGTCCGAGCTTTCCTTGATTGGCGCCTTTGTGGCGGTGTGGTCCGCCGGAACATAAAACCAGACTGTCTTTCCATCCGCTACGAAGAGCTTTCTTTCAGGCGCTTCGTATTCCCAGCGCATGCGCCCCGGCCGGCGGAAATATACCGTGCCGGACTCGATGCGCGCTTCTCGCGGGCCGGCACTGTAGCGCTCCAGGAACACGGCGCGAAGAGTCTGTACATGGCGATAGTGCTCTTCGAGAAGTTGCGCGATTGCTTTCGCGGAATCGGCCGCGTTTCTTGCTGGCCGGGCAGACACACCCGGTAGCACATACGCCGCGGAAAAGATAACCATGGCAATCGTGCTCCAGGGGGCTCGTTGATTCTTCACAACCAGAGTGTAGCAGGAAGAGGCGGGGACAACTCGTACTCCGGGGGCGTGTAACAGGAAACAATCGAACCGTCAGCTTATTGGCAGATCGCCCGGCCCAGCGGGCACCGTTGGGTTGAACCGGATCAGCGCTGTTTGGTCCGTATAGAAATGACGTGTACCCGAACTCCCCGGGATTTGAGGGTCCGCCGCCACGGAAAATGATAAAACATCTCCCTGCGAATCCGTGGTGAGCGGCGTAAATGTGAAGATATAGCCGCTCTTCAGTCCGGCCGCAAGGACCTGGTCAATCAGCCCCGCATTGTTCACATCGACAATCACGCCGTTGCCCGAGAGCTTTGTCATGTTATCAGCAAAGCCGACGCCCCACATAGTAGAGTAGACAAGCTGTGCAGTCGCAATGTTACGAAGACTCTGCACGGCCGAGGCTTCGTTCGAACGCATTCTTGAACTGATAAAATTCGGGATGGCAATGGCCGCGATGATCAGGATCACTGCTACGACGACGAGCAGCTCGATGAGGGAGAACCCGTTGGCTGGCCGGTGGCGGAGTTTTAGATTGTTCGGTTCGTCCTGGCGTTGCATGGTCTAAACCTCTCGTCTGGCCTGTAGCCGTAATCGCCTTCGAATTCTTCTCAGTGTGAAAAATGAGGGAGGAAGGGTTTGCCTTCCTCCCCTGCTGGGCTGGCGCCGGGTCTTGTTAGCTGAGCGGAGTGCTGGCCGAGGTAGCTGCACCGGCGGGATCGGAGCGGATCACACCACTCTGATCCGTGAAGAAACCCCTTTGGCCGGTCACGCCTTGGCTCAAAGGCGTGGCCACAAGCGTGTAGGAGGAAACGGGCGTGCCGCTGCCGACCCAGACGAAGGTGTAGCCGCTCTTCAACGCAGGGTCCGTGCCGAGGACCGAATCAACCAGGTCCGCGACCGTGGAGCTGGGCGTGCCGCCTGATGCGATGGGCCCCAAATTGGTAAGATGGGTTGGATAGGAACCGTAGGTGGTCGAGTAGGCGACGGCAGACGTGTTCAGCGTGCGAATCGTGGCAACAGCGGACGCTTCGTTGGCCGCCATCTTCGAAAGCAGCAAGTTCGGAATCGCGATCGCCGCAATGATCAGAATGATTG
>WNFA01004243.1_pt1 | contig 11957 bp, 10 predicted proteins | sample 5400481 | NCBI WGS metagenome assembly WNFA01 (sample SAMN13153340, study PRJNA577476) | soil metagenome | isolation source: 120 cm saprolite under Douglas fir tree site 2 hole 1 replicate 2 | place: USA:California | collected 2015-04-18
GCCCCTTTCCAACTTTGCACATTCTATCCTGCCCCCCTGATAGTCGCACGACGGACCTGCCCTGCCTCACCGGCCGCCGACCCGCCAGTTACGGACCACGAAGCAAAGTCAACCCGTAAGAGTCGTTGCTTCCATGCCGCTTTTTGCTCCGCCCAAAGCTTCGATCTGCCCGGCAGCCCACCGGCAGCCGTCAGCGGGCCATATAGAGTTCCACGCTGAGAGAAGAGCATCAGCTCTGGTGGCTTCATCGAGCTAAGTGACGGCAAACTGACAGTCGACTTCGACTTTGCAGCCAGACGATCCTGGGCGGAACGAGTCTGTTTGTCGCTTCACGAGCGTGCTGACTTCATGACCCACGAACTTCACCTTTCGGCCGCAGAACACCGAGGCCCCTTCGAGCGCATCGACGAGCTGGCGGGGCGCGATCCGAACTGCGCCCAGGCGAATGACGACATGGGCACGCGAGGCCAAGATGGATCCAAGCATCCGCCACATGTCGGCGATCAGGCTCCAGTACCTGTCTGAGTTCTCGCATCGATCATCACGAGAAATCTTCCCGTACGAAGGATGTGGCTGGCTCCCCAGGAACCAGAGGCGAAGCCACTGGTCTTCCTCGAAGCTCGTTACGTCGAAGTAAGGCGGGGACGTAATGGCGCAACGAACCGGCCCTGGGAAGTAGACGATTTGTCGGGCCAGCTCACGCATATCGAGTTGAAAGACTGCTGCTTCGCCTCTAGGAGGCTCACTTTCGTAACGGAAGGCTACTCGCGAGGCGATCAGCTTGAAAGCGTCTCGCTTCGGCGGTCGCAGCCGATGCGTCTTCCAGAACCGCACTGAATAGGCGGGCTTCGTGCTGATGGTGTGCGGCATTTGGTTGCTGAAGAACGCCGATGATCTCTCGCTCTCCCCGTGTAGCGAGCCGAGCACCAACGCCGCAATCATGCAGTCGACGTCAGAGTCTCGGTATTTGAGAACGTCGCGGAGATACAGCAATTGCCTGAGCACGGACGGGTGGTAGGCATGTGTGAAGAATTCCGGCAGCTGGTGCTGCTGCCCTTCGTACTTCTCGGACTCGAAGCCTCTCTTAAGTAGGGTTAGTCGGCGGTAGATCGCCGCTGTGGGCGGGGCTCGCAATTTCGCGCGCGTAATGCAGTAAGCGACTGGGTTAACGTCGCAGGCGACTGCGGCTCGGCCCATCAGAACAGCCTGGAATGGCGTCGTTCCACGCCCGCAGAATGGATCTGCAACCACCTCGCCTTTTTTCGTCAATCGCCCTATCCACTTCTCGGCGAACGTCTCCGGGAACATCGCGAAGTAAGGGCAGAGCGCGTGAAACCGATGCCTCAACGGGACCTCTCTAGCAGCGGCTTAAGTAGTCGTTTCGTATGTGACAGTCTAAGAGTTTCCACACTAGTCTCAAGCTTAGTGAGGCAAGAAACGATGCGGCAACGATCGAAGAGGATGCCACCGTAGAAGCTTGCGTGATTCCACTCATCCTGCGAAACGCACCACGGTACGAAAAAGAGTCGAACGGGCTCAACATGAATCTGCTGTCGCAGCCATTCCTTCCCCCACGCCTCGGGGTTCAGCTCATTGAGTTTGCTGCCCCATCCACTCCTGCCCGAAGCACACTGGCCGAAAGTCACGAGCTTACTGGGCTTCCCATCCGGGAATCTGCGCCACGCCACGATGTCGAGACCGCGATCCCCCGTCTTGTTTCCGTTCTGCGTGCTACCGCCCCAGGCCCCCTCCCCGACTTGCGTGCATAGTTGCTCGACCGCTTTTCCGAACCTGGTAAGCGGGGGCTTCCGTGGAGAGCCAAACCGAATCACTTCGACACCATTCGCGTCGCCCCCTAGGTAATTCAAGGCGGCAACGCGGCACAGTTCCTCAAATGCGACCGCAGAACCACTGTGGCCGCCCGACGGCACAGCGTACGAGAGCAGAAGCAAAAACACGTAAGGAGCGTCCTCGGGCTTGTCGACCACTGTGACAACGCCGGCCGAGTCGACGCTGAATGGGTATGCGCCCGCCCGTGATCCACATGCTGTGGCTCGCGATTCGATCTCGATAATAGCGTCTCCAGCTTTTTCCTGACTCTTGACGGACCCGCTATCCTGACGGGCAGAGTCGTCGTCATCCTCCAACGCATCAGTACTTCCTGTTTGGCGCAGAGCACGGACCAGTGTTTCCAATGAGGCGGTTCTAGAAGGACTCGCGATGGCCTCACACTCAAGCCAATCTGCCAGTTCCTGCGACGAATCGCTGGCCCACGGACTTTCTCCCGGCGATCTCAATTGCGCTTGTTCCGGCGCGCCTGCGCGGGAGGCTGCACGCCGTTGGTTTCCATGTCGCGGACCAGAGCAATCGCAAGCTTCTCAATTTCTTTGGCGGTCCGCACCAAGTCAGCAGTTCCGTGGAAGCCCGAAAGGACTGTCCCCCGCGCCTTCTGCAGGTTTGCTTTCGCTGTGACAAGGGCCTCACGGAACACACGCTCATCGCCTAGACTGATCTCCAGCGAGACCGCAAGAGGAAGTCCTTTGCGAAGAGCGATCACACCTCTCTCATTTGCAAGGGTCTCGTCCAGTCTTCGGAGATCGGGGTTCTGGCTCTGAATAATCGGCTCTCTACTCTCGGACTTCGCGCCGAACATCCAGATTAAGAGTTCACCCAATTTCTTCTCGTGTTTCTTCGATACCGGGTGTTTCTTGCCGAGAGTCTTTTCGCCAGGAGGCAACCCCAGAAACTTTCGGATCCCGGGGTACCCCAGGCCAGTCATGAGGTGCGAGAAAGAGAAGTGATTCTTGTAGCGGTCACTCCGGTTGAACACTCCGGCCGTCTCTGCTTGTTCAAGAACCATCAGTGCATCGTAGAGACGTGCCACGGTGCTGTGCACATCGCCTATTCGCTCGGCAATCTGTTCGAGCGAAACGTTGAGCGTATTTCGAACCCAGGCGATGTACTGAGCCTTGGGATATGATTCCCAGGCCTGCGGGCCATTGATGTGCTTGAAACCCAAGAAGGCCCAAACCTTCGGATCGTCTCGCTGGCACAGAATGACCGGCAGACGCTCAAGTTTGTCTCGTTCTTCCGAGGAGAGCGTCGGCAGTCCCATAGCTCCGATTCGCTGCCGAAGGTTCTCGTCTCTGAGTAGCCTTACTGCAGCTAGACGCCTATTCCCCTCGATAACGTAGAGCTTGCCGTCTTCTCGCGCGGCGTAAAGGGGCTCGTGTCTGTAGAACCCGTTTTGTGCGATCGAGAGAGCTACTTCATCGACGGCCATACCCTGCCACAGGGCCTTTAGAATCTGATCATCAGTCGGATGCGGCCCAAGGTCGACGTCCACGAGTCTCGGGTTTCTGGGATCAAGGTGAAGGTCCTCGATGTTCCTTAGCTCGGGCACCCATTGAGGTTCCGGCACTTTTGGCGATGCTGTAGATGACTTCCGCATGAGGAGTAGCGAGGCTCGGTAACATGCAGTTGCCATGCCCAGCAAGCGGATTCCCAGTTACATAGGGAAATCTCCGCTTGGCCGCGCGCGCTGGGTGCGCTCTGAAACGGGCTGCGGTCGCGTGAAGAGCAATGCCCACCCCCAAACTCCTTGCCCCTCGGGTTCGATCGTCTTTCGCCCCCTAGCTCCTCCTGCGCTCACCCTAATGCCAGGCTGGCAGCTATGGTCTACGTTGAAAGAGAATCAGCGTCGACAGTCTCCTTGAGTAGACTCTTTGTTGCGCTCTGCGGAAATCTCGAATGCGCTCCTCGGCCAACGCGCAGGTTCCGCCGAAGGTGCCCACGTAGGCTTTGGGCTCGTGAAGCCACGGAGATCGCTGGCCCTGGCCCCGTTTCGAAAAAGCGGTGCTCGATGTGCTGCGTAGAACGGCGCGCTTCACGACCACTCTCTCTCAACCAAACAGAGAGAGTGGTCGTGAAGCGCTTTGAAAAACGAGCACAAAAAGCGGGGCCAGAGTCAGAATCATAGAGTATTGCAAGTAGAGTCTTAAATGATTTATAAATGGTTCAAGCCAGCAGGAGTAGGGGAGTGGAGTCATTGACGAGTGCAAGCGCCAGCGAGAGAGTGCAGACCGGGACTGGAGCGGCAGGAGGACCTCGGCTAACCAACAGAGATCGGCAACTGCTCGGCGTGCTGGCGACGGGGAGATACCTGTCGTCAGAGCAAATCCATCGGCTGTTCTTTCCGGGAAGGACGGAGGCGGCATGTCGTGGCCGGTTGTTCCTGCTCGGTGGACTTGGAAAGCAGCGCAAACCGCTTGCCTACGTGAGACGGCTCCGCTTCCGCTCTTTCGAAGGCCAGTGGTTCTCGGTCTGGACCCCAACCCTTCAGGGCTACTGCATCGCTCAGGGCGTGCTCGGCACAGAAGTGAAGGTCCCGGCCTACGACGTCAGCGCCAATTTCCTCGAGCACTCGATCCGACTCAATGATCTGCTCGTCAGCCTCCTGCAGCCTTCCGACAAGAGGATTGCCACCATTGCGCGCGCCCGATTTCGCTGGGTGGCCTCAGACTCGGCACGGCTTCCCTGGCAGGATTACGACCAGCGCTCAGGAAGCGTAAAGCGCGTGATTCAGCCAGACGCCATCCTGGAGATCCCCGCCCTTCGGCGCCGATTCTTCCTCGAATGCGAGATGGGAACGCACTCCATCGTCAGTGCCAATCCCGACAAGCATGGGGCCACTTCCAACAAGCTCGATCGATACAACTGCCTGCTGAGGACCTATGTCGACGTCGAGTGCAAAAGGAGCTACTACGACGAAAACTTCCCAGACCGATGGCCGGCGGAGTTGTTGTTTCTCGTTCATTCTGCCGTCCGAAGAGACCACGTCACCGAGGCGATCGAGAAAGCGAAGACGCGATGGGGTGACCGGTCCCTTCCCGCCCGAGCCCTTACTTTCGAAGAGGCTCCTGTTAGCCTGCGAAAGCTGATCGAAACGGCCGACCCTCGAGCACTGGAGCCTGAGCGGCTCGTACCCTTAAGTCTTCGCGACTATGCCGAGCTGACCGCCTTTCACAACGCCAGCATCGCCAGCTTGAAAAAGGCCCGTGCCCAGGTGCGCGAGCTCAAGATGCCTCAGCTCACGCTGCCTGAGTACCCTCCCAATTTCGAGAAAGCCGCGGCGGTTCTCAATCGACTGGACGCCATCTTCTTCCCAAAGAAGCGGCCCGCGGCCTAGGAGCATTGCCATGCCGAAATCCTTCGCGACAGACACCCTGGCCTTCTCCATCCGGCTGCAGCCCGCCACGGCGAGGTGGCTGGAGGAGCAAGCCAGGAAGATCGGTAGTTTCAACCAAGCGGTCCGCGACATCATTGACGACGCCCGGACGTTCTACCGCCTTCCGGAAGTCATGACGGAGCAGCTCGACGCCGAAGCCGCCGCGCTGGGCAAAACTCGGCGGGATTATGTTGCCCACGCCCTCTCGCTGCGCGCGGCCCAGCTCCTTAAGGGTGAGATCTCGCTTCCCGGGAAAGGTTCGAGGCCACCGAAGCGCTGAGCGAATGGTGCTGCTGTCGAGGTGACGTGAATGAGCATGCTAAGGACATCGAGGGACTTTTCACTGACCGCCTTCGTGCGGGTCAAGGACGTGATGCGGGCATTGGGTTGCTCCCGCTCCCTCGCCTACGAGCTTCTGCGGCGCGCCGCCCGAAGGACACCTGGCACTCGCGGACTGCTTCGTGTCCCGGTTCTGGTATGGGAGAGATTCGTTCTGGAGGTGTACCGATGCGGCTCTTCAAGCGCGGGCGAGTTTGGTGGTGTTGGTACTTCGAAAACGGGCAGCGCTACTTTCGCTCCACCAAGTGCCGCGACCAGAAAGCGGCCGAACTCGTCGCCCGAAATTGGGAGCGAGACATCGCCGATCCGCGTCACGCAGCCGCGCGGACCGCGTCGCTAAGCCGTGCACTCACGCTGCTGCTCAAGGACCGCGAGGAGCAGGCCCGTGCTGGTCGCCGCAGCTTCGATACCGTCTCCTTCTACCGTGAGAAGGCGGGACACCTGGTTCGCATCTTTGAGCTGGATGCGGACGGGAATCGCGTTCCGTTCCTCCTCGCCAAGCTTGAGCCCTCGCACGTCGACTCGTACATCTCCCAGCGGCGCACCGAGGGCGCAAGCGAGAGCACCATCTACAAGGAAATGGTCACGCTCCGCGCATCCCTACGATTGGCCCGAAGGGCTGGAATCTGGTTCGGCGAGCCCGCAGCGATCTGTCCGATCGCATTCGCACCGGAGTACAAGCCGCGGACACGGGCCCTGACGCAGCAGGAGCTGCAAGGGCTTCTCGCTCAGCTTCTCCCAGATCGCGCCGCTCGCGTGGCGTTCATCGTGGCCACGTCCGCTTCCTGGCGCGAGACGGAACTGGCCCTCGACGAGGACTTTAGCCACGACCTCTCCACGGTCCTCATCCGCGGGACGAAGCGCAGCACGCGCTACCGCACGGTTCCCATTGTGAGCGGCGCCGCTCGCTCTCTCCTCGAGTATGCCGTCCGGCACGCAGCTGGGGGCGACGGCGTCCTTTTCCTGCCGTGGGCAAGCGCTCGAAGGGATCTTCTCGCGGCCTGCAGGCGAGCCTGCATTCCTCGCTGCTCACCGAATGACCTGCGCCGAACCTGCGCTACCTGGCTCCGCGCCGCCGGCGTTCCGCCCGATTTGATCGCTCCGGTGATGGGCCACGCGGACACGAGGATGGTCGAAAGGGTCTACGGAAGGCTTCCAGTTCAGACACTTGCGAGCCGAATCGCCGCCGCAATGGGCCTCGAAAACTGTAACACTATTGTCACAGCGCCCGTGGATTCGGCCGGATTTGGTGGACTTAATGAACTCGCTGGAAGAGCTAACCAACTGAAATTAATGCCCAGGGGCGGAATCGAACCACCGACACGAGGATTTTCAGTCCTCTGCTCTACCGACTGAGCTACCTGGGCTTATTCATTGCTTCTCGATCGAACAACCGCCGAGACCTTCGGCTGGCGAACGTATGCCGTGTCGGCTGGTACCGCGTCAAGCGTGAAAGCCCGCACAAGGAACCCCTTTACGAAGGTACTTGTGGATGATGCCAAGCGCATCAGGGTCCCGGGAGTTCCGACCGCTTCTCCACGCTTCGGCAGAAGGGTACGGCCTCATCCAAATGCGAGCTTTGCAGGCTCACCGAACATGAGCTCCGCGTCGATCTCGATCGCCTCGATCAGCTGAATGCCCTGGGCGCCCGCGCAGAAAAATCGCCGCGCAAAAGTCTCATCCTCGACGAGCTTTGAAAAACCGACATTACCCAGTTAGGTAGACGGGCCGCTGTCTACCCACCGCGTCGGGTCATGTTATGTGCCGGCGTGCAGCCAACCGTTCCCGGTTTCGGCTGGGGGGAGGAAACCAAACATGATGTTAAGCAAAAGAGACAATCTGCGAGGCAGCGTTGTACACGGAGTGCTGGTAGGCGTCGTGCTCGCTGCGGTAGGCAGCCATGCGCAAACAGCGCCGACCCAGTTCAACGAATTCACGATCGCGCAGTTTCAGGAGGCGATGGCCGCGGGCACGCTGACCTCGCGAGCGCTAACCGACTATTACATCGATCGCATCATAAACCTGGACCAAAACGGGCCGGGCGTGAACTCAGTCATCGAGCTCAACCCGGAAGCCCGGACGATGGCGCAGAACGCGGACGAGCTGCGCGCGAGCGGCCAGGTTCTGGGCCCACTGCACGGCATCCCGGTGCTGCTCAAAGACAACATCGACACCGGAGACAGGATGCAGACCACCGCAGGATCGCTCGCGCTCGCCGGCACGCCCGCAGTCCGCGACTCGACGGTGGCGGCGAAGTTACGGGCTGGCGGCGCGGTGATCCTCGGGAAAACCAACCTCTCCGAGTGGGCGAACTTCCGCTCCTTCTTCTCCACCAGCGGCTGGTCGGGGCGCGGCGGGCTAACCCACAACCCGTACTCGCTCGATCGCAACGCCTGTGGCTCCAGCTCCGGTTCCGCAGCCTCGGTTGCCGCCAACTTCACGGCGGTGGGGCTGGGTTCGGAAACCGACGGCAGCATCGTTTGCCCAGCGAACGTCAACAGCGTGGTGGGCATCAAGCCGACTGTCGGCCTCACCAGCCGCGGCGGCGTGGTTCCGATCTCGCACACGCAGGACACGGTCGGGCCGCACGGGCGCACCGTAGCCGATGCGGCCGCCGTCCTGACGGTCATCGCCAACCGCACGACCGACCCGCGCGATCCCGCGACGTCCGGCGTACCCCTCGGATGGCAGGGCACGGGCCGCACGCGCCCGGCCATCCCGGCCGACTACACCGCGTTCGTGGATCCGAACGGATTGCACGGCGCGCGCGTCGGCGTGACGCGGCAGGGCATCGACAACGCGGCGCCGCAGGTCGTGGCGGCGTTCGACGCGGCAGTGGCCACCATCCGGGCAGCGGGCGCGACGGTGGTGGACCTCGACGGGTCGGGCTTCACCTTTGCCCCGGCCAGCGGTGAGTTCCTTGTGCTGGTCTACGACTTCAAGCTGGATGTGCAGCGATACTTCAACACGCGCGTGGGCGTGCCGATGGCGAACAAGACGCTGGCTGACGCCATCGCGTTCAACAACGCGAATGCCACCACCGAGATGCCCTACTTCTTCCAAGAGATCTTCCAGCTCTCACAGGCGATCAATACCAGCGGGCCGGACCCGGCCAACAACCCGCAGCCGATCTTCGGCGGGCTGACCTACAACCAGGCGCTGGCCCTCGACCACAACGCCGGCGTGAACGGAATCGACTTGGCGCTCAGCCAGTTCAACCTCGACGCGGTGGTAGCGCCGACCGACACCCCCGGCTGGACCACCGACCTGATCCTTTCCGACCATTTCATCTTCGCCAGCTCCGGGCTGGCCGGCGGGCCGGGGTACCCCATCGTGCAGGTGCCGGCGGCCAACGTGCTCGGGATGCCCATGGGTATCAGCTTCCTCGGTACGGCGTTCAGCGAGCCGACGCTGATCAGGCTGGCCTCCGGATTCGAAGCGGTGACCCACGCGCGCTTCCAGCCTACGTTCACCGGAAACGTGACGACGGCGCACACCGCCGGCACAACTCTGACGCCGCCACCGCCTCCCAGAGCGGACACCGGCCTGCGGCCGCACCGGTTGTAATCAGTTCATTCTTGGCGGCCTTCCGGATTGGGCCTAGCCGCCGCGCGCGCGGTGGCTAGGAACCCACCCTGAGCACTTGATCTCAGTTGCGGAGGAGCAGCACGATCGCAATCCATCTCGGTTGTGCTGCTCGTCGCGGGTTCACTTGTCAAAGAACCCCAGAACTCCGGAGGAATCGTTGCGCTTTCGCTCATCGCTACTGGCGTTTCTCTTCGCAGTGCTCCTCTTTGCTCCTCGCCCCGCGCTCGCCTCTCCATCCCTTCGACTGGGGTTCGGCGCGGACTACTGGTTCGATCGCGCCGGTGAGTTCAATTTTACTTTGGGGGTGCTCGGCAGACTGAGTCGCGAGATCTCAGCAGGCGTCCGCGTGGGCGGGCTGATCATCACCCAGCCCGCGACGGCCGGAATTCCACTGGACCTTCAGCTTCGCGCATCCTTTTCGCGCCTGTACTTCGAAGGCAATGTTGGACCTTGGATTCTGTTCACCAACAGCCCGATCCGCGCCCACGCCGCGTTTGGATTTGGATTTCAGGCCCACGCTCTCAGCTTCGGGGTCGAGCTGGGCTGGTTGGACCCCGCGGCACTGCTCGGCGTCCGCCTGGGATTGAAAATCTAGACGACCGGGAGCGCGGTCTTGACAGTCGCGCCAGTCGCGGGCCGGTCCATCTTGCAGCTCCCCTGAAAGATGGCGCCCTTCTCGACGGCGAGCGACGCGGTTTCAATGTCTCCCCTCACTTTGGCGGTGCGGTGGATCTCCACTGCGGTCGTCGCCTGGACCTTCCCGTTGACCTCGCCGTGGATGATGATCGTGCCACAGGTAATCTCGGCGTCGATCTTGCCCGCCTCGCCGATGATCAGAACATCCTTGGTGACGATGGTGCCGACGAAGACTGCGTCCATGCGCAGCGTCCCCTGAAACGTCAGCTTTCCCTCGAAGCGCGCTCCCTTCCCGAGGAGGAGATCGCCTGCCGCGGGTGCCGGTGAGCCATTCGAGATCTTCTCAGTGTTCAGCATCGACATGGAACTGAGCTCCTTGGACTCGGAAAGAACATGCCGGGACCGTTCGAGCCCTCCATCGGTTCCGCTGGTCTCGATCTTACTCCATAACGCCATAACGCCTCCTTTTGACGACGGCGGGCCGCGGCGCTGGCGCACCCGCGGCCCTCTTGGGCACCTTGGCCCGGAAAACCCCCTGGGAAAGTCGTATCTTCAGCGCGCGCCAGCGGCAGCGGAAGCGAGAGGGGCCGCGACGCTCTTCGCGCGCTCGAGGAGCCACGCGTCCACCGACTTCGCCACCCGCCGACCCTCGGCGATGGCCCAGACCACGAGCGATTGCCCGCGAGCCATGTCGCCCGCCGCGAACACGCCAGGGACACTGGTGCGCCCCTGAGCCACGGCCACGTTCCCTCGCGCGTCGAGCCGTACCCCAAGCTGCTCGAGCAGCCCTTCACGCACCGGCCCCAAAAAACCCATCGCCAGCAAGACAAGGTCGCACGGAAGCTCAAATACGCTATCCGCGACCTCCTGCAACTTTCCGCCCGCCCAACTCACCCGGCAGGCCTCGAGGGCCTGGACCCGCTCCGCTCCCAGCACCCGCTTGGTCATCACCGCGAACTCGCGCGCTCCTCCCTCGTCGTGCGAGCTCGAGCTGCGGAAAACGAGCGGCCAGGCCGGCCACGGATTGGTGGCAGCGCGCTCGTCGGGCGGACGGGGCAACAGCTCGAACGAGGTGACGGATGCCGCACCTTGACGGTGGCAGGTGCCGACGCAATCCGAACCGGTATCGCCTCCACCCAGAACGACGACGTGTTTCCCGGTGGCGAGGATCGCCCCCTCTTGCAGCACCACATCGCCGGCCACCCGGCGGTTCTGCTGAGTGAGAAATTCCACCGCGAAGTGCACGCCCGGCAGCGAGCGCCCTGGAACGTCCAGGTCGCGCGGTCGCATCGCGCCTCCGCAGAGCACCACCGCATCGTAACTGGCGCGCAGCTCGTCGCCGTGGATGTCCTCCCCGGCGTGGACTTCGGTCTTGAAGACCACTCCCTCTGCTTCCATCTGCCGCACGCGCCGGTCGAGGTGCTCCTTGTCTAGCTTGAAGTCAGGAATGCCGTATCGCAGCAGGCCGCCGATCCGATCGGCCTTCTCGAGAACGGTCACGCTGTGCCCTTTGCGCGCAAGCTGCTGCGCGGCGGCGAGGCCGGCGGGCCCGGAGCCAATCACCGCCACCGTTTGTCCGGTTCGCGATGGCGCGGGCTGCGGCCGGATCCAGCCGTTTTCAATCCCTCGATCGGCGATCGCGCGCTCGATGCTCTTGATCGTGACCGGGTTCTTGTCGAGGTTGAGCACGCAGGAAGCTTCGCAGGGCGCGGGACAAACCCGCCCGGTGACTTCGGGAAAGTTGTTCGTCGAGTGCAGCGCCGCCAGCGCCTGCTCCCAATGGCCGTTGTAGATGAGGTCGTTCCAGTCGGGGATCAGATTTCCGAGCGGACAGCCGCTGTGGCAGAACGGGATGCCGCAATCCATGCACCGCGCCGCCTGCTCCCGCAGCCGCGGCTCCGGCATTCCGAGCTCGACCTCGCGATAGTCCTTCACTCGTTCGGAGACGGGTCGATAGGCGTTTTTCTCGCGCTTGATCTCGAGGAAGCCGCGGATCTTACCCATTGGCCGCTTTCCGGTAGCGCTCGGCATCCCCAGTCGCCAGCGGCAACTCGATCACCGAGAGCTGACCGGAGGTCGCCGGTGCGCTGGCCTCCAGGAGCACGCGCTTGTACTCGCTCGGGATCACCTTCACGAAATTCGCGGCCTCGCTCTTCCAGCCCTGCAA
>WNFA01004245.1_pt1 | contig 11955 bp, 10 predicted proteins | sample 5400481 | NCBI WGS metagenome assembly WNFA01 (sample SAMN13153340, study PRJNA577476) | soil metagenome | isolation source: 120 cm saprolite under Douglas fir tree site 2 hole 1 replicate 2 | place: USA:California | collected 2015-04-18
CGGCCCTGGTGGGAGCCGCCATCGCGTGGCGCCGGGAACGCCCGCGTGACGAACGAGAGGGAAGGCGATGACCGTGACGCTGGTCTCGGTCCTGTTCGTCGCCGCGGGTTTGACGGCGCTCGGGGCTTTCATCGCGGCGTGGAAGCGCGAGCTGACGGCCGCCCTGACCGGGCTGCCAGTGATGTTTGCCGGCGCCGGCGTGGCGTTCGTGGGCGTGGCGCGGTTTGGAGCGAGCGCGGGCGCCCCGCTCCTCGGGCAGGAGGTCGCCGTTCTGCTCGCGATCACGGCCCTCGCCGCCGTCGGCCTCGGAGTCGGACTCGCCGGCCGGGAGAGCTCTCGCTGAGCCTGCTGGTCGCCATCGGCGACTTTCTGAACGCCGCATCGGGCGCTGCCTCGGGAGCACGTGCCGCGGCGCCCCGCTTCAACTTCGATCCGTCGACGACCCTGCCGTGGGCGGTGCCGGTCATGGTGCTCGTGCCGCTGGTGGCCTTCGTGCTGGCCGCGACCAGCGTCCGCACCCGCCGCTCGGCGGCCAACATGGCGATGCTCGGCGCGGTGGCGACGTTCGCGCTCTCGCTGCTGGTCGCGTGGGGCCTGACCCGAAGGTCGACTCCTTTCCAGACCACTTATCCGTACCTGAACGTCCCCGTCGCGTTCACCGGTCCGGTCAACTTCCAGGGCTTCGGCATCGACATCATCCTGCGGGTCGATCGCCTCACCTCTGTCGCGCTGCTCGTGGTCGAGATCTGCGTCATCGGTGGGATCGCGTGGCATCGCGTCATGGGGCGCTCAGAACCAGGCGGCGCGCGCTTCTACGCGCTGGTGAGCGTGCTGCTGTTCGCCGCCGTGGCGACTTTGGTGAGCTACGACCTCGCCGAGCTGTTCGCCTTCTGGGGACTGGCGGGCGCCGCGACCTACCTGTTGCTCGCGCACCGCTGGGGCTCGATGGAGTCGTCGCGCAGCGCGCGAATCGCCCTGGTGCTCCCCTTCGCGTTCGACCTGAGCCTGCTGTCCGGCGTCGCCGTGCTCTACTCGCACTACGGCGTGAACAACATCGCGAACCTGGTGCCGATCCTCCACACCACCCTCGGCGTCGGCGCCAAGTCCATGGTCGCGGCAGCGATCCTTTTGTTCGTCGGGGTGACCGGGCGGCTCGGGCTCTGGCCGCTGAGTCAGTGGTTGACGCGCACCGCGACGACAGCACCTCCGGTCGCGAGTGCGCTGGCGCAGTCCGTGTGGTCGGTCGTGGCGATCGTGATCCTGTACCGATTCATGCCGATCATCGCCGCGTCCAACGCCACGACCCTGCGTGACCTTGTCTATGCAAGCGCGGTGGCTGCGGTCGCCGCTTCACTCCTGACCCTTTTCGGCAACGAGCCACGACGGGTGATGGTGCTGGCGGGATCGGGGGTGGCCGCGGTCGGCGTCGCTCTCGTGGTCCATGCGTACCAGACGTCCAGCACCACATACGCGGTGGTGGGGGTCGCGTGCGTCCTGGCGGCGGCACCGGCGCGAGCCGCCGCGACGCTCGCCGTGTCAGCCATCGCCGCCGCGATGCGGACCGACGACCTCGCGGAGATGGGCGATGGGTGGCGCCGCATGCGCGTCACCACCACGGCGCTCCTACTGTCTGGCCTGGTGATCGCGCTCAGCGCCGCGAGTGCCGTGGCGCTGTCAGTCGGCTCGCGCTCGCGATTCGGACTGGCTCTCGGCGAGGCCGTGCTCCTGGTGTCGATCGCCGCGATCCGGGTCCCGTTCACCATCGCCATCGGCCCACTTCGCAGGCGTCGCACGTTCGAGCCCGACCGGGTTCGCGAGGCCCCAGCGGCATGGCTGACCTGGCCCTACTGGCTCACCCTGGCGGGCGCGGCGCTGACGATCGCCTCGCTGTTTCCCGGCTGGATCGGCTTTCTCGACAGTCAGAAGCACCAAGCGGTGCCTACCACCGGCCTGGTCCTGTGGGCGGCTGTGGCAGTGATCGGATTCGTGGTGGTGGCCATCGCTTATGGCGCCGACAAAGACGGCGCTCATCGGGCATCGGCCTTGGTGGGGCGAGGACTGGACCGCCTGCTCGACGGCGCCGCCGCCGCGTACTCGCGTTTCCTCTCCGAACCGGTGGGGGTGATCACGGTGGTCGTGAGCGACTGGATTCCACAGGGTGATGGCGACCTGGCCCGGGCGGCCGCCGCCTCCGGACGCCTGGCGCTCGCCGCGGCGCGGACGCCGGCGGTGCCGCTGCTCGTGGCGATCGCGGCTGTGCTGGCGATCGCGGTCGCGCTTCTTTCGCCGGGGTTGTTCAGATGATCCTCGCCGGGATCGCGCTCGCTTCGCCGACGCCGGCCACCGTGCCGGGCGCCGGCATCTTCACGTCCCCGCTGATCCTCAGCCTGACGATATGGGTGCCGGTCGCGGTCGCGATTGGAATGAACTTCATCCCCAACCCGCGCGGCCGCTACGACACGCTGATGAAGCAGATCGCGTTCTTCACGAACCTCGGAATCGTCTTCGTGCTCTTCATCGCCTACAACCAGTTCCAGACCTACCTGCCCGGCATGCAGTTCGAGGAGAAGCTGCCCTGGCTCGGCTCCATCGGCGTGAACTATCACCTCGGTGTGGACGGGCCGGGCATGACGATGATGGTCCTGTCCGGCATCATCGGCATCACCTCAGTGCTCGCGTCATGGGGGGTGCGCGAACGGGTGCGATCGTACTTCACCCTCCTGCTTCTCTTGCAGGCTGCCGTCAACGGCGCCATCGCCGCCCACGACATGTTCGTGCTGGTTCTCTTCTGGGGTGCCGCGGTGATCCCGGCCGCGCTGCTCGTGCTCGGATGGGGAGGACGGGATCGCGAGGCCGCAGCGTGGAGGCTGGTCGGTTATTGGGGCCTCGGCACCGTGGCCCTGCTGGTCGCGACCATGACCGCTTACGCATCCAGCGGCGGAGGCAGCTTCGACATGGACGTGCTGCTGAAAGCGAGTCTCACGCCTCGTGTGCAGGTGGCGGTCGGGGTGGCGCTGGTCATCGCCGCCGCGACGCGGCTCCCGCTGTTCCCGCTGCACGGATGGGCGAGCCACGTGTACTCAGATTCGCCGCTGGGACTTTCGGTCGTGATCGCCGGCAGCGCGTCCAGGCTCGGCGCATATCTGTTGCTGCGGGCGCTGGTCGCCTCGGATCCGGACGCGTCCCGGCTCATGGCTCCGTTCATCGCCATCCTCGCCGCGCTGTCGATCGGCTACGCGGCCCTGGTGGCGCTCCGGTCGGTCGACCTGCGATCGGCCGCGGCGCATCTGGCGATGGTGCCCGGCGGGATCACGGTGTTTGGACTCGCGGCGCTGACCCCGCTCTCCATCGCGGGCGCCGTGCTTTCGCTGTTCACCGGTGGGCTGGCGGCTGCGCTCATCGTGGCCGCGGCCTGGACGCTCACCGATCGCGCCCAGACGCGCAGCCTCCAGCTCCTCAGCGGACTGGCTCCTCGGATGCCGATCCTCACGTGGGTGTTCGTGATGGCGACGTTGGCGCTGTTGGGCGTGCCGCTGATGGCGTCATTTCCGGCCGAGACGATGATCCTGTTCGGCTCCTTCAAGACCCAGCCTGTGTGGGCGTTTGCCGTCGTCGCGGGCCTCGTGCTCACCGCCGTGGCGGTGGCCGTGATCACTCACCGCGTCCTGTTCGGCTCGCCGAACCACGACGCTCCGGCGGTATCCGACGCGTCGCTCGGCGAGTCGTGGTACCTCGGGGTCATGGCCGGCGCCCTCCTGTGGGTCGGCCTGTTCCCAGGCGGTCCCAAGCTGCCCGGGACTCAACAGCCCATATTCGATGCCGGCCTGATCAACATCATGTCCGCCGGCATCAGCGAGATCGCCTCGCCATACGTCCCGCCCAACCCGACGGCGACCCAATGAGGAACTACGTGCTGGTTCCGGAGGCCCTGATGGTGGCGGGAGCGCTCGGGCTCGTGCTCCTCCGGCGCGCGCCGCGTCGATCGCGACGGTGGGCCCCGCTCGCTGCCACGGTGGTGGTGGCCGCCGCCCTGGCGGTCGAGCTGTGGGCCGGGGGGACGCTCGCGACCTACTTGGGCGGAGCGCTCGTGCAGGATCGCTTTGCGCTTTTCGCGAAAGCTGCGGTCCTGCTGGCGGCCGGGCTTGCGATCGCGGTCACCGATTGGTCTGACGAAGGCGCACCGGCGATCGGCATGGCGATGATCCTGCTCGCCGCGTTCGGCGTCATGATCGTCGCGTCGGCGGCCGATTTCGCGGGCTTGTGGGCCGGGCTCGAGCTGGCGGCGGCCGCGGGTGTGGTGCTGGCATCGGTCCGACGCACGGACCTGGGGCTCCGGCTCCTGGTCGCCGGCGGCGTCGCCAGCGCCCTGGTCTTGATCGGGTTGGCCTTCGTGTATGCAACCACGGGTTCGGCCGACCTGCTGACGGTGCGGCGCGCTGCCGCTGCAGCGAATCCGACGCTGCCGCTTGCGATCCCGGTGCTGCTGCTCCTCGGCGGATTGGCCGTGCGCGCGGGTTTGCCGCCCTTCCAGTTCGCGAGGTTGCCGGTCGCGCTGGGCGCGTCGCCGCTGGGCGCGGGCATCGTCATCGGCCTCGTCGCCGCGGCCGCCCTCACGTTCGCGTTCAAGATTTCGGCAGCGCTGCTACCGCTGCCGGCCGTGTTCTCTCCTTACCTGATGGCGGTCGCCGCGGTGGCGATGGTCGGCGCCGGCGCCGCCGCCCTGGCGACGAGATCCCCCCGGGCCCGCCTCGCATATCTCGCCGCCGGACAGGTGGGCTGGATAGCGGCCGGTCTGGCCACGCACTACCGCACCGGGATGGGGGCGTCGCTGTTTCTGCTGGGGGCGTTTGCGGTCGCGGCCACGGCCGGCCCCGCGGCCATGGCGGGTGCCGATGTGGGCGAGTTCGCTCTCGCCGGAATGGGCTTGCTGCGGCCCGCGCGAGCGGCGGCCATCGCCCTGGTTTTCGTGTCCCTCGCGGGCGTACCGCCGCTGGGCGGTTTCTTCGGCGAGTTCGCGGTCGCCGCGGCGCTTGCGACAAGCGGTGCGCTCTGGCTCCTGGCGTTGGGGCTGCTGGGCGCTGTGTTGAGCATGGCCGCCGCTGTCGGCACCCTGCGCGCGCTCTATCTCCAGAGCCCGCCCGACGAAAGCCGCCGGGCAGCAGGCGCGCGGCTGCCACTCTTGACCCGCCTGTCGACCGGCGGCGCCGTTGCGTTGTGCGTGGCGCTAGCAGGCTACGCCGTGTTCGCGAACCCGATCTTCAGCCTGGCCGACCAGGGGGCGGAAGCGCTCGGGCTCCGCTGACCCTCCTGGTAGACTCGCCGCACCAGTCGCAGCTTTCGTCACACCAAACGTCCTGGAGGTCGTTCCCTGGCGGGCACATACCGTCGCCGTCGCGCCGGCCGGCGCGGCGCATCAGCGGGATCGCTGAAGCACCGGAGCCGCTCGCGTGCTGGCGCCCGCCGCGGCCGTCGCGGCCGCCGGCTCGTCTCGCGCGGCTGGCTTGCGCGCACGGCGCTGGTCGCGCTGCTCGCGATCAGCGCGGTCGGTCTCCTCGGCACGGTGACCGCGATCGCGATGGTCGACTACTTCGCCGGGGACCTGCCCACGATCGACCAACTGCAGACGTCGAAGCTCACGCAGACCAGCCGCATCCTGGACCGCAATGGCAACCTGATCGAGGCCCTTTATCACCAGAACCGGACTGTGGTTCCGCTGACCAAGATCAGCACCAAGCTCCAGCGCGCGACCATCGACACCGAGGATCGTTCGTTCTACGCCAACAACGGCGTTGACTATCGCCGGCTTGCGATCGCGATCGTCTATGACCTAACGCATCACACCTCCACGCTCGGCGGCTCGACGATCACGCAGCAGGTGGTCAAGAACGATGTTCTCGACACTCAAGAAGCGCAGTCGAGAACGATCAGCCGTAAGTTCCACGAGCTCGTGCTGGCGGAGGAGATGGAGCGCCGTTACTCGAAGGCGCAGATCCTCGAGCTCTACCTCAACAGCATCAACTACGGCAATGGCGCCTATGGCGCGGAGGCCGCGGCCGAGACGTACTTCCAGGTCCACGCCGGCGACCTGAACCTGGCCCAGGCGAGCTTTCTCGCCGGCCTGCCGCAGGCGCCCGCGAATTACGACCCCTTCGGGACGCCCGACCAGCTGGCCGCGGCGAAGGAGCGCTGGCGCGAGGTGCTCGACGGCATGGTGACGGTCGGCGATGTGAGCTCGGCGGCGGCAAACGCAGCGTTGAACAGCAACCTGATCGACAAGATGATCGCGGCGCGCAGGGCGCTGCCCAATTCGCACAGCCCGCTGACCGCGCACTTCGTCGACTACGTGGAGCAGTACATCTCCCAGCGCTACGGCACGCGCGCCCTGTATGAAGGCGGGCTGATGATCTACACCACGCTCGACCTGACGACGCAAGCGCTGGCCGACAAATGGGTCAAGTCGGGCGTGGCCATCTGGGCGCGCCGGGGTGTGAACACCGGCGCGATGCTGGTCATGAACCCGAGCGACGGCGAGATCCTCGCCATGGTCGGCAGCGCCGACTACACCAACGCCGCGATCCGCGGCCAGATCAACCTCACCGGCGTCGACCCGCTGGGCTGGCGGGGGGTAGGGTCGTCATTCAAGGTGTACACATACGGCGCCGCGCTGCAGGCGGGCCTCGTCACGCCGGCATCGCTTCTCAACGACCAGACCGGCGTCATCGGCGGCATCACGTTCAATGACTGGGACACGAAGCACGAGGGATATATCTCTCTGCGCACCGCGCTGGCACAGTCGCGCAACCTGCCCGCGCTGTGGACGTACCGGAAGGTCGGCGGCGCCCAGGTGACGACCTTCATGCACCAGCTCGGAGTCACGGCGACGATCGAGAATCCCGACGGGGTCGCCACCACACTGGGTCACGACGCCCTGTCCATGGCGCAACACCTGGCCGCCTACTCGGCTTTCGACAATGGCGGATACCGCATCTCGCCCCGCGCGGTGCTCAAGGTCGTGGACGCCGACGGCACTGTGTTGGAGGCCTTCGATCCGGCCGCTTCACGCGTCCAGGTGATCAGCCCCGACCTCGGTTACATGATGACGGACCTCCTGCGTGGCCCCGTCAAGCTGCACCTCGGAGACCTGGGCGGGCGGCCGGTCGCCGGCAAATCGGGCACGACGGAGGCTTATACCGGCTCGATCTTCCTGGGCTACACGCCCGACCTGGCGGTGGCGGCGTCGCTCATGCACATCGACGCCGGGCCGGACTGCAAGTCGGGCTATGCATATCTCGCGACCAACTTCCCGGCGTCCGGGTGGCAGTGCCCGACCGGCGTGTTGTTCGGCGAGAACGTGGGCACCTCGGTGTGGAAGCCGTTCCTCGAGGCGTACTACGCGAGCCATCCATGGCCGGCGATGTGGACGCAGCCCGCGGGCGTGGTGACGCGCATGGTGTGCGCATACGACGGCGGTTACGTCAGCAGCGGGGGCTACAACGAGATCTTCCTCAAGGGTGTCGGCGAGCCCACATATCGTTGCGGCGCCAACCCGCCGCCGGGGGCGGCGCCCTATCAGGCGCCGTCGCCGAGTCCGTCGCCCGCGCCCAAACCGTAGCCTGAGCGGGTGCGGCCGGCCTGGACGTCGTTCATCTTCTCGCTCGTCTACTTCGGACTCGGCCTGGCCTGGGTGCTCGGCGCCAACCCGCCCGGGCCGGGCGACCTCTTCCTCGTGTGGTTCCTGGCCGTTTCGGTCGCGGGCGTGTTCGTCCCCGGCATGGCCAACCAGGTGACGCTGGCGCGCGCGTACCTGGCGGCGCCGGCGCTCGCGTATTCGCTGGCGCCGGGTCACCTCGGGCTGCTGGCCGTGGTGCTGGCGATCGCCGGCTTGACCGACCTCGTCGACGGCACCATCGCCCGCCGCTTGGGACAGTACTCGACTCTCGGCGGGGGGCTGGACCCGGTCGTCGACGGCGTGCTGCTCGGTGCTGTCGCCGTCGGTCTGGTGGCCAGCGGGATCATCCCGCTGTGGCTCGCGGCCGTGATCGTGCTGCGCTACTTGCTGCCCGCCATCGGCGGCCTGGTGTTGATCTCGATGCACCGGCGGCCGGAGCTGCGACACACCGTGAGCGGGCAGATCTCGACGGCGCTGATCATCGTCCTGATCGGAGGCATCTGCCTGTTTCGCTTTTTCAACCAGGACACGAGCAACGTGGTCACCGGCGCCGAGATCGTCCTGCCGATCGCGACCTTCGCGACGTTCGTGCATCTGGGGTGGGTGGCGCGGAAGCGGAGCCGCCCGGCTGCGGCTCCTGACGCGGGGTAGACTGAAGGGTGGTCGCGCTAAGTGGGGTGCTGGCGGTCCCCTGCACCGGCAATCCGCCTTAGCCGGACCGAATTCCCGCGCTGAGGTCTGGGCTCTCACGCCTGGCCGCGGCAAGCGGCGTTGAAGGTCGGGACCTGCGCAGCTCGGGTCTCCGAACCCCGCCAGGTCCGGAAGGAAGCAACGGTAAGGAGAGAACCCGGGGGTGCCGCAGTCATTCGGGCCGGAGCCGCGAACCGTGGTGCGAGGTGGGAGCCTTCGGTCGAGGCGGGGGTGCGCGACCACTTGAAATTTGATGCCTGAATACCAAAGCCTCTACCGCAAGTACCGCTCGCAGACGTTCGGCGACCTGGTCGGTCAGGAGGCCGCGTCGCGCGCCTTGCAGGGCGCGATCATCGGGGCGCGCGTTTCGCACGCCTACCTGTTCAGCGGTTCGCGCGGCACGGGCAAGACGTCGGCCGCGCGCCTGCTCGCGAAGGCCCTCAACTGCTCGGGTCGCCCCCGCGATTCCGCTGAGCCGTGCAACAAATGCCAGTCGTGCGTGGAGATGACGGCGGGCTCGGCGCTGGACCTCATCGAGATCGATGCGGCCTCGAACCGAGGCATCGACGAGATTCGCGACCTGCGTGAGAAGGTGAACCTCGCCCCTGCGCTGGGGCCGTTCAAGGTCTACATCATCGACGAGGCGCACATGCTCACCGAGCCGGCGTTCAACGCTTTATTGAAGACGCTCGAGGAACCCCCGGCGCATGTCGTGTTCATCCTGTGCACGACGGACGCGCAGAAGATTCCTTTGACTGTGATCGGGCGGTGCCAGCAGTTCGTATTCCGGCGGCACAGCGAGGAGCAGATCACATCGAGGCTGACGCACATCGCGTTCTCCGAGAAGGTGGAGGTCGACGCCGAGGCGATGAAGCTCATCGCGCGCACGGCGCAGGGCTCGATGCGCGACGCGGTGGGGCTGCTCGATCAGCTGGTGCCGCTTGCGGCCGGCCCGATCTCGCTCGAGAGTGCGCGCTCCCTGTTGGGAATCGCGGACCCACGCCTGCTCGACGAGCTGCTCGATCACGTGCTCGATGGGCGCGCGGCCGAAGCGCTCGCGGAGCTCAACCGCGTCTACTCGGAAGGCGCCGAGCTGCGACAGGTGGTGCGGGGTCTGATGGAGGGGTGCCGGGACCGGCTCGTGGCCGCGCTCACGCGGCGGGACCAGGCCACGGCTCGCCGGCTGTCGGCGGTGCTCGATGCGCTGCTGCACCTGGACGGTGAGGTCCGGCGCCATGCCGAGCCGCGGTTCCTGGTCGAGGCGACGCTGGCGCGCCTTGCGGTGGAGGTGGGGGTCGGGGGAACGTCTGCCGCGACCGCTCTTCCAGAACCAGTCTCCCCACCAGCCAGCGCCCTTCGGGCGGAGGCCACCTCCCCACAAGGTGGGGAGGGGAATGTTTCGGGATGGACAGACGTGCTAGACAAATTGAGCCGGACGGTCCGCGCTGCTTACCTCGACGCGCAGCCGGAGGTCGATGGATCGACGCTCGTGTTGTGGTTCCGCTATGGGTTCCATCACAAGAAAGCGCAGGACCAATCGGCGCAGCTGCTGCCGCTCGTGCGCGCATGGCTTGGGGACACGGTGACCGTCGAGTTCAGGCTTCGCGAGGCGGCCGCCGAGTCGGGCAAGCCCGGCGGCAAGGCGTCTGCCAGCCCCGAGGACGACCCGTTCGTCCGCGAGGTGGTGCGCCGGTTCGACGGGCGCGTGACTCGAGTCAAGGAGGTCTCCGAATGAAGGACCCGATGAAGATGCTGCGCCAGGTCCAGCAGATGCAGGACCGCATGGCCAAGGTCCAGACCGAGCTCGAAGGCGAGACCGTCGAGGCCAGCGCGGGCGGCGGGGCGGTGCGGGTCGTGGCCACGGGCACGCAAAAGGTCCTCTCGGTGGCGATCGACCCCACGGCTGCCGCGGACACCGAGATGCTCCAGGACCTGGTCGTGGCCGCGGTCAACGAGGCGATGGAGGCATCGAAGCAACTGGCCGCGAAGAAGATGCAGGCGGTCGCCGGCGGGCTGGGCCTGCCACCCGGTCTCCTCTAAAGTCCTGGACGTCAATTGCCTCAGCTCCCAGAACCACTCGAACGGCTTGTCCAGGAGCTGTCACGACTGCCGGGCATCGGCCCCAAGACCGCTCAGCGCTTGGCGTTCCACCTGCTGCGCGTTGACCGGCAGCGCGCCGAGTCGCTGGCGCAGGCGATCACGGACGTGAAGGCCCGGATCGGCTACTGCGATCGTTGCTACAACATCGCCGAGGGCAGCCTGTGCGCGATCTGCTCCTCAACGCGGCGTGATGCTTCCGTGATCTGCGTGGTCGAATCTGCGCTGGACGTGCTCGCGATCGAGCGGACGTCGGAGTTCAACGGGTTGTACTTCGTCCTCCATGGTGTGATCTCGCCGATCGACGGAATCGGCCCCGAGCAGATTCACGTCCCCCAATTGCTCGATCGTGCGCGCGAAGAAGGCGTGGTCGAGGTGATCGTCGCCACTGATGCGGATATAGAAGGTGAGGCGACCGCGCTCTACCTGCAGCGCGCGCTGGCGCCATTGGGGATCACGGTCACCCGGCCCGCGCATGGTCTGCCGGTGGGCGGCGACCTCGAGTACGCCGATGAGCTGACGCTCGCGCGAGCCATGGCGGGCCGGCGGGCTTTCTGATTGTCGACCCCAAAGCTGTCCGCGCGGCCGGCGCTGCTGTTCGACCTGGACGGCACGCTCGTGGACAGCGTGTATCAGCACGTGCTCTCGTGGCGCGACGCGCTGGAGTCGGAAGGCCTGCAATTGTCTGTGTGGCGCATCCATCGGCGGATCGGGATGAGCGGCGGGCTGTTTTTGAAAGCCCTGGATAGGGAGCTGGGCACCAGCTTGAGCGAGGCTCAAGCGGAGCGGCTGCGCCAGTCTCACGCCAAAGGCTTGCTCGGTCGGCTGGACCAGATTCGCCCGCTGCCCGGCGCGCGCGAGCTGCTGACCGCCCTGTCCTCTCTGCATGTTCCGTTCGCGATCGCCACCAGCGGCGCCGAGAAGACCGCTCGCCCGACTCTGGCGCTGCTCGGGATTCCCGAGGGCACGCCGGTCGTCACCCGCGACCAGGTCGCCTACGCCAAGCCCAACCCTGATTTGTTTTTGGCCGCCGCGGAGCGCCTGGGCGTACCGCCAGGCGACTGCTTCGTGGTCGGCGACAGCATCTGGGATCTGCTCGCCGCCCAGCGGGCCGGCGCCTTGAGCGTGGGGCTGCTCTCGGGCGGCTACGGCCAGGAGGAGCTGGAGCGGGCCGGCGCCTACCGGGTCTATGACGACCCCGCGGGCCTGCTCGCCCACCTGGACGAGCTGGGGATCAGGGCGGCGGGCTAGTTCGGGGCCCTTCACGGCGCCCGTTGCAAAGGGAGCCTGGAGACCGGTACAATTCGCGGGTTGTCCTGACGGAAGGCTTCGCGCGCCCTAAAAAGCGCCGGGGTCGTCAGGGGAACCAGCACTTTGACAACTGAAGAGTGGGAAAGACTCTGAGAGTCTTATGACTCAGGGCGAAAGTCTTGGGTCCTCCGTTTTAGACGGAGAGTTTGATCCTGGCTCAGGGTTAACGCTGGCGGCGCGCATAACAC
>WNFA01004248.1_pt1 | contig 11954 bp, 9 predicted proteins | sample 5400481 | NCBI WGS metagenome assembly WNFA01 (sample SAMN13153340, study PRJNA577476) | soil metagenome | isolation source: 120 cm saprolite under Douglas fir tree site 2 hole 1 replicate 2 | place: USA:California | collected 2015-04-18
TGGAGCCACGACAAGGGCGGGGTCACCGATCGCGATCTGCGGCTGGCCCGGCAGATCGAGGCCGCCGCCAAGGACCAGCTCGCGTAGTACGCTGCCGCGCATGGCGGCGTGGCACGAGCTTCCGGACCCGAAGCTGCTCGCGCAGTGCGAGGTGCAGGCGCACCGGGCCGGTGGACCTGGCGGGCAGCACCGCAACAAGGCGGAGACCGCGGTGCGCCTCGTGCACCTGCCCACCGGCGTCGCGGCGGAGGGCAAGGATCAGCGTTCGCGCGGGCAGAACCTGTCCGCGGCGCTCGAGCGGCTGCGCGAGAAGCTCGCGCGGCGGGCGTACCGGCCGCCGCCGCGGCACAAGACGCGGCCGAGCCGGGCGGCGAAGGAGAGGAGGCTGCAGGAGAAGAGGAGGGAGGGGGAGAAGAAGAAGGGACGGAGGTGGGCGGAGTGATCTGCGCCGCAGTTCTTGCCGCGGTTGGGGCCTTCAGTCCGACGGCGACACCGACTGCGACGGCGACACCGACTGCGACAACGACAGCGACAACGACAGCGACAACGACAGCGACAACGACAGCGACAACGACAGCGACTGCGACAACGACAGCGACTGCGACAACGACAGCGACTGCGATTCCTGGTTCGACGGAGAGGCAACAGCGATTCCTCTACCTCTTGCGGACGTATCCGCAGAGGGAGCCGCGCGAGACGTTGGCGCGGGTGGAGCAGCTGATCGTCGAAGGGGAATTTCTGGACCATGACCGGGCTGAGTATTGGATGGGGAGCGCGTGGCTGGCGCTGCAAGAGGTCGACCGGGCGCGAGGGTGGTTCGAGCGGGTAGGGAGGGACCATCCCGGATCGGTCTGGGTGGAGCGCAGCTGGATGGGGATGGGCGATGCCGCGGCGCACGACAGGCGATATGGCGAGGCGCTGGAGTGGTACGCGAAGGCGGAGGGGGCGCGGGACCAGGCGGTGCGTGAGATGGCCCGCGTCTCGGCGCGGTCGACGCAGGCGCTGAGGGTCCGTCAGCGCCTGGCCTGGGCGGCGGGCGGCCTGGCGGTGGTCGTCGCGGGGCTCCTGGCCGCATCGCTGCGGCGCCATGGGCCCGTGCGCTTCTGGCCGCTGCCCGCCGAGGCGCGGATCGTCACTCCGGTGCTGGGCGTCCTCGCCCTCCTCTCCGCGCGGCAGGATCCGGCGCCGCGCGCCGCGATCCTCGAGCTGTGCGCGGGCGCCGCGTTGTTGATAACCCTGTCCGGGCTGCGGCTCCGCGCCGCCTCGCCGCGCGGATTGGCGCGTGCGCTGCACGCCGCTGGAACCCTCGCGGCGCTGGGCGCGCTGGCGTACGTCGCGGTGTACCGCGGCGGCCTGGTCGGCATGCTGCTCGAGACGCTCCGCGCCGGCCCGGAGTAGAGTCCGCCGCCATGCCCATCTCTCCCGAGGACAAGGGATTCGGCCAGGGCTCGCCCGAGCTGGCTCGCTGGGCCGAGAAGGTGTTCCAGCCCGAGGACGCCGTGCTGGCGGAGATCCGCGCGCACAGCATCCGCGAGGGGCTGCCGGCCATCGCGGTGGGGCGCTTCGACGGGCTGCACCTCGAGGTGGTGGCGAGGCTCCTGGGCGCGCGCAAGGCGGTCGAGATCGGCACGCTCGGCGGCTACAGCGGCGTGTGCCTCTTGCGCGGCATGCCCGAGGACGGCGTCTTGCACACCCTCGAGCTGGACGCGCACCACGCCGAGGTGGCGCGCGAATCGTTCCGCAAGGCGGGCGTCGCGGGCCGCGCGCGCGTCCACGTCGGGCCGGCGCTCCAGAAGCTGCGCGAGATCGAAAGCGAAGGGCCGTTCGACCTCTGCTTCATCGACGCCGACAAGACCGGCTATCCCGCCTACCTCGACTGGGCCGCGCGGCACCTGCGCGTCGGAGGCGCCGTGCTGGGCGACAATGCGTTCGGCTTCGGCGGCGTGTCCAAGCCGGACGGGGACGAGGGCGTGCGGGCCCTGCGCCGCTTCAACGAACAGCTGGCGCGCGGGGGCCGCTTCCGCGCCACCATGATCCCCACCGAGGAAGGCCTCGCCTTCGGGGTCAAGGTCCGCTGAAGCCCGCCTGAGCGCATCCCATGATGTCCGCGCCATGAAAAGCGTAGCGCCGCCGAATACGGCGGCGACTACTTCCCCTGCGCTTCCGCGTCGGACTTGAGCACTTCCTCCGCGCGCTTCTTGCGCCAGGCACGGAGCTTCTCGCGCAGCTCGGGGCGCTTCGCGGCGAGGATCGAGACCGCCAGCAGCGCCGCGTTCGCCGCGCCGCCCTTGCCGATGGCCAGGGTTCCCACCGGTACGCCCTTCGGCATCTGCACGATCGACAGCAGCGCGTCGACGCCGCCCAGCGTGGTCGAGGCGACCGGCACGCCGAGCACCGGCAGGACCGTCTTCGCCGCCACCACGCCCGGCAAGGCGGCCGCGCTGCCGGCGCCGGCGATGAGCACCTCGAGCCCGCGCTCCTCGGCCGTCTCCGACCACTCCAGCACCTTCTCGGGCGTCCGGTGAGCCGACAAGATGCGCAGCTCGTGGCCCACGCCGAATTCGCGCAGCACCTCGACCGCCCCCTGGAGGATCTCGAGGTCGGTCTTGCTTCCCATGATGATGCCCACCAACGGCTTGCCAGCCATCCGCGGCGGGTAACAGAGCGGGGACGCGCGGTCAAGGCGCTTGACTCGGGCCTCGGCGAGCAGACAGATCCGGGCAATGGACTTCCGCGAGCGCGACGTGGCCGTGCGGGGGCTGTCGCTGCGCGTGCGCGAGCGAGGTCCCCAGGATGGCCCTGCCTCCGTGCTGCTGCACGGATGGCTCGACCACCGCGGCTCCTTCGACCTGCTCGCGCCGCTCCTGCCCGGCCGCACCGTCGCGGTCGACCAGCGCGGGCACGGCGATTCCTCCTGGGCGGGCGCGGGCGCCTTCTACCACTTCGTCGAATACCTCGGCGACCTGGACGGCCTCTTGCGCGAGTTGGAGCTGCCCGGGCCGGTGCGCCTGGTCGGCCACTCCATGGGCGGCGCGGTCTCGCTGCTCTACGCCGCCGCGCGACCCGATCTCGTCGCGCACGTGACGCTCTTGGACGCGGCGCCGCTGCTCATCGCGCCCGGCGAGGTGCCCGATCGGCTCTCCGGGTGGCTGGAGGATCTGGCGAGCTCCCGCGCCCGCCGCGCGGTCGCCTCGGTGGACGAGGCGCGCGAGCGGATGGAGCGCGCCAACCCGGACCTCGCCCCCGCCGCCGCGCGCCTGCTCGCCGGGGGAGCCGTCGGGCCCGACCCTGCCCGGGGCGGGGCGCTCGCCTGGAAATGGGACCCGCTGCTGCGCGCGCGCTCTCCGCTGCCCTACACGAAGGAAGTCCTCCAAGAGATCGTCGGCCGGGTGCGCGCCCCCGTGCTGCTGCTCCGCGCCGAACGGGGCCACCTCCCGGACGAGCAGCAGCTCCGGTCGTGGCTCTCCTCCGTCCCGTCGCTCACGGTCGAGACGGTGCCCGGGACGAGCCACCACCTGCACATCGAGCAGCCGGAGGTGGTGGCCGACCGGATCCGGCGGGCGTGGGACGCGGCCGCACGCGACGCGCCGCCGGCCGGCCGGTTATAAAGCGGCCGCCGTGCGCGACATCGGGGTCTACATCCACTTCCCTTACTGCCTGTCGAAGTGCCCGTACTGCGACTTCGCCTCGCGGGCCGAGAAGGTGATCCCGCAGGAGCGCTACACCCGCGCCGTGCTGCGCGAGCTGCGCGAGCGCGCGCCCGAGTTCGCCGGCCGGCGAGCCGTGTCCATCTACTTCGGCGGCGGTACGCCTTCGCTGTGGGACCCGGAAGGCGTGGACGCCGTCCTGCGGGAAGTGCGCACCCGGTTCGACGTCGCTCCCTCCGCGGAGATCACCCTCGAGGCGAACCCGGGCACCACCGACGAGGCGCGCTTCACCGCCTTCCGCGCCGCGGGGGTGAACCGGCTCTCGATCGGCGTGCAATCCTTCGCCGCTCCACAACTGGTCGCGCTGGGGCGGCAGCACTCCGGCGGGGACGCGGTGAGAGCGTACCGGACGGCGCGCGCCGCCGGGTTCGAGAACGTCTCGCTCGACCTGATCCACGGAGCAGAAGGCCAATCGACCCATGGCGCGGGGCGCGATGCGGCGGCGGCGGTCGCGCTCGGTCCGGAGCACGTGAGCTGCTACGCGCTGACGCTCACCGGGCTCGCCGAGGACGTGCCGATGGCGAAGGCCGTGCGCCGCGGCGAGCTCCAGCTGCCCGACGACGAGGTCCAGGCGGCCATGGGCGACGCGGTCCGCGGCGAGCTGCGCCGGGCAGGGTACGCGCGCTATGAGATCTCCAACTATGCGCGGCCGGGATACGAAGCCGTGCACAACTCGCTCTACTGGCGCGGCCTGGAGTACGCCGCGGCGGGGTGCGGCGCGTGCGGGTTTCGCAGGCTGTCCGACAGTCCCGCCGTCGCGCGGCGCTGGATGAACGATCGCTCGCCGGAGCGCTACCTCGAGCGCGTCGAGGCGACGGGCCTCGGAGAGGCCCAGTCGGAGGAGCTGGGCGCCGAGGAGCACTTGCGCGAGCGCCTCTTCACCGGCCTGCGGCTCGCGGCCGGGCTGGACCTGGGCGCCCTGGAGGACGATCTGGGGCTCCCGGTGCGCTCCCGGTTCGCGCCCCAGATCGATCGGCTGCGCCGCGAAGGTCTCGCCGAGGTGGACGGATCGACCCTGCGCCTCACCGAGGCCGGCCTCGACCTGCACAGCGAAGTGGCGCTCCGCTTCTTCTAAAAGCCTGCTTCAAGCCCGCAGGTTCGTCTTCGCGGTCGGCGTCGAGATGGAACGATCGCCGGCTCCCCGGAAGAGGAGCAGGCCGAGCGCGCCGAACCAGGAGCAGATCCAGCCGAGCCTCGCGAGCACGGCGATCGAAGGAGGGTCCGCGGGAGGCGCAGGCGGCGTTCCCAGGAGGCGGATCAGCTCTGGATCGCCGTGCGGGATGCCGCCGAGGTCATAGGCGACCGTTTGCCCCTGCCGCAGCGCCTCGACCAGGGCCCGCTCGCCGGCTTCGCGCGCGAAGACGTACGTCCGGCAGAGGCCAAGGCTCGAAAAGACGTGATAGTCCGAGGAGCCGATCGGGGCAGGCCGGGCGCGGGCGAGCTGGAGGCGACTGAAGAAGTCGCGCAGCTCCTGCACCCCGGCGGAATAAGCGAACGGATGCGCCACTTCGGCGCCGTCGAGGACACGCAAGGCGGGTGCGTCGTACGCGCCTTGGTACGACCGGGTCGGGTGCGCTGCGATGGCCGCTCCCCCTTGCGCGTGCACCTCTTCGATGGCCTGCGCCGCCGTGCCTCTCCACCCGACTGTTTCCTCGATGCCTACGGCGATGAGGTGATAGGCGGGCGCAGTAATCTCCTCGCCGACCAGCACGAGCGGTCCCCCGATCCGGCGCGAGAGCCCGCGTCCGATGCGCGCCGCGAGGACCTGGTTGTGGTTCGTGATGGCGATCGCGTCGAGCCCCTTGCGACGGGCCTCGAAGGCAAGGTCCCAGGGCCAGAGCGCCCCGTCGCCCAGGAAGCTGTGGGCGTGCAGATCGGCTTCCAGCACCACGTATCCGCCGCGCAACAGAGGCCGCCGGACGGGAATGACGTCGGCGATGGTGCCCGCCGCGATCCCTGCGCCGAGCAGCGCGGCCGATGCCAGCCGGAGCGAGATCAATGTCCACTCAAGATGCGCGGCTCGAGCTGGCCGGAGAAGAGAAAGAAGACGAGGATCGACCCCCAGACGATCGCGATCTGCACGAGGAGCGCGGCGAGAGCGCCGGGCACGCCCATGCCGAGGACGCGGCGGAAGAAGTGCCAGCCGATGACCCTGGACCAGAGGATCGGCACCGCCACGCTCCAGAGGATCACCGCCCAGAGGAGGTGTTCCCGCTCCGGCGAAGTGAAGGAAGCGAACGCGGCGACGAAGAGGAGCCAGACGGTCCAGGGGAGATATCCCAGGAAGTGGAGGTCGATCGCCCGCAGCAGCGGGATTCCGCTCCGCCCGAACGCGGCCCCCGACAGTGCGATCGATGCGATCTGCAGCGCCGGGATGAAGCCGAAGGCCAGGGCGCCTCCGAGGACGAGGCGGAGCGTCGGACGTCCCGCGGTCGTGAGGGCGAGAACGAGCCCGAGCAGAAAGGAGAACAGCAGCGGCCTCTCGAGGAACGCGGTGCGTGCGGGCCCTCGCGAAAGCTCGTCGTAGACCGCCGCCGGGCGCAGCGCGACGCGTGCATCGTCCGACCAGGGAAGGCGCGGGAAGAGGCTCACGCCGGCGATCCAAGCGGGCTCTCGCGGGCGAGCGGACTCATCGCTTCGCACCGCGACCATCGCGGCCGCAGCTCCCGCCGCTCACCGGTCGGAATTGGAAGCGCTCGGTCATCCACGAGATACTCCGCTCCGATCCAGTGTGCGACAAGGTGGAGTTCTTGCGCAAAGCAGTGGCCGAGGAGGGCTACATCAAGGGCTTAAGCGGAAGCCTGTGCGGGCCGCGCCGCGGCGTCCATTAGGGCGCCAGCACCAGCTCTTGCTCCTCCGCCTCGTCGACGCGGCGGGCGAAGTCGGCGAACTCCCGGTAGCGGGCGGGCGGGACGCGCTGCTGCGGCAGGGCGAACGACTCCTCGACGACGAGCTTGCCGCGCTCCTCGCGCGCGCTCCAGGAGAACTCTCCGTACGCGGTGCGTAGCGCGACGGGCGCGGGCGGCGCGCGCAGGTGGAAGCCTGCGGGGAGCGCGATCTCGGCGCGCGTGGTCTGCTTCTCGACCGAGTCGACCAGGAGCGGCAACGCGCGTTCCGCCTTCTGCACCCAGCGGCGCGACAGCCGCTGGGGCGAGAGCGACGCCGGCACGAAGAGCTGCGCTCCGTCGCGCCGCGCCAGCTGCACCCGGAGGCCGTACACGAGCGTAGTCGCCCCTCCCACGTCCGCCTCGCCCTCGGCCGCGAGCGAGGTCAGCTCCACGCCGCGCAGCCCGCGACCGAGCATCGACTCGACGGCCTGCTTGCGCTGGGTGTCGTCGTACCGCTCCAGCGCGTCCTTCAGCCCGGCGGCCTCGAAGCCCAGGTGCGTGTCCCGGCCGCTGCCCGTCGCCGCCCCGGCCGTGTCGAGCGAAAGCTGCAGCGCCACCTCGCGGTCGTCGTCCGCAGGCCCTATCGGCGTGCGGATCTGCTGGGGCTCCTCGCCGGGCTCCGGCACCACCCACGCGTCCTGCCCGCGCAGGAACGGGGGCAGCCGATCGAAGGGGCCCAGGCGGTACGTCGGATCCACCCAGGCCGCTCCGTCGGGCAGGTCGATGCGCAGCAACGCCCAGCCGTACGCGTCGCCCCGCGGGAAGCGGTAGGGCGCCTGGTCCTGGGTGAACCCGCGCACCAGCACGATGTGGCTCGGGATGCCGGCGGAGGCCAGCGCTGCCTTGAGGGGCAGCAGGCGGTTCCCGCGCCCCTGGGCGAGGACGTGCGCGGCGGGCAGCGAGAAGTCCGATCCCTGCGAGCGCCCGCGCACCGCCTGCGCCACGGCGGCGTGGATGCGAAGGGCACGCTCGCGCGGCGTCGCGCCTCCGGCGGCGCGGGCCAGCTCGTCGGAGGCCCCGCCCGCCCGGCCGCGCAGGAGCGCCCAGTCGGCGATCGAGCGCACCAGCTCGCGCTGGCCGGCGCCCGAGCCCAGCTGGATCCAGGGCATCGTCTCCGCCTCCAGCGGCTCGTGCGGCTCGGGCTCCTGCGGCGCGACGTCGCGCGCCGTCATCCGGAAGCGCTGCTCGCCCGCGACGGTCTCGATGGGCGGCGCGGCCGTGTTGTGCGCGTCCACCTCCAGCGGCAGCCGCGCCGGCGCGCGCACCTCGTAGGTGCTCTCGAGCATCGGCGTCTGCTCGTCGCGGAAGAAGAACCCGCCCGGCGCGATCCCCGGCAGCTCCGGCCCCCGCGGAGCGATCGGGCGCAGGTAGTCGATCTCGATCGCGTCGCCCGGCTCCAGGCCCGGCAGCGTCACGCCCTCCTTCTCCGGGATGGACTCCGGCTCGAGCGTGCGGCCGTCCCGCTTGATGGTGCGCAGGTGCAGCACCTCGGCGTCGCGCGGGAGATGCGCCTCTCCGAATCGCGAGACGCCCTTCTTGTCGAGCACGCGGACGACGGTGTGCACCCGCTCGACCGCGCCGCCGTCCGGGTAGATCTGCACCGCGCCGTGGTCGAGGAGCCGGACGGCGGAGGCCCCGGGCGGGACCTTCACCTTCGCATCGCGGGCCAGCGACAGGCCGTCGCGGTCCGCCCAGGACATCACGTTCTCGCCCTGGGAGAGCGCGATCTGGCGCCGCAGGCCCAGGTCCCCGGGCGCGAGCGCCACGGCGCGCGCGCGCACCTCGTCCGCTCCGCGGGCATCTCCGCTCGCCTCGAGCAGGCCGGCGAGCCGGCGCAGCGGATCCGCGCTGCGCGGCACCAGCGCGGCGGCCAGCCGCAGCGTGCGCACGGCGGCGCCCACCTCCTTGCGCGCGCCCTGCACCTCGGCGAGCGCGTGCAGGCGCGACGGCTGGGCCGGGTGGGCGGCGGCGAGCAGCGCGAGCAATTCCTCCGCGCGCTGGAGGTTCCGCCGGTCGCGCAGCAGGCCGGCCAGGGTGGACGCCCCGTCGCCGCAGGAGAGGAGCCCTTCGGCGGCCTTCTGCTGGTCGGGAAGGCCGCCGTCGCGCCGAGCCAGCTCGTAGCGCAGCGATCGCGCGTCGCAGCGGCCCGGGTCGGCCCGCAGCGCCGATTCGACGCCGGCGCGCGCCGCGGAGGCGTTCCCCTGCGCGTCGAGCAGCCGGGCGCGGGCGAGCTGCAACCGCGCGGGCATCGCGGCGGCGGGTGACGGACCTGCCGCGAACGCGGCGGTTTTCACGCCGGCGGGCCCCGCCGGCGCATCGTGCAGGTGCCGCAGCGCCGCCTCGGCTTGCTGCAGCTCCTGCGCCGCGTCGTCGTACCGTTCCGCGTCGCGCTGCAACGCCGCGGCGGTGAGCCGGGCGCGCAAGAGCAGCGGGTCCTTCCGCGCCGCTTGCGCCAGATCGACCAGCGCGCGCGACCGGCCGAGCCGATCCGGCACCTCGGGGTCGCGCAGCACCTCCTGGGCGCGCAGCAGCAAGGCCGGCGCGCCGGAGGCGCTCAGCGCCACGGCCCGATCCACTGCCACCCGCGCCGGCGCGCGCTCGTCGCCGATCACCGCCCGCGCGAGGAGCCACGCCGCGAGCGGGTCGCCGCCGTCCTCGCGCAGGCGCTCCTCCGTCATGCGCCGAAGCGAAGGGGGTTCCGCCCACGCTGCTACGGCCAAGCAGCTTCGGCCCAGCGGGCAGGGCGCCTCGAGGCGCGCGCCGGCGAGCTCCGCGGGCGCGGCGCTGATGAAGTCCGCGGGAGCGCCGTCCGCGCGCACCAGCGTGAGCCGGAACCGCGCCCCCTCGGCGCGGCTCCACCGCACCAGCGCCTGGTGCGTACCCGGCGCGAGCCTCACCGCGACGGTCTGCGCGCGCGGCATCTCGCGGGGATAGGGCACGCGGGAGAGGGCGACCACGCCGTCGAATCGCAGCTCGAGCGCGGCTGCACCCTCGATCCAGGCGAGGTAGTCGCCGCCGCGCTCCACGCGCAGATCGCTGGCGGCATAGAAGACGTCGCCGTCGGACGGTTCCAGGTCGAGGCCGACGTCCCCGTCCGGGAAGTCGAGCGCGCGCGAGCCCGTGGGCCCCGCAGGACCCTGCGCCGGCGCCGTGGCGGGAGCCGGCCCGTCCAGCGGCAGTGTGCGCGAAAGGTCGAACAGCCGCAGCGCCCCGAAGGGCCCGGCCACGCGCCAGTTGCGCACCACGCCCATCCGTCGCCACGCCTCCGCCTCGACCCGCGGACCCACCTCGGCCACGCGGGCAGAGGCCGATCGCGCCGCCGCCTCGCGCAGGAGGCGCGCCGCCCGCGGCAAAAGGCCGTCCGGCGCGCGCTCCGCCGCTTCCACGATGGCATCGTCGACCGCCCGCGAATCGCCCTGCACGTCGAGCAGCCTCGACGCGGCGAGCTCCGCCACGGGATCGGACGGCGCCGCCCGCAGCGCATCGATCCACGCCCGGACCGCCGGCTGGGTGTCGAGGCGGTCCTCCAGGATCTCCGCCAGCCCGCAGAGGGCCAGCGCCCGGGCGCGGTCCTGCCCGTCCCGCGCGGCCGCGCGCAGCCGCTGCTCCGCCCCGGGAGCGTCCGAGGCGACCAGGTAGCGGAGCCAGCCGGCCCGCGCCGCCGCGATCGGATCGGCGAGCGCCGCGCGCTCGGCCTCGTCGAGGCGGCGATGCGCCTCCTCTTCCGCGTTCGCCGGAGGCGCCGCGCCGCGGCCCGCGTGCCCGCAGGCGAGCGCGAGCGCGGAGATGGCCAGCAGCGCGGCCGGACGCGAGAGCCGATGCACGATCAGCGGCCCTCGTTCACCGCGGTCTGCGCGGGCGGTGCCGCCTCGACCTTGCGCAGCAGGGCCCGGTCGAGCCTGCCCAGGAACGCGCGGAACGCCGCGTACTCCTGCGGCGCCACCGTGCCTCCCTTCAGCTCCAGCGTGAGGCTCGCGGTCACCTTGCCCTCACCGCCTGCGTACTTGATCGACCAGCTCCCCTGGGGAGCTTCCTCCGAGGCGTCCTGCGGCAGGGCGGCGCGGAACCCGCGCGGCAGCTCGACCTCCGCCGACACCGTCAGGCGCTGCGGAGCGGGCAGGCGCTGCGGCAGCGCGCGCCGCGAGAGCTGCGCGTACGATTCGACGTAGCTGCGCTGCTGCCCGAACGGCGAGAAGCGCAGCGCGCCGGCGGACAGCGTGGCGAATGCCGGGGCGTCCGCCTTGAAGCGCGCGGTGAACGGCCGCTCGATGTCGTGCGGGTCCGAGACCTCGACCTCGGTGACCTTGACGCCGGGGAACGCCGCCCGCGCCAGCTGCTCCTCGGCGCGCGCGCGGCGCTCGTCGGGCGACTCGAACGTCCGGCGCAGCTCGGCCGTCCAGGGGCCGCGCGCGCTCGCCGTCAGGTCGAGAGTGGCGCTGCCGTCCGCGCTCAGCGAGAGCCGGGCGCTCGTCTCGTCGACGTTGTCGGCCGGGCGCGCGTCGGGCGTGCGCCGGATCCGCGACCCGGTGCCGTCCGGCTCGATGACCAGGGCCTCGGCGCCGCGGTCGTCGGGAGGCAGCTCGGCCGAGCCATGGAACTCGGCGGTTCCGTCCAGGTACAGCTCGTACTTGGGGACGTAGAGGATGGCGTGGTCGAACACGGCGAGCGAGGCCGGCGCCTCTTCGAGATTGCCCATCCGGCGGGTGCGCAGGAGGACCAGCCGCGAATCGATCCCCAGCGCCTCGAGCATGGCGTGCATGAGCGACGCCTTGTCCTTGCAGTCGCCGAAGCGGCGGGTGAGCACGGTCTCCACCGGATACGGCTTGAAGCTGTGGATGCCGAACTCGAGCGCCACGTAGCGCGTCCGCGAGACCACGTAGTCGTACACGGCGCGGATGCGCGCCTGCTCGTCGTCCTGCCGGACGCCGCGCACCGCTTCCTCGGCGGCGGCGCGGACCTCCCCGGTGACGCGCAGCTGGTCCTTCACCAGGCCCCAGTAGAAGCGCGCGACGCTCTCCCAGTCCTTGTAGGTGGACACGTGCACGTACGCGAGCAGGTCGCTGGCGCCCGGCATCGACGGCTCGGGCACCACCCGGGGCACGTCGCGCGCGGTCCAGCGCTGCCAGGTGCCGCCGTCGGGGAGCGTGCCCTCTTTGTGGGTGAGGCCGGGCAGCGGCGTGGCCGCGGCGTAGAAGCTGCGCCCGGGCGGGCCCAGGAGCACGTAGTCCGCGATGCCCTTGCGCGAATACCCTTGCAGGTATTGGAAGTCGCCGAAGTAGTCGGCGAAGAAGTTGGTGCCGGAGTCGTCGATCCGCTGCACCAGCTCGAGCGTGTCGCCCGGCTCGAGCTGGGGGAACCC
>WNFA01004250.1_pt1 | contig 11953 bp, 6 predicted proteins | sample 5400481 | NCBI WGS metagenome assembly WNFA01 (sample SAMN13153340, study PRJNA577476) | soil metagenome | isolation source: 120 cm saprolite under Douglas fir tree site 2 hole 1 replicate 2 | place: USA:California | collected 2015-04-18
TATTCAAAGAGGGGATCGGGTCTGACCACATCAGGAATCTCTCCAAAGTGAGGGAAGAGCAATTGGCGATCCGCGTCCAACTGGAAGGGGAACGGACGAAAGTCGCCGCCGATTCCGCAAGGGCGCGGCTGGCCGCCCAGCAGGCAAAAATTAATCAACAGAAAGCGCTCTATCAACTGAAAAAGAGCCAGTTGGATGCGCTGCATGTTCGTGCGGGCATCGATGGCGTTTTGCAGCTTGTGCCGGTGGAAGTGGGGCAACATGTGACGCCCGGCACAAACCTGGCACGGGTGGCTGATCCGAAGAAACTCAAGGCCGAAATCAAGATTGCGGAAACGCAGGCCAAAGACGTGCTACCAGGGCAAAAAGCGACGATTGACACGCGGAATGGGGTGGTGACTGGTCACGTTTCGCGAATCGATCCTTCCGTGGTGAATGGGACGGTGACCGTGGACGTGACGATCACGGATCCGCTGCCGAATGGAGCGCGGCCGGACTTGAGCGTTGACGGGACGGTGGAGTTGGAAAACCTGAAAGATGTGCTCTTCGTGGGCCGGCCGGTTCATGGGCAGGCGGACAGCACGATCGGAATTTTCAAGCTGGTGGATGACGGTTCGGAGGCAGTACGCGTCAATGTAAAGTTGGGGCGGAGCTCTGTGAACACGATTGAAGTGGTGCAAGGGTTGAAGGTCGGAGACAAGGTGATCCTCTCCGACATGTCCGCGTGGGACAACTTCGACCGGATCCGGCTGCGATAACGATATCGGGTGTTGGGGGCGACAGGAGATCCTTGAATCCCTAATCGCAGGAGGCAAAGAATGCACGCGCTCTGGCAGGACGTGCGCTACGGCCTGCGAATGCTGGCGAAGCATCCGGGATTCACGGCGATCGCCGTTTTGACGCTGGCGCTGGGCATTGGCGCGAACACCGCCATCTTTTCTCTTCTCAACCAAATTCTGCTGCGGCAACTGCCGGTGAAAGATCCGAAGGAACTGGTACTTCTGCGCGCGCCGGGAGTCCGGACCGGGCACATCTGGAGCGACGGGGACGACTCCGAATCTTTTTCCTATCCGATTTACAAAGGCCTTCGCGACAACAATCCGGTGTTTGCAGGGATATTCGGCCGGTTTGCGTTTTCCGCAAGCATTGCGAGCCGCGGGAAAACGGAACGAGGGTCGGGCGAACTCGTAACCGGAAATTACTTTGAAGTGCTGGGCGTACGGCCGGCGCTGGGCCGCGTGTTCAGCCAGGAAGACGATCGCGTGCCGGGAGCGCACCCTGTTGCGGTGTTAAGCCACGCGTACTGGCTGCGGCAATTCGGCGGCGAGCCGGGGGTTCTGAACCAAACGTTACTGGTCAACAACACGGAAATGACAGTGGTGGGAGTGGCGCAGGCCGGGTTTGCGGGCGTTCAAGTGGGCCAGTCGACGGATGTTTTTGTGCCGACCATGATGAAAGGCCAGATGACGCCGATCCGCAGCGGCCTCGAGGACTGGAATGATTATTGGATGGCGGTTCTCGCGAGAAAGAAGCCGGGCGTTTCCATAGCGCAGGCCGAAGCGGGGATTAATGCGGCGTATCATCCGCTGCTTCAGGAGCAGCTCACAAAAATCAAGGGCTGGGACGAAAAGAAGCGCCAACAGTTCCTGAGCAAGAAACTCGTTCTGGCTTCAGGGGCACAAGGACGGGTGACGCTGCAGCGGGACTCGGGGCCGGCGCTGATGGCGCTGTTTGCGATGGTCGCGCTGGTATTGCTGATTGCCTGCACGAATGTGGCGAACCTGCTGCTGGCGCAGGGCGCGGCGCGGCAAAGAGAGTTCGCCATTCGAACGGCGATGGGAGCGACGCGCGGGCGAATGATGCGGCAGCTGGTGATTGAGAGTTTCCTTTGCGCCATTGCCGGCGGCGCGCTGGGCCTGGTGCTGGGCTCGTGGCTGATGGGAGTGTTGACGCAAGCGGTGGTTGCGGAAGGCGGAGTTCGCGGACTGGCCATGGGGCTGGATTGGAGCATTGTTGGTTTTGCGGCTGGAGCGACTTTTTTCTCCGGGCTTCTATTCGGGCTGATTCCCGCCTGGCGCGTGACTCGAACGGGTGTTTCGCAGACGCTGAAAAATCAAGGTTCGACTTCGTCGGCGGGGCTTTCTCACGTGCGATTTCGCAAACTGCTGGTGGCGGGGCAGGTGGCGTTCACGGTGCTGCTACTGGCGGGGGCGTGCCTCTTTACGCGGACGCTTTGGAACCTGCGAAAACAGAATCTGGGGATGAGCACGGAGAATGTGATCACCTTCTCCATCGCGCCACAACTCAACGGATACAACACTGTGAGGAGCGTCGCGCTCGTCGATCAATTGCGGGAGCGATTCGCGGGATTGCCTGGCGTGCGGGGAGTGGGCAGCTCGGAGATTGCCACTCTAACGGGAACCGACAACGGGGCGAATATTACCATCGAGGGGAAAAAAGAACTGCCGGAAGACCTGCAGCACGTCGAATACGACGGCGTCAGCCCCAAGTACTTTTCGACGCTGGGGGTGGCGCTGCTGGCGGGGCGGGAATTTAACGAGTCTGACACGGCGAACAGCCCGAAAGTGGCGATCGTGAACGAGAGCATGGCCAAGCGGTATTTCGCGGAGGGAAGGCCGCTCGGGGCGCGCTTCGCATGGGGCGGCGGCAAAGCGACGCCGAATATCACGATAGTTGGCGTGGTCCAGGATACAAAGCAATCGCACGTGCGCGACGGGAGCGTGGCGTATGTTTACTACCCCTATTCACAGGAAGACAAATTGACGGGAATGACGTTTTATGTGCGGACGCAGCAGGACCCGCTGCTGCTGGCAAATGGGCTTCGGGGCGAGGTGCAACGCCTGGATGCTAACCTGCCCCTCTACGAATTGAAGACATTCGAACGGGTGGTGAACGAAGATTTATTCGCCGAGCGAATGGTCGCGGGGCTTTCCGCAAGCTTTGGCGGGCTGGCGGCACTTCTGGCTGCGCTAGGGATCTACAGCGTGCTCGCGTACCTGGTGGTACAGAGGACGCGGGAGATCGGGATTCGAATGGCGCTGGGAGCGAGGCCGGGGAATGTGCGGCTTCTGATTTTCCGCGAAGTGGGATTCATGGTTTTCGCCGGGGTAGTCGTTGGATTGCCGCTGGCGTATGGGCTGGCGCGCTTGAGCGAATCGCTGCTCTTCGGGGTGCAGGCAGGCGATCCCTTGATTTATGTGCTGACGCTGGCGGTGATTGGGGTGGTGGCATCGGCTGCTTGTTACCTTCCGGCGAGGCGGGCGACGCGGGTGCATCCGATCGTAGCTTTGCGATATGAGTGACACTTTTGGTGTTGGCGAGAAATTAAGACAAAGTACGGCGGATTGCGGGGAACAGTTTCAGTGATTTTAACGTAGACACTACATAGAGGAGGGTACATGGCTGACGCAAACGGAACGTTGATCAAGATGGAGGGTGTGAAGAAGGTTTTCTTGACGGATGAGGTGGAAACGCACGCTTTGTCGGAGATACACCTGGAGATCAAGAAGGGGACGTACATTTCCATCGCCGGCCCTTCGGGCTGCGGGAAATCGACGCTACTTTCCATTCTTGGGCTGCTCGATTCACCCAGCGACGGCAGCTACACGTTGAACGGCCAGCCGGTGTCCAAGCTTTCGATCAGCGAGCGGACGAGGATTCGCAACCGCGAAATCGGTTTCATTTTCCAGGCGTTCAACCTGATTGGCGACTTGACGGTCTATGAAAACGTGGAGCTGCCATTGACGTACCGGGGCACCAGCGCAGCGGAGCGCAAGCAAAAGGTGCAGCACGCGCTCGAACGCGTCGGCATGGCACATCGCCTGCGGCACTATCCGTCGCAGCTTTCCGGCGGTCAGCAACAGCGTGTGGCGGTGGCTCGCGCACTGGTAGGCGATCCGCTGATTCTGATGGCTGACGAGCCGACTGGAAACCTGGATTCAAAGAACGGCGAAGCGGTGATGGAGCTGTTGCGCGATTTGCACCGCAACGGGGCGACAATCTGCATGGTGACTCACGACCAGCGCTACGCGAACTTTGCGGAGCGCACCATCCACCTGTTCGACGGGCGCATCGTCGAAGAAACGCAGGAAGCACGCGTCGGCGCCTGATAAACGGAGGATATTTTGCACACAATCTGGCAGGACGTTCGCTACGGCGCGCGCATGTTGTGGAAGCACCGGCTGGCGACTCTTGTCTGCGTCCTGGCCTTGGCTCTGGGCATCGGCGCGAACACGGCAATGTTCAGCCTGGCGGAGGCGTTCCTGCTGCATTCCGTGCCCTTCGAAAATGCCGACGGGATCGTGGCCCTGGTAAAGGTGCGCCCGCAGCAGAACATCGAGAGGAATCCGGTCGCGCCGGCGACTTATCTCGATTGGCAGGCGCAGGCGAAGTCCTTCGAACAAATGAGTGCCTACGCGTGGAATGAGGTGAACCTGACCGGAAGCCGCGAGCCAGAGAAGATCGTGGGGTTCGATGTAACGGCAAATTTCTTTGGACTTCTGGGTGTCCAGCCGAAGATGGGCCGTACGTTTTTACCGGAAGAAGAACAGCCGGGAAAAGAGCAGGAGATCATTCTCAGTTATGGGCTGTGGGAGCGGCGCTATGCGTCCGATCCGAATATCCTGAATAAGCTCGTCAAAGTCGATGGCAAGAGCTTCACCATCGTGGGAGTGATGGGTAAAGGGTTTGATTTCCCGATGCCCGCGGAAGCGTGGATGCCGTTGGCGCTTACGGTGAAGCAGCGCGCGGAGCGGAACTCGCGCTACATCTGGGTCCTGGGCAAACTGAAACCGGATACCTCGGTCAAGCAGGCGGCCGCGGAAATGAGCGGCCTTGCGCAGCGCGAAGCCGCTGCTTATCCAGATTCTTCCAAGGGTTGGCAGCTTCGCGTGCTGCCGGTGCGCGAATTTGCGACCAGCGATCTCACCCGCCAGTACACACTGCTCCTGATGGGCGCAGTGGGCTTCGTGCTGTTGATTGCCTGCGCCGACGTCGCCAACGTGCAATTTGCTCGTGTGTCCGGCCGTCAGAAGGAGCTGGCAGTGCGAGCGGCCATGGGTGCGAGCCGCTGGCGCATCGTGTGCCAATTGCTCACGGAGAGTATTCTTCTGGCGCTGCTGGGTTCCGCCGCCGGATTGTTCATCGCGCAGTGGAGCATCACTGTGATCCTGGCACACATGCCCGCAGATGTGGCCAAGTTCGTAGCGGGATGGAAGACCATCAGCCTGGATGCAAACGCGTTCCTCTTTACGCTGGCGATCGCGTTGTTCAGCGGAATTCTTGCAGGAATTGCGCCGGCCTTGCTGACGTCGCGCACCAACGTCAGCGAAACACTGAAGGAAAGCGGCCGTGGATCCTCGGCCGGCCGGGCGCGGCATCGACTTCGTAACGCGCTCGTGGTAGCCGAGATCTCACTTTCGCTAGTGCTGCTGGTCGGCGCCGGCCTGCTGGTGAAGAACTTTACCGCGCTGATCAACGTGAATGAGAGGTATCACCCGGAATCGATTCTCACGATGAACCTGAGCCTGCCGGAACTGCAGTACAAAGCGCAGCCGGGACGTGTGTCTTTCCACGAGCAGGTTCTGCAACGTCTTTCAACCCTCCCGAACGTTCAATCGGCGGCGATGGTCACGCATGTTCCCTATGCGGACGGGGGAGGAGTGAGCACGAGAGCTTTTGCGGTCGAAGGCCGGCCAGCCACGGATCGCGGTGAAATGCGCAATGCCATCGTCCAGACCATCAGTCCGAACTATTTTGGACTGATGCAGATTGCGTTGCGCGAGGGACGTGAAATCGCCAATACAGATGCCGATGGCACGCTGCCGGTCGCGGTGATCAGCAGGAGCCTGGCCCGGAGGTATTTTCCGGACGAGAAGCCTCTGGGGAAAAAACTGAAGGTGGGTCCGGTTGACGACAGTTCCTCGTGGCTGACGATCGTCGGAATTGTGGATGACGTGCACTACAGTTGGATCGACAAGAATGATGTCCCCACGATTTACCGGCCGTACCGGCAATCGCCGCCCTACTACGCCTCCCTAGTTCTGCGCACCGGCGGCGAACCGCTGTCTTTCGTCCCAGCGATGCGCAGCCAGGTTGCTGCTGTGGATCCGGACTTGTCTCTCTTCAACATCAAGGCGCTCGACAAGGTCATCAGCGATTCGGTAGTGGGTATAGCCTATGTCGCCGTCATGATGGGCGTTCTGGGGATCATCGCGCTAGTGCTGGCTGCTGTCGGCGTGTACGGCGTGATGTCCAATGCGGTCAGCGAGCGCACCAACGAAATCGGTATCCGCATGGCGATGGGTGCGACCGCAAACGACATTCAGAAGCTGGTTCTGGGCAAGGGAGCGCTGCTTACGCTCATCGGAATGGGCATCGGGCTCCCGGTCGCGTTCCTTCTCGCGAACGCTCTCTCCAGCTTGCTTTTCGGAGTCAAGGCGGCTGATCCCGTCGCATTCATCGTACTTCCGCTGGTGCTGGCGGCCGTTGCCACACTGGCGTCCTACCTTCCGGCCCGGCGCGCCGTGCGCGTGGATCCGATCACCGCCTTACGGTACGAGTAGGGAGGGATTTACGCCGCCAAAACATGCGCTAAGATAGAGACGCGATTCACCGTTCGAACCGCGAGGAGCTGATGTGGAACCTTTGATACAGCTGCGAAATCTGGAAAAAGTGGTCGAGGCCGGGCCGAACAAATTCTACCTGTTGCGCCGAGTCAATCTGGATATTCAGCCGGGCGAATTTGTGACCATCATGGGGCCTTCCGGCGCGGGCAAGTCCACGCTGTTGAGCATTCTTGGAATGCTGGATGGTGCGTGGACGGGAGATTACTTTTTCAACGGGGAAGCCGTCCACAAGCTGAACGTCAAGAAACGCAACGAGCTCCACAAAGCGAATATCGGCTTCGTGTTTCAGAGCTATCACCTGATCGACAATTTGACGGTGTTCGAGAACCTGGAAGTCCCGCTCTCTTACAAGAATGTGCCGCACAAGGAACGCGTCAGCCTGGTTTGCGACACGTTGGACCGTTTTCACATTGTCGGCAAGAAGGATCTCTTCCCGAACCAGCTCTCCGGCGGGCAGCAGCAACTCGTCGGCGTGGCCCGCGCCGTGATTCTCAATCCGAAGCTCATCCTTGCCGACGAGCCGACCGGAAACCTGCATTCCGCGCAGGGTGAAGAAATCATGGAGCTGTTCAAGAGGCTGAATGACGCGGGCACGACGATTATTCAGGTCACGCACTCGGAGAGAAACGCGTCGTATGGAAGCCGCATTATCCAGTTGAAGGATGGCTGGGTGGTCAGCGAGACGGCGACGGCCGGGGCACGAGCCAGCGCGCCGCAACCCGCCTGAACAGAGACCTCTTCGCAGGGCCGGGAGGTATGCGATGTCGAACTTTCTGCAGGACTTGCGGTATGCACTCCGGATGCTCGCCAAGAGTCCCGGCTTCACACTGGTGGCAGTCCTCACGCTGGCTCTCGGCATCGGTGCAAACACAGCCATCTTCAGTGTCGTAAACGCGGTGCTGCTGCGTCCGCTTCCCTACCCTGAACCAAATCGCCTGGTCTTTCTCGGAGAATGGTCCGAGCAAATCCCCGAGATGAGCATCTCGATGGCAAATTTCAACGACTGGCGAAACCAGAACAAAGTGTTTGAGACCATGGTCGCCTATCAAAATGACAACGTGGTGCTAACGGGCCGGGGAGAGCCCGAACGTTTGCGGCTGCGCCGGATCACCGCGGGATTCTTCCCGACGCTACGCCTCAAGCCTATCCTCGGCCGCGAACTGACACCCGAGGATGACAAGGTTGGCGCTGCTCGCGTGGTACTGCTGGGCGAAGGATTTTGGGAGCGCCGTTTCGGCAGAGATCCAAACATTGTCGGCCAGCAACTCGTTCTGGACGCAGAGCCGTTCACGATCATCGGCGTGGTGCCTGCGCGGCTTCACGGCAGCGTGCGGCAGACGGATGTCTTTACATCGTTATGGCGGCTGGAAGATCAACTCGGAGGAGAAGCTAACCGCGGCAATCATCCAGGGATCTATGCGTATGCGCGCCTCAAGCCCGGTGTGAGCGTTTCGCAAGCTTTAGGGGAGATGAAGGGCATCGCGCAACATCTTGACGAATTGCATCCGGAAAGCAACGGTAAGGACAGCGTCACGCTGAAGCCTCTGCTGGACGCCATTGTCGAAGATGTGCGGTCCCCGCTGTTGGTGCTGAGCTTCGCGGTCGGCTTTGTGCTGCTGATCGCTTGCGCGAATATTGCGAATCTGCTGCTTGCGCGGGCCACGGAGCGCCACCGCGAACTCGCTGTGCGGGTCGCGCTCGGCGCGACGCGCGGGCGCCTGGTCCGCCAGATGCTCACGGAGAGTGTGCTCTTGTCGCTGGCAGGCGGGATTCTGGGATTGTTCATGGCGGTGTGGATCACCGCGGCGCTCGTGTCTGCGACGCCGAGGGGCGTGCCGCGTATGGACGAGGCGTCAGCGGACTTGAGCGTGCTGTCCTTCACGCTGGGGCTCTCGCTCATGACGGGAATTTTCTTCGGGATTTTCCCGGCCCTGCAAGCCTCGCGCGCGGAAGTCAACGTCACGCTTCAGGAAGGCGGCCGGACCGGCACTGCGGGCAGCAAGCGCACTCATTTAAGGGACTTCCTTGTGGCCGCAGAAGTCGCAATCTCCCTGATGCTCCTGGTTGGAGCTGGACTCATGACCAAGAGCCTCATGCGCGTAATTGAAGACAACGGAGGCATCGACCCCGCAAATGTGCTCACCGCCAGGTTCGCGACGCCGGATGCGAAATATGAGACGGAGGTCAAGCGCCGCGCCTTTGTCGCTCAGCTCGTGGCGAAGGTTCAATCGCTTCCCGGCGTGCAATCCGCAGGATTCAAGAATCCCCTGCTGGGCGGCTGGCAGTCGGCTTATTCGATTGATGGCCGACCGGCGCCGAAGCCGGGACAGTATCCCTCCACGGATATGGGCCGCGTCACGCCGGATGCCATGCGCGCCATGGGAATGCGCTTGCTCCGCGGCCGGTTCTTCAATGATCACGACAATGAGAAATCCCAGCTCGTCTGTATCATTGATGAAACGTTTGCTAAACAAGAATTCCCAAACGAAAAACCACTGGGCAAGAGGCTCGCCAATGGCGGCCCACCGGCCACGGGAAAGCAGCCTGATTGGATGACGATTGTGGGGGTCGTTGCACACGTCAAGAATTACGGTGTGGATCAGGCTTCGCGCTTTGAGACTTACATCCCGCAGGCACAGAGGCCCGCTGGAGGCGGCACCATTGTCGTCCGGTCATCGGGCGATCCCGCCGCACTCACTTCCGGCATACGCGCCGCGGTTCGTTCTCTGGATCCGGATGTTCCCCTCTACGACGTGCGCTCGATGGAGGATATCGTCAGCGAAAACACCGCTTCCCGGCGGCTCTCCGTCGTCCTGATCGGTTCGTTCGCAGTACTGGCACTCGTGCTTGCCGGGGTTGGCGTTTATGGCGTGATGGCGTACGTGGTGACCCAACGCAGGCACGAGATCGGGATTCGAATGGCACTGGGGGCAAACCAAAGAAACATCCTGGAGATGGTCCTACGACAGGGTTTGCGGCTGGCATTGGTTGGCATCGCGGGTGGGCTGGCTGGAGCACTCGCGCTGACCCATTTCCTTTCCAGCATGCTCTTCCACGTCAGTGCGCTGGACGTCGAAACCTTCGCCCTGGGAGCGATTGGCCTCGGCCTGGTTCTGCTGCTTGCCTGCTGCCTGCCGGCGCGGCGCGCCACTCGCGTGGATCCGCTCGTTGCCCTTCGGTATGAATGAGGCATCCGGGGACTGACGGTTCCCCGCGTGCTTCCTACCGTGCCTCGGAAACAACAGTAGGGTAAACTCCGTCTACACATAGGAATGAAGACAGCCACCGCGCAACTCTACCGAGTCCTATTAGCCGACGACCAGGCGGACATCCGCGACGCCTTGCGCCTGCTCTTGAAGCGCGAGGGCTATGAAACCCAGGCGGTGGCTTCGCCTGCGGAAGCGTTGAGCGCCATCGAATCGCGCGAATTCGACGCGGTCCTCATGGACCTTAACTATGCGAGAGACACCACGTCGGGCCAGGAAGGGCTGGACCTGCTGACGAATATCCAGATGCTGGACAGCACACTGCCGGTGGTGGTCATGACCGCGTGGAGCAGCATCGAGGTGGCCGTCGAAGCGATGCGCCGGGGCGCGCGCGATTTTGTCCAAAAGCCCTGGGAGAACACGCGGCTGCTGTCTATCCTGCGCACACAAATTGATTTGCGGCAGGCATTGCGGCAGGCCTCGCGGCTGGAAGCCGAGAATCGCATCCTGCGCGCGGAGTCGCGGCCGACGTTTCTGGCAAAATCACCTGCGATGGCGCCAGTGCTGGAATTAATCGGGCGCATCGGGCCTTCGGATGCGAACGTCTTGATCACCGGAGAGCACGGCACCGGCAAAGAGGTTGTGGCGCGAACGCTTCATGCCCTTTCGAACCGCACGTCGAAACCGATGGTGACGGTAAACGCCGGCGGTCTTTCGGAAGGAGTGTTCGAAAGCGAACTCTTCGGTCACGTCAAGGGTGCCTTTACGGATGCGCGCTCCGATCGTGTCGGGCGGTTCGAACTCGCCGATAACAGCACCCTGTTCCTCGACGAAATTGCCAATGTGCCGCTGAATCTGCAGGCAAAATTGCTGCGGGTGCTGGAAACCGGAGATCTGGAGCGCGTGGGATCGTCCACGACGCGGCGCGTGAACGTGCGCGTGCTCGCGGCGACCAACGCGGACATCAACGCAGAGGCTAGTTCGGGACGTTTTCGGCAGGACCTTCTCTTTCGTTTGAATACCATCGAGATCCACATCCCGCCGCTGCGGGACCGCCGCGAGGACATCGATCTTCTGGCGCACCATTTTCTGCAAGGCTATTCGAGCCGCTACCGCAAGAATATTGCCAGCTTCGACTCCGCCGCAGTCCGGGCCCTTCACGAACACGCCTGGCCGGGAAACGTCCGCGAGCTGGATCATGCCGTCGAACGCGGCGTGCTGATGGCAGCCGGACCAACGGTGCGCGCGGGAGACCTGGGTTTGCGCGCGCAAGCCGCCGGCGGCGCCGCAAAGCTGGAGGAAATGAGCCTCGATGAAGTCGAAAGGTATCTGATTCAACGCACGCTTTCCCGCCATGAAGGAAATGTCAGCCAGGCCGCAAAAGCGCTAGGATTAAGCCGGAGCGCCATGTACCGCAGGTTGCAAAAACACGGATTGGAATGAAGCAACTGTCTTATGAGCGCCGCATCCAGCTCCTCGCGCTGGCTGCAGGCCTTCCTGGCTCGCTGATTGCGCTCATTCTTCTGTGGACGGGAAATTTTTCTTCCGGCGCGTTTTGGACGCTGGCCTTTCTCATTGTTTCTCTCTGGCTGGGATTCGCCTTTTCCCTGCGCTCCCGGGTGGTCTTCTCCCTGCAAACACTTTCGAATCTGCTGGCGGCCCTGCGCGAAGAGGATTTTTCGTTGCGGGCGCGCGGTGCGCGCAGCGACGACGCCATGGGCGAAGTGATCATTGAAGTGAATGCGCTCAGCGAAACGCTGAGGCAGCAGCGTCTGGGCGCGCTGGAAGCCACCGCGCTCCTGCGTACGGTCATGGAGGAAATCGACCTGGCCATCTTTACGTTCGACAACCACGCGAAGCTGCGCCTCGTCAATCGCGCCGGCGAGCGATTGTTGGGACGGCCGATGGAGCGGCTCCTGGGTTTTACGGCGGAAGAGTTGGGACTCGGCGCCTGCCTGGATGGGGATCCTGCGCGCACCATGGAGCTGAATTTTCCCGGCGGTTCGGGGCGCTGGGGATTGCGGCGCGGGTCCTTCCGGCAGGGCGGCTTACCGCACCATCTTTTGGTCCTGAGCGATCTGAGCCGCACGTTGAGAGATG
>WNFA01005077.1_pt1 | contig 11953 bp, 8 predicted proteins | sample 5400481 | NCBI WGS metagenome assembly WNFA01 (sample SAMN13153340, study PRJNA577476) | soil metagenome | isolation source: 120 cm saprolite under Douglas fir tree site 2 hole 1 replicate 2 | place: USA:California | collected 2015-04-18
CACCAGCAAAATATCCGGGGCGTAGGGCCTCACTCCAAACAATTGGGTAGTCATCGCGTACCCCGCGAGAACAGTGGCTGGAATGCCGATTGCGAGTCCAATCCCAATCTGCACAAACGCGCCCTTCAGCACCAGTTTCAGGACGTTCATCCGGTCCGCCCCCAGAGCCATGCGGATCCCGATTTCGCTGGTGCGCCGCTCCACTGAGTATGCGGTCACGCCATAAAGTCCAACCGAGGCCAGCACCAGTGCCAGCAATCCAAACAATGACGTCAGTTGCGCGAGCATCGCGTTCTGGGCAAAGTTCCCATCCACTTGCGCCGTGAAGGTCCTGAAATCGACCACCGCGAGGTCAGGATTCAGCTGGGCCAGAGCGCGCCGGACCTGCGGCTCCAGTCCTGGAATGTTGCCCTGGGTCTGCAGCACCGCAGCATTCAGATAGTGGTTGGTGGCTTCGAAGGCCTTAAAGCGCGCGTCGTCATACATGACATACTGTGTTTCGGCCAGAAAGAACGTTGGCGGAATTTCGGTGGTTGTCCCGCGGTACTGCGTATTTTCGGTGACCCCGACGATTTCGAACTGCCCTGCGTACTTTTGATCCAGATCTCCGAAGTGTTTTCCGATGGGGTCTGCGTCTTTGAAGAATTTCTTGGCAAATTTCTCGTTGACCACGGCGACGCTCCGCGTGGTGGCCGTGTCTTGTTCCGTAATCCCGCGGCCTTTCACAATCTTGGTGCCGATGCTCTCGAAATAGCCGTCACTCACTCGCAGCCACGATGTCTGATTCTGATTGCTTCCCGCCGGGGGCGGGGCCTGGCCTTCGATGTAGACGGTCTCACCCCAGTTATCCCCTTCCATCGGGGTGTAAAGCGCAAAACTCACGCGATTCACGCCCGGAATGGCCGCCAGGTTGTCATGCAGCTGGCGATAGAATGCGGGCAGCTGCTCCGGCTTGTATCCAGCCATCGACGGATCCAAATGCAGGATGTACCGGTTCGGAACCTCGAATCCGAAGCTCTGACGCTGCATATTGCGCAGGCTCCGGGCCAGCAATCCCGCGGCGCACAGCAGAACCAGCGACAACGCCGCCTGCACCACCACCAACGATTGTTGCGTCCAGCCAGATGCGCGTGACGTCGAACGGTGGGCTCCGCGCAGAGCGTCAGCCGGATCGGCGTGCGCCATCATCCACGCCGGTGCAACTCAGGCGCGTGCACGCGAAGGCAAACCCTACTCCCACGATTCCGCCAAGCAGCGCGAGGACTGTACTCTCCGTCAGCACTTGCGCCATCTGCCTCGACCGGGACGCGCCCAGGGCGGTGCGCACGGAAGTCTGCTGACGCCGGCTGGCGGCCCTCACCAGCATCAGGTTCGCCACATTGGCACACGCGATCAACAGCACGAACCCGGAAACCCACATGAGCAGGCGCAAGCCGGACTGATACTCGTCGCGCATCATCTGCACCCCCGCTCCTCCGGGAGACAAATGCAGAGTCTGTTTCGGCACCAACTCCGGTTCACCCGTCTGCAACTTGCTGACCGGACTCAGCAGCCACTGTTTGATTTCCACCTGCATCTGCGCCTCAATGCTTTTGGGATCAGCCCCCGGCGCGATCCGGCCGATCAGGTCAAGCCAGTCCGATTCCGGAAATTGCATGAGGTTGGACGGGCCATCGATCATTGCTTCGGCATTCAGCGGCAACCAGAAAGCCGGAAGACTCTCCATCCGATCGCCATAAAATTTCGGCGGCGCCACGCCGATCACCGTAAAAGGCAACCCGTTAAACGTGAAGCTTGAGCCGATCACGGACGGATCCTGCCCGTATTTCTGTTGCCAGGTCGCATAACTCATCATTACAACCGGCTCCGCGCCCTTTCGATCGTCCTCCTGCGTAAACACCCTTCCGGCATATGCGCTAACCCCAAACATCGAAAAGTAGTTTCCTGAAACGTACTGGCCCCGCAGCGACTCGGCGGGCTGGTTGCTCCCGCTGCGCCGAACCCCCATCAGAGAGCGCCCGGCCTGGAAGGCGGCCAGCTCGGTGAACCCGCGCGTTCCCTCCAGGAACGTTTTGTATTTGTCGTAGGAAAAAAGCGACCAGTTTTCCTGCAACCCTCCGTTGACGCAGCAGTTCTCGATGTCGCCGATTCGATACAGTTCGCTGGGTTTCGCTACTGGCAGGGATTTCAACAATACGGCGTGAACCAGCGTGAAGATCGCTGTAGTCGCACCAATCCCCAGTGCAAGCGTCAAGACAGCCGTAGTCGTGAAGCCGGGGGCATGCGCAAATTGCCTGATCGCGTAACGGACATCGTCTATGAGTTGCATAGCGCCTCTGGTGTCTATACGGAGAGGTCTGATTCGGAGTTCCGGATAGATCAAAAGCGGGTGCAACTTTCCGGTCGTCCACGGATTGGACGCTCGTCATCAGTGGTTGTGAGCAGCCTTGAAGTGCCGCATGGCACTCGTCCCGGCAATCGCAACGCGGCTTTGGGCCTACTCGTACCGCAGCGCTGTCATGGGTCCACCGCCAATGCGCGCCGCGCTGGGCCAGAACAGGCAATGGCCGCCACCAGGCAAAGCAGAAGAGTCACCGCCAGCAGTACCAGCGGATCGCGTGAGCTGCCTTCTGCCCACTGTGCCAGCAGTTGATTCAACGCCAGCGTTAGCGCCACTCCGGCCACCAACCCGCTTCCCACACTCATCACCGTGGACGCGAACACGATCCGCAACACATGCGCGCGTTGCGCGCCCAGCGCTACCCGAATGCCAAACTCGTTGGTCCTCTGCGCCACCGAATATGACACCACGCTGTAGAGCCCGACGGCCGCCAGGGCCAGCGCCAGCACCGCGAACGCGCCAAATAGCCAAGCCACCAGGTGCTCCCGCTGCCATTCCCGTAGATCCGTGATCCAGTGCTCCAGATCCTGGACCTCGCCATATATCTGCTGATCAGGATCCACCGAGTTCACTTCGGCCGCCACAGTGTGCAGCAGGGAAAGTGGCGGCACATCGGAGCGCACCAGTATCTGCGTGAACATTCGCATGGAGAGCGTGTAGGGCACGAAGGCCTCGGGAAGGATCGGTTTCCTCAGCCCGTCATCCCGCTTGTCGGCGATGACTCCCACGATCTGGAGCCAACCAGAGGGTCCCGTCGCGGCAACATTGAAAGGCGGCTCGTCCCTCATTTCCGGCACCCTGAGAGAGTGCCCCAGTGCGTCGCCGTTCGGGAAGTAGAGTCGTGCCATGGTCTGATTGATTACAGCCACGTGCGCGGCATTGTGGTTTTCTGCCTCGTCCCAGAATCGACCTTGCGCAATCGGAATCCGTAGCAGGGGAAAGTACGCGGGGTTCACGAAGTTGATCCGAGCCTTTTGATCGTCCTGTGCCGGCTTGCCCAGGATTTCCACGCTGGTTTGCCACCCGTTCGACGGCGGCGTGGCGTTGCTCGAGATCGCCGCCATGGTAACGCCGGGAACCGCTGCGACTTTTTTCAACAACTGGTCGAAGTAGGCCGAGCGTGCCGCCCACGTCGGGTAGGTGCCCTCATGGACCGGAATTCCCACCGACATCACGTTGTGCGGGTCATAGCCCAGCGGCGTTCGCATCAACTGCAGAAAGCCTTCCATCGCTGCGCCCGCGCCCGCCAGCATCAGCAGCGTCAACGCAACTTGCCCGGCGATCAACACATTGTGGGTAGTGCGCCCGCGCACGCCTCCGGCAATCTTGCGCGTGTTCGATTGCATCACCTGGCTTACCTCGGGCCGCGAAAGCTGCAACGCCGGCCACAGTCCAAACACAATCCCCGTGAACAGTGCCGCTCCCACGCTGAAAAGCAGCACCGAAAGGTTGATTCGAATTGCCGCCTCATGCGGGAAGGAGTACTTCGGCAAGAGCTGCACAATCACGGCAAGCACGCGATAAGCCAGCAGCACTCCCAGCACCGCCCCGGTCAGAGACAGCAGCAGGGACTCGGTGAGCAGTTGGCGAATGATCCTGTGCCGGCTGGCTCCAATCGCTGTACGTACCGCAAACTCATGCTGACGCGAGGTGCCTCGGGCCAGCAGCAGGATTGACACGTTCCCACATCCGATGGCCAGCAGCAGCGCCACCGCACAGAAAAGCAGATACAACGTCCCTCCGAGATCACGGACAAAATCGTCGTTCAACCCAACCACATAGAACCGGAAACGATCGGCAGGAAAATGCTTCGGGGTTTCCTGGGCAAACTGTTCAAGCAGCGGCTGCAATGCAGCGTTTGCCGCCTCGTGGCTCACTCCCGGCTTGAGTCGGAGCCCGACATAATAAGAGTGCACCAGGTCCTGTGTGACTTTCAGGGGCAGATAGACATCTCCGTCATCCCAGGTGAACCGCGGCGCTGCGACGCCCACGATGGTGTAGTTCTTGCGCACCAGTTGCAGGGTCTGGCCCAGCACTGTCGGACTCGAGTTGAAATGCCGTTGCCAGAACTTGTAACCCAGCACCACAACCGGCTGTGGATCCTGACCATCGATTGCATCCGAGGGCACCAATCCCCTCCCCAGCGCGGCCGGCACGCCGAAATAGTTGAAGGCGTTCGAGGTCATATAGACCCCGGACACATCCTCGGGTAGATCGTGGCCCGTAACTGTCAGGTTCCAGTCGTCACTGATGAAGGCGTCTTCCACGACAGGCGATTTCCTTATTTGCTGCCACTGCGCTCCGATCAGTCCGAACCCGGTCTCATGGCCGGCCTTGTCTTTGAGTCTGATGTGGACCATGCGGTCCGAAGCCGCGTAGGGATACGGGTTCATCAGAATCGCGTACACCACGCTGAACACCGCAGTGGTTGCTCCGATTCCTAGCGCGAGCGAGATCACCGCCGTGAGCGTGAAACCGGGACTCTTGATTAGCTGTCGGAGGCTGAAGCGAAAGTCCTGAAGCAGGGTCTGCATGAGCGTGTTCCCTCAATCTGGATGGACAGTCCTGGAATCTACTTCCGACATCACCTACTCACAGCGCAACGCTGTCATCGGATCGACTGCCAAGGCACGCAGCGCGGGAACCAGGCAAGCCAGGGCGGCAACCACAATCACCAACAGCGACACTCCAAATACCGTTAAGGGATCGTGAACTCCGTTTTCCACCCAGCGCGTGATCACCCTGCCCAGCCCGAGGCTGAGGACAGCGCCGAACGCCAGGCCCAGGCCCACGCTGGCCCCGGCGGAAGACAACACAATACGCAGCACGTCGGAGCGCTGCGCGCCCAGCGCCATGCGGATGCCGAACTCCCCAGTCCGCTGCACCACGCTGTACGACACCACGCTGTATAACCCCACTCCTGCTAGTACCAGGGCCAGCCCCGAAAACGCGGCAAACAGGATCGAGACCAGGCGCGAATTTGCCCATTCGGGTTCGCGTCTGATCCAGGTCTCGAGATCTTGCACGTTCGAGTCTATTTGCTGATCGGGATTGACCGCGGCAATCTCCTTGCAGATGCTGTGCAGCATGGACAGCGGTTCGCCCTGGGTCCGCACCAGCAGTTGCGTGCCCATAAACATGTTGACGGTGTACGGAAGATACACTGCAGGCAATATGGGCTTATCCAGCCCGTCATCGAGCGCGTCGGCAACACGCCAATGATGTGGAGCCAGCCGTCGCTCCCGGTTGCATTCACCCGGTAGGGTGGTTGGCCGGTCAATCGAGGCATGCGCACGGAATGGTTCAAGACATCTTCACCGGGAAAGTACTGGCGAACGAAGGTCTGGTTGACCAACGCAAGCGTAGCGCCCCGCGACACTTCGCTCTGCTCCCAGAGGCGTCCTTGAACCAGTGGGATATGGAGGATAGTGAAATACTCCGGGCTTACAAAGTTTGCCCGCGCTTCCTGCTGTTCAGCCGCGTTCTTACCCAGGATCTCGAACGGCTGAGGCCACCCGTTGCTCGGTGGCGTGGCGTTGGTGGAAATGCCCGCTGAGATCACTCCGGGAATGGTTGCGACCCGTTCGCGCAAGTGCGTAAAATAGGCCGCCCGTTCCGCCCAGGCGTTGAGGGTATTTTCGTGGATGGGGATGCCGACCGAAATCACCTGGTGAGGATCGTAACCCAGCGGCCTCTGCACCATGCGGGAAAATCCCCGGATGGCCGCGCCGGCGCCGGTGAGCAGCAATAAAGTAAGAGTTATCTGCCCGGCAATCAATCCGGTGTGCATACGCTTGCCGCGTACGCTGCCGGCCATTTTGTGCGTGCCCGCCTGGATGACCTGATTGATCTCGCGCCGCGCCGACTCGAGCGCCGGAAACACGCCGAAGAGCACGCCCGACAACACTGCCAGGCTCACGCTGAAAAGCAGCACCGGCAAATTGACGTGGAAATCGGCTTCGTGGGGAAAGGAATATTCGGGCAGCCGCGACACGATAAATCCCAGCGCGCGGTAGGCAAGCACTACGCCCAGGCCCGCGCCTATCAGGGAGAGCAACAGCGACTCCGTCAATAGTTGCCGCACAATACGGAAACGGCTTGCGCCCACCGCGGAGCGCACTGCCAGTTCGTGTTGGCGCGCCGCACCCCGCGCTAGCAGTAGAATCGAAACATTGCCGCAGCCGATCGCCAACAACAGAGCTACCGCACCGAAAAGCAAGTAAAGCGTGCCACGAAGGTCGTGCACGTAGTACTCACCCGCCTTTCGAACGCTGATTCGGTACTGTGCCGGATAGTAATTCGGTTTCTCCTTATCGAATTGCTGGAGCAGCGGCCGGAACTCCGCTTCGGCGGCTTCAGTACTCACGCCGCTCCTTAACTTCAGGTTCGCATTGTAGGTTACGTCTTGGGCCTGCGACATCTTCAGCGGGAGATACACATCGCCGTCCATCCAGGTAAAGCGGGGCGGCAGGACCCCTAGAATCGTGTAGTCCTTGTGGACAAGCTGAATATTCTTGCCGACGATGGTTGGATCGCTGTTGAAGTGCCGCCGCCAGAAGTTGTAGCTCAGGACCGCCACCGGTTGCGGATCTTGGCCGTCGGGCGCATCCGAGGGCAGGAAGTAGCGGCCGAGAATTGCCGGCATGCCGAAATATTGGAAAGCATTTCCGGTGAAATAAACGGCGTAGAGATCCTCCGGAACATCGTTCCCGGTGATGACCAGGTTCCACCGCTGCATGGCGATCACGTCTTCTACCGCGTGTGCCTGACGCAGTTGGCGTACCTGGGGCCCAGTAAAGCCTGGCCCACCCTCGTGGCCAGCCTTATCGATGGTGTTGATCTGGCAGACTCGGTCGAACCCGGCGTAGGGCCAGGCGTTCAGGACCGCACTGTAGATGACGCTGAACACCGACACCGTCGCGCCAATCCCCAGCGCCAGCGACATGATCGCAGTCAGGGAAAAGCCTGGAGTCCTTGCCATCTGCCGCAGGGCGAAGCGTATGTCTTGCAGAAGCTTCTGCATAAAGGCTTCGCTTGGGAAAAAAACACGCTTAGCCACTTGTCCGTACCAAAGCAATTCGCAAACCACCAACTGGGTTCATTAAGCTGCTCATTCTATTCAGACGGCCGCCGTCAGCGCGCAGCCACACTGTCCGGTTCCCTTATTGGCTGTTCGGAAATGGACGGAACCATCTCGGTTAGACGGGGACGGGACGAAAAGGTGGGGGCCAAACGAAGGCCTGACACTTACTCCAAGTCGAGAGAAGCTTGCCATTCGACGAAGGCGAACAAGATAGGTGACGGAGAGCGTGCAGAGACGAACCACCCTAAATGCCAGGAGCGTTGTCCTCGCCCATGCAACTCATCCTCTCCAGCCTTCCGTCTGGCAATGAAGTCCGTCCTCCACTGGTCCATCGGCGTTGTAGAGCGGTGCGAGATAGATCCCATGCCGTGCGGCAATGGTCTCAATCTCCTCGACCCGCTCCGGAGTGATGAACCCTCTTCCCTGAGAGAAGGATTCGAACCGGCCCTCCAGAGCGAGAGCCATGCCTTCGAGTAAACATCCATGGACCACATTGGGGAACGGATGCCGATTCAGAATTCCATGAAAATCCGGCGCGAACCTCAATCCGCCAGTGATCTGTCCAAGACCTCCGAAGAAGATTTTGGCGCCAGGCATCTGCGCGCTAGGGGAGAGGTTCTTCGGGTAGCCCGCATCGCAAACGATTGCGTCGGGCGCGATGCGGCCCAACAGAAGCGAAGGAGACGCCAGACTCGCCGCGCAGATCACGACGTCGGCCTCGGCGGAGAATCGCCGGTGGTCGTTTGTCCGAAGGCCGGTCTCCAGAAGATCGGTCGCGATCTCCACCTGTACTCCTTGCGCTTGCAACTCCGCGGCGAGCTTGCGCAGTCGCTCCAGGTTGCGTGCGCTGAGCAGCACGCGCTTCACGAGAGGCGCCAGACAACTTGCGCAGCCGGAACCCACATCTCCCGTCGCTCCAACGATGAGCAGCGTTGATTTGCGGAGGTTCCGGCCCTCCAGTGCGCACATTTTCTTGATGCCCTGAACGATGAAACCAACTGTCAACGTATTGCCCGTGGTGAAGACGGTATTGTGTCTATCCGGAAGGTGATGAAAGTTACCCTCGATCAGAATGGAGCTGAATCCGCCGAGACTCACGATTTTCGCTCCTGCCTTGACCGCGCAGGCCGCCGCCCCTCGAACCCGGGCGATGTTGTCGTGCACGTGCGCGGCTTCCAGACGGTCGGGAGAAATGAAGGAGTCGATGTAGAGGCCGCGCGCCTTTGCTCCGACGATCCTCGCGCCGGCAAGCTTTGTACTGGCAATCTTCGAATTGAAGATCGAGGAATTGAAGATCGAGCCGACCTCGACATGGCAGACCGCTCTGGGCGGAATCCATGGAAGGATGTCCTTGATTTCGTCGTCCGGCAGAGGCGCATGCTCAGGCCCGCGCAGGACAGCGAGTACGTCCGCAGCCGCCCTCCAACTCTCCTGATGCCCGATCAGAGCGAAATCGACCTCCATAGCCTACGTCCGTGGCGAAACTTGGGTGCCCAAAGCCAGCGCCTGAAGGCGCATTCATTACATGCTATTTACGGTATGCCTGAAGGCATACCCTGATACAAAACATAGATACAAGACATAGATACGAGACATAGATACAAAACGCACTTGTTGCACCGGTTGCTCGCTACACTGGCAACTGCGCCACCCATGCAAGTGTCACCTCCCCGGGTATCCCCAGCACGTCGAGCGTCTTCAGATATTGTTGCAGCGACGCTCCGCGAAGCTCGGCTGCACTCAAGCTGACGTCGAACAGTGATGGCTTTACGCAGTTGCCATGGCACACTTCGCAATGTCCATCCTTGCATTCCTTCGCCAGCATCTTCGCCAGGGTGGTCATCACATCGAGATGCAGCCGGTACACCTTGTCGTCGAAGCGCTCGGCGTCCAGGGCTCTTTCTTTTCTGAGAATGGACATGGCGTGCTCGACGTGCTCTTCTTCCTCGGCTGCGATGGCGGCGAAGGTCTTGCCAAGAGTCCCCGGTGCCACCTTCCCGACGCGTGCATAGCTGGCGACAGCGAATGATTCCAGCATGATCTCCTGGACGATCAGGCAGCCAATAAAGTCGCGCTCTTTGATGCAGCGCAGGAATGCCTCGCGGAGCCGCTTCCAATGCTTTGCCTCGACGTTATTGGGAACGTCCACGCCAATCTTGCGGCCCTCGGCGGCGAACGCTGCCGCATGCCCCCGTTCACCCTCCGCATGCTCCAATGCATCGGCTACTTCTTCGGGATCGTCACATATCTCCGATAAGGAGGCGTAGTTCATCGCGGCGACTAGTTCTCCGGTCATCGCCTGTGCCAGGACGTCCTGCCAAATCGGAGCACTGGGCGAGAGAGAAGTGCATTCAATCGTTGAGCAGTTAAGACCAATAAGGGTTTCCATGCGTCCTCCTGAACATCGAATTAAGACGTTGCTGCTTTGAGATTTGCTTGTCTTGCTCAAATACAGGTACGTAGAAAAGGCGGATTGGTTTCATATCCGGCGTCCCGTATCTGCTATAGACGGCAGCTTTCATGCGCACATCCCTGCTGCGCTGGCCTGCTCCTGCCATCGTTGAGGGTTCAGGCCGATCACGAGGAGCCACAGGATCAGCGATAGTTCCCCCAGGGCGCCGGCGGGTTTCACGACGAAGGGAAACAGATAGTTTGCCAGCGGTGGCGATAGAAAGAGCTGGTAAGACAAACCGGCGATCGCCATAAACACGCCCAGAATTCGAGGCAGGAATGTCGACCTGAAAATGAGGTAACCGATCAGGATGCAATACCATCCGAAAAACACCATGTAGACGCTGGAGGTCTGAGCACGCAATTTGAGAAACATCAGCGCCAGCGCCTGCAACTGTTCCAGCGTGAATACGCTCAAATACTGCTCGCCTCCCAGGATGACCAACGGGGCGAGATGGAAGAGGGTGCTAAAAGCCTGAATCGCGCATCCCGTGAGGCTGAAGAACGCCGCGAGCAACGAGATGCTCCTGTTCACCGGCCTGAACATGTCATAGAGGAGCAGCGTCACGGTGATGTAACCCAGGGCCGAGATGAGGTCGAGTGCGAACCCCAAGCGATACAGCGACTCGTGCGCCAGAATGTTGTGCGCCGTAGCCGCGGCGTCGCCAACTACAACAAGCTTGCCGCGAACCGAACCATCGGCGAATGAGTACGCCATCCCGCAAAGTAAATAGAAAATGCCGGCAACCCTGGCCTTGAGGCGCGGCGACGCTTCTGCAATCTGTTCCATCACGATTGCTGTGCTCATACTCTCTTCTCCTTTGCGAGCATTGCATCACGCGGCACCCGAATCAGATCGGATCGCGATAGCGGCGCAGCCGGACGGCTGCGGCGATGCATGCCGCGGCGAATGCCAGCCCGATCCACAGACCCGGGCTGCTCAGGAACCTCCCCGGGGCGAGTTGTGTCAGCGGAATAAAATGGGCATCGACCGGGACGCCCGCCTTGTCCCTGAGGTCGAAAGCGCCGGCAGCGAATCCAAACAAGCGTTCTTTCAGCAGGGAGCCGAAATACGAAGTGTGGAACGCGATCTTCTCGAAGACGCCGATCGCGAGCGGGGGCAACACGGCCCATAAAAATACCGCGCGCCGCGCCCAGCCCGAGAGCAGCAGAAGCCAGCAGTAAATGGGCGCGTGCCAGAGCGCAAGCACGGTCACACCGTAGAGCAACACCAGTTCCATCTGGAACAACGGCAGTCGGGTCCAGAGTGTCGCGGCACCCGCACCGCTCACCACCAGCACCGCAAGGCTCAGCAGCCGCATGATGAGTTGCAGGGTAACGGTGATTGCAAAGACGAGGAGCGGTAGAACCACCAGAGGAATGCACGCCTTCGAGAGCACGGTGGTCAGGTCGGAAACCGGCAGCGACTTCCAGAACAGGATGCTGCGATCGCGGCGTTCGCCATGCAGTGCGTCGAGCGAGTAGAAGACCCCAACGAGAAGCGCGGTCACCATGAGTAGCATGCCAGCGTGGCTGTACAGCATGGCAAGCTCGATGCGCTGATGCGCCAGGTCGAGCCCCTGCAGTTCGCGCATGCTGCGCGGCAGCCAAATCAGGCTGATCAGGAAGCCGAGCATATAGACAATGCCGGCGGCCAGCGGCGCGATATAGATCGAGCGGTTCTCCCACAATTCACGCCGCACCGACCAGTACATGGGCCGGGTCGCCGACATGGCCGTGGGCGCGATGCCCCGCGAGTCGAGGGATTCGGGCATGGCATTTGTTGGAGTAGTCATCGAGCTGCTCCTTGGGCCCCGCCGCCTTGATTGCCCACCACCGCAACGAACAAGTCGGCGATGCTGGCCGTCCGCACTTCGCCCAGCGCGGCAAGTTGTTGGCGATCGACACGTGCGGGCATCAAATCGGGCATCAAATCGGGCATCAAATCGAACAACAGGATGCTGCGACCGAACACCTGGCGCTCTTGCATCGGCTTCAGCGCCCGGGCTGCGGCGACG